>Ga0307510_10002855_pt1 | contig 19853 bp, 22 predicted proteins | sample 12_EM_MG_FD_207224 | JGI IMG/M metagenome (GOLD analysis project Ga0307510, IMG submission 207224) | Populus trichocarpa ectomycorrhiza microbial communities from riparian zone in the Pacific Northwest, United States - 12_EM | ecosystem: Host-associated > Plants > Roots > Unclassified | place...
TAGTACTCCAACTCATGATCGAAGGAGGAAAGCAGCTTGAAAGGGGTTGATATCATAGTAAAAGAAAACGAACCGAATCTTTGTTTCCATAGGATTGATCAATAATAACGGGGTTTTTTTTTTTTTAACTCTGTCCTGGAAAAGTATGCCTGAAGCTTGGCTTGGAGTGATCCTGCATATGTTTTTATTCTGATTCCATTGTCCGTGTTATTCAATGTGCAGTTTTTCACAGTGATTCCTCTCACATCCTCCTCATCCTGGTACTTTCCAAGGCTACCAATACTGTTATATATGGAAATGTAAATTACAAGTTAATTAGCTGCAGGTTGCTATACCAGTTGATTAATACGTTAAACACTCTCTCATTGGGATCTTTTCTGTCGGCACGTCCATGGTGCCCCAGAGCCTTTGAAACAAAGGAGGCCACTATAATGCACAAAATGAGTGAGGCATTTGCCGAGGATTTCCATGTAAATAATATGGCCATGCATTGCCATTATATCCAATTCAAGCTATATAATTTGTATTTCTTTCTCTCTATCAACAAAATCTATAAAAGCTTCAACTCGATGATTAAAGATGGTTATTGTCTGATGTTGTAATTGTGAGAAGCTCTCTTACTTTATACCCTAGTTTGTTGGAGGTTTAACTGAATCGATAGATGTTTACACTGCTTTTTTTCTAACAAAACAGCTTTGTACTGTTAAATGCTACCTACGTAGGAGGTTTAAGTGCATAGATATTGTGTTTGGTCTGTACGTAGTTAGGTTGCAGTGGTTCTGTTCTATAATTAGCGTCAGTTTACCTAGGTTTCTATTTCTATAATTAGCCAAGACAAATTAAATGCTATCCTTAAGCTTTTCCCCGAATTATAGTACTGATTTAAATAACAACCTCATCAAATGAAGCAATTAAGAAAATTTTAATTTAATTTTCTGGAGAACCTTTCTATTACTGGAAAAATAAAAGAATCTGGTATAACTGTTTTTTTTTTCCCTTGGTAGTAACATCCTTAGGAGTCCATCAATCTATTTGCAGTTCCAATCTTGAGTTGAAAATAGGCTAAAATTAAGTCATTGGCCAAGCTGTTATTGAAGTGATGATATGAAGGAATTTTTTGCATATCCTCGGAGAAGTAATTGAACCAGACACATGGACACATGCATGTTACAAGTAAATCAACTCTATGGGAAAATGTTGTTTACACACTTTGTAAAAAAATATTTTTCAATAAAAGGTTGATGGAGTTGGGCTTGTGATAACTAGTGATTCTGAGTAGTTAGATGTGGGTCTGCCATAATTAGATGAGGATCTGCTCCAAATAGATTAGTAGAGATATTTATGGACCAATGAAACTAGGCTTATGAGGAGGTTTGGTCAAGCTAGACTAGAGCAACGGCTCAAAAGGACCATAACTTTTGATTTGATTGTTGGAATCGCTACTCTGACCGTCAAATATTTAGATTTTCAAAATCTTATTCTGGGACCCTGGTTTTGATAGTTTTTGTGATTTTCCTTTTTATTTTTGGATTTCATGTTATTTTTGGATTTTATTCTTCCTTCCTTTGTAATCTCGGATTTTTATTTTTGTTTTATAGTTGAGGTCTAGATTTCTAGTCTATTTATGGCTTTGTAAACCTGCTAAGGAGGTAGATTTTATAATTGTTATTCTAGAGAAAATAAAACCTGTAAACTAGAAGTTCACATCAATAGCTCCTTTCACTCATCAGGATTCATGTGTTCTGTCTTTAGCTTCTATCTACATCAAAGTTTTTATTTTTAATATAAAGCATTAATATGTTTAAAATAAATTATAAAAAAATAAAAAATTAATTCCAAAGAATCAGGTGATATTGTTGAAATTTTAGAAAACTAATTATGTACATTCAATATTTTGCACCAAGTTACAAACAATAAATTCTTAAAAACAAAATATATATATAATCATTGATAGCAACATGATTTGAATATTTTATACAATCCAAGTGATTCAACAAGTAAATATTCCGTTTAAAATATTTTATATATAATTCTTTCATACATGCGTTGTGCATAAGGTTGTAGTTTTAATCTTTAAGCCTAGAAAGTTATTCTGCAATTTTTATGTATATGCTAAAACATATTTCGATAAATTTGCTAAATCACTTGATATGAAACTAAAATTTAGTCTTTATATTTGTCATAATTCAATTTTTACCCCCCAAAAATTTTCAATAAATGTCTTCAAGATCATTTAAAAAGAATCATGTTAAAAAAAATATTATTTTTAGAAAAAAAATTAAAATTTTTTTTAAAAAATAAAAAACAGTTTTGGTTGCGATCGAGTAAAAACTTAATTTACAACTAGTTAAAAAATCATGTGGACATGCAATTTGAGGTTTAATAGAAGAAAATTGGGAAACATTGATCACAATTGCACAAATTGGAGGACTAAGGACCAAAATAGAAGAAGGAGGCAAAGTTTGGAAGACCAATTGGTCAATTGAGGTTTTAGTTGAAGAGAAGAATTGAAATTAAGGGCAAAATTATACAAATTGGAAAGCTAAGGATCTAAATGAAAGAGAAAGGATCCATTTCCGCCTTCTTGTGCTCCTATTAGAAAGTCCTAATTGATTCCATCAAGGGCTCAATTGAATTAATTTTTTTATTTTTTGATATTTTAGTGATAATTTGACCAAAATTATTACTTTCTCTTAATTTTTTTTAAATCCACTCTTAAAAAAGAAGTTAGCATGAGACCCCTTACTGGAAATCTTAAATCCTATAGTTTAGCATTTCTAAATTAAAGAAAACACTATGGTATCTTCTCTGCTAACTCAGAAAATGATCGAGTTCTAGATTGCAAGTTGAAGAAATTGAATGAATTTTGTGGAATTCTCATAGATCATAAACTTAAAGAGAGGTTAATTAATGGATGACATGAAAAATTTGCAACAATTGTAATTAAGATTGCTGTTTTGGACTTTTTCATTACTTGATCTGTTAATTAAAGTCCTATCAATCATTCTTTAATTATATATATATAAAAAAAACATGATAGCCAGCAAAAACACATAAACTGCCGAATTGATCGCTGTCAGATTAGGTAAAGATTATATTGCAGTGTTAGCAGTAGACCGTGGAAGAATCCCATCATGCCTGTAGTTTTCCTTAAAATGTTTACAGTTGACACAGGATCTCAAAATGCAAACAAATTTGAATCGACCGCTCACAATATTCATCACACAAATACCCTATACATTGTTAAAAATAAATTAGATTTCTGATTTTTTTTTAAAAAATAGAAAAACTGATTTATTGGTTGAGAATCATTTACAGGTTAAATGAAATGAATGGGCTGATCAATTAAGTCGACAGAATGATTTTTCTTGTTTAGAATAAGATTTTTTTTATTTAGTATAATTCCTTGATTATCTAGGAATTTAGGTCTATAAATAGGCTTGTAATCAGAAACATAATGCATAAATGTAATAAAAAAAGATGTATAAAAGAGAAAATATTTAATGAAACATTCATTCCTCTCAAATTTTCTTCTTATTCTTTAGCTTTGCTATTTTGCATTACTATCCACAAGTTTTTACTTTAATAATTTTTCTTTCAACAAGTGATATCAGAACTTGTTCAAATTGTTTGACATGACCAAAACAAACTTCCCACTTCAATGTTCTCGTTTGATAAAATATGAAATTTGGTGTATTCATGTGAAAGCTTGACTAAGTTTCCAAAATGTGTTGGAAATGGTTAAAAAAAAAAAGGTTTCGAGGAGCCTAAGAAGATGTAATGTTGACTTTAGCTTAAAGAGAGGTAGTGCAAAAGGCACAAAGAAAGGATCAACAAATACTTACAATCATCCACCAATGTTTGGATGATGTCATCTTTGAGATTGTGGCTAACACAACCACTGTCAACCAAGCATGTGAATTTTTGCAACGATCAAACCAAGAAGCTGATAATGTAAGAAAGGCATGCCTACAAAAGTTACAAGGTGAATTTTAAAGATTAAATATGCTTGAATCAGAAAGTATTTTAGATTACTTTGCTAAAGTTTTGGCCATATATAATCATATGAAAAGATATGGGGAGAAAGAAACATGTGTTGTAGAAAAGATCTTATGCTCACTGTAAAAGAAATTTCACTATGTTATGGTTGTGATAAAGGAATCACCGAATATGGATTTTTTTAATATTCAAGGTCTTATGGAAAAACTACAAGTCTAGGAAAAAAGAGTCAACAAAATTCATGAAGACATAGATGCGCAAGCACTCTTCTAAAAATTCTATGCAGAAGAGAAGTAAGATGAATTTGGATACATACCCATGAAGATAGAGGAATCTTTGTGAGTCAAGAGAAGTTTTCAAAAGAGATTCTCTAGAAGTGCGAGATTGAGGATCATGCAAAAGTGAATACTCCAATTGAGTGTGGAGTGAAGTTGAGAGCCTAGTTGAGAGTTTGAGATATTTGACATGCACTCGTTCATATATTCTCTTTGAAGTAAGGCTTGTGAGCAGGTTCATGAAGACACCAACTATGACTCATCTTAAAGCTTTGAAGTGAAATCTTTGATATATCAAAGGTACCATAGATTTTGGCTTATTCCATGGTTACTCTAACTTATGGGTTATAGTGGTAATGAATGGGCTGAAGATATGGATGATAGAAAAAGCACTACGGGTTTCGTCTTCTACATAGAAAACACAACATTCACATGGAGTTTGAAGAAGCGATCTATAATCACATTATTAACTTCTGAAGTTGAATATGTAACTGCTATAACATGTGTTTGTCATTCCATATAGCTAAGAAAATTATTGAAAGAGTTGCGAATGCCACAAAAGAAGCCTAGAAATATTTATTTGGATAACTCATCAGTTATTGTCTTAGCAAAGAATCACGTGTTTCATGATAGAAGTAAGCACATTAAAATAAGATTTCATTACCTACGAGATTGCATTACAAACAAGGAATTTGAAGTTAAGAATGTGAAAACCTAAGACCAAGTCGCATATATTTTCACTAAGCCACTCAAACATAATGTTTTTACCAAGATGAGAGATATACTGGGAGTTATAAGAAATCAAGTTTAAGGGTGAATGTTGAAAAAAACTAGATTTCTAGATTTTCTAAAAAACAAAGGAATCAATCTACTGGTTAGGAACCAATCGAACAGTAGACTTAAATGAACCAGTCTACCAGTTGAGAATCGATCTATCGGTTAAGTTGGCATAATTAATTATTTTTCCTGTTCAAAATAAGATTTTCTTTACTTAGTATAATTTCTTAATTGTCTAGAACTTTAAGCTTATAAATAAGCTTGTAATCAGAAGCTTGGTGCTTAAATGTAATAGAAAAAAAAATATATAAAGGAGAAAAAAATTAATGAAATATTCCTTCACTACAAGATTTCACAGTTTTACCGACGGATTAAGACTCCATCGGTAAATTTTTTACTGACTAAATCACCGATGAAAAGTGTTCGACGATGAAAAGTGTTCGTCGGCATCCCTATCGTCGGTAATACCACATTCCGTTGCTACATCTGTCTGTAAAAAACAATATTGCTGATGGTTTTACAAACGAAAAATGCGCGCAAAAAAAATATTTTCGCTGGAAATACACCGACAGATTTTTTCCATCAGTGATAGTAGCATATGTTGACGGACTCTATCCGTCTGCAACGTCGTCGGTGAGTGTGCATTTCCACCACTCTCTGTGAAATGCCAGCGAACTTTATCCGTCTGCAAAGTCATCAGTGAGTGTGCATTTCCACCACTCTTTGTGAAATGCCGATGGACTGTATCCGTCTGCAAATCTGTCGGTGTGTATTTTTAAATTTTTTTTAAAAAAAATTATTTAGAATAAAAAATAAAAAATTATATAAATTAATAGTAAAAAACAATTATGCAAATAAATTTTTATTAAACATCAAAAATAAAAAAATAAAGTTAAATAATATTCATTACAAATTGAATGTGTTTCAAAAAAATAATATTAAATTAGCACAATGGCGAAGCTGGAGGAGGAGGAGGAGGAGGAGAAGGAGGCTGGTTGTTCCCTAAACCATACGGCCAAAAAGGGGGCACATATGTATCAACACTCTGTGATGTCAAGTTCATGACCATTTGGTGAAGTTGTTCATAATTCACCGAAAGTTGCTAGTATTTCTCGGTGAGATGAGCCATGTTTTGCTCATAATTCGCCAATAGTTGTTGATATTGTTCGATGAGATGAGCCGTGTGTTGCTGCAAGGCTACAAACTCCTTAGATTGGGTGCTCGATACTGAATGGGAGCTCCCAACGGTTGAGACACTATGGACCGCCTATAAGTTCTCGTTCGTAGTGTTGGAGAGCTCGTACACCCAATTTTTAGCAGGTCCACTGGACGATCCTACCTCCATCCACAAATCCGAATCGAAATCTGGATGGGTCGAAGGATTGTCCCCATAACTCCCTCAACCGGCTTTTATAGGTCTTCTGAAAATGAAAAAAGAAAACATCATATTCAATTCAATAAAAATAATAACTTACAAAATAAAATGGTTGAACGAGCATACCACAAAGTGTTGAGCACGGTTGTCAACAAACTGTTGCACCCTTTTTTTGGCGGTCTTGACTCCGCACGTTCGTCTCTACAAACAGCTCTATTAGGCTTGGCTCACGTCCAAGAGATGTAGTCTGTAAGAAAAAAAAATTAATTAAGTAACAACAAACTATTTAACGATATATTTCATTTAAATTAATCTTACTATCCGTTTCGCATGTGCAGCAAATGGAACAGAGCCGCCGGTGTGCGTTGTCAGCGAACAATGAATTTGCTTGTTTCGGTTGCCAACACCGGACTATGAGTGCCGTGTGAACCGCTCAGACGTCACATGCTCAATATATTGCGGCCAAATATCTTCCGGGATGTGTAGCGGTTTATAATCCCTCTAAACAGCCATGTCGTTCCAGCCTTGGAAACCTCTATCTCTCGTATTGTTTTTTGTCTTTTTTTGTGCTTCATACAAAAAATCACGCAACCTACTTCCATAGTGACAAATTAAATTTTAAAACAAAATTTTGTTTTGTAAATATTATAATGTTTTGGATGTTACCTAGTTGCCGCGTGATTTTTCCACACCCTCCTCACAACATTGTCATGCGCGTTATCCCACTCGAATTTGTGCTGTGTATAAGTAATTTATTTAAAATAAAAATAATAATTTATTTACAATTACATTAATAATTTATTAAAAAAGCTAGAAATTAGAAATTAACACCAACCTCAAATTTGTCAAACCATGCATCGATATTCGGTATCCATTCAGGATGTCTGGATACCTGAATGCATTGAAATAATAGAATCTCCATTGACGATTTAAACACCGATGATATTACTCGGGCGGCCTCAATGTTTGTGAACCTAAAAAAAAATGAAATTAATGAAATATTGATTAGTTGTTCATAAATTATGTTATAATTAAAAAAAAACTGAAACCGAAACAAACCTACATTGAAAGGTCGTCCTTCCACTATGCGTTGTACTTGTGGGTGAAATGATTCCTCTGTGAAGGCACACTGCCTCTTCTCTGTAAAACCGCGCTGGAAGAGGCAGCATCGATAGACGGCCCAGGTGCCTCTTCTTGATTGGCACCTAAGGACATTTCATCCTCGCTGCTAGAAGAACTAGCTGCGACCCTATGTGAGCGACGAGCTGTTGATTTCATTCTACGCATCTACACAATTTTATACGAATAATTACACAATTAAATTCGATTGTTAGAAAACAATTAGGCAACACCTCCCCTATACTAAAGACTATCCAAAGTTTTCAAACCTGCAACAATTAAAATTAATGGAAATACTTAAACACATATGATGCAATAATAGAGTAAAATTGAGAGAAAATAATTAAATTTATTCCTATATATTGAATTACTAATTACAAGGTAAATTCAACAATAACAATTAAAATTCAACAAAGTGTTCAATTATTATGGCAATATAAACAACTAAATATATTGAACAAATTAAAAAAAAAAAACTATAGACTTTAGGAATGAAAAATTCTTACCTTAATAATGTGTTTATTTCAAGACTTTATCTACATTATAAAAATACACTAAAACAAAAAACATAACAAAAATAATAATAGATCAAACAAAGAACAAATAAAAAAATAAAATCTTAAAGCAAATGAAGTAGAGGAAGTATATACCTTTTAATTTGCTGAAGATTGAACAAAAGAATACAAGCCAAAAACACAAAATTTTTGAAGGAAATAAGAGGAAAAAAAAAACTTTGAAACTAAGCAGATAAAAAAATGAACTGAAAGGGCAGTCGCTGGGATTTATAACGTAGTTTTCTCGATGGAATCACCGACGACCATTTAAATAATATTAATTTTAATTAGTCCGTTGGTGATGTTTTGAAAATCTGTCGGTAATTTTGAATTTCACACCAGAATTTTTAATTACCCTCCATATTTTTCACAGTCAATCAGCAATTGCACGCGGTTAGAGATGCATTTAATACCCATTCTTTGGAATTCACACCGTCCATCGATGAATTTGTCGGTAATTGTGAACTATTGACAAATGCCAACGGACTATAATCTGTCGCCCAAGTCGTCGGTGATTGTGGCATTTCCACCACTCTCTGTGAAATGCCAATGGACGAAATTCGTTTGCAAAATTATCAATGATTGTGGCATTTTCCAGTGAAAGTCTCTGTGAAATGCCGACGGACTGTAATCCGTCCACAAAGTCGTCGGTGATTGTGACATTTCCAGTAAAGGTCTCTGTGGAATGCCGACGGATTGTAATCCGTCGGTGATCGTGCATTGTGCATGAAAGATTATGTTTGTATTGTCTATTTACCTTCCTACAAACACTTCAATTACAAACTGTCTGTCGCACAAAACAATAACAATAGTTAACACTTATAAAATAAATATTTCATGTTCCAATATATCATCCATAATATATATTACAGTATAAAAAATTGCTTTACACTTTCCTTTATTCTGATAGTTAGTCATAATTTTCTTCTTCTTCGTCGTCAATTGAATAGTCATCAGCTCCATCGCAATCTTCAATATGGATATCATCAGCATCATCTTTATCGACATTTGCTTGCCCGCTAGAGCTCAAAACAACATTCAACTCCTCTGCGTCAATATCAACAAGACTATCATCGAAAACATGAAAATTTAAATTTTCTTCCAAGTCAATCGAAGGAGCAACTCGATATGGTTTAACCAACTCCCTAACTTGAAAGACTTCATCTCGCACACTTGTGTCTTCGTTCTCATCCTGAACAACCTCAATACGACCCCTGGGTTTCGTTTTTAAAACAGATAACCCATCAACTCTTGATCGATCCTTTCTAAAGGAAGGGGTGTATGTGTAATAAACTTGTTGACATTGCTTTGCGAAAACAAAGACATTGTTTACATTGCGGAGTCTAGCTTTTGAGTTGATTTCAACCAGACCATAGTGAGGATCAACTCTGATTCCTCTGTCAGTGGTGTCATACCAATAGCATTTGAATAAAAACACTATATTCTGCTCGTTATGATATTGCAGTTCGACGACCTCTTCTAATCTACCATAGTAATCAACTTCTAACTCACTACTAGTCGATCCCTTAACACAAACACCACTGTTGTATGTCTTTCTTCCATGCCCGTATTCTTCAGTATGGAACATATATCCATTGATAAAATACCTGTTATAGCACTTAACTTTTCTTTCAGGGCCTAGGCTTAATGAAGACAATGACTTAGCAGCACTCCTTTCCATTTGATAAACCTTGTATGTAATGTACAACAATAAATAGTAAACAAGAATTCTGTAATGACATACAATAACTTTGCAAGAGATAATGAGTTTGTGATAGTACTTACATGTGTTCTGAACCACGTGGCAAATTGTTCATCTTGTAATTGAAAGATTTGGGATTCAGTCAGCTGTGAGTTATTGGATAGTAAATATTGTCGATGTTTTCTGCAAGGTTGTTCCAAATTATATGAGTTTATGATATTACAATATATAAATAGTACAAGTACCTGCATTGAATTAATCAAATATTTTCAATTAAGAAAAACAAAGAAAATACTTTTATATATGAATTACATTACAATTGTAATATCTAACCGTTCAAATGGGTACATCTATACTAGACCGGTCCTCTAAATTTTGCCTCAAACGGTAAATGTATGGGGAGATGCTCCATTAAGTCAAAAAATGATGGAGGGAATATCATCTCAAGTTTGCATAGTATCTCGACGATATTTGTTTCAAGCCTCTCAATGTGATCAACATTCAACTTGTTGGAGCATATATTTATAAAGAAATGACTGATCTCCGTGAGTGCATCCCATATCCCTTTCAGCAACAAATCACGATAAGCTAATGTAATGATTGTTTGCATAAACACGTGACAGTCATGACTCTTCATTCCATACAATCTGCATTCCTCCATATTAACCAACCTTGACATGTTCGAGGCATGTCCATCGAGAAAACATAGACTCTTAAGCCATTCATAGACTAGTAGTTGTGTATTTTTCTCTAACACGAAGCTTGCTCTTGGTTTTGCGACCTGTGACCCATCACAAACCAACTCCATATTTTTACGGTTACAGAACAAAGCTATATCCAATCTAGCCTTGATGTTGTCTTTTGTCTTCCCCTTCACATCTATGACGGTGTTGAAAATGTTCTCGTTCTTTTCTAAGTGCATGACGTCAAGGTTATGACAGAGGATATTGGTCTTCCAATAAGGAAACTCCCAAAAGATACTTCGCTTTATCCAATTGTGGGTCAAACCAAAACCAGGAAACTTTTGCTTACCTGATTGGAGACCAAACACAATGTCACCGTACTCTGATACAACATCATCCAATTCTTCACTAGAAAGACGCGGGGGTGCAACATCCTTTTCAACTCTGCCAACAAAGAAATCCTTTCTATTCTTTTTGTACCTGTGATTTGGTGGCAAGAAACGGCAGTGACAGTAAACAAAAGAAGCTTTATCTCCGTTTGTTAGTGTGAATGCCTTGTTGTTTTCCATGCAGTATGGACATGCTAGTTTTCCATGCGTGCTCCAACTAGAAACCATTCCATAAGCTGGAAAATCATTGATAGTTCACATCAAAGCCGTCCTCATAACAAAATTTTGTTTCCTCGATATATCATAAGTCAAAGCTTTGGAGGACCACAACTACGTCAACTTATCAATTAACGGTCGAAGACAATTCCGGCCCGGGCTGCTCGGACCGGGTATGATAGTAGATAAAAACATGAACTCCGACCTCATACACATCCCCGGTGGCAAGTTATAAACTGTGAGTATGACTGACCAACAAGAATAAGGAACAACAAATAACCCGAATGGGTTGAATCTGTTTGTACACAACCCAAGACGCACATTTCTTGATTCAGCTGAAAAGTGAGGATGCACACTGTTAAAGTGTTTCCATGCTTTGCCGTTAGAAGGATGTATCATCACTCCATCAACCACATCATGTGATTGGTGCCATGTCATGTGCTCAGCAGTCCTTGGTGACATGAATAACCTTTGTAGTCTAGGTGTGATTGGAAAGTATCTAAGTTTTTTATATGCCACGAGAGTCTTTCCCCTGCTAGTTCTGGATGTGTAACGGTAATGCCCACATGTCATGCACTCGGTCAGCTCAACATTTTCAAGGTAGTATAACATGCAGAAGTTAAGGCACATGTCAATTTTCTAGTATCCCAAACCGAGGGGTTTCATCATAGACTTGACAGTATAGAAATTCTCTTTCAGCCTGTTCCCTTCAGGTAAAATGCTTCTCGCCCATTCGATAATTTTATCATAACTGGCCTCACTCAACCCGTGATCTGACTTAATGGTGAACACTTGTGCTATGACAGATAATTTACTGTGGTTCGTGCAACCATCCCATAATGGTTCGTATCTTTCAACAAATCAAAAAACCTAACTGCATCTGCGTTAGGTTTTTCTTCTACGATTGGACATTGCCTGACATTACCTTGATTCATTTTCATTGCATCAATAACTATATTCCTGTAATGATTACTGTTGTCATTTGCAACTCCCTGCAAATTGCTAGCACTAAAAGTTGACCCAACCACCCTTTCTCTCATGCTCTTATTATGAACAAATACTTTTCTGTGTGCATACCAACACTGGTAATTCTCCATGAACCCTTTATGTAGAAGATGCATCATTACAACATCTGGATGCAGATACTTTTTATTTTCACATTTCCTGCATGGACACCTAATACCGTCTCCAGTAAAATTTCTAGGAATAGATGTTGTGAAATTAATAAAACCCTGAACCCCGTTACAATAATCCATCCTCCGCAATCCTTAGGGTGAATCTCGATACATCCATGAACGATCATCCATGACTTGTATCGAACCTCTATAAAATTACGATGACAACATGTATTAATTAACTATGTTAGGTAAATAAATTTGCAAAAATATTGGTTTACCTCGAGATTATCCAACAAGCTAATTACAACTTCTCATAAATTTCATTATCAATTATCAACGTCCATACAAACTTATACATATAAATTTATGAAAATTACAACTCCGTAATAGCATTGATAAAAATTAAAACGGACAAGTTAAACAAATTATTAATTATTTCACCATAACACATGTAATTTGGTAATTCAACAAGTTTCAACAATTTACAAACAAATACAATTTTACAAAATCTAAAACAAACCATAACAAGTACAAAATTATACATTCATACTACAAGTTTGTTTGAGAAATAACAATAAAACATGTACATACACTAACAAAATACATATACTAAAAAAATAATAAAATTGACATTTAAATGTTAAAATTAAAAAAGATAGATTTACTTACAGAAAATGATAAAATCCATAATAAATCAGAACACGGATGCTGTGACTACAAAACTTAATGAAATATGACTTGTGTTGAGAAGAGGGGGATTTTTTTTTTGGGGGGGGTGGGTGTTTGCAGTTTGGGAGGGGAGGGGAGAGTTGGGAGGGGAAGAAGAAGGAGAAATTGGGGAGGAGAGGGTCGGCAGAATGATGATATATTAACTTTTGCCGAGGGAATAACCGATGGACTCATTCTGTCGGTGATTCCAGTGGCAATTCTGACGGAGAATTGGTCATGTCACTGTACGGAGACCCGAGTTTGAATCCCTTGGTAATTCCATCGGGAAAATCGCCCGTAAAAAGTTCCGTCTGTAATGCTGTCGGTATATACCGACTAAATTACAGACGAAATAGTATCCGTCGGTAATTATCACCGTAAATTACCGACAGAATTATTCTATCGATAAGTCCGTTGGTATTAAACGAATTTCTGGTAGTGCTTTCTTCTGCTTTCTCTCAAATTTTCTTCTTATTCTTTAACTTTGCTATTTTGAATTACTCTCCATTAGCTTTTCCTACAGTGATTTTTCAACGAACAAGCCACCAGAAAATGTGAAGGTGTAATATATCATCGACGGAACGGTGATATTTGCAGCGTGCGTGCGTAATCAATCAATGATATGTGAAAGAGATACAAACTAATTTCTTCAAATCCCAAAAAGAACCATCTCCTTGTATAAAAGAAATTAAGAACGAAATTTCCAACTACAATTAAGTCCCTATCGACAAGGTGGTGGGAATTGGTTGCCAACATAGTTGACTTTTGCATTCGTACACGTAGAAGTGAAAGGTAGCTTCTTTGGCCCATAGTACTTCAAATTGATGTTTGAAAAGTAAAGTTTTTCACAAGGAACAGCCTCGCTACACTTAAGATCGACTCCAACCTCTGACGCGGAGGTTCCTCTGATGTTTATGTATCGAACATCGCTGATCTTTACCCTTGAAGGCTGCCAAAAATAAAAAACCAATATGAAACTATTCATCGATCTCCAAGTAGCCGTGAAGGATGAAAGAAGCCTTGTTAAAATAATTTAGTCAAAGAAAACGAACCGAGTTGCTTTTTGATCCATAGGTTTGATCGATAATAATGGGGCGTTTAACGTTGTCCATGATAATATCCTGGAAAAGAATGTTTGAAGCCTGGCTTGGTGGTGATCCTCCCCATGTTTTGATTCTAACTCCATTGTCAGCGTTCCTTAGTGTGCAGTTTGTCACGACGACTCCTCTCACGTCCTTTTCATCAGGGTACTTGCCAAGGCTACCAACACTGTTATATATATATATATATGTATAAGTTATAAACAAAAAAAAATGTATAAGTTATAAACAAGGAAAGGTTCTTAGGAACATATGTAGCAAAATTGCTTCCTCCAAGTATATTCATAAAATAAATAAAGAGCGATCGTGTTTCCTGAAACTCTCAACAGAGACTTACCTGAAGCCATGTCCAGGCCCACAAGTAACCTTTTTAACGCTGACATCGGTGCTTCCTTGAATTATAGCTACGCAATCATCACCGGTGCTGATAACACTTCTGGATACTTTCACTACACTGGATTGGCTTATATGGATTCCATCGGTATTGGGGCTCGTCGCAGGAGCTGTTATATGAAGATGTTTTGCCCTGATGTTCTGGGACAGAACGATGGATATGTGGAAACCCATGGGATTAACAGAGGTGATCTGTCTTATAATCCCATTGGCTACATGATTGAATTTTATAGACTGCGCCACAAATACAAAACAAAAAAAGAAAAAAAAAAGAAAAAGGAAAGAAGAATCATTATGAAATTGCAATTAATCCCATATTCTCTAATTACTAATTAGCAAGTGCATGTATGTCAAGATAATTTTGTTGCTTACACTTGGGAACCTGGAACCACCGTCGTTGTATTTCCAGACAGCATTGCCTTGGCCATCAACAGTGCCTGTACCAGTAACCAGCAAGCCGTTGATGTTTTCAAACAAGATCCAGAAATCTTCTTCGTACATGCTAGGGTCTGGTACAGCTTTCAGTGTTCCTGCAATTTGAACCTTAATGGGTACTGGACCTAGGCATGGTCCTTGGAAGATAGTTGCCCCTACCAAGAAGGTTCCCATGGGGATAAGTAGCCTTGCCGTTCCCCTATAATTGCATGCAGCCCTCCATGCTCGGATGAAAGACTGCAAAGGCCAAGCCCACTTTTTAATCAATTTTATCAAAATCTCTTGATGAGAAAATCAAGGGAAAGTTCAGATATTTTTGCCAATTATAATATTCTGAGCCCTCATCCAATGTGAGTTTCTTTTAACAGATGATTACAACCATTGTCATGCTTCAATTTCAACGTTCCATATTCTTCCTGAAAATTAAACTCGAACTTATATATTATGAACATACATCGTATCCAAAATATCAACTCCTTACCAATGCACTATCCTGTTTTCCTCCAGGTTTTGCTCCGTACTGTAACACGTTGAAGACCTTTTCATTCGGGTCTCTTCTTGGAGCGGTCCGGTGAGGTGATATTGCGGCAGGAGCGCGGCGTCCCAGACCCTTTGCCTCACAAGAGGCGGCTAATAAGCACAAGATAAGGAGGGCGTTTGCCAAAGATTTCATTGTAATAGCCATTGTATGTTTCTCCTTCTCTACAAATTAAAAAGCCTCGCTAGGAGGCTCGTCCGATGTAATTGTGGCAAACTATCTTTCCATTCTTCTTTCTTTATACCATGTTTGTAGTAAAACAGACAGGTACAGGCACAAACTATTTATAGGTTGTCTAATTCCCAGATAATTTTGGTTAGCCGTAAGGTAGGCATTCATTTTTAGTGTTGCCTTTCCCTTGATTTAGGAGCCATGGTATTTTCCCTTATAGTTGGCTTATTCTCCTCCTCTATTTATAAGCTCTTCAATAATCTAGCTACATTCATCACCAGTATTGCACCCAAGCAATTACAAGACATTAATTCTTTCTGGTTTAGAGGAGGATATTCGGACTAAATCCCGGAAGAAATGACAAAATATCAAGAGCATGTGGTAGATATATTCGGTCTATGAGAGTAAAAACTTTTCTATTTCTAATTATCTAAAGCTAACCAACGTTTATTATATAACCGTCAATTTTCTGTAACTTAATTAATATATTCGAACCTTTGTTTAATTGTTTTTTAACTATAACACATCTTACTCTAAGTTTAGCATGGAATCACAGCCAATGAAATAATTGCGTAAACTCATCTTACAAAAGTATTTAAACATTATTAAAATAAATTATAGAAAAATGATAAATTCATCCCAATTTTTTTTTTTTTAGAAATTCAAAACCTTCTATCTCACATTGAAAGAATATAAGATTTTTTTTTTTAGTTTATATAGTGAAAAGTCGAAAAGTTAAAAATAAGTTGTAGAGACCCAAAACTATTAAAAAGGAGAGACCCTAAGCCTACTGGGCATTGGGTCCCGGGTTTAGGTTAGTTGTTAAATAATATTTTTGGTCCATAAAAAAATATTTTTTGCAAGCCCATTTTTATTTTTATAGTCCATGAGTAAATATTTTTAATAGTCTTTTTCCTTAAACTAAATAGTTTTAGTTGAGAATAATTAGGAGGCTTAACCTATTGGTTAACCAACATTTTCTATATATATGTTTAGGGCAACATACAATAGTAATGGTGGGACTTACAACATAAGAGTATGCCTATAATATTTCCTATATAGGTACATTCTATAATATGCCCCCTTAAGTTGAGGGTTGAGGATCACCCCGAAGCTTGAAATGAAAAGTAGTAAACGAAAGCAGTAAGAAGTGGCTTAGTAAAGACATCTGCAAGTTGATCCTGAGAGGAAATAAAACGAATTTGAATCTCCTTCTTCGCAACTCTATCTTGGACAAAATAATAATCAACCTCAACATGTTTTGTGCGAGCATGAAAAACAAGATTCATAGACAAATAAGTGGCACCAAGGTTATCACCCCAAATGATAGGAGCAGAAACAGACGGAATCTAAAAATCTGTTAATAAACACTGAAGCCAGATAACTTCAGCAGTGGCATCGGCTAAGGCTTTGTACTCAGCCTTAGTAGAAGAGTGAGCAACTGTACGTTGCATACCTGATTTCCATGAAATCGGCATCTGACCAAAGAACACAAGATAACCACCTGTAGATTTTCTATCATCAATACTATCTGCCCAATTTGTATATGTAAAGCCATGTAATACAAAGGAAGAACTACGAGTAATATGTAGTCCATGTGTGGTCGTACCCTTAAGATAACGCAAGATGCGTTTAACGACAGTCCAATGAGAATCTGTAGGAGCATGCATAAACTAACAGACTCTGTTAACAACAAAGCAAATATCTGGTCTCATAAAAGTGAGATATTAAAGAGCACCCGAAATTTGACGAAAGTGTGTAGCATTAGAAAACAAAGGATATGACAGTATGGTAGCTTTGGATGTAGAGATAGGAGTATCAACAGGTTTGCAAGATAACATACCAGTCTGAGTGAGGATGTCAAGTGTATATTTATGCTGTCAGAGCATAAGACCCATACTAGTGGCTTAACCTCAATACCCAAAAAATAATGAAGAGTACCCAAGTTGCGAAGCTTAAATTCTGAGCTCTAATGAACAGTACCTAAGTCACGAAGCTTAAATTTTGAGCTTAGTAGCTGTATGAGGCGTTGAAGCAAAAAAAAATTGCTACCCGTAAGTAGAATATCATCAACATAGACCAGAAGATAACAAATATCAGCACCAACAGAGAAGATAAATAATGAGGTATCCACCTTAGAGGCACGAAAACCAATAGATAGTAGGAAGTCATTCAGACGAGTGTACCAAGCGCGCGGAGCCTGTTTTAAACCATATAGAGACTTATACAATCTACACACATGAGAGAGGAGAACAGAGTCAACAAAACATAGAGGTTGTTTCATGTAGACCTCGTCATCAACAACGCCATTAAGAAAGACATTATAGATATCAAGTTGATGAATTTTCCAATCACACGAAACTATAATGGAGAAGACTAATCTGACGATCGCCTATTTGATAATAGGACTAAAGGTTTCAGAGTAATCAATACCTTCTTGCTGAGTGAAACCTCTAGAAACTAGACGCATCTTATACCTCTCAATGCTGCCATCAGCTCTGCGTTTAATCCTGTACACCCATCGACTACCAACAACATTCATCGAATGGTGAAACGACACTAAGGTCCAAGTTCTGTTAGCGTATAAGGCTTGGATTTTCTCGCGCATAGCACTATGCCATGCCTCATACTTGTTAACATCATTAAAAACAAGTGGCTCATAAATAGGATGAGAAACTACTCGAATGAAGGAGGCAGCAGAGGCGGTGGTAGTTGCTGTGGATAATGCTGTCTAGGGTGGAGGACCATGTGATGTTGATGAGCAGCTGGGCGTGGAGAAGAGGAGCCTATACCTGGAAGTTGTTGGAGAGGATACAAGGAGAGGTTTACACAGAGCTGCAGACCGGCTGGAGAGTCAGTGGAGGGACTGGTCTGTACAACAGACACTGTCGAATCTATTGCAAAACTGGGTTATTCTACAGTGTCAGACTTGAAGGCAAGAACATTTGGCGATGGAGAACCTATTCCTGTATAATGATTATTTGAAAAACAAGCAGCTGGTGACAATATGGCAAGGGTGGACGGGGATGAAGTGGATGCAGAATTTGTAGGCAAGTGGGGGGTTTGTTGGGGTGCGGTAGAGGCCAGAACAGAGGTGTTGTTTGGGCAGGTTGGTGAAGTGGTAGGTGACATGATCAAAGAGTTGATGTCTTATCCCAAGTGCAGAAGTGTCAAAGTAATAAATAACCCGGGAAGACCGGGGTCGAACCACAGGGAGGTGAACTATATAAATTATAAATAAAAAAAGATTTGAAGAGAATAATAACAGAAAAGGAGTTGAAGAAAGTTTTGGGATGTGATATTGATGTAAGGATTAAACAATGATAAAACAATTGTCAAGGCTAGAGGATTCACTAATAGTATTAGAAATAAATAAAGTATAAACTCTTTTTATTACTCAACTGGAAACCACACACAAAGGAGGTTCCAATAGGATGATTTATCGTTATTAGCTCATTATAAATTATTAACATGATTATATTAATCATCTTATCTAAATAACACCATACTTGTAAATATTGTCAGGTATTCATGATGCTAACTTATGTTAACAATAAATTAAGTTCCTATCATAACAACAATGTTGACCGAAGACTATGAAGGATCAAGCATTTATTGTACCAAGTGTTATACAACATAAATCTAGAATAACCATTTAACAAGCAAGGTATTAAGAATTAGTAAGATAAAAAGATAAAACATGTTAATAACAATCTTTCTTGGATATAAACATTAAAGTCCATGTTGAGTTTATATTATGCTTATCCTAACACCATTAATGAAACCTTTTCACCTTGACATAATTAACTTAGCTAAACATAATGAAGAAGAAGAACATAAATAAACAGGATAAGATCATGATTATGATATAAGTTAACTAAGTATAGGAAAGGAAATGAAAAAGCATAAACAAGAGATTAATATAGCATGAAAGAAAACTTGAACATTACAAAGAGAGAAAGCATGAAGATGATCTTGATCTGAAAAATAAGATGCCTAAATACATGGAAAATGCCTTCTTTTATAGGCTAAAATTCAGAACTATTGATTGGTTGACTAACTATTTAGTTGGTGGCCAACCATTGACTTGGTGGCTGGTTTTTGACATTGTTGGCTGGCCAAAACGTCATTACTAACATCAAAATTTGAGCACCTCGTCTTCATGAAAGTTATGGGCAATTGTCTCAGCTTTTTTTTTAAAAAAAACCAGAGCTCATTGGGACTTCTAGAACTCAAGATATGAGCTGAAAACCAAACAGTGTCTGGGCTGCAGGAGAGATTCTGACTTCTCCATTGTTGCT
>Ga0307510_10002856_pt1 | contig 19851 bp, 14 predicted proteins | sample 12_EM_MG_FD_207224 | JGI IMG/M metagenome (GOLD analysis project Ga0307510, IMG submission 207224) | Populus trichocarpa ectomycorrhiza microbial communities from riparian zone in the Pacific Northwest, United States - 12_EM | ecosystem: Host-associated > Plants > Roots > Unclassified | place...
TCAACATTTAAGCACAATATATATCCAGAAATCCCAAAATCAATTACTGAAAGGAGCTTGAGGAAGAGGAAATAATTTATATTGGCAATCTTATTATTCATGTTGGCAATGGCAGCTGTCTTATAAGGCGCATCGAAGTGCCTGAAATTCACGAGCATGACTCCTACGGTTGATGGAGGTGAGGTACGCGTCGACTATACTACACTAGTCGAGCAATGTGTTCATATATGTTGATAAAGAAAATTGTAAATTTTTTTTATGGGGTTATTTTAGTCTGATAATCCAAGTAATAGATTTGACGGATTGATTTAAGTTGTTTTTTATAAAAAAAAAATTTACATTTCTTCAACGTTTAGCTGATTGAAGATTGAAATTCATGATTTGTTCCAATCTATTTTTCATAAAATTATCTCGGTCTTATGATTCGGGTTGTAGGTTTGATAGGTTAACTCATGTTACTTTTTTAGCTTCTTTTTTAATTTTTTTTTAATTTCATTCTTCTACATTAAATTGATTGGAAATTAGATTTCATAATTTATTTTGATTTGTTTTCTATGAAGTTATCATTGTCTCATAATTCAGGCACGGATTTGACAGATTAACCAGAGTTTACTCCAAATCAATCCAGTATGTTGTTATTTTAATATTAAAAAAAATATCTTGAAATTTTTTAGTCAAATTATATTTTTAAAAGTTATTTAAATTACTTTTAAACCCATAAAATCAACTAAATTATATCAAATTAATCCACACATGATTTTTTTTAACTAAAAAATTTAACAACATCTTAATATTTTATTTTATATTCAAGAAAATCTCGACCGGAGCTGTAAGGTATCGCAGTTCAATTATAGAGTATATACTAATTAAATACAGCACTCATCACCGTGAGCAAAGTCAGGCTGTACTTGTCATTGTTGAACTAATAATTATTTGCAGCTATGGCGAGAAACCCGCATCAAAACAGTAAATTAAGTATTGTTGGCTTATCAGCCGCCGGCCCCATGCAGGATTTCAGCATCATGGCTAGTTTGACTGCATAATACTTGGTCGCCATTAATGGCAGCTGCTTACGCATGCAGGAGGTTGATCTTTAAATGTTTTAACCACAGACCAGAAAAGGCGTCACTGCTATATGTAAGCAATCTGTGTCAAAATTGGAACATTTTATGACCTCAGATATAATTCTAACACCAAGTGTACGTTTTGAGGCCTGAAATTTCTCCAGAATTCCTGGTGAGTAATTTTGTTAGACAAATTTAAGTTTCATGAAAGCTTCGCATTTTAATTTCCACACGAATTGTTGGAGTTGCATGCATTCCTTTGACCATTAGTAATTGGAATTTAAGTGGTGGCTGAAGATATTATCCTACCCTACATTGAAAATCTACAATTACTCACTACGTAGAGGCCATAGGTCATGTATGCTTCCATCACTGTCAACATCTCCAACGGAGAAATTTCTAGAGCCTGCAATGCCTCCTGCAGCACCAAATTTTCTACGCCTTGACTTGGAACCCACGCAGGCTAGCTTTCCACCGAAAATACGCCCGGGACTGGCAAGCAAAGTCATGATCTAGAACTTTCCAATCTTTTTCCAGGAAAAATTGGGTAATTAGCATATAAAATAAATAAATAAATGAGTTAACATATAGCAAGAAATTCTGGTGAAATAACACTTTTATTTTTTATTATTGTATTTTATTATTGTAATTTTAACCGCAACATATTTAGAACTGATTGGTAGACGGATTCGAAAATAACAAGGAAAATCACAAAATTACCAAAACAAGGTTTAGGAATGATATCTTGAATATCTAAAGATCTGACGGTTGGAGTAACAATTCCATATTACACTTGAAGGAAAGCGGCATCTGAAAACTCCCATAAAAATTTGAGTGTTATCCAACGGTCGGATCAAAAGTTATGGTCTTTTTGAGCCATTGTTCTAGTCTAGTGCGACCAAACCTTTTCATGTGTCTAGATTTGTCCGACTTATCCATAAATACATCTGTTAAGCTATACACGTAATCTTTTCAGGGTAAATCCTCATTTAGTTGTATTTGACTCACACATGAATGCTTAAAATCACTCGTTATCCCAAGTCCAACTATATTATTGACACTCATAAATATATTAAAAGAAAAAATTAATAAAATTATAGTTTTTGTATGAAGAGATCTACTTATTCATATAGCCGAATTAACCAGTTGAGTCACAGAATTGATAGTGAGACTACATATTAAGTTACCGTATTTTAGAAATGCAACATGTTTAAATGTCGCTATTCTGAAACACTACAAAGTAAAAATATATTATTTCATCAAAAAAAAATTAATAGTATTATATTGCAAAAAATTTAATTTCTTATGATATTTTTTTTTATAAAAAAATCCCTTGAGCAGAACAAAACGTCAATCAAAATAACATGTCCTGTACAAAAAAAAGAAAGGGTTAGGTCATGGTTGGAATTGAAAATGTTTGTGAACTTTAAAGCCTATAAAGCCCTTGCATTCGTGGGATTTATTGCAGCCACATAATTGAAGCTGCCATGTCAAAGAAATACCTTAGAATTGGAAGCTCATGTGGAAAATTAATAAACAAATGTGTACCTAAATATATAGGTAACTATAAGCAAAATACGTGTGGTTCGAGACAATTTTGCCAGAGATGAAGAAAGAAATATGCAAATGCCAGCCTAGGACGAATTGTATAACAGGCGTCAATTTTCTTACCCATAAAGCAACGACGACAAAACTCACGAAGAGAAATTCCAGCCACAAATGAAGAAAGGTCTCACGCTGGGTTTCAGCTGTCAAAAGTGAGTACGTAGCTGGATTTGATTAGCATGGGCTTAAAAAACTGCTTGACCTTCAAAGCACGAGCCAGCGAAGATCAAGAGCAAATTTGTTTCAAACTGTAGCTGCTGACAGCCATAGATAGATAAACCACGTTACCTCATTTATAATGTTCACTTGGAAACAGCAGACGATCAGGAATCTTGAATTGTTTAAAACCCAGGCTGATAACAACAGATCGATGAGAAATTAATGGTCAAGGGCCCTAAAAAAACGTATTAATCAGGTGAAGTGTTGAGTAGGTAATAGGGAGTGGACAAATAGCTTTACATGGATGCTGACAGACATAGATATCAAAGCTCCACTTCTTACACCCACAGGCCACAAGGCCACAATTACTTATTCCACATAGGACCACAAGGTCACCGAAGACTCATAGTCCTCAACACAAAGGAAGAGATCCTGCATGCCGATTGGAGCTGGATAATCAACTGGACCACAAGCCAATAATGAGCTGCTTTCCGCCGAAGATTTTTGAAAGCTCCAAATTCTTCAGAAATCCACAGGAGAAAACAAGAGAAAAGATGACCGAAACCATACGTGTCAAGAGGCTAACAGCTGGTCCCTTTGCATCAATGGTGACATACTGACATGAATATTTTTGCGTATATATTGTGAGAGAACTTTTCGGTTTGTGTTTTTTTTTTTTTTTCCTGCGAAAACATTAACGTGGCATCCGGCTATTCAGTCACCTCCCATGTCCATGTCATCTTCCTCATGCACCTTACATATCGGTGACTTCATGGCATGCCTTGCCCACATGAAAGCAACAATATGCAAATCCAACCAAGAACTTTCTTTAAAAATATCGGTGACTTCGTGCTGTATGATGATGCTAAGCTTTTATCATAGAGCTTCAACGTGGCGATTCGAGTACCTTAAATAGGTATGTTAGGTTGTCACACGGGCTTAATCTATAGTATAAACATGTACCAAACTATGATTTAAATAAGCAGCGGATAAGGATAGCAAATCAGATATGCTGCCTGAAGATGGCAGGTATGTGACATCTCAGCGCTCTTTAACGCAGACCAAGACATCTAACAATTATAGTAACATGGCATATCTGGCAGACGAATACGTTACCCGAGTATCTAATGCCAGCCATAAAATGCTATTTCTTGGTCAGATTAGGCTATACATTGCGATTTGCAGCCAAAGAGAATCGAAGTCATGTTTGTGTATTGGCTGATCGGCAATATGTATGATTGAAAAGTTGACCTTGAATACAGTCCAGTCGCTCGCATAATAAATAAGCAAGGGGCCATCCATGGTGGCCATGCCGGCGCCGACACGATTCTGTGATGTGCACTGAAATTAATGATGGCAATGTTAGCTTGATTTTAAACACCCCACTGATATGACGAATACTCATCTCTTGGAGATCAATAATAGCTGATCTCCATACTTTCCCCGTTCTTGGGTAAAACCCATTTGATAGAGACAAACATTAATTATCATTGTTTATGATTCACGTGATTTGATTTCATGCTAGCCCTTGCAATATATTTACAGAAACTTCTCGCGTAAATTTCACAATTGGCTAGGCCAGAATAAAATCATTCATTTCATTGGCACAATCCCAAAGGAATTTGTTACGGGCCTTGATTTTGATGGGAAATGACATCTCAAAAATTGGAAGAAAACAAGACACTGAATAGTTCGGACTTGTGCAAGCACCGTGCCTTCGAAAACTAGAAAACAGTCTAGCAGGCTGCAACGAAACAATTCAAGATGCGCTTGCCGGGTTTATATTCGTTCAGCAGAGGTTCAACCCAGTAAATTCCAAGTCATCAAATGTATATTGATCATACATGCTTGCATGCCTAACTCATGCACCAACTACCAAACAGGGTAAGAGTTCTGGGAAAACTATAGCATTTTTCAGCGACGACTCAGTTGAGAAAACTATGGCTCCAGGCAACATTGTAATTCACCTTCTCAGAGCTGTACATAACCTACTGCATGAGACATGCCCTAGTGTAGCAACTGATAAGGGGATACATGAAGTGCAACGGTCAGTGTATTTGATCAAAGATTTTCTTGGGCATTCATTATTTGCACCATGCTTTGAAGAGAATTTGCAACAAAAGGGAAATGAAAACCAATTAACCTCAAATCTATGGTTCATCGAGCAAAAACTCATTGACATGTTGACAATTGAGACAACTATTCAGTAAGAGGTCAGCTTAATCTATGATGTTAGCAGAGTCTATGAGTTAATGCAGAAACGCTTGATGCAAAACAAATCGAAACAAAAAATTGATGCTTGGCTTATGAATCAGAACAAAAGAACAAGTTGCAAGAGCACTAAGAAATATCATTGCTACAAAATCAGAAAGCAAATAAACCTTACACCTGGAGATAGCTCCTAAAATAAGGATACAAAAGGGAAAATCAACACACAAGGAAAATTAAAAACTATTTTCCTATATCTGAGATTAAACCGGACAATTAATATCTATTTACCTGCATTTAATATATAATATGAATTCACCCAAAAAACATGCAAGCCTGAATCTCATCAAAGCTCCCAGTCAGTAACCTGCAATGGGAACCTAATATTCAATTAGTTTAAGAGAAGCTGAAAGAGCTTCAGCACCAGACTCTGGCAGCTATGCGAAGATTAACTTATAAGCAACTTGAATGATTACATCCCTGCAAGAAAAGGCACACTAAAAAATTATTAGCTAACAACAAAATAATCAGAGGATGACTGTCATACCAAGGCTAAGCATTCAGTCCTCCTCCATAGGTACTTCTGGAATATCAAACCGGTCTTCCTCAATTGTTTTATTGATCACAGAAACAGGAGATGGTAACGAGGAAGTCAAGGAATAAAAAATTTATCCAACTGTGTATAATTGCAGGACCAGGGTAGATAAAATGTAAAATTTCACTAACAGTACCTATCATTATAATTCCAGTTTTTATGAAAAAAACATATTTCTCCGTTTTAAACCAACTCCATGATAATTTATAGCAAATCAAAACCTCCATAAAGAGGTGCAAACCATTCATTTGTAATCGAAACTCTCATAAACCTTCAATACAAATAACTAAACAAACATGACCAACTTAACCAAATGCATGTAAGAACATTGTATTACACGCATGTAACACAAGGACTTAAAATCATCAATATCCAAGAATAGAGAAAATATACGATTTGTCAGAAACCTACTCAAGTCTCAGAAGACATGAAGACATGCAACCTTTTTTATCACAAAATATTATGAATGCATGCCACTTGTGAAAATATACTTCTTAGCTTCTAATCAATAAACCAAATTCAGTCTACCCAATCTCTTTAGTATTCACAAAGGACATATCATGACCATGGCAAACCTAGGAAGTACAATCAAAATTAGAGGCCCTTAAACACCACTGATCCATCTCATTGTCATCCTTATTCCAAAAATATGGCTTTTTCAATTCATTTTCCTACTTCATAATTAGCTCATAAACAAACACTCACAGGCTAATATGCAGGAAAATCTAAAAAAAAATGTTACCGCCTGCTGGCATAACATAATAAATAGAACAGGCAAGGAACCAAAAAAGCAGTATAAAGTTAATTTTGCATGCAAAGGATATTTATTGACATGGGATCATCCTTCTCCCCACGATTGCGGCTGTTGTCTAGCTCTCTGATTATTTCTGGAGATACCTGCAATCAAAATGGGCGCAGAGATTAAAACATTTCAATGAAAAATATAAAATCGACTCATTTTGCAATATTATGTGTGTAAACATATAAGAGAACTATCTGATGGATGATGGTCTCACTAGTTTATGCTTTTGCCTTAGAACTAGTCTTCTAAGATTATCTTTATCTTCCTTCTGCAGTTCATTCTTGTATCTGAGAGATTTCAACAAAAATTGTATGAGTGAAAAGGCAAATGTGTTTTGAGGCAGCTACTTGATTTAATAGCATAAAAACTAATAAATAATGCAAGAGAGTTTAGGAAAAAGCATCTCATGTCATACAGTGCTGCTCAAAGGAGAAATTAGGCTGAAAAAGGAAATCTCAAGTTCTCAGCAAGTATTCCAAAAGGGGGAGATGGAAATTCAGAAACAAGGGAAGAACAATAAAATATACCTTGAGACTGCCTATTCTGATGTTGCCCATCAAGGCACAGTAATTAACAAAAACTAATGCGAACACAACAATTTCAGTTGGCAGAATGCACATGGTGTGAAATGAGAGTCCTAATCTTCAGTTAGGATGCATGGCAAGAAGGGTTTTTTCAAATTACTTGTAATTTTGTTAATTGTGTAGTTCTATCATTGTTAAGAAGTTCTCTGATTACAATAGTTGCAAATAACCAAGATTTCATTATTGCTAAGAATGGTTTTTGTTGATTTTGTTTCCTTCATTAGTTTAGGGATCTTCTAGATTTCTCATGTGCCTATAGAAGCACATTCTATGTAATTGAATGGCGTTTTAAATAATTAAATCAATTATCATGACCTCGAAATTGATTGTTTCACCTGAAGAATGTTTGTTCTTCTTTCCTTGTGATTCAAAGAACCCCTAGTCAACCTCTAGGGTTTTTTTTCTTTTTATTTCTTTAATTCATGTTCCTTCTCTACATCAATTGGCACCTCCAAAAAAATTTTATTGCTGCTAGAAAAAAGGTTCCATTGCTGCTCAAAGAAGAAACAAAATATAATATAGACATCGAAGAGCCACATTACTGTTAGAGAGAAGAACACCGAGAGACACCTGATTATGCGAGGTAGCAACATTCATAGATCCCGTCCATCAAAATGGCTTTTCAATTACAAACAATACGTGCTTGTCGACACAGAAAAAACCTAGAGGAGCCTCAGACTAAAGAAGAAAACAAATTCGCTACTCAAAAAAAATACCAATAAAATGCCGTAACTATAATAAAATCCTAATTGTTGCAATTATTTTCAAGTGGAAAACTTCCTAAAATGAAAAAAGCACACAATAAATACAATTACAAATAATTTGAAAATAGTAATTATTGGTAATTTCCCTTGTTGACCTGCATCTGTTGAATTAGCAAAACAGATCCATACTAATTACTTTGCTACAGTAAGTGTTTCGTATGAGCTATCAGATAGAGGGCATATATGAAACACGTATAAAAACACAGTAAAAGAGAATCATCTCCCATTACCCCTGCTCCCCTTTCTTGATCAGTCAGGTTACATGTATGCATCATAAAACAAAGTGAAAAGGAAGAGTATGTACACATAACATTAAACAGTGCATCTGAAACAATGCAAAAGATAGATGTGATGTGGCTAAATCAAGCAAGAAACACCCTTAAGCTCCCATTCAATATTAAGCATTTAAAGTCAATACATACCAGATAGAATTCAGACAACTAAAAAGAGAAGAGGCAATTAAAAGGAACATGGAAAAAAATACCAACCTTTGCACAAATGAAAGAAGCGATTGGTGCCAAATTACAGGCATTATTCTTGTATCCTCGAGAAATCTCATGAAATGAGCAACAACTGCGTCAAGTACGCGAAATGGCAAGGCATATTTCTTGTCCAATAGAAGTTTGATAAAATAACTGCGATGGTTTGCCAAAGTAACATTGTCAAGTAGTATTCAGATCATTTGGCAACTAAAAAAGCACCAGATTCAAAATGGAAAAGATTTTTTAAAAAAAGTCCATTCTCTTGAATTTTCTATTGCCTATTCCTTCCCGGGTTAAAGTATGGAACCACACTACACAGGTTCAGGCATCAACAGTTGTTTCAGAACAGTAAAACACTTCTTAATATCACCAATTGTTTCATTACTTACCTTCTCCATACTTACAAGTTTTCTTCTCGGTATTTTATTATGAAGTTTATTTGCAAGCATCAATAATATTTGGAACAACCATCACATCAAGAAACCCAAGATACATATTGCCAGGGCCCCGCTACCTAAGTCATGACTCATTTTCCTAAATCAGGGGTAGGCTTGCATCCTTGTCAGGCATGACTTATGAGACCATATTTATATAAAATTCCAGCTCATTGCCTCTTTGTGTGATAATTCCTAGTAGAGTATTAGAATCTCTTTGAAAGCAAGGAGAACGATCATTCATCACAATGTGTTTCACATGAAACATAGAAAACTTTGTACAAAGCTTTCACGCATAATTAGGACCATGGACTGTTGAAGTACACAGGCAAACCACATACATAAATAGCATGGATAAACAAGTAAATCTGCTAACTGTTACACGTTCCTTTTTTATTTTCAATACGTGTTAAACATTTATATACCTTGTTGTGCCACAATATTCCATCTCCGCAAGCTTCAACACTGCAACACTGCAATTCCATTGAAATGTTTGAGTTGGACTCCTCCCCGAGTATTTGAAACTTGGAAAAATAAAAGGTGCAACACAACATTCCAGCTGCTACAGAAGCATCTCATCCTCATGTGCTGAATGTTTAAATTATCGCTTGTATATCTCAAAATGAGGGGGGAAATAAAGCAGAATGGTTTGAATGTTTAAAAGCATTGGTGTAATTCATAAAATCCATAGGTAAATCATGAAACTTGGAAAAATAGAAGGTGCAAAGTTCCAGCTGCTACAGAAGCATCTTATCCTCGTTTGCTGGCTGTTGAAATTAGCACTAGTGTGTCTCAAAATGAGGGGGGAAATAAAGAGGAATGGTTTGAAATGATTAAAAGCATTGGGGTAACGTGATAAAATGCATAACGCATATGTTAATCATGAAATTCTTATCTTTCTCAACATGAAATTCAAACTAAACAATGAAGAGATTGTAATAGGTAAATGAGTAAAGTCAATATACAGTGGGTCGCGAAATGCAAGATTCAAGAACTTTGGAATATGGAATGTGGATAGTAGAGTTGCATCCACTAGGTTTGAGGGGTATTCAGAAGGGCTATCCAATCATAGATCAACTCAAAATGGGGTTAATCATGCCTTCTTAACAGGTAACAAGATGATGTTATAATTACACAGGCAGAATCCTTTGGATTACTAATCAAGACATGCATTGAAACATACATGATTATCCTCTGCAAAAGTAAGCATACCATGAATGAAGCATAGGAATGGAGACCTTTTGAATGATACTTCCAAAAATAACAGCTTCCCTAAGAGTGCATGTCTCTGACTGCATATCAAGTAAGAAAAAAGGGGTTTATATTAAAGCACAATTAGTGGTTCATTAAATAAAAAATTATCAGAACCAGGCATCCTATCAATTGGAGGCCAATAAATTTATTGGCGGGGAGTTTAGTTTTGTCTATCCTATGAGGTCTTTATTCAGGTTTTGAGTTTGCTCCTGTGAGCCTCTTTTCTTTAGCAGTTACAAATTGGATTGCCTACTGTAATTTCAATTCTCCACTAAAAAAAAACCATAAAAATTCAATTTGTTTAAACCCTAATTGATCCTCCCACCTTGTCCTGCATTGTAACATGTAAGTTACAAAGTAGCAGTTAGGATGTAAACAAAAACAGGGAGGTATGAGAGAGAAAGAGGATAGCAGCAAACTAATGCATCAGTCAATCTAAGAAGACCAGCATTAACAACTTATTATGACTGGGTGAAGAGGCAGTAGTAAGAGACTGGAACATTACAGATTAGCAAATCAGCTACTGATTAAGAGACTGGAACGTTACGGATTAGCAAATCAGCCAGTTATCAAATTCTATAGAATAAACAACATGCAGAAGATTTTCATGCTAGTATATACCTTACACAACGGAAGCAATATTCCCTTGTTGAATGCAGCAGGTTTATACAGAGACTTTTTCAAAGCTTGATACAGACTGAAATGCAGCCTCTTATTCGTCCTGATATCATCTCTAACCCTAGGAAGTAAGACAAGCCTATAGAAACGCTCTGCCTTCTTTGCACCCAAATTAGAAGAGAAGATTCTAGTGGCTTGATACATTGCATTTGGTGACCATTTCTGAGGTTCAGTCAGGTACAAGATATCCTCCCAAAGTTGCATAGAAGGGATGTGCTTAAATGCCTTAGGTATCTTTCCAGCTGTGTATTTACTAAGATACTCGCCAACTCTACACATAATCATATCAAAATGTGTGCATCATATTCAAAACGCTTTCCTTCACAAATCTGTTCCGAAAAATATTTTACTAAGAGAAAATGGAAAGAAAATGTCCAAAAAGAGGGTAGCTATTTTACCCCTTGTACAAATCTATCAGAGACTGGTCCAACTTAGGTATAGGCTGTAACTCTGCAATCAAACAAAGATATTCAGCATAAACACTGAACTGTACAGATTCAAACAAGTACAACAAAGTAAACACAATATTAAATGCACAAGTTAAAGATATAAATAAGGGGTTTATAAAAATAAAAAAAACTGATTTCAAGTAAGAGTATGACCTGAGGAAACATTTGCATCAGTCTTTTTTAATTTCTCAATAATAAGGTCGGCAAGTGTTCGCTGTGGACCAGCATCCTTTGACAAGAATGCCTCCAGCAATTTCTCATCATTCTCATCAATCTCCTCCTGCCAAACCATCCAGTTTCTCTCCTTTTACAAAACAAGTTTAAAAATAAAAATAAATCCAATACAACAAAATTGACAAAAAAACAGCTCAAAAAATAAGTTTAAGATAACAAATGGAAATACTGACAGGATAATCGTTAAACTGGCTTTGAGTCTCGGAGAAGCCACTAAAATCATCAATTTGATCCTCGGCACATTCCTCTCCTTCAGGCTCAGGCAATTCTTCCTCCAGAGCATTAAAATTAGGGTTTCTCTCCTCGGCTTGAATCTCCTTCTGCTGAATCAACGCTTGCTTCAAGATTTTCGAGCTCATCCCCGAGGATATCATCTAGTACAAAACCATTACAAAATTAGAGGGACAGAGAGAGAGAAACAGAACCTAAAAAGAAGAAAGAAAAGGCATAAAAAATAAAGCGAGGACTACTTTTTGCTGTTTCTGGTGGTGTTTTGATACTTTGGATCGTGTTTTAGTGGAGGAGGCAATAGAGTCTGTATCCTCTGGGAGGAAAGGTTCTGGGTTTTGGTGCCTCTCTCTTTTCTTCCCCATTGATGGAAGATGGAGTGAGCTGGTTGTAGAAATTTAGAGATGAGAAGACAGAAAAATGCTGCTTGCTTCGCTTCTCAAACAAGGAGAAGAAGAAGCCCCGGTGATAAACCCTAGTGGTAGTGGATTTTACGTTTCTTAATTCATGGGCTAAGTTTTTCGGGTGGCTAACAATTATGGGCTAATTTTTTCGGGTGGCTTGACTACTATGGGCTAAGTTCTTGTATCTGCAAGGTTTATCCCAAATATGTGGTATGAAAATTTTTTGTTTGATTTCCAACCCAGAGCAACAAGTTATTAAAAATATTTTTTTAACATGATACGAAATCTACAATATAAACTTGAATTATAAAATTATAAATAAAATATTTTAACTAGTTATATATTGACAATTCCAATCAAGTAGTAAATAATAATATAACACAATTAAAATAAAAGTGAAATAAACAATATAAATGTTCAAACATTTTAAAATACATAATTCAAATAATTGATTGATTAAAAATATTAAATTATTTTTAATAAGTGTTTTAAGGGTCATTCATTAGCCGAATCCTAAATGTATTGATTGAAATTACAAAAAAAAAAATGTCTCCACAAGATTAGTCATCATTTTAAAAACAATTTTTTTGTTCATTTTAGTTTTTATCAATGTACAAGCTATGTGCATGCGATATTTCAAGAACATCAATAAAATCCTTCCTTGGTATTGAAATTATAAGAATAATAAACATAAAAGATAATAAAAATCCTTGTTGGCACTCATTGTAGCCCAATTTGTTGCTTGAACTTCGCAAGTTGCAAAAGCATATTAATTTGTTTTTGAAATATTAAACTACATAAGAGTAGATTAAAATCAAAGCAATTTAATTAAACTATATAAGAGTAAAATATTCATCTCAATTGTGGACCACACAAAATCCTTCTTATCACTTTAATTGCGTCGGCCTCCTTTAAAAACCACACCCTCATTCTCCTCCTCTCTTGCATTTCTTTACTTTACTCCTCCTCCCATGGCTTCCATTTCCACCACCCTGAAATTCTTCTTCTCTCAAATCCCCCTCAACAGATTTCTTTTCTCTTCGAATACCACAAAACTCTCTTTTTCTCCTTCCATTTCCTTCCCTTCCACTTCCACTTCCCTCCTCAAAACCAAAACAATCACCTCCTTACCACCCCCCCCTCTTCCTCTCCCTCCCCCTTTCTCACCCACCACGTCTACGTCCCAAATAAAATCCTAAACCCCAATTAGCGTTGCTGGTGCTAGCAATGCTAGGGTTGAGATGTGAGATTTGGGCAAAAGGCAAAGGGGAAGGGGAGGCTAGGGAGTAAGCAAAACTTAAATGGCAAAGTCGGGACTCGAACCGAAAGGCAATAAATTTTGTAACTTTTGTCAAACTCGTAAACTCGATCCGAGTTTAATGAGTTGACCGAGTCTGACCGAGTTTGCTAACCCGATGTTACACGTTATATATAACTTGACTCGTAAAATCGTACGATTTTACGACTCAACTCGTGATTTTGACAACATTGGATACGAGATTTTTTTTTTCTTTACAATGGTTTAACTTTGGCTGCCCTAAAATTTTGTGGTAGAACTGAATGAAACCTATGTGCTTAGCTCGTATAATAACAAAAACTGCATAAAACCCTCGATGTATTTGATAATATTCGTCCATTATTTTCGCAAAATTGTTAATTCTCATTCTTCTTTTCTTCTTTGATAAGAAACAATTTTTTAAAAACAATTCTCGTTACTTATATGTGACCCGAGCTTTATCACGGTAAGGTTAGTTTTTTCTATAACTTAAAAAACAATATTCAAGCATTGGTTGTATGTTTTAAAGCAAAAACAAATTCTTGAACCGAAGTTATAGACTCTAATGAGTCCAATACGATGATTTAATTTAATTATATAATAAAAAAACGATAGTAAATGTATGGAATGTAAAGAGAAAATGTGATAACAATGACCTGTAGAAAAAAAATGGTTTCCAAAAGGCAAAAAAAAATAATATATAGATGAATTCTCAAATAACTCAATGTTAAAGTATAAAATTAAAAAATACAAAAAAAAAATTAAAAAACCTCAAGCAAATCCAAGTTAGCATGACAAACTCATGACTTGGATCGTGAGGTCGGGTCATCCTTATAGAAAGCAAATCGATAAAAAAAAATAAAAAAGAAGCATCTCAATTTCATTCCCATGACATGGGTCATGATATCAGAATCATCGCATCCAAAAAATTATGAAGCCCGATTATCAACAATCAAATGTTAAAGGATAAAATTAAAAAAATCAATTTAAAAAAAGAATAAAAAAAAGGCAATTAAAAAAATAAGGACCAAAAAAGCAATTAAAAAAGAAAAACAAAATTTAAATAATTAATAAACTCAATGTTGAAGGTTGAAATAAAAAAAAAATCAATGTAAAAAAATATGTTGTTAATCCGGGTTAATATTTCATACTCATGATCTAGGTAATGAAACTTGGATATCGCATATTATGAAAATCAATTCTCAAAATCTGATGTTAAACGATGAAATTAAAAAATTAAAATCAATTTCAAAAGAGGATAAAAAATCAATTAAAAAAATGAGGATAAATTTGACATAAAACTAAAATGAAATAAAATGATGTAAAAGTCCCGAGTCAATCTGAGTTGGTCTGGAAAATTCACGACTCGAGTCATAAGGTTAAGTTATCCTCGTAGAAAAAAATAAGAAAAAAGAATAAAGAAGTTTTATCTTCAATAAACATATTATCGAATGATGAAATTAAAAACAAAATATTAAATGATGAAATTAAAAAAAAAATCCAATTTCAAAAAAAAAAAGCAATCAAAACAATAAGGACCAAATCTAACATGAAAATTAAATGAAATTAAATGATGAGGGATAAAATTAAAAACAAATAATTAAGAAAATAATATAAAAAAGAAGTAGCAATTAAAAGAATGACGATCAAATTTGATATAAAAATAAAATAGGATCTAATGCTAAGAGTTGAAAAAAAAAATCAAACAAAAAAAAGGATTCAAAACAAATAAAGAGTAATTAAAAGAATGAGGACTACAATTGAAATAACAAAATTAGAGGACAACTTTTAATTATGGTTGGGTCAACACAATTTCCGAGTATAGGAGAGAGAAAAAGAGGTGGATAAAAAAATTTCAAACACCACAAATCATAGTATACATACCGCCCTAGAGGATGCGACACTTCAGATAACATGGTGGTTGGCCTTTTTGGCTACGAGGAGGCGCTGCACACTCCGCTTGAAACCCACAGGCATCTTCTACATGCTAGAACATAACTTGCATGCACTAACAACTTTTTATTTTTAATAATATTTTATATTTTTTAAAATACTTAATCTCCCCTTGGTCTACTTGCTAATTAAAAAAACAAAGCAGAATAAAATGACAAAAAACCCTCTAGATGCAAGCCTAAAAAATATGATTTTAAAAGAAATCTAGTTATTTTAATTTTCAAATTAAAATAAAATTATGTAAAAACCTCTTAGGCAAATTAAATAAATTTTGCTTTTTAAGGGCTATTTAATATTTTTACTATGCCATGAAAATATAAGATAACAAATATGTTTCCGATGAATTTGATAATAACAAATTGATCACCTTAAACTAGGTTATTTGATTTTATTTTTAAAGTATAAAATTATTAATTTATTGTGTAAATTCACCTTGAAATATGAATATATAAACAATGAATGTTTGATGTCTTTTAACTTTTGTTTTAATGCTGACATTATAAACAAGTTATGCCTTTGATCATTCATAATAAATTGTGTGTTAATGCTTAAAATTTAATAGCCTATTTGCTCTTAGTTGACAACAATCAGAATTATGTTATGCCATTAGAAATTCAGGTGTTAAAAGGGTAGGTATTATTTATACTAAAAAGACTTAGGAAATTAGAGTTCTACTATATATGTATATATTTTAACAGTTATCTAGGTTTTTTTTTTATATTAATCAAATTAATTGAATCATATTAAATTAATTTTCATGAGATTTAATTTTAAACTTGAACTAAGAGTTGAGAGTTTTTTTCTATTAATTTTTTCTTTTTTATTTCTCAATTTCATCCTCAAACTTATTATATCTATCATCTAAATTATTTTTAAATCGACCAAGTCAATTAAGTCACAAGACAACTCTCACATAATTTATTATTAAACCTAGACTAGATAAAAAGTTGAATCAAGAGGTTTTTATGTCAATTTTATTTTTTTTCAATTTCATCCAGATATTTTTTTTTTACTTAATAATCAAGTAAGATGTCTTTAAACTGATCAAGTCAATTTAATTTTAAATTTAAGTTAAACAAGAAATTGAATAAAAAAGTTTTAATATTTATCCTCTTAGTTAAATACTAAATAAAAATACTAAATAATTCTCTAAAACTTAAATATTTTTTATTACATTCAACTTTTTTTAATTCCATCCATTGCATAACACGTAGCATAACACATAACACAAGCATATAAATTAGTAATAACTATTTAGATTCAAATATAGCGTTTTCACCACATTATTGAACAAAAAGTTCTCTCAAGTATCGGCTGTCCCTTTTCGAACTTGAAAATTCCTACTTAATTCGATCTCAAATCTCAAAACATCATCAAGTCATTTCGATTGTCTGTTCTTTGTGCATTATCTAATTATGTTTATAGCTAAGGAAGCATCGCTACAAGCTTACCACTTGCCATTTTGATGAAACCCGTTTTAGCAAGGATATACAGCATCTGCAAGTCATAAGATCAGGAAGAATGATTGCATGATCCACTAGTAGATAGCAGCCAACACATTACAAGCTAGAAGCTTCTTTTCATTTTCAGATTCTTCATATATCTGATATTGGAGAGCTTGGACAACCTATATAAGACAATTTCCTGTGAAATATCATCGGAAATGTGACTTGTGAGCGGAGCAAAGATTCCTTTGAAAGAAGGGAAACAAATGAAATGCTGCACTGAACTGGGAATTGCATCAGCAGACCTGATCAGCTTATAAAAGTGACTTATGTCCTTCCTTGGCTCAATAGAGCATTGTATCCCTCAGTGCCAGCAACATTTTCTGCACCTTTTGTAGGCGGCAACTTTGGGAGCACCCAAGCTGGTGATGTGTCAAGCCACAATCCTTCACCAGTTTCTTTGTGCTTGAAATCCGGAGATTTTGGGTTTTTCTAAATACAACAAACAAGGGGGCATGAAGTTATAAACGAATAATTAGATCAGATGAATAAGTTTTGCAGCGTTACCTTGTCAACCCTGTTGTCCCACCATTTATGAGGGTTTTCCACCAAGTCCTTCCAGCATTCTTCCTCTAAATCATATGCCACAATGAAGATAGTATTATTAAGAGAAAAAAACAAGATAAAAGCCAAAAAGCCAGCAGAGCAACCTAAAGTCTTGCTGATAAATTAGAAATTGGAGAAAAACAAAGTAGAATGGGGATGCTGACATTATTAAGGATGATAATTGGATAGAGTCTTCCTTTCCCTAATTATCAACGAAAATCACTGACAAATTCTTCTAGAAAGCAAATTTTTTACCTTTATTTTTTCTTACATATGCTGGATAGACAGTATTAGATAGAAATCGTGCAAATGGGGGTGCTGCTCAATTACACGGGAAGTTCACAAATAGGAATGCCAGGAGCACAAATGAGAAGTGAAACTCTGATCCTTTATCTTGTTTATCTGTTTACCGTTTAATTATCAGGGATATTGCTAAAGAAGAAGAAGATATCTTGCATATTCCCTTCAGTATTTCCTTTTATGTAGAAAAATAAATATAAATGGGAAAAAGATTCCCATTCTTTGGTTAAAAAATAAATAAATTCATCCAGACCAACTTGACACGGTAAGTAATAGAAAAGTTTAGGAAGGAAAGTGGCCCTCCTTCAAACCATTATTAGCCGTGTTTGTCTGCTTTGCTGGTGGTTCTGGTTACAGAAAGCCAGAATAGCAAACCCATCATCAGTGTTCCATTTAACAACCAGTATTTAACACCAAGTATCTTCAATACTACAAAGACATGTTGCCCAAGTCCACAATTTGGAAAAGAGATTAAATGTCTTCTTCACATCGACACTCATCTGCTATGAATAATCATTAAACCTTCTTCATATACGTGTGTGATGCGGGACAAGAAAGATTTGAAGCCAGAAAAAAAAAAAAAAAGTCTGCAGTTTTGTAATTTTTATTCAATTCATAAATAGTTGTCTAACATTTAGAAAAATAGAATATAAACACTAAAACTCTAACTAGAACAAGCAATTGGGTTTATAACCCACTAAATAAAATACCCAACAATAATTAAATCAAACCCAACAAATAAAGCTTAATTAATAAATCTCAACTAAAAGTTCAAATAAATTAAATCAAAATATAAGCTAAAATCTAATCTTTCAATGGTTTGAGCTATCCTCCATCATTTATAATTATACGTAAGCGTAAACAAAGTCTCAAGTCCGGTGTCCCCACCAACTCTCCTAGGATTAGAGAGACTTGACCTCATCAAGTGTAGTTCAAGACAGTTCCAATAATGCTCTCAAAGATCATGACCAAGTTGTTGTGATGTCTCTCTGATAATCCAAGTATAGTCTGAATCTAGTCGTCGAGATTATATATTGGGATTCGCTGAAGTTCACATCCCTGGTAAAAACAACTTGTGCATCCAAAGTAGTATTAATATGTTCATTTTATGTTAAAGATAAATATAATGGGGTAGAGGTTTTAAAAGAATCATCATGGATAGATTGTCATATTTTATATATAACAAGGTTCTTCAGGTCAAAAGTAGAGCTAATATCAAAGTTTAGTAACAATTTAATGATATAATTATTTGATTCAATCATTTTGCAACACTTTGAATGGTCTAACACTACTCACTTGCAATTTATGACTGATTTCCAAAAGACATCATTCAGGTCTAATCTATATCATGAAATATTCTCCAAGATTAACTGCATCATTATACTTATGTAAATTAGCTCTAAATTTGTATTGTTCATTACTTGAATATATTTTATGATCTCAACATGCAAAAAACTCGGTTGAGTTGGACATAAGAAGAAGATTTACAAGCTTCCTAGATTCGTAACTATGGACACTATATGATCGAGGATGTGGAGTACAAACAATATTTGAAGCCTTAGTAGATATAGATTGGACATAACCTAGTATATTAAGATTATCTTCATCTTTCTCTTCACGTGTCAAGGGTAAGAGATTAAGGAGCTCAACATGTTGTTCTAAACCTATGACGTGTTGGACGTCAATCATGAGGGGGTGAGGAGCATGTTGCTCTCTTTGACGTGCTGAACATCAAGCATAGTAGATAGAGAATCAAGTAGTTTAAGAGAACTAAAATGATGAAACTCTTCTAAGACTATATTTATCTTTCCGAGCAATTCCACTAAAGAGTTTTCTAAAACTTCTTCCATTACCACTAAAACAGAATTATTATATTCTTTATTAACTTCATTTCAAACTCATTTGGACTTATAATGTTAAGTCCCTCTTCTTGCATATCTTCTTCATTGAGGTCATTAAAATCCTCAGGATTAGGTTCATACACTTGAATATAATAGTCTTCACTTTCACCTATATCTTTATGTTCTTGGATGACTAAGGGTTTAGAGGTACAGTTAACGAAGATATAACCGAAACCTTAACATTTAGCACACTGAACCTTTGAATTTATCCTAGACATTTCATTGATAACTCATTTACCCTCTTCTTCTTTATAAATATGGGCACTACTAAGATTAAACCTACGGGGGGAAACATCTAATGAAAAATCATTATTTCTAAATTGAGACCTAAAAAGAGTCCTAAGAGGGTCTTGATGTTTTGTCCATCAACTTTTTATAAGTAACTCATAATCTTGCACTACATTATAGGCTTGGTCAAGAGTGAAA
>Ga0307510_10002857_pt1 | contig 19849 bp, 12 predicted proteins | sample 12_EM_MG_FD_207224 | JGI IMG/M metagenome (GOLD analysis project Ga0307510, IMG submission 207224) | Populus trichocarpa ectomycorrhiza microbial communities from riparian zone in the Pacific Northwest, United States - 12_EM | ecosystem: Host-associated > Plants > Roots > Unclassified | place...
ATTTTTTTTTTAATTTTTAATATTAATATATCAAAAAAAATACAAAAAATAATAATTAATTTAATGTTTTTTTCAAGTAAAGCGTACTTTTAAAAAGCATTCAAAAGTATAAGCTACAACACTCCAAAAAATATGGAATGTGGTGAATTGAAAATCCTACTTCGATGGATTGACCTTCCTGTTTATGACTGTTTTTTTTATTTGCTTAGTGTCACATGATATGAATAGACAATTTGGAAGTTTCTACCATGTGAATTTCATGATGATGTATCCACACATTTACATTACAAACTAACCTAGTACTTTTATTACATGTATTTAGATATGCTTTCTAATTCACCTATAGGATCAAACAATTTAAGGTTATTCTTGATAGTTGATATGTATACTAAAGTTATAGATATTCTTTCATTGTGTGTTAGAAATTTCTAAACTTGCGAGTTTACATGTTAAAAGCATGATGATTGATGATGTTCTAAAATCAGATATGCTTAAGAATAAAGTATTTTGGTGATTGGATTATAGGTTAATCAAATACTCATTTAAATAACTCTATTCTCCAAACTAATGGAAACTATTTCTTGATGAATGCATTTGAATACCTTCAAAAAGTCTTTTATTGGGGGATTTGAGGACTATTAGATGGTAAAATTAGTAATTTTATAGAGAAAAAAAATATGCTAGAGATCATTAAATTCTAAGAACTAGGTTGTTCTTGTGCTGGATATATATGTGTTTTTGAATGTAAAATCTTAAACCTCTTACGTGAGTAGTTCAATAGGTATTTATAGCCTATGAAACTTTTTTTTTCTTGAGTAGAGAGCCTAAAATTCATTTTACCTTAATAGCATCAATAAGGGATAAAAATCCCTTACACATGAATTAATGAGGGAATATATCCTTTATATATGCTAATAAGGGAATAAGTGATTGGGCTTAAGACACTCGTTGGGCCCATGAGCATTCAACCATGTTATCTGGCTCATAATCAAGGGTAGGGTCCATGGGGGCCGGACACATGCCTAGATACTAGGCTCAGGCGCATTGCCCGAGCACACATGGAGTTGGGTACTCACCCAGCACTTGGGCTCGAGCGCAATGCCCGAGCCCATAAGGTACTGAGCATATGCCTAACAATTAGTCTTGAATGCATTCCGAGCCCAAAGAGTGCTCGATATAGGCCTATTAATTGGGCCAATGACTATTATTGAAACTCATTATAGGTTTATGCCATAAGTGAATATCTTTCTATCAAATATTAAAAAAAATATCAATAAATCTTGGTCCATCGGTGGCCCTCCAAGTCTGTGCAGTACTTTTTACCGAAGAGACTTGAAAAATATATCCATTTTCTTTATCAGGGTTTTTAAAATTTTTTTCATGGAAGAAAAGTGAGGGATTCTTGAGATACTTCACCAGAGTATTTACATATGAAATGTTATTTATAGATGAAAGAGTTCTCATCTTGGTTGGATAAATACTTGGGGGACACTTTATGATAATATTAATTGCCTTCTTGGGGATTTATAAGGGTGTTGAAATGTGTCACCAATCCAGTGGAGGATGAGGAAGATCTCCTTTTATATAAAGACTCTTTTCAATTCATTTGAAGTTTCTATCTAAAACTTCTCTTTAAACCATTATGTGAAAGGGAGTAATTGTAAGGAATATTTAGTCTTTGTGTGAGATGTGGTAACTTTGCATTGGAATAGATTAGAAGAAATCATCTTAAGGTAACCTACTTTTCCTTAGTATTTTTTTCTTTTAAAATGGCCATTAGGAGAGAGAAATAGGTAGCTTGTAGTAGTGATTTTATATTTAGGCCAAGACAACCAGAAACTAGGGGTTCTAATGAGGGACCAAGATCGATAAGGATTGGGCCAAAGACTAGGAAGAGTACCCTGACTATTGAAAATGTAGTTAAAGGTCAACCACCTATAGGGAAGTGATTATAAACAATAAACAATCATGGGTGCTTGTAATGGTCTACATGAAATAACAACCCCCTATATTATGTTTGAGTTAAGGAATACCTTTCCCCTAAAGGGGGTTGTAAGTGACATGTTTTTCCACTATAATATATGCGCTAACCAACTACATCCCAATATATAGGTTTGAGTCAGGTCTTTTGAGGAGTGTTTTGCAATAATAGGGGTAAAGCTGGACCTAGATATATTTAGATATTGTTATACATTAAATGATTGTCCTCATGATGACCATGATGTTCATTGGTTCTTCACTTTCATTGGTCACCCTAAAAATCCTATAAAGAACATGTTAGAGGGTAAGACCTCTCATATGAAGGATTGGTGTGGGAAGTGGTTAATTGTAAGGAGTGAAAAAAAGTTTATCCTGTGCCAAGTGAAAGATCAATAGGGTTGCCCCTATTCTTAGCGAATTCATTCGCTTGATGCCAATGAAAAACCAAGTCTTTTTAACTTTGATCGAGATGTGTTTTTGAACATAGTGAGGTCTTCCCTTCACTACAACTTTAATTGGTTGGCTAAGGGACAATAACGAGTGGAAAGGCGAGGTAAACAAGAATTTATACCTTGTATAATTTGATGTATTTATCATATTTTTTTTTTCTTATTACAGATCCATCTTTAAAATAGAAGTCGTAGGAGGATACTAATGAAGGAAGTGTAAAGGCTAAAGGGATATCTAGCTCTTGGGTTGCAGAGATGGAAGAGAGTTATCATGAGATGGAAATCACTCCTAATATTAAGCCACCATCCAAGCCTACCCTCGTTAGGAGAAGTAAATCACTTATCTCTAGAGGAAGAAGGGAAACTGTTTCCCCTGGTATCCTTTCTAAAGTAGCTAAAATGGCTAAAGTGATGAAGAGAAAAGTGTTAGCTTCACAGGGATCTTATGCTGCTAGTGGGGAAGTAACACCTACGCCCATGACCATGTCCTCATGTCCAACGCCTTTTTTAGTGGCCAGAGATGCCAGGGCTTTTACTTAGGTTCCTACACCCCAAGTTACTGCTGAGGGTTTTTGATGCAGACAGAAGTTAAAGACAATAATTAAACAAAGAACATAAAATATTTTAAATAGGCGAAAAGAGCTGCAGGTGTGAGACCCAAACTAACAAGTTTAGTCTCTCTAAAAATAATGATAATGAAGTCTACCTCACTAAGAGATTTACAAAGCCTTAAATAGGCCTGAAATCGTACCTCAACTAGAAAACAAAAACATAAACATAAAATTACAAAGGAAAGAAGCATAAAATCTTAAATAAGCAAGAAATCCAAAAATAAAAAGGAAAAACACAAAAACTACCACAACTAAGGGGCCTCAACTAGATTTTTGATATCTAAAGATCTGACGGTACGTGCAGTGATGTTGTGGCTACTTTGGGAAAATAGCCTCTAGAAACTCATGTAAATATTTAAGCACATCCAACGGTTGGATCAAAAGTTATGACTCTTTTGAGCTGCTGTTTTAGCTTGGCATGACCAAACCTCCTCTTGGACCTGACCTGTCCCACCAGTCCATAAATATATCTACTAGGCCATCCACGTAATCTTTCCGAGGAGGATCCTCATTTAGTTGTGACAGACCCACACCTGATGACTCGGAATAACCGTTATCGCAGGCCTGACCACATCAGTTTTACACCCTAGGTTAGTAAGTTCTTCTTATGTTGGATCACTGATTGGCTTTATAGTTCCTTCTCCACCATCTTTATCTAAAGAAAAGAGAAACATCTTACAGCACGTCACAAGGGAAAATGACACTGTCTTATGATCTAATGGTCTGGCAATGGTCAATATAATAGAGAGGTTACTGAATCTCCCTTCGGATGTTGATCAACTATCTAATTAGATTCTTGCTCCCCACCTTGTTCTTACTGGCAACTTCTACTCCATGTGAGCATCTTATTTAGCATACCTTGTTATATGTACTTAGATTTTGTTTATTAATTAATATCATTGTTTTATTCAGAGTTTCCTACTGAATGCCTTCTCGAAGACATTGGACTGTCGAAAAGGCTCAAATAAGAACGAACTTGGCTTGACCAATAAGAGAAAAAAAAAGAGGTACGATGCCTTTATAAGGTAAAAGACACAACCAAAAACTCAGTTAAAGGAGATTAAGGAGGTCTACGGTATCCATGTCCATGATTCTCAAGAACCTACAGGAAGTTAACAAAGGATAGAGATCACCAGGCTTCTAAGTTGAGCGTTGTTCTAGAAAGAATGTTTTTGGCCAATGAGGTATCATCATCTCTAATGTAGTCTTATGAGGCTTTAAAATCTTAGGTGGTAGCTTTAAAGGATGATCTGGCTACGACCAAGGCTGAGACGAAGGCCTTTAGAGAGGAGTGAGCTCACCTAAGTGCATTAAGGGACTCATTTAATGAGTTTTTGACAATGTTTTAGGGGATCTCGAGCCTTAGATATATTTATTCGAGATAAGATATTCTAGGCTATGTCGAACTTTTATTTTGATGATTTGTCAAAGGGGAAAATCATGGACTTCTCAGTGGCATTCAACCCCAACCCTGTTCCTGATTTTGCTAATATATATCCAACTTGGATGGCTGCTACAACCCGTAGCGAGTACTTGGCTGAGGAGCCTGACAAGTGATGAGAGTCTCTCAGTCAAGGGCAATAGTTTCTAGGAGTTATTATCCTTGAACCTATGGAGTTTCTATGGTTGTATTTAAGTATATTGAATGTATCAATATATTTTATGATTCCTTATCATTTTTTAAACTTTTCTATGTTTGTTATGCTTTAGAGTTATAAGGGCCCAAAGCCCTAAGTATAACCAAGGTCTTATACCTTTCCAGGTGGGGGATCTAATCCCTACTATTAATCCTTGGTAGAAATTGTGCTTCGGATAATGGGTTTTTATGTAGAGGTTCAATATATCCATGTATAGTCTTAGCCCAAGATGTGTCAGGCTATTCTTTAAATTTTTGTTAAGAAATTATAAATTTCTCTGGGGTGAATTAATCTTTGTTATTATACTATCAACATTGATGAGGAAACTCTTGGTTGTTGTTCCTGATTGGCGAGGGGCTAGGAATTCTCCCAATTAGAAAGTAATTACATTATAGAACGGGGAGGCCTATGGCCTTCTTAGCATTGTCATAGGATGTGGGAGCACCCCACTTGAGAGTAGTCTTACCAAAGTCAGAGGCTTATGGCTTTCTTGGTTATTGAATGAAGTCTGGAAGCCTCTCATTGGAAAGTTATGTCAATTCAAGCATGTATTGGAGAATAAAAGGCCCGAGGACATCATTGGTAATAACGTGAGGTTCAAAAACCCCACTAGAGTGTTGTGCTAGTTCAAAATTGCACTGAAAAGTGGGAGGCCCGAGGCTGTCCTACAATAGAATAAGGCTCGAAAACCTCACTAGAGTGTCATGCTAGTTAGAGACTGAACTAAAAAGTGGGAGGCTTGAGGCCATCCCTGGTGATAACATGGAGCTCAAAAGCTTTACTGGAGTGTTATGCCAGTTTGAGACTGTGCTGAAGAATGGGAGGCCCGAGGCCATCCCTAACGATAATATGAGGCTTGAAAGTCCCACTAGAGTATTGTGCTAGTCCTAGACTTCACTGAAGAGTGAGAATGAATATAAAATAGAAATATAACATATATTTCTAAAAAAATGACATTCCTATCTACGATATTTTTTGAGATAATCTGAGTGCCGAGTACGAGGGAGATTCTCGCCTTCCATATCTTGAAGGTGGTAAGTGTTGGCTTTGACTACCCTAATCACTAAAAAAAGACCATCTCATTTTGGTGCTAGTTTGCCCTTGGTGTCCCTATTACCAGTTGCTTTTATTTTTCAGAGTACTAGGTCTCTAAATTTAAAACTCATGTTTTTTACCTTGGCATTATGATACTGAGTAATTTGATGGTGATAAGCTTCGTTCCTTACTGCTATTGCCAACCAATATTCTTTATAGAGATATAGATTAGCTCTACGTCCTTGCTTATTATTTTCTAGGGAGTAATGGGTTACCCTAAGACTTGGAAACCTAATTTTTACAAGTATCATGACTTCAATACCATACATGAGGAGGAAATGAGTTTTCCAGGTTGATGTCTTTTAGATTGTTCGATAGGCCTATAAATTTTTGTCCTATTTTGACTTGGCTTCATTTATCTTTTTTTTAAGCCCACTGATTAGGTCTCTATTGGTAATCTCAACTTGACCATTGGTTCAGGGATGTGTTACTAAAGAAAACTGATAGTCTATATAGAGTCTCTAACATTGTTCTCTCATTTTATAGTTGTCAAATTATGTTATATTATCGGTTATCAAGAATTTAGAAAGTCTAAAATAACATATAATGTTCTTCCAAATGAAAAATATTACTTTGTTGGCAGTTATATCTTCTAAGGCCTTAGCCTCCATCTATTTTGTGAAATAGTCAACCGCTATGAAGACGAATTATCTATTACTAGTGGCATTGGGAAAAAGACCCAAGATATCCATCACTCATTGGAAGAAAAGTCATGAGAAGGTTATAACTATCATCATACATAGGGCTAACAGGAGATTAAAGCATATCTTTGGCATCTACCGCATCTTCTAGCCAAATCAGTGGCATCATAGAGTATGGTTAGCCAATAGAAACCTGCTCGAATAGCTTGGTTAGCAAGAGCTCTAAAACCTATATGGCGATCACATATCCCTTCATGAAGTTCTTTCAAAACATATGTGCTTTCATTAAATTGACTGCCATTTTAGAAAGGAAGTTGAGGTGGATCTTCAGTATAGGACATCATTGATTTTGTTTGAAGGTATTTTATTAGTGGGCAAGTAACGTTTGATAAGGGTTCTCCAATCCTCATTGAGGGCGATTAGGGCGGTCAATAGTCCTTCTTCACCTATATTTGGCTTCTTCAAAGTTTAAATCCATATGTTCAGAGGGAGCTCTACTGAGTTAGAGTATACAAGTTTGGATAAAAAGTCTGCTAGGTGGTTGACTTCCGTAGGTACGTGGATGATTGTGATCTCTTTGCCTTTACCTTTTTTAAAGAGATAATTTTAAACTCTTTGAAGATATATTTTAGCATGATAGACTTCCTCACCTCATATAATCCTTGACATTAGTCAATAACTAGCTATGAGTTGCTATGAATGTGGAAGGGATAAACATTTAAGGCCTTCACAAGCCTCAATCCTACTAGAAGAACTTCATACCCTACTATATTATTAGTAAATGAGAATTCAAAATGAACCCCATATGTATAATCCTATCCCTTTGGACTCGTGAGAACTATCTCCTCCCTACTAACCTATGTATTAGAAAATCCATCAACATATAACTGTCATATGGGGGTTGATGGGGCAAGTTTCAAAAAAGCTATTGGCCTAGCGAGTGGTGTTTTGGAACTCAATGGAGATTTGGATTCATAAAGTATTGACTTCTTAAAGGAACACTAAGCAATAAAGTCTGCTAGAGCTTGCCCTTTTATAGCTGTCCTGGGCTGGTATCAGAGACCAAACTCTCCTAACTCGAGGGGAAATAAAATAATATAGTTGATTATGAATTCTTAAGAAAAGTAATAATTGTTGAATTCATGATATTAAATAGCAATGCGAACATGTTAATTTTTAAATTCGTTTAGTGATGATCCTTGCTAAACTATGTGATTAATTAGTATAATGAATGTATCTCATTTAATTATCAATTATTGCAGGTCCTAGTTGCATAACCAATCATCCTTGAATATGCCTATCTTATTTTGTGTAATTATGTTGTATAAAGCTATATTTTGAATAGTTATAGATACCTTAGAAACTTTATCGAAGATGTATAAACGTCTCACCTTATATCTTAAACTAGGCATATAATTTTAGATGGGTATTTTTGTATATATTCATGTATATATAAATATGATGTGTGCATGTTTTGGATCTTGATACTTTAAAATGGATTGTCACACCTTGTGATGTGGACAATAAATTGACAATTAAGTTATAACCATGACGCTATAAAAATTATGATGTGAAATATCAATGAGGCATATTCATAGATAGTATACTATACAAGAGTATATGGAAGAATGAGAAAACAAGAAATTATGGGGATATGCAGCTGAAATTTTACTAATATTGGAAGGAATATCTTATGATAAAAGAAATGAAAGTAATTGACTAAATGAAATAAGATGATGGTGGAAGGAATCCAAAAAACAAATTGCACTAAAATTAGTGTTACATTATACAAGACAACTATAACAGTTAGGGTCATTACATAGATGCTTCTTATTGTGCAAGATCATATGTTGTCATTCAGGTGAAGCTGTTTTGTAATTAGGTTTTGAAAGCAGAGCCAAGTTAAGTTTTTGATTGCCTCTATCAACCCTACATCATATATCAATTTGAATCTTCTTAATTAATTGGGTTATTTTTTCATTAGCCCAATCGATGGACGATCTTAAAAAAGACACTCAAAGGTTGTGGTCTTTACTCTCCTCAAAAGGTTAACAACATTTCCACTCACCTAGTTTTGCTTGAACTGACGAAAATACCATTAAGTATAGTTCTTAACTAGTCCATTGACTATTTTAAATGTAATTAAAAAAATATCTAGGCATCAGTAATGTGTCTCTTAAAAAAATAGATTTAACCATGTATTGAATGATATTTTCATTTAATATTAAGATGGAAACACATTGGGTAAACTTAGGCTGGCATGCAAGAGTTGGAGATATAATCTTGAAAAACAACAAAGTGAAAAGTTCAATCCCCAATTAACTCAATATTAAAGGATGAAAGTGATTAAAAAAAATAGCACTTAACTAAAAAATAACCTAAATGCACTCTAGTCAACCAAGCAAACTCATGCACGTCATCGGATTCAATAAAATTTTTAGACCAGAGACTATTTTTTATTTAATGATATAATGATAAAGCGTATGATAGTTGTTTTGTATGAAACATTCTTTTAAGAAAAAAAAATCATGTTTGATGCGTGTAACTGAGATAGCAAAAGTATATCATTGATAACATAATATTAAATTGTATTTCTTTAGTTCTGAGCTAGAAAAAATATATCATTGATAACAAAGGGTGAAATTATATATATTAATTAAATTGAGGGACAAAAAAGGTATTAAACAAGAAAAAGGAAAAAAATAGCTCAAATCCTACGGATGAACCCGTTAAACCTGCGATTCGATTCATGACTCTATTGGGTTCAATGAGTTTTTTTATCAATTTTTTTAACCCAATTATAAAATAGCACAACCTTAAAAAGAAAATAAAAAGAAGAAAAAGAAGAAGAAAAGGAGCTTAGACACACTGAGCCAAAAAAAAAAAAACTCAGCTTGTGCTCTTGGGCTTAGCTTTATTTATTTTTAATTTCTTATCGGTTTATTTTTAAACAAGACAATAGACGATGCATTGTTTGTTTTGTGTAGAATCCAGCAACCAGAAGTTGCTAGAAAAACAAGGTGTTAGTTTTTTTTTGGTTTACAAACACATTTTCAATGTTTTTTTTTTTTTTTACCCAAAACATCTAGAAAACATCTTAAACACCCTGATAAACCTATCCATAACATTAAAAAAAACCTAAAAAACAGCTTAAAAAATCCAAAATCAACTCAAATACAAAAACATTCCCATGATTAGATATGCCTCCTCAGGTAAGAAGAAAAAAAAAAACACCTAGGGAAAACTTCCTTCATAAAATGAAACTCATTAACAACAATTTCAATTATTTTGGTAGCCAAAATCATCGTCAATGGCCACTTTTTCTATTTTCACTGGATTTTGAAGGCCTTCTCTCTCTCATCTCACAAACAAATGACTGGAAAATAAGGAAAATGAACTTTAGTACCAAAATTGAATTTTTAAAAACTAAAGGGACCAACCACCTGTAAACCAAAAAATACAGGGGACCGAAATAAACTTTTTGTATATAATTCAAAGTTGTCACCTATTTTACCTACCTTTTTCACTCTGGTCCTCTATCTTTCAATCAAATCCTTTCTTTAAAAAGAAAAACATGCAATTGGGTGTTAATTTATGCTCAAAAGTGCTTATTTGTGTAAAGAGAAAGTTCAAAAATCAAATTGAAAAGTTAGAAAAAAATCATTGTTCTAATCCACAGTGATTTGTGAGACAGTGCACAATGATTTCAACTTCAATGAAAATGCCACAAGGCTTTGTTTCTATTAATTAGGTTTATGGCTTGTGCTTCATCGTGGGCTGGAAGTGTTTTTTTCTTCTTATTTGAGTTTATCAATTGATCGCCGGCCTCTTGAAATTATAGAGGGGATTGCTACATTATTATTTTGTCCATCCTTTGCTCATGCGAGAGTTCGTGCAAACTTGGGATGTAATTATTTTCCCAATATATTTTGGGAAAAGAGCCATTGTCGGCCACTACTTATTGACGACGAAACACATCATCAATTAAAAGTCCTTGCGTTGGACTTAATTGGAAGGGTAGGTGTTACTTAGCTCTCCGAACTTCCTTATAGGCAATTAAGTGCATAAACTTCTATAAATAAAATATAAAGACAATCTCATTAAGAAAGCACTAGTAAGCTTGTACGTGAAACCAACTAGAACTCCCTCTCCGCTCTAAATGAAAAGGAGAGCTTCCCTCTGGGTTTTCGTCTCGAAACATTGAAACTCACTCCAATGGTTAAGTCTATTTTTGATGTAAAAAAATGCTAAGGAAAAAAAATTTAATATCAGAGTCATCAAACCAATTAGTAATTTAAATAATATGAATAAAAAGAATGCAACAATAATAAATCAAATGATAAAAAAAAACTAATAAAAAGAACCCGATATGAGCCTATCTGGAATATAAAAAACCTAATTTTGAATGATAAAACTGAAGAAAAACTAAAAACAAAGAAAAAAAACTTGTTAAATCAGGTTAATTCACAAACTCGATAACCATGAACAAGATTGAGATAACTTCATTGAAAGAAAATAAGGAAAAAAGGAACCATTTAAAAGGAAAGGGGAAAAAAAGCCAAAGACCAATTTTTAATACATCAAATTTTGAATGATGAAGTTGAAACAACTGAATTTTAAAAATGATAAAAAAAAAGTCAACCCATGTTAACCTTTGAAAATCAATGACTATGGTTATAGGCCTAGAACTAACCCCATAGAAAGAAAACCATAAAAAATAACAAAGCAAAACAAAAACAAAAAGGGTAAAAAAAAACATAAGCTTAAAAAAAAACCTAACAAACCCGAGCAAACCTCCTAAACTTGGTTGAATATCTAAAACACGTAATCTATGAAATCCTGGACCCGGGTTGAATCAAGAAACTTCATTCCTAACCAATTTAATTTTGAATGATGAAATCATGAAAAAAAAATTTTAAAACTTGCGAAAGCGAAAAATATAATGATAAAAGAATGGGAATCAAATTTAATAGAAAAGAAACTCATGGAAGATGGATTTGTTAAAAACAATCTAAAATATTATCTTAAACAAAACAAATAGCATTAAAAAGAATGAGGATCGAATTTGAAAGATTAAAAAAAAGAAAGGGGTGAAATTAAAAAATATTTTTAATTTTATAACGCAAGTGTTTTTTTTTTTAAAAAAAACATGACTCAAAACATAGAACCGACAAAAACAAAGACTAATATATGGACAAATCAAATCTTTGTTTTTGAAAACCGCCTAAAATGTATGAATAAAAAATCATATAGAAGTAAGAAAAAGAAAAAGAAAAAGAACAAAGCGTAATCACTAATGATATAAAAAGCTATGATAAAACTAAAAAAACAACATCATTAGAAAAGGGAAAAAAAACAAGAAAACCTAGGCAAAGGTTTCAAACTCGCAACTCATTAAATCTCAGACCCCGTTGAATCAATAAGCTAAATTCTCAACCAATTTAATATTGCTTAGCCAAAGTAAATTCAACAAAGAACAACAATTAAAAAGACCCGAGAAAACCTAGGTCATTTTCAAAATCAGTTAAAAAATCTTAGTGAAAACAAATAAATTAAAATAAATTCAAAACATTATCTCAAATAATACAAATAGGAATAAAAAATAAGAACTAAATTCGAAAGAAAAAAAGGGCAAGAATAGAAAAATAATTCTAAAATTATAAATTGTTTTTAAAAAAATCATTTCAAATATTGAAGGATTGAATCGGGAAAAAAATATCAATTTAAAGAATTAGCCAAAAAAACCCAACAAAGAATGATAAAAAAAAAATACTCGAGATAACTGGCTCATTTTCAATACCAACAAAAAAATTCATAGAAAGTTAGCTTAAAAAAACCGAACTCAGTCTCCAAAATTAAATAAATAATGAAGGATAAAACATGAAACAATTATCTTAGACAAAGGAAAACAAAACCAAGCAAACTCGAGAAAACATCCTAAATTTGGTCAAATCTTTAAAACTCGCAACCCTTGAAACTATGGATCTTAGTCAAATCAAGAAGTTTATTACAAACAAATTTAAAAATATCAATTTAGAAAACTTGCCAAAGGAAAACAATTGAAAATCAAAAGAATAAATATCAAATTTGATAAGAAAAACAACAAAGGATGGCGAAATCATAAAAACAAAAATCAATTGAAAAAACAATTTCAAACAAAACAAAAGGCAATTAAAAGAATGGGTACCAAATTTGAAAGATGAAAACAAATTAAAGGGGGATGAAATTGCAAAAGCATATCAATTTTATAAATTATTCAAGATAAAAAAATATATAATAATAAGGAAAAGGACCAAATTTGAAGATTCGACAAATTAAAGGGTTGTTCTAAATTTTTAAGGCGTTGGTGCAAAAATCTAGATACGAAAAGAGAGAAGAAAAAGGAAAAAAATGGTTACCCATGCCAAACCACAAGGAATCTTGGAACATGTGCCACCCCATCTCGTCGGGGATGTCAAGACCTTTTAAACTTTGCTTCGGAAGGCGGCTTTTGGTGGTCAAACAACCCCACCACGTCACCCAAACACTACTTGGTTTATTTTAATAATATTTAATATATGTCAATTGCAAAAATACCCATACCTAACATTCAAATCTACGATAAAACCAAAGTAAATGATAAAACAACATTTGTTAGAGAGTTCTATTGATTTTTGTCTTTAAAGGCACCAAAGTAATTACACAATTTTAAAAAATTATAAATACCAAAAGGCCCCTATGTAATAGACATTATAATTTGTAAAAGATAATTGTGTCATGGTAAAAAGACAATCTTACCCCCAATACATGGTTTAAAGATTTTCTTGAGAGAAGTGTAATTTTGTCTTTTCACTATTCCAATGAATGGTGAAATATCTCTTTGTTTACAATATCTTCTCCTTCTCTTTTAGTGTTTTTTAGCTAGATCATTAACTCGCGCTACATTGCAAGTCAAATCAATATTGTTAACCTTAAGAAATATCTAGGTGTTGTTAATGTATTTTCTAGTAAAAAATATTTAAACAATATGAAAGTTGACCTGATATGACCCGGTCAACTTAACGGGTCCAAAGTCACCTAGACAACCAATAAAAATATAGTTTGACAAAAAAAAATTTCAAGACAACATTTTTTAAAAAAAATATTGAGACAGAATCATATTGGATTGACTCGGGTCAACCTACGTTAACCTATCAAATATAGAACCCAGATCATGAGATCGAGATAATTATAATTATAATTATATTACAATAATTAACAAAAATATAAATGGTGTGGTGATTTAGCATGCGATGGGAAACATTGCAGAATATGACAATGTTCTATTTTTGGTCCTTTAATTTTTATTCTTTCAATCATTGATTATTATTTTTATTATTTTCATGCTTTCATGTTGCATTGACTTGAAATTAGGCTTTGTAATTCATTTTAATTTACATTTTATCTTATTTTCTCAGTGTAAAAAAATAACCCCGACATTGGCTTGATGCTCAATTTTACAAAATCAAAATTTGATTTTATTCGAGGATCAAAATTGTGATTAAGGCAACAAATAAAAGGTATTTTTATAAAAGGCATTGCAATGCAATGTCTTTTTAACACTTTTGCATCAAAAGTTTTGCAAAATCCCTTTTTGGTCCTTTTGTTTGACACTTTTTTGGGTTTTTGGTCCTTTTAGTTTAAGATTTTTTTTGTTTTAGCCCAATTTTTTTAATTTCTCAATCTTTGGAATTGAGAAAGGAAAGACAATCTCGTTCAAAAATAATAAAGGAGAGAGAAATTTGATGATATGCTAAATTTTAGAGACAAAACAAGCAGTTCTTGGCGCCTATGAATTCTATTTGACGAGGAATTTCATTGAAGTTTTTTGTACTATTTATCTTGCAAAAAAATAAAAGATCAGGGTTAATAAAGATTTGTATCCTAACTTGATTTAGTATATTTGTTTTACTAGTTTTTTGGTGTTTTAAGTTGAGAAATTGATTTTTTTAAGGTCATAAGGATGTTATTAGGTGTTTATAGGTTGAGAAATGTTGAAAATTAAATTTTTGGGACCGATTTTTCAACTCTAGCATAATTTTTCAACCATCTCTTCAATGGTCGGAAACTATTAAAGAAGAGGGAGTCATTTTCAGGCAAATGAAAGAAGAAAATTGCCAGGAGCGTAGGCCTAACCTTGTAGGCTCACATGCATGGCGTTTTCTTTGAAATTTTCTTTTAATTAAATTAAATTAAATTTAAATAGATTAATTAAAGATATGTGCGAGATGTCCAACTCGACGGGTATTCAATTTTAATTTTAATTAGTTAAAAGAAATTAATTATAAATGCTTTGTGATTTTTTTTATATAAAATATCATTCAATTTTTACTTAGTTTTTTTTAATAAGATTATAGTATCGTTTTTCTAATATTAGTAGACATTCTTTTTGTTGAACCCCATATAATTTGTTTTCCTTAAATTTCATTCAATTACTTTTTTTATACCTATCTATTTTTATTATCGTTTAATTAAATAAATGATTGAATCCAAAAATCAATGTTATTAAACCCTATCGAATCCATGAAACGTACGAGATCAAATATCTTAATCTATACCTATCTTTTAACCTTTTGACTTAGGTTTTGGTTAGCATTAACAACTTTTTTTGGAATTTATTATTATTAATAATTCATTATTTATTTTATTAAATTTATGAATCAACTTTTCAATTCATAATTAAAAATACTTTGTTGTCATGTAAACAATTGCTAAACACTTGCATTTTAATGTTTTTACATTAAAAAAACATTTAATTTGACATGCAGTGAAGCGTGAGCTAATAGACTTGTAAAAAAAAACTAAAAATGAGGTGAATTCACTATTCACCTCCTTCCAAAGCATTATTCAATTTGTTTTTTTAATTAGAATAATTTTTTGTCTCTTTTTTATTAGGTTTTTTTTTTCAATTTTATTCTTTGACATTGGATTGATTGAAAATTGACTTTTATAATTTATTTTATTTTTCATATATAAGGTTATTTTGGCCTTATGACCTAGATCTCGAGATTAATATGTTAACCTGAATTCACTCAGATTTGTTTTTTGATCCTTTTGTAATCGATTTTCTTTTTCAACATTAGATTGATATTGAAAATTGAGCTTCATAATTTATTTTATTTTTTTTGTATTGGGTTATCCAAGTCTCATGACACAGGTCGCAGATTTGACAGGTTAACCCATGTTGTTTTTTTTTTCCTTTTTAATTATTATTTTTAGATTTATCGTTCAACGTTGATATTGGAACTTGGACTTTATAATTTATTTTGATTTTCTTTCTATTTGTTTATCTCAATCTCATAACCTAAGTTGTGGGTTTGGCAAGCTACCCTGGGTTGACTTGGGTTGTTTTATCTATTTATTTTTCTTAATTAATTTTTTTAGTCTTATCTTTTAATGTTGGGTTAATTAGGAATTAGATTTTATAATTTGTTATGTTTTTTTTTTCATAGAGTTATCATGATCTTATGACTTGAGTTGTGGATTTAACAGGTAATACAAGTTAACTCAGCTTGATATAATATATTACTGTTTTAATTACTTTTTAAAAAATATTCTAGGATTCAGATTTTGATGATAAGAGAACAAATTTATTTATCACTTGTGGTGGACAAATTTCTAATATTGATTTGTATTAATGTCATGTTTATAAATTAAATTCAAACCTCTTCAAAATTGTGAAAGGATTTTATAAAAATGTGATAGCTATTTTCATTAATTATGTAGATTAAGACGATGAAATTGTGTATATGAATTTTTATTTATGTTACTTTTTCGAAAACCTATGTAATATAAGAAGTTTTCGAGTCATGCTCTCACTTCTCACTGCTTTAATTTGAAAATTAAATAAAAAAAAATTCAAGCAATCATCCTACATTCCTACAACATATAAACTTAAAAGAAACATCCATAGATAATTTAATTAACCACTCCCGTGTAAGCTTAAATATTATCTTTAAACCCACTAGATAATTTAGTTTAATTAATTTATCCTTCACTCAATCCCATCTTCTCCTAATTCCCAAGCAAAAGTCAATATTATTGAGTGTGTGTTTTTGAAATTCTATGCGAATCCTCGCAGAAAAAAGAAAAGTCCCATTCTCCAACAAAGCAACTTGCTAGCTTTGCCGGCTATCGATAAGATAACGATACCAATGCCAACATCTGGACACCCTTTGCTTACATTAAAGGAGCTTTACCTATATGTTTGCAACTTTATATCTGAAGTTGCTTTTCGTTCCGAGAAAAAAACAAGGTTTGTATTATGTAAACGGAGGGGTGTTGGGTTTTTAAATATTATATATGTAATGAAAATAATAATAAAAAATTATTTAGAAATTTCTAAGTTCTTGATAGACAGATCTAGAGTTATTTAGAAATTTATTATTTAAAGATCTGATCTTTTTCAGTTTTGAATAATTCTTTAAAGGTTGGGTTGTCATAAACCACAAATCATCCAATTGTGTGGCCTCCAATGATAATCCATACGAACTACCAATGAAAAATATTTTTAAGGATAATTTTAGAAATTTAATCAATCAAGTCTCTACTTGATTATTTTAGGGGTAGAATTATAATCCCTGAATTAAATATATTCTAGTGCTTAATTTCTAAAATTATTTTCAATCAAGTCACACTTTATTAATTATCCCAGTTTAATTTTTTACTAATAGTTCTTAATGTGTGTGACCCATTAAGTTCATAATATGTTGACCCAAATATAAATTATAATTCTAATAAAATAGAATTAAATAATTTAATTTATTATCAATTCAACAATTGATTAATTTATATTTGAAGATCAGGTGCATCGTCTAGTAACGTGTCATGATCCTCCAAATATTAGAAAAGTAATTAGTGGTTTGACTTAACATTTCAGTGACCGATTCCTTAGTGTAATTAATATTATTTCTTCAATAATGTTCTGATTTAATATTAAAGCATGAAGTATATCTTCCATGTTAAATCATGTTTTTTCTCTACATAATAGTCATTGATCATTTGAATAAGATTTGAAACTCTTTTTTATTCCACATTGACCAAGAATTTCTTAGTCAATATTATTTGAGAATAGATGAAATATTTTTTTCTATTTCATCTAGGGTGATGAATCTTCTCTTGATCACTCAAGTAACTTCATATAGTTCATGATATACATAATGTTTGCCCATTAGTCACCTCGATCAAAGCATAACATTCTCTATATAAGATAACTTAGTGATCTCAAGTCTAAGGATCACTTACACAACCGTCACGTGAGTTTTTTCATAGATATAGGTGATCTCTTTATATTGGATTCTCATGCGGGTCAATACAGTGTACATGTTTTATGACAAGCATCTAAATATTAATTTTAGGTATCTCTTATACCTCAACTTATGAGAACAACTGCTTCCTTTAAAAAAAAAAGAACATGATATGTACCAATTTTTACGGCTTTAATAATTGTCCTGTATTTAAGAAAGCATCGATCATGAACATTTTAGGAACAATGCTTTAATGCAATAGGAATCTCATAATTATAACAACTTTAGAATTTTATTTGCAAAATATTTTTGTCCCATGAACTTTATCTTTACTTTAGATTCATAAATCAAATATTAGATTTATTAATCTAATATTATATGAGTACTAAAAATAAATTAAGCCTTTATTAATAATAAATATGAATTTATACGAATATAATAATAACATGTGTAACCAATCGATTGACTACATAACATATTAAACTAACAATCTCTCACTTATACTAAAATCAATTGCTCATGTATCTAATACCATATTGCTCAATATACCATTAATGCTTGTGCATGAATAATGACTTAGTAAAAGGATCTTCTAGATTCTTTTCGGTGAGTACTCACTCTATCTTTACATATTTTATTTCATGAATTTATCAAATCAAATAGAATTTTTTAAGTACTTATTTGGATAATCGATGATACTTTGGTTCCTTTGCTTATGCAATGGATCCATTGTTATTACAGTACACGGCAATTGGATCAACAATGTTAGGAACAAACCTAGTTCATTAATGAACTTCTTGATCCAAACAACCTTTTTGTTTCCTCAAACGTGGAAGTGTACTCTTATTCAATTGTAAAATTAGTTATGCTCTCTTATTTGAAACTCTTCTAGCTCAAAGCACTATCATTTAAAATAAAATATATATTGAATGATATTCACTATTTTTCCAACATTTCATTGAAAAAAATCCTAATTCAAACAATTTTGAACTTCTAGTTTATCTTCTCCATTGATGAATCCTATAGCCAAGTATAGGATACCATTTCCATCGTATATCTCTCAATATGTGTCTTAGAATACATGTCTTTGGAGGGAGGTGTTCCATGTAAAAAAGATAAGAATCCAATCTTAGATTCTTCCTTGCTAAGCTATTTTAACATTTAGTCTATATGCATGGATTGTGACAATTTAAGCAACCTTGTATCTCTATTTCTATATAGCTTTAAATCCAATATATAGGTTGCTTCTCTTGATTTTTTTATGGATAAATTTTCAGATAGCCCAACTTTATTGATTAAAGTAAAGATATGTTGTTTGTTAACAATAATAAGTCATCTACATAAAATATTAGGAAAACAACACCACTCTCACTAACCTTTTATAAACACATGGTTTGTCCATATTTTTTATGAAATCAAATATGTTGATTATACCATCAAAATCGGATATTCCTACTCATTAAAGCTTGCATCGTACATTTGTACATTATCTTTCATGTTAGTTTTTCTATTAAAGACCCATTTAGATCCATTGAGTTTTATCCCTTCAGGTAGATCAACCAAGTTCCAAACTTTGTTAGTACATGAAGTCCATAGCTTCAAGTCATTTCTTGGAATAAATATCATATATTACTTCCAAGTAATTGGTAGACTCATCAATTATGAGTAACATGTCATTCACAGCTTCCATAAGAGGTCTTTATCTCATTGATGCATGATATAACTTATAATATTTATATAGATTTTGTGTTTCTTAAGGTTCAGGCTAAGCATCCAATGTTTTAGTCTTGATAATATATTTCATCTGGATGTAGTGTCCTAAGAGGTGTAAAGAATCTCATTCTCTTTTAGATAATACTTGAGATATTTGGTCAAGTATTAACCACCTCAACCCAAACAAAGTTTTTTAAATACTTATTCCAATATATATTTTAATTTTACTGTAGTTTATATTGAACTTAGATATTTTAAATTTAGGTATATACAAACCATTTATATAATTACCAGATTCATAAAAATATCATTATTATAAAAGAACAACTTTTATCCTCAATAATAAATTTAAATCCATTTAATACCAAATTAAAATGGAAACAATATCTTAAAATACTGGAACAAAATAACAATTATAAAGTTCTAGTATTGACTCATTAGAAAAAAAAAAAAAAAAAA
>Ga0307510_10002858_pt1 | contig 19848 bp, 14 predicted proteins | sample 12_EM_MG_FD_207224 | JGI IMG/M metagenome (GOLD analysis project Ga0307510, IMG submission 207224) | Populus trichocarpa ectomycorrhiza microbial communities from riparian zone in the Pacific Northwest, United States - 12_EM | ecosystem: Host-associated > Plants > Roots > Unclassified | place...
ATTCTATTGTGTTAGTATAATTTGCAATGGCAATTTGGTTCGCTTATTGGTCAGTTTATTAGACATTAATTGAGCCATAAGTCGACTATAAGCAGACTCCGTTTATCCTTTCTTGCCCGTCGTGTATTGTCCGCAACCACCACGTTGTCGTCCCTCACGAAAATTTCTGGATCGCACATTTGAAGGATCTTTTCGAGAACTCGTGCCTAAACACTTCTATGCGACGACATTGCTTGGGCTTGGGGAGGTTATCAACGTCCCTGCTATTACGTCATTCAACACACGCCGTGAGTTTCTGTTCGGTTGCTGGTCCTGGTCATAGGACTCGAGTTAAAGTTATGCTTCAGCCAGGTTTTGAATAATGTGTACAGTGGCCACCCGTCGTCGCCGGTGTTGCTCCGTGCAGTTGAGCTCCGATCATGGGAAGCCCCAGGGAAGGTACGACAAAATCGATAAAAAGTACAGTGGATGGTCTATCACTTGACCTACCACGTGGCAATCATCAGGATGTGCCATAAGTGAGGGTTTCGACATATTTTGGTCTTGGATGGAGAACAATTTTAATCAACCCTGGTTCTGCGTTCGAGCAGATGAGCCTAATAGTGCAGATTCATGCTTTCGCTCGTTGGATTACGACACAGCTGCGCGCAGAGCCGTGGAACTCGATGAAGCTATCACCGTTGCTGAAGGGTTTACACAACGACTGTAGTCCCTCGGAATCGCAGTGACCCATAATCGAACCGCACACCAACCCACGCCTTTGTACGCATTCCATGTCTCATTGTTCCTTAGTAGAGAACAGCTCACTGAATTGTCACCGCAGTGTAGAGACGAAATAGACAAAACATAGGACCTTTACGGTGGCTGTTTCATCATTGTGGTGCGTACTCTATACCGACGTGATGACGGGTGATGACGGTGACGTCGTTCAAAGTTCGACCATCGCATGCAGATTTTTGCACCGAAGAGACTACCCAGAACGATTCCGAAATAGCCCTCCAGACCAGACACCGTCATACCAAACTTGCGAGAAAAACTGCGTCATGACAGGTACCTCGTTTATTACCATACAAGGGTCGGTGTTGTTTGTGTTCTCTCTGCGAAGTCCGGAGAGAGAACCCCAACAACACTGACCCTTGTATGGTCCGAACCACTGCGGCGTTGGCCCCGTGATGTGTGCGGCAGTGTGGCATAACGGCTCTGATCGTTGCTAATGCATCCTCACATTATGGATAAGCATAACACGTTGGTTGTGAAGTGGTGGTCGTGCCCCTCGAGCATAACCCTTTAGAGTGCACCGGATAATTCGCTCTGCCTCATTGCTGTGGGGTTGGCTTCGGGTGTTTCTCGCTTACATGTAGCCATGCTGGAGACCCATAAGTAAGGGAATTGCCCACCAACGAAGGTATTTATAAAAAGATGACATAGGCAAACATGATCCCTCCTGAGCCACTGCTGCACGTCATGGTGCCCACATGTATGAACTTTGAACGCCAAGCAAGTGTGTCAGAGTGCCTCGGTCCACTGGCAACGCTGAGGGGAGCGGGGAGGATCGATGACTGCCCACTGCCCACTACATGATCAGCACGGGTCAGAGTGCCAGTTTTCGGTGGTTTCCTAATTCATGTGCGGAGAACTCCGAAATGACTCTCCGCCGCACCGAGACTCGAACATCAGAAATCCTGTCCTGTAGACACACCAAAGCAGAGTCATTTCCCCCAAAAAGCACCAACTTCTTTCTCTCGGCTTGCACTCTCCATTTTGTGCTCTACACTTACGAACAAATCTCTGCGCTTCTTCTCAGGCTTTCGACTTTTCCTCACCCCATTCTACAGCCACAGCCTCGCTTCCACGCTTTCGCCGTTCCTTGATGCTCTCGACTTACTTCACTGAGACATTCCCATGCTAGAACCTGCCAACAGTTCCTTCTCTTCGAAGACTACGTCCATCTGATCTGCCCTCAAGCTCTTATTGCCGTGCCGATCTCATACTTGAAAATCCATCAAAGTCATCCCCAGGCCCGCCGACATGAGGTACTGATGTAGGGTTTCTTTTCAGTGGTCCCTCGATCTTCAGCGTATACCCTTCGGTCTCGAACCAGCCACCCGTTTCTCTCCACGCAACATTCAAGCTGCCTGGTTTTATTCCGATTCTCGGCTTCAGTAACGAATGTGGGCTCGCTTTCGCATTCCTTGATGGCTGCCCCGAATCACTAAACGTTGTGCTGATAAGTGCTGAAGGTCAAAAACCCTACGGCGGTGCTTGTCAATCGCTTTTCTCGGCAATTTAAGGGACTCGGTGGTTAGCTCGAGGTCTCCTCGAGAAGAAGAAAGGGGGATGTATGCGTGTATTCCTACGACTATTGCTACTATACCAATCTTGAGGGGACCGATCGAGGCGATGTAGGGATCAGGGCCATGCCCTTTGGCGAGGTCAGTGGGGTTGATGTTTGAGAATCAGCGTGGGGAAGATAGTCACACCTAGCGTTGAGTGGGGCAGTGCCACTCGGATGAGAACCAACGAAAAGCAAGTTGCTGCAATGAAGTCTTGTGATGCCATCGTAGAGATGATGTATGCAGCCGACAGATGACTCAGGCCTTCTTCCTGTGGGAATTAACTGGTTTGGTACTACCGCAGGATGCATGAGATGAGGTCTGGTGTGGATTCAATTTCGGCAATTGCCGCAAATCCTTCACCGGGACGTGTCCGTCAAGTCCATTCTCCTCCTCCTCGATACCACCCCCACACCTATGCCGTGCATCCATCTGCCAACACGTCAAGGGTCTAGAAATAATACCAAACGCGGCAACTTCACAAACTTCACAGCGGTCACAGCAGGGTGTCGCTGCAAAGAAGCCAGGTGATCGAGGGATCCCTCACCGTGACGTGTCTTTGGCCGGTTTCATTTAGTTTGCAAAAACCTGAAAGTGACCAGCCGCCTTCCGATCCTCACCTGTCTGAAACGCTCTCATTGACATCCTGTTACGCATCCTCCGGATCCTTACAAGCTACTTCACCTGGGCCCTGGGTCTGGCAAGTCTTCCAGACGCGGAAAATCAAACCTACGGCAATAATCGCCCGCAGAAAGATCGGATTATGGCACGTTTATTGGGTCATTGGTACCCCAAGCGCGCCTTACGAACAACGTCACCAGTCACGCACAAATTGGAACCCACGATCTGACGTTATGCAACATCAGCGGGATTCTGATTGCGATTGTTTGACACGTCTGTCCACTATAAAGTTTCGAATCTCCGTTACGGTGGGCCCTCCTCTCCCCTGCTAGCACATTCCAGCTCTACCCTCTAAGTAGCCTCCTTGTTCGTCAGTGTATGTTCCTCAACAATGTCAGCACTCCCCGACTTAGAGGCCGCTCCAGCTCAGACATCGACCGAAGGTCAGTATCATATCTCTGTTACTCCAACACCTCCTCATTTTGCGCGTCCCAGCCCTGAGTCTGAGACAAATGCCAATACGACGCCCGACTTCAAATTCTAGGATCCAAGATGAGAGAAATGGTACGCTTTCACTTTCGAAGAGATTACTCCCTCTGACTCAGGATTATTTAAGTCGCTAAATATGGTGACACGTCCGCCACATATTGGAAGCTATATGCATCAGAGGCAGAGATCAGCGACAAGAAGTTCATCGAGAGTTTGAGAGGCGATACCAACTCCATGGTTTTTCTGGTAAGGGGATATCCATTACTTTCCAGTTTCAACTGTGATCTCTTACTATCACCCATAGAACAGCTTGTTCTCCTCCATCGTCGCTTCATTTATCATCGAAATATACAAGACGCTCCTACCTAACGGCGGCCAGCCGACCTCCTCACAGCCAAATGCTCCCCAATCCCCCTTCCATCCTTCCAGTGTCGCCATTCGCGTCAATGTCGTCTTGTTTATTAGCTTCTTCCTGAGCATAACGAGTGCCGTGTCATGCGCTCTCATACAACAATGGTGCTACGAATACCTGAAGCATGCCTACCCCCGCGCTGCCCCGCATGAATGTGGACGTGTCCGAACATATCTATATCAAGGCCTTGACCGATTCCAGATGAGGAGGTTCATGTACGGGACTCACGTGCTCTTGCACCTGTCTCTCCTCCTATTTTTTTGGGCCATCAGCGACTTCTTCTACACTGTCAATACCTGGACCGGTGCCACCTCACGCTACTGTCTTGTCGCTGCAGTGGTAGGGTACCTGACGCTCAGCGTCTCTCCCCTGATATTCAGCAACTCCCCCTATAACACGCCGCTGACACCCCCGCTCCGGGCCAGTGGCATGCTCCTCCTCTACGGTTTTCGCATCGCACTGTGGTCCTTGCAAAAGTTGCGAGACCCTAGAATGTCCTTGACCTTGACACGGCGCCAGTACTTCAAGCGACTCCGTTTCGACAGGGCCCATTTATTCTTGCTCGAGGCAAGAAAACGGGCTGGGGGCCTCGAGCGCTACGCTATGGAATGGCTTTTTGAAAAGAACGACTTCAGCGACACAGATATGGACAGGTTCCTAGCAGCACTTCCAGGATACATGTCCTCGGGTCACACAGACGCGGCCCAATTGGACGAGTCTCTAACCGCAGATTACATATTAGAACGCATCAGTGAACATTTCTTGACGTGCGCGACGTCGTTGGAGCTTTCTGAAGAAGCCAGCATCTCCCGCGTGTTATGCTGCGTCAAGTCCCTCCAATTAGTTTCCCAACACGGTATGAAGCCAGATCAAAACCCCTCCGAAGCAGATGAAAAGAAGTTACGGCTACAGAAGACTTACAACGAGCGCCTTATCTATGACCTCGAGACGTTATGTGTCAATGAAGACCCAGTAGTGGCCTTGCGCGCGTCATGCATTAGGGCGCATGCCATCCAGGGCCTCCTAACTCTACTCGCACAAACGGAGGACGGGACAACACAAAATCGGCCTTTCCCTGCGCCTCTTATCCCCCTCTATGAATTTCTCTTCCCGAATAGCAAGGAGCCGATGCGACAGCTGGGTGACGGTTACATGCCAGATGGCGAGGAGAGCAAGAAGATGTGGAAGGGCCTTCTATCCGATGGCCCTCTCCTCAATCTAACGATGCTCGCCGAAGTTGTTCATTCAAGAGAGAACGCACCACAGTCTAGCCTTTCTTTCTGCTGGAAGACGTTCGACATACTCGTGAAGCAATTCGACATCGCTCTCACGGGGGCATCTAACGATACACGGGTTCAGTTCACTGCCGTGCGTAACAAAACAAGTGAGCAGGTCCAGAAAAAAGAACGGGGATTTCGCATTGTCCCGCTTCTCGATATCTTGGACGTTGTTGACCGAGGACAGCGGCTCCTTGTGGCGTTCTCAAACCATCCCGAATATCACAGCAGACCTGACATCGTGTTTGGGAAGGAGCACCTTCGGAATGGCGATCTCCTAAAAGCCTTCGCCCGCTGTCTCCCAGATTATATCGCTAACATTGGTCAAGACGAACGCAGAAAATTCATGGAAGGCATCATCTGCCATGACGATCTATGGTCCAGTCTACAAGTCAACCTCTGGAATGCCCAGCGATCAGATGTTCCCATTCCCGACAAGCTCCGGGTTTTCGAGGACTGCTGTACTGTGGCCAATGTGGCGTTCTCGTCCCTGGAAAGCTCGACGGAGGTGGACTGGCGCACGACTGAATTTGGGTCGCTAGCACACCAGTTCGAGTCGTTCATCAATCATTGTTTTCAAGGCTCGTTCATGGGGAGGGCTACCAGCTTCCGCGTCGGTGTTATCAGGGCTCGATGCTGCAAGGCCCTCCTGGCTCAGTTTTGTGACGACATTGATCGCGATGGCTCCCTATTCTTCCGCTCACAGTGGGACGTCGCTTCTCTCGCGAGGGTATTCTGGGTTCTCGGTATAGGTGTTGGAAAGGACTCGGACACGGAGTTCTGGAAGCCTTTCATCAATGGGGGCCAGATTGGGGCAGAGTTCGCAACCAAGGCCCGGGAAACGATGGACCAAGCTAGGCGTGATGGATCCTTACTGATCTTTTACAAGCTAGGACGTTTAGTGACAATGGCGGTGCCACTTCATGGGTCCGGCCTGGTTCCCAAGGATCTCGAGGAAGTGTGGGATCTACAGAGGAATGTGATCAAGGACCAGCGATTTCCTTTGCACCGGGCCTCCGATCAGATTTGGGAAAGAGTGGATAGACTGCGAACTGAAGTCAGCCACCTCTGTGGCAATCTGTTTGGTGAGGATGAAGATCGGCTGAGGACGTTGCTTGGGATGATCGACGACATCCGTTCCCCAATCCAAAAGGAGATTGCGTCAAGTGAAAATCCGGACGCACAAGTTACCGTGACACCGCCGTCGCCTCCGTGGAAGCAGCATGGCAAGGTCGATCGATCAAGTTCCTCCTCCGAGTCTACTGCGACTACTAGAGCATTATCCGGACCCACACTGACAAGCGAGTACAGTTATGGAGGTACGAACTGTTAGTCAATCTCCGGAGCTTCATTGATTCGGGGAATCAGAACCTTTTGTGGACACACTTCCGAATCTCGAGGAGAGCACCCAGGCGCCGTTGTCTTCTTCCTATGCCGATGAAGCAGGCTCCTACAGCCTTTCGTCACCCTTACCCACAACCCAAGGTATCGCCTCTGGCGGCCTCATGGATCCAACCACTGGCATCGGCTCTGTTCCGTTATCTGCGTTCTCTGTATACTCCAACTTACCATCTACCGGGAACACTGGCCAACGCCGCACTTCACCGAACCACCAGCCCTTCATCCGAAGTAATTCAGCATTTGGTGTCGCCGGGCCGAACCCCTCAACTCGTTCGAGTACCAGCACGCTGCCCAAGTCGCGCAAAACCGTGCCCGATCCCGCGATCAGTTCTCGACATGTTCCTTCCGACCTCCGTGATCCGGGTCACTCTAGCATATCTCCAAGTCCCGACGTCGAGGTTGGCGAAGACAAGTGAACCATCTAGTCCTTTTTGCGAATTTGAACGGTATGTGATGCTTGGTCTATCTGTTCCTAGCCCATACTCACTGTCCTTCCGGTCGGCCTTTCGTCCGGGGTATCTCTGCAGCGCAGCTCAGTACTCTTACCTATCGAGCTATAGAGATGCGTGATTCCGGTTGCACATCGATCTCTTCTCGCCTCGCCTCTTCGTTTGCCAGACGAAACGCAGTCCTAAATTTACGTCTGAATGGTGATATTTCCGACGCTGTAACTATTATGACTAGTTCTGTGAAACGAATACAGGGCTGAACTTATCCAATTTACGTGGCTTGAGTTGTCTGAATTCAGGGCATGCGCGTCAGATGATGCCCCGCTTGACGAATGTCGGAGGATCAACTATAAACGCCGAAATACGCGAGCTTCTCGAAGTAGCGCACTCTGTCATGCCGTGTCAAGAATTCATATATTCATATGGAATCCCGCTTCCACGACACCATATCTGAACAGGGAGATGACGTGAGAGATGTTTCATTTGTGTGTGCTTTTTGACGGGAAATCAAGAGTAACAGGCAACATGATTTGTGCATAGGAGAGCTGTCACGGTAGGTAAGGTGGCTGCGATAAGTATGATGTCGACCTGAGACATTAGGACGGGGAGAACGAACGCACACACTCTAGCCTCAGCCTCACAGCACCGCAACCCCCACATGACGTCCTCCATGCGCCCTCTCACCCTCGTTGCCATACGATCGACCCCTTTCCCATCACGGCCAAGTCCTCCTCTCGTCGCACCACAAAGCTCTCCGACCGAAGACATGCGGATCGCCCCAGCATCGTCGGCCGATGCCACAAGTGTGCGCTGCCTCGAAAAGCCGATCGTTCAAGTTCTACGCAGCAAGCGTGTACATGGTCCCTTCATACCATATATACTGTATTAATTGTTGGTGCGAGTGCGACAAGGACAAATAAGGCACAACTCCCCGCCCGCTGAATTCGGTAATTGCCGCAGATCAGAATCGGGAAAGAAGTCAGGGGCACCCATCATGATGCACGTATGCCGCCAGGGCTCCTCGTGGCGCTACCACCCTTAAATCTATCTACCAACTGGAAATAGACGGTTTCGGACTTCACTGTGACGTCGGTCAAAGCAGGGTGCCGCTTTGCTGAGACTTGTCGGTAACATTGGATAGTCGCTGCGCACACCCAATCTCTTCTCTCGATCGGGTGTGGATGGTAAACAAAAGCGAGTGCCGTACCCCTGGTATGGAAGCTATCTGTACTAGGTAGCGATCGATCATCCTCGCACTCGCCCCGTGCTTTTGACAAGTTGACAGGTCTCGTCAAGTTCTCAAACACCTGAAAGTAGCCCTCTTCATTTCTGGTGAGGCGGTCACACCTCTACGAAGGCCCGAGATCCTTACGAGCCGCTCTTCCTGCCCCTAAATATCGTTCAGTGGTGTAACGATAGCACTTGCGCTGGCCTCGGAACGGGCCAAATCCGACCACGTGACGTCTGCATGAGCGCCGCCACACCATCGCCGCGTTGCACTCAAACGCAACGCCACCTTCCTATCTATCGTCTCTGGCTGCCACCCATCGTTTTGCATCGATCCTTCGCATCTTCCATCCCTCAATTTCACCCTCGCCACGCCTCAAACCCCCTGCTCCTCCAGAGTGGAGGAGCGGGGCTTTATATACATGCAGTAATTACTGTAATTAATTGTTGCGTCGTGACCGCTCGGTCAAAGGGCACCGAAGTGAGGTGACCAAATGGTCTCCTCATATGGCCCAACATCACTGTGCGTGCTGCATAGCAACTCACCGATGCTGATCGGATGCGTCAGGTGATGCGGGTACAACATGCGCTCCAGGACGGTGGCCGCACACAGCAGGCCGACGCGCTCGAGCTCGGCGCGCAAGAGATCGACGGAGCGGCGGTGGAGCGTGTCGAGCGAGTGTCCGCGCACGACGGCGCAATCTCTCACAAGCGCTTTTTGCGTCGCGAGCAGGGCTGCGTAGAGCTCGCGCTAAAGCTGGGTGAACTTGCTGTCTACGGTGAACGTGCGTGTTGTGTGCATGGGAAGGAGTAATGTGAATATGAGTTCGATTTTTCCTGAGTAAGGGGGTTGCTTACAGACGTCGGAGGTGTAGCCGCTGCGAATTGAAAGTCAAATTGATCACGCGTGTGAGTGGGTAAGTTACGGGTATGAGATGGACGCCGCGCACTTGTATTCTCCACCCGCGTCTATGAGCACCAGCTCCCCATCACGGAGAAGGTGATCGTTTCGGGTGTAATGTATGGTCAACGCATTTCCCCTACTATATCCTCGAGTTCAAAAAACAGCCAAAGACCTCCGTCACACATCAAGAGTAGATACACTTACCCAGATGTAACGACGGGGATGTACGCGGGGCGCTGTGCACCGCCCCTCGCGCAGACATACTCAAAGTGCGCCTGAAGATCGGTTTCGGAGAGCCCGGGCTGAGCAAAGCGCATTGTCTATTGAGCGAGAGTCGCAAATCCTCGTCGTCAAGCGCAAGCGCCTCAAGGAATGAGCACAACTCCCCAAATGCCTCGAGGCCGGCCGCCACAAGCATGCGTCGGAGCGGGGTATACTGATCGAAAGGCAGCGGCAGCATCTGGAAGGGAGGGATGTATGCGCGAATGGGCGTTACGAGCTGAGGAGCACGTCTGGACCAAACACGAGCGGCGCTGCGATAACAAGAAAGAGAAAGCCAGTTGAGTGGGGAGGTCAGAGGGTCGAACGAACAGTACGGCGCCGGCGCACCATGCCCAGGAAGAGAGACCACTTCGGCGCTGCCACGACTCGTCGAACTCCGCAGGTGGGATGTGCGGCGGTGGACTCTGGGCCCTGGCCCCCGCGGGGTATATGGCCACCGTGAGACGGAAAATGGCGTGCTTTGGATGTGGGTGCAGAGAGAGATGGGCGAAAAAAGGAGGTGTCTTGCCCCAATCTTTTAAGAGTCGTTGGGACAAATCCCAGAAAGAGTCGAGGATTTCTAAATTGGATAGTAAATGAAACATCCGCATTGGGCGACTTACCTGTCTTCCTTGGCAGCCCTGGAGATCTTGACTGCTTTGGGCTTGCATGCGCAGTTGCGATCACTACTGAGGCAATGGAAGTCGAACACTTGGGCGTTGATGTGGCAAGGACGAGTGCGAGCGCTATCGGTGGAAGACACTACACCTGTACTAGCCGAGAGCACCGCAGGCGTCGAGCTCGCTGGCGAGGCTGAAAAATCCATCACTGCAAAGCCCGAGGCGTTGGAGCCCGGGGCGTATAATGAGGCAGGGCGCAGGCGCGAAGGCGAGACGCCGCGGCAAGAGGCCGAGCGAGGGCCCGAGGTGCTGCCGCAAGGGGCAGGCGCAACCTGGGGCACTGCGGCTGGAGGGCAACCGCATAGTTGAAGCGCCGCATCGAGAGGGCAAGCGCAAACTCGATGCGCTACCGCGAAGGGGCCCAACAGGGGGCGAACGCAAACTCGATTGGCAGTCGCGAGGAGGCAAGCCCGTGCATGAGATACCTCCCTCTGCAGCGCCCGACGTCGCGAGTGTGCACGATGGTCTCCCTCCTTTTCGTCTTCCTCCGTGAAAAAGTCGAAGTCGAAGCGTCGGGCGAAGAAGGGCGCTGCTGACTCTACCCGCTCCTGCGCTGGAGCGGCCAATGGGATTGGGCTTGTGCGCTGTCGTGGATAACTCAGAAGCTCGTAGAGGAAACAAAATTCGGAGCGCTCACCCTCCAGGCCTGTACGAGCATGGTCTTGTCACCGTCAGGAAGCTGGATATAGACAGGCTTTGCCTTCACGGGAGAGACAACCTTGACCACTTTGCCAGAATATGGATTGACGAATCAGGGGTCCTGCCGGCGACAGACCGCACAGCGTCGTAGGGAAGGAGGGGGTGTCGGTGTCTAAAGGAAACAGCGAAATGAATGGTATCTTGTGGCGCGACAGCGGGCGCATGGTCGAAAACGAGGAGGAGGAAGAGATATAGTGATTTGATAAGGGAGCGGCAGGTCTAACGGAAAACAAGAATAAAAGAGCGTACGAAAACAGGTGAATTTAATCTATGACCATCTCTGTGCGTGTCCAACAAGGTGTTTCAGCACAAATATCCGAACGGTGAGGTGTCGAGTGCGACATGCGTGTCACTACTAACAGGCAAGTCGACGAGGCGCGCACTTGTGGCATCGGCCATCGAGTTTTGAGCGGCCCAGTTTGCATCATCGGGGGGTTTGAGGCGTGGCGAGGGTGAAACTGAGGGATGGAAGATGCGATGCAAAACGATGGGTGGCAGCCAGAGACGATAGATAGGAAGGTGGCGTTGCGGGCGCTCGGGCAGACGTCACGTGGTCGGATTTGGCCCATTCCGAGGCCAGCGCAAGGCCAGCGCAAGTGCTATCTGCTATCGTTTACATACACTAACTACTTTTGGAACTTTTGCTGATGCTGGCGCAACATGTGGTGTTCGCTTCGAAACTCCGAAGCATCGTGGTCCTTGTCCCTCTCTCCCTTCACGTTCACATACGCCCTGGTTCCTCGGAATGTACCGGTGGCTCTGCCCCTTTAAGTACCTTCTCCTTCTCTGTTCGTGTTCAACGTATGCTCCTAGACTAGACAATGTCCGCAAATCTTGATGTAGAGGCCGCCCAAGGGCCGGCGACAAGAGGTCAGTGGAATCTCGCCTTGCTCAGCCCAGACGCCACCTCATTCTGCACAACATAGCACCGCTGAGACGAAGAACGCAATGGCGAGCAATTTCAACTTCTAGGCTCCTGGATGGAGGAATGTCAGTGGACCCCGAAGGTACGCTTTTAGTTCGAAGAGATTTGCTCTCCATGACTTAGCGCGATTAAAAGTTTCCAAGTATGGCGACACGTCTGCCACATATTGGAAGCTATACGGGTCCGAAGCAGAGGCCTACGACAAGAAGTACGTCGACAATTTGAGGGGTGATACCGAGTCGATGGTTTTCCTGGTAAGAGACAATTTATACTGCCCCGTTCGAGTTTCAACTGTGATATCTTATCATCCCCCGCAGAACAGCTTATTCTCGTCCATCGTCGCATCATTTATCATCGAAATATACAAGACCCTCCTCCCCGATCGTAGCCAGCAGACCGTGAATCTGCTATCTCAGCTCGTCTCACAGTCAAACACCCCTCAGCCCACATCGCCTGCCAACCTTGCTAATCAGCCCTTCGAACCGCCGCTTATCGCGATTCGCGTCAATATTGTGTTGTTCCTCAGCTTCTTCTTGAGCATCATGAGCGCCGTGGCATCTGCCCTTATCCGGCAATGGTGTAACGAATACATGAAGAACGCCTATCCCCGTGCTGCCCCACATGAGTGTGGGCATGTCCGGACTTATCTATTCCAAGGCCTTGACCGATTCCAGATGAGGAGGGTCATGTACGGGACTCATGTTCTCTTGCATATCTCCGTCTTCCTGTTTTTTTGGGCCCTCAGTGATTTCTTCTACACGGTCCATATATTGGTCGGCGCCGTCTCCCGATATTGTCTTGTTGTGTCACTGGTGGTCTATCTGGCGTTCAGCATCTCCCCCCTGATATTCGTCAATTCGCCCTTTATCACCCCCTTGACCCATCCACTCGGTGCTATTCGCATGCGCCTCCTCTACTCCTTTCGGGCTATGCTGTGGCACCTGCTAAGGTGGCGAGATCACAGTAAGCGAATACCCTTTCCATCCTTCAAGGAAATGCGCTTCGACAGAGCTCGTTTAATCTTGCGCAGCACAAAAAATCGGACGGCGGACCTCGAGCGCTACGCCATGAAATGGCTCTTCACCGAAAATGACTTCAGCGACCTTGACATGGACAAATTCTTAGAAGGCCTCCCGGGATACATGTCCTCGCGTCACACTGAGGAGAGTAACTTGGACAATATCATCACCAAGCCTATTTTAGAGCGAATCAGGAGGCACCTATTGACATGTGCGACGTCTTCGGAACTTTCGGAAGAAGAAAGCATCGCGCGCGTGTTGTGCTGCGTAGAGTCACCCCGGCTCGTATTGCGACGCACCATAGAGTCTGATCAATATCCCTCCGATCCGAACAACGAGGACCTGAACTCACAGAAGACATACATCGAAGATATTATCTATACCCTCCAATTCCTATGCGAACGTGAAGAGAAAGATCCAGGGATTGCTTTGCGTGCTCCATGCGTCAGGGGCCTTGCCTTCCACGTCCTCCTCACTCAGATAGCCCAATCGCATGCAAACACAACATCCGATCGCCCATTCCCCATATCTCTCATTCCCCTCTATACTCTTTTTTTCCAGGACGATAGCGACAGTATCATTCAGCGGCTTGAAGAAAGGACTCGGAGGATAAGTGGAGAGGATGGCAAGAGGATGTGGAAGATCCTTTTGGCCGATGGACCGCTCGTCAATCTGACGATGTTTGCCGAAGCTATCCATTTAGTAGAACATGCTCCACCTGAGAGCCTTTCTCTCTGCTGGAGGACCCTCGACATGCTGGTGAAACAACTCGGGATAACTCGCTCAGAGGCATCTGATGATACACAGCGTCGGTTTAATTCCGTGCACGGGAGAACAAGAGAGTGCGTCCGGGAAAAAGATCAGGGATTCCACATCTCCCCTCTCCTTGGCGCCTTAGACACTGTTGCACGGGGACGACGGCTCAGCGTGGCATTTTCAGGCCATCCGGAGTATCACAGCAGAGCCGACATCGTGTTCGGGAAGGAGCACCTTCGGAACAGCGATCTTCTAAACGCCTTTGCTCGCTGTCTTCCGGATTATATCGCTGGACTTTCCCCGCCAGAAAACCGAGAAAACCTCATGAAATTCATGGAAGACATCGTCTGCAAGGACGACCTATGGACCAGTTTACAAGTCAACCTCTGGAATGCCCAGCGATCACCCCGTCCCACTCCCGACAAGCTCCGAGTTTTCGAGGACTGCTGCAGCGTGCTTGATGTGGTGTTTTCATCCCTGGAAGATTCCACGAAAGTGGACTGGCGCGTACCTGAATTTGGGTCGCTAGTGCAGCACCTCGAGCTTTTCATCACCAATTGCTTACAAGGCTCATTCATGGGGAGGGCTACCAGCTTCCGAATCGGTATTATCAGGGCTCGATGTTGCAAAGCCCTCCTGGCTCAGTTTTTCGACGACGTCAAGCGCGAAGGCACCATATTCTTCCGATCACAGTGGGACGTTACCTCTCTTGCGAGGTTATTCTGGACTCTCGGTACAGGTGATGCAAATGACGCGGAGTTTTGGAAGTCCTACATCAATGGGGGCCATGTTGAGGCAGACTCGGAGTTCACGACCAGAGCCTGTGAAGCGATGGACCAGGCCATACTTGATGGGCCCCTAATGATCTTTTACAGGCTGGGACGTTTGGCGACAACGGCAGTACCATTCCATGGATCCGGCTTGGAGGATAAGGATCTAGAGAAAGTGTGGGAGCTCCACAAGAATATGATCGAGGACCAGCGGTTACCCTTGAATCGTGCCTCCAATCAAGTTTGGGAAAAACTACGCGGACTGCGAGCCCATGTCGACCACCTTTGTGGCAAGATGTCTGGCGAGGGCGGAGATAGGCTGCAGCCCCTGCTCGAGATGATTGATGACGTTCTTTCCCTTACCCCCGGCCCAAAGGAGCTTAGTTCAAGCGAACCCGCTGAGGGACGGGGTCCCGTGACCGCAGCGTGGCCATTGCGGCAGCAGCACGATAGTGTCAATCTCAATCGATCAAGTCTGGACTCCGGGACTACGGCCGTCAATGAAGGACGAAGTCCCACATTGAACACTGGCAGCAAGGACAACTTTGGAGGTGCGGGTTTCTTGGTTTGTATCCGGAGTTTCGCCGTTGACGTGGCAACCAGGGCATTCTGTTGATAGGGCTCTCGATAACGAGGGTGCGATTTCTTTCGGCCTCAGGCTTGCGTCGCCCTACCCTGCACGCCCAAACCTCGCTCCTGTCGGGGGCATACATTCAATTCTTGGTGCTGTCCCGTTATCCGCCTCACCTGTGCACTCCTACGTCTCGGACATCGGGGACACTGGCCCACGCTATGCTACGCCGCACTATCCACATTTGATGCGGAGTGCTTCGGGACTTAATCTTTTCAGACAGAACCTTGCAACTCGTGCAGGTTCCGGTACGCAGTCCAACCCTCCCGACCCCAGCGATCCGGGCCAATCTGGCAGATCTCCGAGTCACAACTCAGAGGTAAGTGAAGATGAGTGAACTATTTATCCTGTGTACTTGTGCATGGGCGGTATGTGGTGGTGGGTGTATCTAGTAGTTACTATAGCTACTGTCCTTTTAGCTAGTCTTCCGTTGAAGGCACTCCTAGGTTCTCGGCCTTGATGTGTCTGTATGGTGAATACGTGCTTATATTTATTTACATATCAGGATCCGATGCTACTTATGATGAGGTATAGTTTTGTTGCGCATGGTCCCTTGTCGCTTTGCTCCACAGATACACGCGAATGCCAGACCTTTATTTTGCGAACTTGAAAACGTAGTTCTACTCCGAACAGCATCATTTTGACGCTGGAACTAACTGGTTCAGTGGAGCACGATCAAAGACAATCTGGCATATCTCTGAGTCCCAACACCGAAGAGTCACCGAAGGAGGCGAAGATGAGTGAATCATCCCGCTTACGTGTCCAAACGTAAACGTTGCAAGTATATGTGATGCCATGGCATTGGGTATATCGCCGAGCCTGCTGGCGACTCCCGCTCACCTTCTTTAGTTTATTGTCCGTGAGGGGTACCCTCAGCCAGACCGATCGTCAGTCTCTTCAATGTCTGAAGTATGGTTAGTTTTTATATTTATCGAGCTGTTTGAGGCACGATGTTTGTTTTGCACGTGAATACTCTCATCTCCTCAAACGCTAGAAGTTATACACAAATGTCACTACCGGTGTTTTGGCGAAATGTAGTCTTACATCTGAATGATAAACTGTTCGATGCTCCAATTAACTGGTTTTGTCGAGTGCCAATACAGCACATATATATGCAATTTACCTGGCTCGAACTGCTGCGCAAGGACATCACCAATACATCCTCGTACTTAACGTCCGCTGCCGCCGAAAGGAGCTAATGAACTCGTAATTTGATGCCAGTGTCTCCGGAAGTGAGCCGGAAAGGGGATCCAGTAGAATGCGAAGACTGAAATGAAGGGAAAGCGTGTGATCGCCGTGTCCTTCCCAATATATATATATATCACTCTGTGGATCTTACAATTTATTCCAATTCAGTTTCGATCAAGCAGTGACAATCAGATTTCAAGATTTAGCGTGAATTCATAGGATACATATATTGTAAAAAAAATCCAGACAGCGTGCGCTCGCTGCACCAACCTGGTCACTCCCTGTCCTTGCATCTTCAAATTTGGTATTTGCTGCTGTAGTTTTGGCGGCTGCGATAAGAGTAAAGAGATGACAGTGTCGCGAAATGGTAGAGAGAGAAAAGTGCGAGACTAGCAGAACGAGAGACAGCACGGCAGCTCGGTTTGTCGTAGGGCAGTCAGGCAAGGATGAAAACACGCAAAACGGAAAGTGGAGGGAAAGATGGGCTTCGATTGCCTGCCGTTTGCGAGGTCAGGCGTCATACGTGAGTCCAATACAAGTACTCTGCGTGTAAGTTGAGTAGAGGGGAGAGAAAATGAGAGAGCGAAGGCGAATGATCCTGCCGGCGACAAACCTACGTGGCATTGATGACGGTGTCTAAAGCAAGGGAAATTTGACTGAATCGTTCTAGGTGCGCGACAGCGGGCGGGTAGATGACGAGGGTGAGGAAGTTGCGGCGATGTACGATGGCAAAAGGCTAAGGTAAAAGGAGGGACAGTGAAATGGAGAGCGGCAAGTCTAGTACGAAAGAGAAGCAAGGGAACGTACTAAAAGAGTCCTGATCGATTCCTACGTACGGTAGGAGTCCTTCCCAACAGAGGCGTGGTCCAGGCTTTTGAAGGTCCATGCAGGACGTGAGACGGCGGGGTTTTCGAGGCGGCGCGCACTGGTGGCGTCGGCCGACGGGGATTGGGCGATCCGCGTGTCTTCTGCAGGAGAAAGGAGGTGCAGCGAGAAGCTAGGTCGTGAGGGAGGAGGGAGGAAAGGTCGAGCGCAAGGAAAACGAAGAGTGGGTGAGGTGGAGACAAGACGTGCGACGTCCGGGATGAAAAGAGGGTAGACGGTGTCTTGAGATGCGTATTTGTAATACTGTAGTATGCTTTCACTCGCGAAGAGATTTCTCTCGCTGACTCGGACTTCGGTTTATCGAAGTCGCTAAATATGGTGACGCATCCTCCGCGTACTGGAAGTTATATGGCTCGGAGGCAGGGAACAACGACGAGAAGTACATCAATAACCTGAGGGCTGATACGGAATCTACGGTTTTCGTGGTAAGAGAAGATATCCGCCGGTCCTATCGAGTTCTTGACGTGGTCTCCCACTATCACCCCACATAACCGCTTGTTCTCGTCCATCGTCGCTTCATTTATCATCGAAATATACAAGACCCTCCTCCCTGACAGTGGACAGCAGACCGTGGATCTGCTATCTCGGCTCGTCTCACAGTCAAGCACTTCCCAATCCCCATCTTCCACAAACCTTGACAGTCAATCCTTCGATCCTCCGGGTATCGCTATTCGCATCAACATTGTCCTCTTTCTCAGCTTCTTCCTGAGTATGATGAGCGCTGTGGCATGCGTTTTTATCCAGCGATGGTGTCTCGAATATATGAAGTATGCCTACCCTCATGCTGCCCCACATGAGTGCGTATCTATTTCGACTTTCACCGTTTCCGGATAAGGAGATTCATGTACGGGACTCACGTGGTCTTGCACATCTCCGCCGCCTTCCTATTTTTTTGGGCCCTCAGCGATTGGTTCTACACCGTCCATACCGCGGTCGGCGCTGTCTCCCGCTACTGTCTTGTTGCGTCGCTGGTTGTATACGTGGCACTCAGCCTCCTTCCCCTGAAGTACAGCGATTCCCCCTATAACGCGCCGTTGACCTATCCCATCGGCGCCTGTTACATGCGCCTCCGCTACTTCTCGTTCACTGTGCCATGGCTCCCGCAATGCTGGCCTATCTCCAGAAAGCGTCCGCCACATCCGGATCCCAAGGAGAAACATTTCAAGAGAGAAGTGTTAATCTTCCACGAGGCAGAAAAACGGTCGGCGGACGTCGAGCTCTATGACATGAAATGGCTCTTGAAAGAAAATGACCTCGGCGACCACGACATGGACAAGTTCTTACTAGTAGAAGGTCTTCCAGGATACATGTCCTCGTATCACACCAAAGAGCATCGGTTGGACACGTATTTACCTGCCGACTACATTCTATACCGTATCAGGGGTCACTTCCTGACGTGCGCGGCGTCTTCGGAGCTATCGGAAGAAGAAAGCATCACCCGCATGTCGCGTTGCGTCGAGTCCCTCCGGCTCATATTCCAATGCAGCATCAAGCCCGATCAAGGTTGTTCTCACGGTCCGGATCTCCTGGGACAGAAGATGTACAGTAAGAAGGTTATCTTTGATTTCCAAACTTTATGTCGCCTGAAGGACCCGAGGATAGCCCTGCGTGCGTCATGCGTTAGAGGGCTTGCCGTCCAGGGCCTCCTGACTCAGTTCGCCCACCGGATGAAGCGACGGGAGAAAATCGGCAATTCCCTCTCCATCTTCAAGTTATTCCCATCTATACTCTTTGCTTCCGGAACAGAACAGCGACATCATACAGCGGATTCTCGAGGGTCACGCATCATCTGACAATAACAAGAAGATATGGGATGACCTTCTGTCCGACGGTCCGCTCACCAATCTGACAATGCTCGTCGATGATATTCTTTTAAGAGAAGGTGTCCCAAGAAGAGACGCTCCCTGGGAAAGTGCCCCAAAAGAAGGTGCTCTGAACGAACGTGTTCCATCGTCTAGCCTTTCTTTTTGCTGGAAGACGCTCAAAATGCTCTTGAACCAACTTGATGTAGTCCGTACGGAGGTCTCTAGCGATACAGATGGTCGGTTCAACTCCGCGCGTGGCGATTCGGGCAAGTATGTCCGGGAAAACGAACAGGGCTTTCCTATTAAGCAACTTCTCGATATCTTGGATACTGTTGCACGAGGACTGCGGTTCAGCGTAGTGTTCTCGAAACGTGCTGAGTATCACAGCAGAGCTGACATCGTGTTTGGGGAACAGCACCTTCGGAACGACGACTTCTTGGAAGCGTTCGCACGTTGTCTCCCAGATTACGACGAACTATGGACTTGTTTACAAGTCAACCTCTGGAGTGCCCAGCGTTCAGACTGTCCCACCCCCGACATGCTCCGTATCTTCGAGGACTGCTGTACCGTGCTCGATGTTGCGCTTTGGTCCCTGGAAAATTCGACGAAAGTGGACTGGCGCGCGCCTGAATTTGGATCCCTAGCACAGAAGTTCGAGTCGTTCATCACGCATTGTTTCCAAGACTCGTTCATGAAGGGGGTGACCAGGTTCCGTGTCGGTCTGATCAGGGCTCGATCTTGCAAAATCCTCCTGGCTAAGTTTCTCGATGATGACATCGAATCAGAGGGCACCATATTCTCCCAGTCACTGTGGGCTTTTCATCAGGAAAAACCTCACTTGTTAATTTGAGTTAGCGAGCTGTTAATGCAGTTAGCGAGCTGTTAATGCAGTTAGCGAGCTGTTAATGCAGTTAGCGAGTTTGTTAATGCAGTTAGCGAATTTGTTAATGCATTTAGCGAGTTGTTAACGCAGTTAGCGAGTTATTAAGATGAAAAAAGATACGTAAGTGCGATGATAATTTGATAATAAGACGATATAAGCGCCACCGCATGCCCTTGTATTCCATATAATGAACAAGTTGTTAATACATGCCTATGACTGCACTTGCGAATATG
>Ga0307510_10002859_pt1 | contig 19844 bp, 13 predicted proteins | sample 12_EM_MG_FD_207224 | JGI IMG/M metagenome (GOLD analysis project Ga0307510, IMG submission 207224) | Populus trichocarpa ectomycorrhiza microbial communities from riparian zone in the Pacific Northwest, United States - 12_EM | ecosystem: Host-associated > Plants > Roots > Unclassified | place...
AGACACTTTCACCGCTTCATGCACGACGTGCACGCCGAACTCAAAGCACTCCATCAACGTGAAGCACCGCTGGAGGTCGTAGCGGACCACATCGCGCAAGACATACGCGTGTTATGTTTCGACGAATTCTTCGTCTCCGACATCGCCGATGCAATGATCCTGGGCGGCCTGTTTGCAGCGTTGTTCAAGCGTGGGGTGACGCTAGTCGCGACGTCCAACGTTGAGCCGCGCAACCTGTACAAAGATGGCCTTCAACGTCAGCGGTTCCTCCCGACGATCGACCTGCTCAACCAGCACCTGGATGTCATCGCGGTCGACGGCACCACGGACTATCGATTGCGCCGCCTCACACAGGCCGGTACGTATCTGCCCAGCGATGCACCTGACACCATCCGGCGCCTGCAGGAACTGTTCGACGAGCTGGCTGATCATGACGACGGCGCGGCGGCGACGCCGGAGCCACCTTCAGCCGCCACACGAACCGTGAACCAAAGCGGCCGCCCCTGGCCCAACCAAACTCCGGTTGACCCCGCGCGCTCGATTGAAATCGAGGGCCGCCGCATCCCCGTTGTCCGCGAACGCGGTGGTGTCGTCTGGTTCGACTTCATGGCCTTGTGCTCGGGCCCCCGTAGTCAGGAAGACTACATCGAGATCGCGCGCGAATATCAGTCGGTCATTGTCTCCGACATACCCGTGCTCGATTCACTGCACGAAGACGAAGCTCGCCGCCTGATCGCGCTCGTCGACGAGCTGTACGACCGAAACGTCAACCTTATTGTTTCAGCCGCGGCGGCACCGATCGAACTCTATCGCGGCGAACGCGTTGCGTTTCAGTTCGAGCGTACTGCCAGCCGGCTCATAGAGATGCAAAGCGAGGAATATCTCGCCCGCGAACACCGTCCATAGTCCTCAGGGAGGTTTTTGCAACTATGAAGTCGGCGAACTGGATATCACTGGCTCGGACGCTGGGATGTTGTCTGATCGCACTAGCGCTCACAGCTTGCACAATCGGTCGCGTCAACAAACGGGTTTCGTACTGGACGAAGGAAACGAATGCGCACGTCCTCGTTGGCACCCCGATCGAAGACGCGCAAGCCTATTTGGCCTCTCGTGGACTGGAGATGCATTGCTGCACGTCGGGCTTCGATAATGAACCGGCTATTACAGGTACTGAGAGGGATGTTGGGCGGTTCTTTTTTACTGAATATTCGGTGTTCATTGTTGTCGATATGACGCCCGACCGCCGCGTGAGCCGTGTTCAGGTTTTTCGAATCGGAGTGGGACTCTGAAACGTCCCTAACCCCGAGCCTCGACCCGCGCAGCTTCTAACTGTTCCGCCACGCGCTTATCCGACACCTTCATCATCGTCTTCAATTCCTGCGCGAACAGCGAAACCCGATACTCTTCGATCATCCACCGAAGTTGAGCCAGCTCGGGCGGCACAGTCGGTCGCGTGAGCTGCGTCATCAGTCCTTGAAGAGCGGTGGTAAAGGGCCTCACCTTCGCGGCGAGCTCAGCATCACGTTTGGCGTTAGCGGGCAGACGCTCGAGGCGACGCGCGATCGCCTTCAGATACCGCGGCAAGTAATCGAGGTAGGGACGCGGTACCGATTCAATGAAGCCGGGTGGCAACAGCGCCTTGAGCTGGGAATTCACGTCTGTAACAGCGTCGGCAAAAGACGGTGAGCTCAACTTCTCCAGCGCCAAGCGAACGCCACGCCATTCCTTGAATATCAAGGTGACGATCGCGGACAGCCGGTCCGCAACCTCGTTTAATTGTGACCGACGACTGTCCAACAAACCGGCGAAGGTCTTTTCATCTCTGGGAAGCGGCACATCCGCAGGGAGGAAGCAGTCTCCAAAGGACCGCCGCGCAAGCGCCTCCGCAACGGACCCGTCCAGTGGCAGCCCGCGACTGAGCAATACCAATTCGCGGTCATCAGCCATGCGCTTGGCAACGTACTTTGCCTGCTGCGGAAGCAACAGCATTGCCAAGCGTACGAGTCCAGCGCGGGAAATCTGCTCCGCATCAGCGGCGCTGCGCGCCTCTACCAGCGCCACGCCTACGGTCCGATCTTCCACGGCAGGATAGACGGACAACCGCAGTCGATTGCGCTCGACCTCGACCCTCTCGGCCAAATGGCCGAAGTCCCATTGGCGATGGAGGCGCGACGCATCAGGCGCCGAACCACCGCTGCCAGCTTGTCCGCCAGCACCGATTCCTGGGCGCTGACTGTCTGGCCGTGCGACACCGGCGCCGTATAACTTCTTGCGAATCGCAGCAAGATCGCGCCCTTCAGCAATCACGCGATCATTCGCATCAACTACGCGGATGTTCATCCGTAAGTAGTCGGGGAGCACCAAAGCATCCAGCTCGGCAGTGCTAACAGGCGCACCCGCTCGCTGCGTCACCCACTGCGCAAGCCATTCGTAGAAACCCGGCAGGCTCGCTGCGCCATCCTGGGCATCCGCCCCTACCTCCACCAACGCCTCGCGCGCGCGATCCGGCACAGGCACCAGCGGCTTCCTGAGCGCCTTCGGCAGCGCACGGAACACCGCTGTGACTTTCTCCAACCGCAGACCCGGTACGAGCCACGCAAGCCGATCCGGCTGAAGCATGTCAACCAACGGCTCCGGAACAACCAGTGTCACCCCATCGTCGGGCTCCGACGGCTCGAATTTGTACTGCAGAGGCAGCCGGTTTCCGCCAACCTGTAAGTCGTTGGGGAACCGGTCCGACGCAGCGTCGGAAGCCTCACGCCCCATGAGATCCGACAAAGACATGTACAACACACGCGGATTCTCACGCTCGGCGCTCGCCCGCCAGTGCTCAAACGCCTGCACCGAGCTCACACGCTCAGGAATTCGCCGCGCGTAGAACTCCATTTGCGCTTGCTCATCAACGAGGATGTCGCGCCGGCGAATCTTCGCTTCAAGCGCCTCCACGTCCTCCCGCAGTTTGCGATTCGCGTGGAGGAAATCACCCCGGATGACGCCATCGCCGCGCGCGCGATCGCGCCCATCACGTCCGCCCGCCGCACCACCACGACCACCGGCCCCCTCAGCCCACCGCGCCCCCCGCACACCGCGACTGGCGCCCCCGCGCTCGTCCGCCACCGCGTAACCGCCGGAGGCCCCGCCCCCCAACGCGGCAAAGTCGCCGTGATGGGACGCATCCTCAACTCCAATCAACGCATACCGAATAAAAATCTCACGCGCTTCGACCGGCGCAATGACGCCGTAGTTAACGCGTCGCTGTGACGCCAACGTCAATCCATACAACGAAACCGACTCAAACGCCGAAACAAACCCACGCCCCGCGACCCAATGCGGCTCACTGTAGGTGCGCTTGATAAGGTGTGCGCCAGCGGACTCGATCCACGAAGAATCTACCGCGGCAACCATGCGCGCATATATACGCGTCGTTTCCACCAGGCTGCCGGCAACAACCCATTTTGGCGGCTTCGATGCCAACGGCGTACCAGGCGCAATGACGAATCGCAGACCACGGGGGCCGTCGTATTCGCGCCTTTCGTCGAGATTTCCAATCGACCCGAGGAATCCCGTCAAAATGGCCTGATGCAAATCGGTGTAACTGGCGGCGGTTGAATTCGGGCGCAGCTCGAGCTCGCGGACCCCCTGCGACAATTGCGAATGCAGCTCCTGCCACTCGCGCATCCGCACAAACGACAAGAAATGCTCCCGGCACCACTTCCGTAGCTGACTCCCGGACAGCGCAGCGGCCTGCTCCTTAAACTGCTTCCAGAGATTCAACACGGTAATGAAATCCGAACGCACATCGGCGAATAGCGCGTGCTTCTCTGCGGACGCCTGTTGCGCGTCTGACGGCCGCTCGCGCGGATCCTGCGCTTCGAGGAAAGACGTAATCACCAGCATCTCAGTCACGCAGTTGTGATGCGACGCTGCGAGCAACATTCGACCCAGACGGGGGTCAACAGGAAGTCCCGCGATCTTCGCACCGAGACTGGTGACTCGGCGCTCGTCGTCCATGGCCTTGAGCTCCTGGAGCAACCGAACACCATCGTTGACGAGCCGTGTGTCGGGCGGATCCAGGAAAGGAAAGTTTTCCGGCTCGCCCAACCCGAGTGCCGCCATGCGAAGTATCACGCTGGCAAGGTTGGTTCGGAGCACTTCGGGGGGCGTGAAATCCTCTTGCCGATTGAATTCATCCTCGGAATACAACCGAATGCAAATGCCCTCCGCCTCACGTCCGCAACGTCCCTTGCGTTGGTCAGCGCTCGCCTTCGAGATCCGCTCAATAGGCAAGCGCTGCACCTTGCCACGGACGCTGTAACGACTGATGCGCGCAAGGCCAGAGTCGATGACGAAGCGAATGCCGGGCACAGTGAGGGATGTTTCGGCGACGTTCGTCGAGAGAACCACACGGCGTCCCGTGTGTGACGCGAATATCCGCTCCTGATCGCGCGCGGATAACCGCGCGAACAAAGGCAGCACCTCCGTGTGACGGAGCTTCGCCTTATTGAGCGCTTCCGTAGCCTCGCGGATTTGCTTCTCGCCCGGGAGAAATACCAACGTGTCGCCACGCATGCCGTTGCCATTGCGATCGAGGTCGCGTACAGCCTCGACGATGCCCTCAGGCAAGGACAACTCCACGGCATCTTCGTCCTCACCGATGAGAGGGCGATAGCGAACTTCCACAGGATAGCTACGCCCCGAAACCTCGATCACCGGCGCACCGCCGAAGAAGGTGGAGAACTTGCCGGGATCGATCGTTGCGGAGGTCACGATGATCCGCAGGTCAGGGCGACGTGGAGAAATCTGCTTGAGAACGCCGAGCAGGAGGTCAATGTTGAGGCTGCGCTCGTGAGCTTCGTCGATGATCAGCGTGTCGTAGCGACGCAGCAGGCGATCGCTCTCCAGCTCCTTGAGCAGGATGCCATCGGTCATCAGCTTGACGCGGGTGTTAGGACCCGTGCGATCGTTGAAGCGGACCTTGTAGCCCACCAACCCCACGGAGTCAGCCGCCGGCGCGGGCGCCACAGCGCCACCGCCGTCACCACGATGCCCGCCGGGACCACCACCCCGCCCCTTCCGCTTCCCCGGCACATCAATCGTAGTGCCCAGTTCCTCGGCAAGCCGTCCAGCCAACGCCCGTGCGGCTATCCGCCGAGGCTGGGTATGCCCGATGAGCCCGCGCGTGCCACGCCCGGCCTCCAGACAAAATTTGGGCAGTTGGGTCGTTTTACCTGACCCGGTCGCCCCACAAACAACGACAACCGGATGGCGAGCCAACGCCTCGAGAATCTCACCTCGATGCGCGGAAATGGGTAAAGCCGGATCGTACTCGAGCCGCAAACGGTTCCTACAAAAGCAAAGGCTAGGGCCTGCAGCACTCCGCGCCCCATCGGCCGATGACATTTTGCGTGAAAATCTGCCAGCAGCACACCCTCACGGCCGGGTCCACGAACGCTTCGGCCTCTAGATGGGGCCGGCAACGCCGGCCTAAAGGGCCGGCACTCGCACCGAAACAGGGCGCCACCCCCAGCTCATGTATAATCCGCGCCCCGGAAATGAGGCGCTGGGGAAGGACCCGCTCCGCTCGCGGAAGCTGGCGGAGTCACCACCCCGGAGTGCCTTTTGGGGGCATTTTTGACCACGGTCGCAGAGTTCGAGATCGAGTATCACCAGTTCCTGGACGCGGAAGGGAAACTCCGCGAACCCGCACCAGCCTTGGCCCACGACAGCGCCGAGCTCATCAAGATGTATCGCCTGATGACGCTCGTGCGCGCGTTCGACACCAAGGCGGTGAACCTCCAGCGCACGGGCAAGCTGGGCACCTACGCCTCCTGCCTCGGGCACGAAGCCACGCATGTTGCCGTGGGTGCAGCCATGCGCCCGGAAGACGTCCTGGCTCCCGTTTACCGCGAGTTCGGAACTCAAATCTGGCGCGGGGTGAAACTGGCAGAGATTCTGACTTATTGGGGTGGCGACGAGCGCGGTTGCGATTTCAGCGGCCCGCGGCAGGATTTCCCGTGGTGCATACCGATCGCCTCGCAAATGTTGCATGGCGCGGGTGTTGCCATGGCTTTCAAGATTCGGCGCGAGCCTCGATGTTCGGTCACCTACATTGGTGACGGCGGAACCTCCGAAGGCGCCTTCTACGAAGGCATCAACCTCGCCGGTGCCAGAAAGCTTCCCGCCGTGTTTGTTGTAGTCAACAATGGCTGGGCCATCTCCGTACCCATTGAGAGTCAGACAGCTACCCGCACCCTGGCGCAAAAGGCCATCGCAGCCGGTATCCCGGGTATACAAGTCGACGGCAACGACGTCATTGCAGTTCGTCACATCGTGGGGGACGCGCTCGACAGGGCACGACGGGGCGAAGGCCCGACAGTGGTTGAAGCACTGACCTATCGTCTCAGCGACCATACAACCGCCGACGACGCCAGCCGCTATCGGCCGCGCACCCAGCTCGATGAGGCCTGGAAAAAAGAGCCGTTGCTGCGCACCCGCGCCTTTCTCACTCGAACGGGCGCCTGGAACGAGGCCCAGGAGAAAGAGTTGCAAGCCGATTGCGCGCGCCAGATCGAAGCGGCCGTGGATCAGTATTTGAGCGGTCCGAAGCCGACAACGGACGCCATGTTCGATAGCCTGTTTGCCGAGCCGACCCAGAACATCCTGGAGCAGCGCGAGATGGCCCGGCGCTACGCCAACAGGCACGGCCACTGAGCAGCATGGCAAACATCACCATGTTGGAAGCCATCACCCGCGCGCACGCCTGGGAGATGAGCCACGACCCTGCCGTCGTCGTGCTCGGCGAGGATGTTGGTGTCAATGGCGGCGTCTTTCGCGCCACGGCGGGACTGCAGGAGCAGTTTGGCAAGGATCGCGTACAGGACACGCCGCTCGCGGAAGGCATGATTGCGGGCATGTGCATCGGCATGGCGACACAAGGGCTGCGCCCCATTGCCGAAATCCAGTTCATGGGCTTCATCTATCCGGCCATGGACCAGATTGCCAACCACATGGCGCGCCTGCGAAACAGGACCCGCGGCCGTTTGTCCTGCCCCATCGTGTTACGGATGCCGCACGGTGGCGGCATTCACGCCCCCGAGCATCACTCGGAATGCCTCGAAGCGATGCTGGCCCACCACCCGGGCCTGCGCGTCGTTTGCCCGTCGTCGCCGGCCCGCGCGTATGGCTTGCTGCTGGCGGCCATCCGCAACCCGGATCCGGTGATTTTCCTCGAGCCCGTGCGCCTGTATCGGTTGGCGCGCCAGGAAGTTGCCGACGATGGTCAGGCCATGACATTGGATGTCTGCTACAAACTACGTGACGGCACCGACATCACACTGGTCACCTGGGGTGCCATGACAGTGGAGACCTCGAAGGCTGCCCAGGAGTTGGAAAACGACGGCGTGAGTTGCGAAGTCATCGACCTGGCAACACTGTCGCCCATCGATCATGACAGCATCCTGGAGTCCGTCGCCAAGACCGGCCGGCTGGTCATCATTCACGAAGCTGCCAGGAACTGCGGCGTGGGTGCGGAGATCGCCGCCACCGTGGCCGAAAAGGGGCTCTACGACCTGCACGCGCCGATACGGCGCGTAACGGGTTACGACACGATCATTCCGCTCTCGCGCCTCGAATACGAATATATCCCGAGCGTCGCCCGGATCACCGACGCAGTCCGCGCAACTCTCGCCGCATGAAAACCTTGGCCGCATGAAAACGTTCAATCTTCCAGACCTGGGTGAGGGACTCGCAGAGGCCGAGATCGTCCGCTGGCACGTCAAAACAGGCGACCACGTCAACGCCGACGACCCCATGTTGGCCGTTGAAACCGCCAAGGCCATCGTCGAAGTGCCCTCGCCGTTCTCAGGCGTCGTCAAGACTATCCACGGCAACCCCGGCGACACGGTCGCCACTGGGGCATTGTTGGTTGAGTTCGAGCCCGACGCTTCGGCAATAGGTGCCCAGCGTCATCAGCCAGCCGACGCCGGCACCGTAGTCGGCACCATGCCAACAGCCGACGACAGCTTCCTGTTCGGCGGCGCCAACACCGACGGCGCTGCGATCCCACACCGCAACTCGACCGTTAGCGCTAACACCGCACACCCCGACCGAGTCCGTGCCATCCCGGCCGCCCGCGCGTTGGCCCAGCGCTTGAGTCTCGACATAACGCAAATCCAAGGCACCGGCCGAGGCCAGTTGGTAACCGTCGACGACGTGCTCGGCGCCCACACGGCAGCCAGCGGTCCGGCGTCGCACCAAGAAACCGCCGCCAACACGCCTCAGCGCAACACCACAGGCACCCACGGCGCCGAACGCCCCGGCAGCGCAATCCAGGAAGGCGAGCGCCTCAAAGGCCCCCGCCGCGCCATGGCCCAAACCATGGCCACCAGCCGCGACCATGTAATGGGTTGCACGCTGTTCGATGATGCCGACCTGCACGACTGGCAGCCCGAACAGGACATCACGACCCGCATCCTCCGCGCGATAGGCGAAGGATGCAGCGCAGAACCCGGCCTGAACGCCTGGTTCGACGGCGAATCGCTCACCCGGCAGGTGTTGAGCCACATCGACGTCGCCATCGCGGTCGACACGCCCGAGGGCCTGATCGTCCCCGTCATCCGCAACATCCGCGGCCGCCCCGTTGCGGATTTGCGACGGGATGTTGACAGGTTGAAGCGTGACACCCACGCCCGCAGCGTGAGTCCCGAAGACCTGCGCAACTTCACGTTCATGTTATCCAACTTCGGTATGATCGCCGGCCGTTATGCGACACCCGTCGTAGTTCCGCCGGCAGTGGCTATTTTAGGCTGCGGCCGCCTGAGCCACGACGTCATAGCAACTCAAAACGGTATCGAGGCGCATCTGCGGATGCCACTCTCTCTCACATTCGATCACCGCTGTGTCACTGGTGGCGAGGCCGCTCGCTTCCTGGCCGCGGTCATTCGAGATCTTCAGAAAGGCAATTGATATGCACGCGCAGGTTACCCCCGAAGACAGCCGTCTTCTGCACAGCATTCCTCCGGCGCGAGTCGCGCTCATTGAGCGGATCGCACAGGCCGCGCCGGGAGCAGGCAAGACCGCCAAGGCGCAAAGCAACCTGCAACAGCGCTTTGTCAGGTCCTACTTCCGCGGCGTCGGCGAGGAAGACCTGCGCGAGCGAACACCGGCGGCACTCGCGCGGGTGGCCATGGATCACCTGGCCTTCGGCCAGGAGCGCAAGCCCGCGCACCAGTCCCTGATTCGGGTATTCAACCCCGATCCGCAAAAGGATGGATTCGACTCACCCCACACGGTGGTCATGATCGTCACTGACGACGCGCCATTCCTCGTCGACTCGATCGGCATCGCTTTCAGGCGCGCCGAAGTGTCGGTCCACCTGATCGTTCACCCGGTCCTGGACGTGCATCGCGACGGGCGCGGGAAGATTGTTGAGCTGGGAACCAACGGCGCGGACAAGACCCGTTCCGAGTCGTGGCAGATGTATGAGATCGACCGGCAGAACGACCCGGCACAGCTGGAAAAAATAACTCGAGGCATCGAAGAAACGCTCGCCGACGTGCACGTCGCCGTCGAAGACTGGCCGAAGATGCGCGAGAAGGCCAAGAGCATTGCCGCCGGCCTCGAATCCAACCCGCCGCCGCTGCCGGCGGATGAGATCAGCGAAGGCCGCCGCCTGCTCGAGTGGATGGAAGGCCGGCACTTCGTGTTCCTCGGTTACCGGCATTACAACCTGGAGCGGGGTTCGTCCGAAGATAAGCTGGTCCCCGACGCCCGCTCAGGTCTCGGCATCCTCCGCAATGGCGGCCGCGGAGTACACGGCGCTGGCGCCACGACATTGAAAGGCGACGTGCGCGCGCGAGCCCGTGAAAACGAGCTCCTGATCCTGACGAAAGCCAACTCGACGGCAACCGTGCACCGCGGCGAGTACCTCGACTACATCGGGGTCAAGACATTCGACAACCGCGGCAAAGTGAACGGCGAGCACCGTTTCCTGGGACTGTGGACTTCCACGGCCTATCACCGCACACCACGCGATATCCCGGTCCTGCGCCGCAAGGTCGATCGCGTCATCGAATACTTCGGCCTGGACTCCGCGAGCCACGACGGCAAGGCCGTGTTGAATGTGTTGGAAACCTATCCTCGCGATGAGTTGTTCCAGGCGAGCGTCGATGACCTCATCCGTATTGCCCGCGGCGTAGTCAACCTTTACGAGCGCCGCACCGTCCGGATGTTGGTCCGGCGCGACCCCTATCACCGGTTCTACTCGTGCCTGATCTATGTGCCGCGCGACCGCTACAACACCGAAGTGCGCCAGCGCATCGAGAAGATCGTTCTCGACGGTTTCAACGGCAAGAGCGTCGAGACCCAGGTACAGATTTCCGGCTCAAACCATGCCCGTGTGCATGTGGTGGTCCACACCGACCCGGAAGTCCGCGCGAAAGTGGACTACATGGCGGTCGAGCATCGTATTGCCGAAGCAGCGCTGACCTGGTCGGACCGACTGCGCGATATCGTCGTCGAAAACAAAGGCGAGGCCGCGGGGCTCGCGCTCGCCAACCGTTACCGCCGTGCCTTCTCCATGAGCTATGAAGAAGACGTCTCACCGCGGGACGCGTTGGATGATCTCGCCGATCTCGAAGCGCTCCGTGAGCAACCCGCCACGCTGCGTCTCAACCTGCATCGCCCACCGGAACAGAAGCCCGAGCGGATTCATCTGAAAATCGTGAAGCTGGGCGAGCCCGTGCCCATCTCCGACCTGTTGCCCATGTTGGAAAATTTCGGGCTGCGGGTCATTTCCGAACGGCCCTATGAGCTGAACTGGCCCGAGGGCGGCACCGCCTGGATCCAGGACTTCGAAGTCGAGCACCGGGACCGGCTGCCGGTGGAAATCGCCAAAGTCGAGACCGACTTCACCGAGGCGTTCCTGGCTGCGTGGCGCGGCGACATCGAGAATGACGGCTTCAACCGCCTGTTGTTGGTTGCCGGCCTCAAGGCTCGGGAAATCGTGATCCTGCGGGCGTACTGCCGCTACCTGTTGCAAACGGGCGTGCCTTTCAGCCAGGCGTCCATGGAAAGAACGCTGGCCGGCCATCCTGCCATTGCGCGCAACCTGGTGCGATTATTTGAACGGCACTTCAATCCCGAGACGTCCGGAGCGAAGCGCGATGCCGACAAGCTGATCAACCAGATCCGCACCGATCTGGATGCGGTCGCGAGCCTGGACGAGGATCGGATTCTGCGCGGCTACCTGGGCGTGGTCGAGGCCACGATCCGGACCAACTACTACCAGCTCGTCAACAACCAGCCCAAGGGCTACGTCGCCTTCAAGCTGGATCCCTCGAAGCTGCCGGACCTGCCGTTGCCGCGTCCGAAGTTCGAAGTGTTTGTCTACAGCCCGCGCGTCGAGGCCGTCCACTTGCGCATGGGATTTGTGGCTCGCGGCGGCATCCGCTGGTCCGATCGTCGTGAAGATTTCCGGACGGAAATTCTGGGCCTGATGAAGGCACAGAACGTCAAGAACACCCTCATCGTTCCCGTCGGCGCGAAGGGTGGTTTCGTCTGCAAGAAGCTTCCCAACGGCACTCGCGAAGAGGTGCAGGCCGAAGTCATCGCCTGCTATCAGACTTTGATCCGCAGCCTGCTCGATATGACCGACAACATTGTTGGCGGCAAGATCGTACCGCCCCCGCGGGTCGTGCGTCGCGATGCGGACGATGCCTACCTGGTTGTTGCGGCTGACAAGGGAACCGCGTCGTTCTCGGACATTGCCAACGCAATCTCCATCGAGTACGGCTACTGGCTGGGAGATGCCTGCGCATCCGGTGGCTCGGCCGGCTACGACCACAAGAAGATGGCGATTACGGCGCGCGGCGCGTGGGAATGCGTCAAGCGCCATTTCCGCGAGATCGGCGTCGACACCCAGAAGGAAGACTTCACTGTTGTGGGTGTTGGCGACATGTCGGGCGATGTCTTCGGCAACGGCATGCTCCTGTCCCGTCATATCCGGCTGCTCGCGGCATTCGACCACCGCCACATCTTTCTGGATCCGGCCGCGGTCGCCGCCAGCAGCTTTGAGGAACGCGAGCGGTTGTTCAACCTGCCGCGTTCGAGTTGGGATGACTACGATCGCAAGAAGATTTCCAAGGGTGGTGGTGTATTTGCGCGCAGCGCCAAGTCGATCACGCTGTCGCCCGAAGCCAGCTCCATGCTCGGTATTGCAGCGAGCTCGGCGGCTCCCAACGAGATCATGCGCGCGATCCTGAAGATGCCAGCCGACCTCCTGTGGAACGGCGGTATCGGCACCTACGTGAAATCGAGTGAGGAATCGAATGCGGAGGTCGGTGACCGCACCAACGATGCCGTGCGCATCAACGGCACTGAATTGCGGGCGAAGGTGGTCGGCGAAGGCGGCAACCTGGGTCTCACGCAACGCGGACGGGTCGAGTACGCGCTCGGTGGGGGCCGACTGAACACTGACTTCATCGACAATTCGGCGGGCGTCAACACCTCGGACGTCGAAGTCAACATCAAGATTCTGCTCAACCCGCTCATGCAGGCCGGCAAGCTCACCCGGTCCGAGCGCAACAAGCTGCTCGCACGGATGACCAACGAGGTGGCCGGCCTCGTCCTGCGCAACAACTACCTGCAGAGCCAGGCCATCAGCACCCTCGAGCTGCAGGCCCGCGCGCGCCTGCCCGAGTACCAACACCTGATCCGCACACTGGAGCGTTCGGGCGATCTCAACCGCGCCCTGGAATTCCTGCCGGCCGACGACGAGCTGGCGGATCGCCGCAAGCGCGGGGTCGGACTGTCACGGCCCGAGCTGTCGATCCTGCTCGCGTACAGCAAGATCTGGCTGACCAACCATCTGCTCGCCTCCGACGTTCCCGAGGACCCGTACCTGTCCGCGGAGTTGGTGCGCTACTTCCCGGAACCCATCCAGGAGAAATTCTCCCGGCAGATTGCGCAGCACCGCCTGCGCCGGGAAATCATCACCACGGCGACGACCAACAGCCTGGTGAACCGCATGGGACCGGCGTTTGTGCCGCGCGCCCAGGAGGACACGGGCGCGCAACCTGCACAGATCGCGCGTGCCTATACCGCCGCGCGTGAAATCTTCGACATGCGCAAGACCTGGGCGGAAATCGAGGCGTTGGATACGAAGATCCCGGCCAAACTGCAATACTCCATGGCGTTTCAAACCGGACGCCTGGTGCGGCATGTCACGTACTGGCTGCTCGCCCATCGCAAGAAGGGCCTGCAAGTGGATGCGGCGGTGGCTGAGTTCCGCAAGGGCGTCCGTCAGCTCGAGGCCGAGATCGGCAACGTCCTCGGCGGCGCGGATCGGGAACGCTTCGAGAAAGTACGCAAGGAGCATGTTGATGCGGGCGTGCCAGCGGCCCTGGCCGCACACATCGCCAGCCTGGCATCCCACAACGCCGCCCTGGACATAGTTGAAATTGCGACTACCTATAAAGTAGGTGTTGCCGAAGCAGCACGCGTTTACTTTGAGATTGGTACGCGCGTGGGGCTCGATTGGCTGCGCGAGCAGATCGAACAGCTTTCGGTCGAAGGCACCTGGCAGGCCATCGCCCGTACAGGCTTGCGTGACGGCGCCATGCGCATTCATCGGCGACTCGCGGAGCGCGTGTTGTCCAAAACGGAGCAAGGCGCGGCTCACGCTCGCGTCGCGGCGTGGCTGCAAGCAGCCGGTGACGACCTCGCCCAGTGGCAACGTACAGTGACTGAAATGAAGGCAGCGGGGGCAGTCGATTTCGCGACTCTGTCCGTGGGCCTGGAATCAGTGCGCAAGCTCGCGGATTAGGTCGCGACGTTGTGCTATATGAGGATTGAAGATGCCCTCTGAGGATGCCGCCATGCCCGGGAAACTGATTCTGGTCCGCCACGGACAGAGTGTGTGGAATGTCGAGAACCTGTTTACAGGCTGGCACGACGTCGACCTGTCGGATCAGGGTCGCAAAGAAGCTGCGCAGGCCGGCCGCGAGATCCTGAAAGAGAAGATCGCCGTCGACATCGCGTTCACGTCGGTCCTGAAGCGCGCGATCCGCACGTTGTGGCTGATGCTCGATGAGATGGACCGCATGTGGATTCCGATCGAGAGCTCCTGGAGGCTCAATGAGCGGCACTACGGCGCCCTGCAGGGACTCAACAAGTCACAGACGGTGGCGAAGCATGGCGAGGCGCAGGTAAAGATCTGGCGCCGCAGCTATGACATTCCGCCGCCGTCGCTGGAACAGACGGACCCGCGCCACCCATCCAAGGATGTGCGCTACGCAGGATTGGATGTCGCCGAGCTGCCCGCCGCCGAGTCGCTCAAAGACACGTTGAATCGCGTGTTGCCCTACTGGCACAGCCGGATTGCGCCCGAGCTGCGCGCCGGAAGAAACGTGATGGTCGCGGCTCACGGCAACAGTTTGCGCGCCATGGTCAAGATGTTGGACAACGTGTCTGAACAGGACATCGTCGAGCTCAACATCCCGACGGGCGTGCCGCTGCTCTATGAGCTGGATACGCGGCTGAATCCACTCAGCAGCCGCTACCTGGGTGATCCGGCCGCCATTGCCGCCGCCGCCGAAGCGGTCAAGCGCCAGACAGAAAACAAGGCAGAAAAGAAGTAGCCCGCGGGCGGCTCACGCCGTCCAACCGTCGTAGCGCCCGCCAAACTCGCCGGCCAGTACCGTCAGGCGCTCGCTCATTGCCTGCATGTCAGGGACAATCAGCCGCATGGACTTGCTCGCATGCAGGCTGTAAGCCAGGTCGGTCTTCTCGGTCATCGGCTTGGCATCGATACTGAAGCCCTCCGGCTCGAGTCGCGAGCGCACGGCCTGGCAGGCGGCCTCATCCGGCAGCGCCATGAAGAAATCGACCTTGTATTCATTGAACGGCGCGTAGCCCTTGGAACGCAGCTGCTCGATGATCTTCGCGTCCCAACTTTCCTGTTTGTTGCTGCGGATGTTGCGGATCTTGAAATAGATGCGCGCAATGATGATGGCCGCGGCGACGAAGAACGCGAGACTGACCCAGGTCATTCGCCGTCGGCCTCGCGGCCCGGACGGTTACGGTTCGGTCGGGCCGGCTCCGGGCTCTTGTGGAAGTCGGGCTTGCGCTTGCTCGTGAAGGCACTGATACCCTCGGCGCCTTCCGGTGTGACCGCCTGCGTGGCAATCGTCTCGCTCTCCAGGACCATCTGCGACTCGAAGCCGGCGATTGAAGCCGCCAACAGCCGCTTGGTCTTGCCGAATGCATGCGTAGGCCCGGTCGACAGCCGCTCGGCGAGTCTGAAAGCCTCGTTGACCACCTCGGAGTCATCGACCACGGAGTTGACCAGGCCCCATTCGTGCGCCTCGTTGGCATTCAACGCCCGGTTGAGCAACAGCAGCTCCATCGTGCGTTTCACACCGATCGTCCGGGGCAACAGGAAGGATGTCCCGCCGTCCGGCGTCAGACCAACACCCGTGTAGGCAAGACTGATCTTCGAGCTTCGCCCGCAGACAGCGAGATCCGCCATCGCGAGCAACCCAACACCGGCGCCGGCCGCAGTGCCGTTGACCGCGGCAATCACCGGCGCATCCATCCGCACAAAATGGGAGATGGCCGAGTGCAGGTAGCCGGTCAGCTCGCGCAGGTAGCCATCCACCCCATCGCCTCTCGACAACATGGCGTGCAGGTCGCCGCCGAAGCAGAACTGGCGCCCGGCACCGGTCAATACAACCGCACGCACGGCGGGATTGCGGCCGCACGTCATGGCGGCGGCGAGCAGATCCATTGCCATCTCGAGGTTGAGTGTATTGGAGTTCTCAGGCCGGTTGAGAGTCACGAGGGCAACCGCGCCCCGGGTCTCGACTTGTACGCTGGATGTCGACATGGTGCTCCGCCGGCTCACTCGTCCGGCGCGATCGTCACGCGCAGACCGGCAAGCTCATTGGTGAATTCGAGCTGACAGGACAGCCGCGAGTTCGATTCGTGGTGCGACAGCTCGGTGAGCAGCTCCTTCTCATCCGACATGGCTGCCGGCAGCTTTGATACCCACTCGGGATCCACGTACACGTGGCAGGTAGCGCAGGAACACATGCCGCCGCAAATGGCCGCGACGCCGTAATCGAGCTCTCGAAGAGTCTCCATGACTTTCAACCCGGGCTTCGCATCCACTTCATGCTCTACCCCGTCGCGATCGACGACACGCAAAAGCGCCATGAACTTACCTCATGAAAACAAGGGAAACCGGGGTACGAATGAACCCCAGTCCGCTAGTTTGCCGATTCGGGCAGCCAGCCTGCAAGGGTACGGGGAAGGCGCTCGGCCAATTGTTCTTCAGCTTCGCGCTCGGCATCGGTCGTGGACCGGCGCAAACGACGCTCGCGATACCAGAGGTAGGTGTGCAGATCGAACAGCCAGACCGCCGCGGCCAGTTGCCCGGAGGTGATGTGTTCGAGGCCGGAATGCTGCAGGAGCAAGGACGCGTAGGGTCGCGCGGACTCGTGGTAGGACAGGATACAGGCGACATCCAGCAAGGGATCGGAGACGGCCGCGCACTCCCAGTCGATCAGCACGAGGCGCTCGGCCGTCTCGATGAGATTGGAGCCGTGCAGATCGTGGTGCAGGATCGCCAGCGGCCGCTCGTCGGCGCCCGACACCTGCCAGGCCGCCGTCGCCCAGTCCAGAAAGCTCGGATCGGCGCCCACCCGCTCCGCGTAGCCGGCAAGGGCCTTCAGCAGGTCGAAACGGCCGATCTCCGGTAGCGGGAGCTGGTGTAGGCGTCGCAACGTGCCCCCCAGCCGGGCCAGGCGCTCAGGGTTGGCGAAGTCGGGCTCCATCCACAATCGCCCGGTAACGTATTCCGTGACCATCCACCAGTCATTGCTGTCCGCTGCAATGATCCGCGGCGCAATGAGGGCCCTGGCGGCAATCCGCTGCAGCTCCCGTTCGACGGACCGATTCGAGGTGAGCCAGGCATCCGGGCCCTGGCTGAGGCGTAAAACGAACCGGCCGACGGGCGTAAGCACGCTGTAGCTGCGATTTACGCTACCCCCGGACAGCCGGGTCACTTCAATGGCGGGGTCACCCGGAGTGTAGCCCGGGACATGGGAAAGGGCTTCGGCGAGCATCAGCTCGCGGGTACGGGAGTCCGGTAGGTCCTCAACCATTTGATAAAGCCGACCGCTGAAAAACCCAGATACAGCACTGACAATAGTGCAACGAAATAAAGTCCCTGGGTGCCGAATAAGAAGGCTAGCACCGAATCAATACAGATCCAGTAGAGCCAATTCTCGAGCTTGACCCGCGCCTGGAGCCAGGTGGCGTACAGGCTTCCCCAGGTGGTCAGGGAGTCGAGGAACGGCCAGGCCGCCTGGGTCTGGGTGGCGAGCCAGCGAGCCGTGAGGGCGCTGATCAGCACGACCGCCACACATGCCGCCAGATGCTTGCGTAAGGGCCAGGTGCTCACCAGCAACGTGCCCTGCGCTTCCTCTTCGCGCGTCCAGTACCACCACCCGTAGACGGAGATCACGACGTAGTACACCTGCAGGGCCGCCTGCATCGGCAGACGGGCATTCAATGACAGGTAGATCATGATCGCGGAGCTCAATCCGCCCGTAACCCAACACCAACGGCTCCTGCGGATGGCCAGCACGGAGTAGGCGAGGCCCAAAGCAACCGACACGGCTTCGGCCGGTGAGGTCGCCACCAGCCCGCTCCAGATCGCATCGAAGGCCTGCCCGGGATCGCTCATGTCGCCGTCAGCGGCCCGATCACTTTCATCACAAACACCGACTTGTCGTTGTTGGCGAACGTGACACGCAACTCACGGGTCAGGGCCGCGAACACCGCCTCGTACGGACCGAACACCTGGGTGCTCAGGCTGTTGGTCACGACCTTCAGTTGCGGTTGCGCATTCAGCCGGTCGATGAAGTCCTTGATGGGCGGAATGTACTCCGCGTTGAGCGGATAGAGACTGAGCTCAACTGCAATATCCATCGACACACTCCTGTTCAGAATGAAACGCTGAGATTGACGCCCCAGGCGCGGGGATCTCCCAATTGGGTATAGAGCCGGTTGACCGGAGGATCCGCGAGAAAGTCCTGCGGCGTGTCCGAGAAGTAAAAGCCCCGCACCGGATACTTCTTGTCCAGCAAGTTGCGACCCCACAGGCTCGCGGTCCAGCGCTGCGCCTGCCAGCCGAGCCGACCGTTGACGAGGCCATAGGGACTCGAGGTGGTAGAGTTGGGTGGCAGGTCGAAGTAGTATCCGCCCATGCCGCTCACATCGACGCGAACAAACGGCCCGCGCGGGTCACGATAGGTGGCGCTGACAGCCGCCTGCCAGGGAGCAGCGTTGGGCAACGCACGATCGGGCAACAACACCTGGTCCTGCACAAACCCGTGATAGCGCGTCTGCAGAAGGCCCAGCGAAGCTGCGAAAACCAGCGACCGCGTCGCCTGCCATTGCACCTCGCTCTCCAGTCCATAGTTGAATCCGTTGTCCGCGTTGCCGGTGAAAAGCGTGAACGTGTTCGGGTCGCTGGGATCGAGCTGCTCGCTGGTCTTGACCTGCAGGGACTTGCGCCGCATGTAAAACACGTCGGTATTCACGCGCACGGTGCGATCGAGCAACTCCGCCTTGTAACCCAACTCGAAATTGACATCCGACTCGGGGTTGAAATTGATCTGGCTCGGCAGGATGTCCGCGCTCAAATTGAAACCGCCCGCCTTATACCCGCGGCTCACCGTGAAGTAGCCGCTCTGCGTGGGGGAGATGACCCGGGTCAGCGAGGCGGCACCGCCCCATAGATTGTTGGCAGGATGAAATTCATGGGTGTCATCCGAATAGCGGGCCGACCAGCGCTCAGCGCGCAAACCAGCCGTCCAGCGCCACTTCGAAGTCAATTCGCCATCCAGCTCGGCAAACACCGCGCCGGTGCGCGAGCGAAAGCGGCTGCTGCTCAGCGTGGACTCGATCGGCGGCACGTCACCACCCTCGGACGGGTCGAAGAAAATTCCCGAGCTGTCCTCGTTGAGACTCTCGTGCAACTGCAAACCATACACACCCACCAACCAATTCAATCCGTGCTCGTGATTGGTTCCCAGCCGGGCCTCGAGGCTCTGTGTGTTGCGATTACGGTTCTGGACGTCATTGTAGTCATAGATATAGGGAGCCCACAGGATGGGGTTACCCCAATCACCATCGAAGCTGTATTTGACCCGCGTTTTGGCGTAGCTGCCGATGACTGTCAGCGTCGCCGGCCCCAGTCCTGACCAGGTCAGCCGCGCAGACGCGCCGGTCGAGTGCTGCGAATCGACACCCGGGTGATCGGACTGGGTGTTGCGGGAATTGTCCAGTGTGAAGGCGTCATAACCATTGTCGATCTGGACATGAAGTAAACTCAGGTCCACGCGCAACTGGTCGGACGGCTGATAGCGCCACCGGCCACGCAATGTCAACTCGCCGCGGCGGTCGGTATCGTTCCGATTCAGGTACACATCGCGGTAGTAGCCATCACTGCTGTAATGCTGCGCGGCGAGCCGGAACGATGAGTCGAGCGCCGGCACCGGGCCGGTCAACATGGCACCGTACTCGCGCTCACCATAGTTGCCCGCACCCAACTCAACGCGTCCACCCGCTGTATCTGCAGGCTCCGCGCTCTGTGCGTAAATGAGACCGCCGAGTGCATTGGCGCCATAGCGCATTCCCTGCGGGCCCCGCAGCACCTCGATGTGATCGACATCGAACAGCGTGGCGGCACTGCCTAAGCCACTGAAATCGATGTCATCAATGAGCAGTCCTACGGACGGATTGGGCGCGCCCTGATATTGTTCCAGCTCACCGATGCC
>Ga0307510_10002860_pt1 | contig 19841 bp, 16 predicted proteins | sample 12_EM_MG_FD_207224 | JGI IMG/M metagenome (GOLD analysis project Ga0307510, IMG submission 207224) | Populus trichocarpa ectomycorrhiza microbial communities from riparian zone in the Pacific Northwest, United States - 12_EM | ecosystem: Host-associated > Plants > Roots > Unclassified | place...
ACTGGTCCCAAAGGAAATTCTTTCAGCTATACCGGTACGATTGTGTTTAATGGTGATGGTACAGCTACGTTAACTATAAATAGTGCAGTTTATACTATTAACTTAACAACAGGATACAGGTTCCGCCACCACTAAGAGTACCTTTATTAAATATTTGAGCCGGTAATTTTTATTGCCGGCTTTCTTATTTTATACATTAGCCACTCTAAAAGGTTTTATATCCACCGTTTCCCAAACACCCTGGGTTATATAAGGTTCACTTTGCTGCCAGGCTTGCAGTTCCTCTTCTGTCTCGAACTGCAGGATCATAACTGATCCTATCATTTTACCTTCATCGTTTAACATTGCCCCACCGATAATAAAATTACCACTCGCTTTCAATTCCCGCGCACCGTCCAGATGATGCGGACGTATATTCAAACGGTGTTGCAATGCATCAGCATTAGTATGGTCATAAGCGGTTACCAGGTATTGATTCATTTTCGTTTTAATTTATAAGCCAATATGTAAATATTGTCAGGTTTACCTCCCAAATTTAGAACTCTTATTCCTGATAAAACAGGCTATTAATCAAAATAAAAAAAATAATAACTGTGTTTTTTACATATATTTGTTTTACCAATAATTTATCTAATCAGATGAAGCATAACCTACACTCTGAATTCAAAAATATATTTAATAAAGAAGCAGAAAAAGCATACTTTTCACCAGGTCGCGTCAACCTGATCGGCGAGCATATTGATTATAATGGCGGCCTTGTAATGCCCTGTGCTATCACTTTTGGAACTTATGTGCTGGCAGCTACCAATGATGACAATGTATTCCGTTTTCGCAGTCTCAATTTTGAAGATAAACTGGATATACCCTTGCAGGCGGATTACAAAAAAACAGGTGAAAGCTGGTTTAATTACCCTCTGGGAATCATAGACTATTTTTTAAAAGACGATCAGCAGTTACAGGGCCTTGATTTTTTATATTATGGTGACATTCCCATCAGTTCGGGCTTGTCATCATCAGCTTCAATAGAAGTAGTTACTGCCTATGCATTGAATGACCTGTTCAATTGCGGCTATACCAAACTTGAATTGGTTCAATTATCTAAACAGGTAGAAAATGTGTTTATAGGGGTCGCCTGCGGCATTATGGATCAGTTTGCAGTTGCCTTTGGCGAGAAGGACAAAGCTTTGATGCTTAATTGCGATACGCTGGAATACAACGCTGTCAATACCAATCTTGGCGATTACGTATTAGCGATCATCAATACCAACAAACCACGCAAACTTGCTGAATCAAAATATAACGAACGGGTACAGGAATGCCAGGCGGCACTGAAAGCACTTCAGCAGGAGCTTGATATACAGCATCTATGCGACATTAATAGCGATACCTTTCAGCAACACCAGCATTTAATCACCAACGAAGTAATTTTAAAGCGCGCCAAACACGTAATAAAAGAAAACGACCGTGTAAAACTTGCTGCAAATGCCTTAGCAGGCGGTGACTTAGCGGCATTTGGTCAGCTAATGTATGCTTCACACGATTCATTAAAGAATCTGTATGAAGTAAGCGGTAAAGAGCTTGATGCCATTGTTGAATACAGCAAAACTAATCCCGATGTTGCAGGAGCAAGGATGACCGGTGCTGGTTTTGGCGGTTGTGCCATCGCATTGGTAAAAGAAAACTCTTTTGATCAATTTAGTGAAGAAATTACTGCTTATTATACTGGTAAAGTTGGTTATGCCCCAGCGGTTTATAGTTCGTTGATTGGTGATGGCGTAGGATTACTGAAAGAAACGGTAAAACTTTGATCATATCTTTAACGCTGGATTAGGATATTGGTTAACTTTACAACCGTCGAACATTCCAACTTGGCAACAACCTACACGTGCGTAAACTAAAACTTGATGAATTAAATCGTGCCTCTGTCCCTGAGTTTAAAGCACAGCAAAAACTTCCTGTTGCCGTAGTTCTGGATAATGTGCGTAGTATGCATAATGTGGGATCTATATTTCGTACATGTGATGGGTTTGCTGTAGAGCAAGTTTGCCTTTGCGGCATTACCGGTCAGCCACCGCACCGCGAGATAGAAAAAACTGCATTAGGGGCCACACAATCCATTAACTGGACTTATTATGCTGATCCATTACAGGCGGTGGAGCAATTGCGTAAGGATGGCTACCGGATTATCGCCATTGAACAGGCTGAGAAAAGCGTGATGCTGAATGAATTTGAAGCTTCTCAAAACGAAAAATATGCTTTAATATTTGGCAACGAAGTAAATGGCGTGAGCGATGAAGTGATGCAAGTAATAGACGCCTGCATTGAAATACCACAATTCGGCACCAAGCATTCTTTCAATATCGTAGTGTCGGCTGGGATTGTTCTATGGGATTTTTTCACCAAATTGGTTGATAATTGATATTTCCGATCTTATCATCCTCAAAATAGCAATTTTCGATAACTGGTTTTAATCTAAACCGATAATATTTGTCGCAGGTATATATCTGATACATCAGACATTTATTATTAATTTAGATTCTATTTTCATCATCATGCTCAACGAAGTCGCTATTAGTCCGCTCGCCAAAAAACTACAGGTTAAGCCCGGCAAACACTGGCTCCTCTTTAATGCACCAGCCAATTATCTCACTTTACTTGAGCCGCTGCCTGAAGGTACAACTATATCGTACGAAGCTAAGGGCAGCTTTGATGGCGTCCAATTATTTGTAAAAAACAACACTGAACTTGTTGAAAATCTAAAAGTGGTTGTACCGATTTTGCGCCCTGATACTATTCTTTGGATCATTTATCCTAAAAAGAGCTCTGGCATTGAAAGCGATCTTGAAATGATGAGCAGTTGGGACGAATTGGGCAAATACGGTCTCGGTGGTGTAGCTGCCGCTGCAGTGGACGAAACATGGACGGCTTTACGTTTCAGGCCAAAGGAACAAACCAAAACTTCCGATACTTGTAATGAGGAGATCAGTAAAAATGAATATAGCGAGTATATCGACGTTGACAACAGGGTTGTCAGGCTCCCTGATGAGATAAAAGATGTCTTGCAAAAAAACCCTCAGGCATTAGCCAATTACGAAAAGCTCTCCTACTCTAACCGCAAAGAATACGTGCTTTGGGTAATAACTGCAAAACAAGATAAAACCAGATATGAAAGGAAGGTTAAATTAGTAGAGAAGCTTTTGGATGGAAAAAAGAACCCGTCGGAGAAATAAAAACAAAAAAGCCGGTAAGTACTTCAAACTTACACGGCCTAACTTGGGTTTATTAACTGATTGTTTTAGAAATGTTCTCTTTTATCTGATTACTAATCTCCAACTACTAACCTCAAAACACCTGCTCAAACTGGTTTACAGCATCTTTGCTTTCCAGTATGGAATGTCCTGTTAAAAATTCGTCCACTTTACGTGCACATTCACGGCCTTCAGAGATGGCCCAAACCACCAGCGATTGTCCACGGCGCATATCCCCTGCTGCGAATACTTTGCTAACATTGGTACGGTAAAGCCCTTCTTTAGCTTTAACATTCTTGCGCTCATCCAAATGTACATTCAGGTTATTCAATATACCTTCGTGTTGTGGATGTAAAAATCCCATTGCAAGGAAAACACGCTGGCATTCTATTTCGCGCTCTGAACCTTCAACTTCTTTAAACTTGATCGGCCTGTTCATTACATCCAGTTCCCAGCTTACATCGGTTACTTTGATAGCACGCAGGTTACCATTTTCATCGCCCAAAAATTCTTTGGTATTGATACCCCAGTAACGGTCGCAACCTTCTTCGTGACTGCTGGTTGTTTTCATTACCATCGGGTAGGTTGGCCATGGCATGTGCTGTGTACGCTGTGCCGGTGGCTGCATCATCACCTCAAATTGTTTGATAGATTTTGCACCCTGCCTGTTTGATGTACCTACGCAATCCGAACCGGTATCACCACCTCCTATCACAATCACGTCCTTACCGGTCGCTAATATATCTTCAGCATCAAATCCAATATCACTTACACGTTTGTTTTGCTGTTTCAGGAAGTCCATCGCAAAATGGATACCTTTTAGTTCCCTGCCTGGGATAGGTAAGTTACGCGGAATAGTAGAACCACCTGCCAATACTACTGCATCGTTTGAACGAACCAATTCGTCAGCGGCTATGTCCTTACCTACTTCTACATTGCATTTGAATACAATACCATCTTCTTCCATTAACTGGATACGGCGTTCAACCACCCATTTCTCCAGCTTAAAATCAGGGATACCGTAACGCAGCAAGCCTCCCGGTTTATCATCGCGCTCAAAAACAGTAACCGAATGACCGGCTTTGGCTAGTTGGGCGGCAGCAGCCAAGCCTGCCGGTCCGGAGCCTACAACAGCTACTTTTTTGCCCGATTTGATCAATGGCGCAGTAGACTTAACCAAATTCTTTTCGTACGCGATTTCTATAATATGCTTCTCGATTTCCTCAATAGCTACCGGCGGTTTATTTATACCCAGCACACAAGCTGATTCGCATGGTGCAGGGCATATTCTGCCTGTAAACTCAGGGAAATTATTTGTTGACGACAATATCTGGTAAGCTTCTTCCCAATTTTTGCGATATACGGCATCGTTAAACTCGGGAATGATATTGCCCAGCGGGCAGCCCGAATGGCAAAAAGGTATGCCGCAGTCCATGCAGCGTGCTGATTGCTCATTCAGTTTCTCCTCCGTATACAGGCTTTCAAACTCTTTATAGTTCTTTACGCGTTCTGCGGGAGATACTTTATCGGGAAGTTCCCTGTTATACTCTTTAAATCCTGTTGCTTTTCCCATAAAATATTAGCTGATAGTTTGATATTCTGCCTTCTGTATAACTTTCTTGTACTCTTTCGGAAACACCTTCACAAATTTAGTAGAGGCATCATCCCAGTTCTTAAGCAGGTCCTTGGCAACTTTGCTTCCGGTTAGGCTCACATGCTTTTTAAGCAGGGCAATGATATGTTCCGAATCTTTGTCTGTTAATGGATCTAGATCGACCATCTCTTTGTTGCAGTTTTCGGCAAATGTGTTGTCCGGATTATAAACCCAGGCAATACCACCGCTCATACCTGCTGCAAAGTTGCGGCCTGTGTTACCCAATATAAGTGCGCGTCCACCGGTCATATATTCGCAACCGTGATCGCCTACACCTTCTACAACCGCAGTTGCACCCGAGTTACGTACTGCGAAACGTTCGCCCGCCATACCACGGATAAATACTTCACCTGATGTAGCACCATAAAGTGCAACGTTACCAATAATAATATTTGCTTCAGGAGTAAACTTGGCATCGGCCGAAGGATAGATAGCCAGTTGAGCCCCTGAAAGACCTTTGCCTACGTAGTCATTGGCCTCACCTTCCAGCTCAAAGGAAATACCTTTGGCTGTGAATGCACCGAAACTTTGTCCGGCCGAGCCTTTGAACTTATAGTTGATCGTATTATCCGGCAACCCTGCTGAACCGTATTTCTTTGATATCTCATTAGATAACATGGTACCAATGGTACGGTCAGTATTTTTAACATCAAATGATGCAAATACAGGGGTTTTATCTTCTAACGCAGCTTTTGCATGCTCCAGCAATCTCCAGTCGATAATAGCATCGATGCCATGATCCTGTTTTTCGCTGTTGTATAGAGTCAAGCCCTTCGGATTATTTACCGGGTGCAATATGCCCGACAAGTCGATATGTTTAACTTTCCAGTTTTGCAAACCATCCTTCACCTTCAGAAACTGTACCCTGCCCACCATTTCGTTAATGGTGCGGAAGCCCAGCTCAGCCATGATTTCGCGCAACTCGTCAGCCATAAAGCGGAAAAGGTTAACAACGTGCTCCGGCTTACCGGTAAATAGTTTTCTCAGATCAGGATCTTGCGTAGCAACACCTACAGGGCAGGTATTCAGATGACATTTACGCATCATGATACAACCACCAGCAACCAGTGCAGCAGTAGCAACGCCCCATTCTTCAGCGCCCATTAAACAGGCGATGGCAAGGTCACGGCCAGTTTTAAGCTGACCATCTGTTTGCAGTACCACACGGCTGCGCAGTTTATTGCGAACCAATGTCTGGTGTGCTTCGGCCAGGCCAAGTTCCCATGGTAAGCCCGCATGTTTTATGGAGCTGATAGGCGATGCACCTGTACCGCCGTCATATCCCGCTATCAGGATAACATCGGCATGTGCTTTGGCAACACCTGCAGCTATTGTTCCTACCCCTGCTTTTGATACCAATTTTACATTGATACGTGCAGCACGGTTGGCATTCTTTAAGTCGAATATTAATTGGGCCAAATCCTCGATAGAATAAATATCGTGGTGTGGAGGAGGCGAAATCAAACCAACACCCGGCGTTGAGTGACGCACTTTGGCAATCCAATCATCTACCTTATGACCCGGCAACTGGCCACCTTCACCCGGTTTTGCACCCTGGGCCATTTTAATTTGAAGCTCGTCCGCGTTGGTCAGGTAATTTGAAGTTACCCCGAAACGTGCTGACGCTACCTGCTTGATGGCCGAACGCATGGAATCGCCGTTTGGCAGTTTCTCATAACGTAATTCGTCTTCACCACCCTCACCTGTATTGCTTTTTCCGCCTATACGGTTCATCGCGATAGCCAGCGTACTGTGAGCCTCATGCGAGATCGACCCGAAAGACATGGCACCCGTAGCAAAACGCGTCATAATGCTCTCTGCAGATTCTACCTCATCAAGCTTTACTGATTCGCGGTGATGAGCAAAGTCTAATAAACCACGTATGGTATAATGTTTTTCGCCCTGTTCATTGATCTGTTTCGCGTAGTTCTTATAAACCGAGTAATCGTTGGTGCGAGTAGCATGCTGTAATAAGTGAACAGTTGTTGGATTAAATAAATGCTCCTCTCCCCTGCGTTTCCACTGGTAAATACCACCTTCAGGCAGCAGCATACTTTCTGTTTTGTTGCTACCAAAGCCAATGCGATGCTTGCATAATGACTCACGCGCTATTTCATCAAGACCCAGGCCGCCAATACGGGTTACCCCACCCGCAAAATAACGGTCAACTACAGATTTGTTGATGCCCAGTATCTCAAATATCTGCGAACCATGGTAAGATTGCAGCGTTGAGATTCCCATTTTAGAGAATATCTTTAATAAACCATCGTTGATGGCTTTTACATAATTTTTTATCAGCACCTTGGTATCCAGGCTGGTTTCCAGGCTGCCATTATTCTTAATAGTTTCAATAGTAGAAAGTGCCAGGTAAGGATTGATTGCAGTAGCACCAAAGGCCAATAATGTAGCAAAATGATGTACTTCCCATGCGTCACCCGCTTCTACAACCAGACCAACGGCACCACGAAGTCCTTTTCTAACCAAATGATGGTGAACTGCAGACACAGCTAGCAACGACGGTATTGGTGCATGCTCTGAGTCGATAGCACGGTCAGACAATATCAACACCTCAAATCCTTCATCAACAGCATCTTCTGCATAACGGCAAAGCCTTGCAATCCCTTTCTCCATCGATCCCGGCATACCATCGGCCACAAAATACGTTTGCAGCGTTTTGGCATGGAACATCCCGGTATCAATACTTCTTAATTTTTCAAGATGATGATTTTTAAGAATTGGATGCTTCAGCATTACACAATGGCAATGCATTTTATCTTCATCCAGTAAGTTACCGTTGTTGCCTATAAATGTGGCCAGGCTCATTACCAAACGTTCGCGTATCGGGTCGATAGGCGGATTAGTAACCTGGGCAAAAAACTGTTTGAAATAACTTGATAAATGCTGTGGCTTGTCCGATAAAATAGCCAGGGGCACATCTGTACCCATAGATCCAATAGGTTCTTTGCCGTCAACCGCCATCGGCTTGATGATGGTATCAATATCTTCGCGGCTATAGCCAAATACTTGCTGGTACCGGAAAACAGCTGCAGGCGATAAACTTGCAAATGCCAAACGTGGTTCGGCCAGATCATCGAGTTTAATTTTGTAATTTTCAAGCCAAAGGCCATAAGGTTGGCGTGATGCTATCTGCTTTTTAATTTCTTCGTCAGTGATGATCTTACCTTTTTCGGTATCGATCAGCAGCATTTTTCCGGGCTGCAGACGACCTTTACGTAAAACTGTTTTATCGTCGATAGTCAACACACCCGCCTCGGATGCAGCAATAACACGGTCATCGCTGGTAATCACAAAACGCAATGGACGAAGTCCGTTCCTGTCAAGCAGGGCACCTATCAGCTTACCATCAGTAAATGTAATCGCCGCCGGACCATCCCACGGCTCCATCAATGTAGCATGATATTCGTAAAATGCTTTCTTGATCGGATCCATTTGCTCATTGCCATCCCATGCTTCAGGTATCAGCATCATCATTACGTGAGGTAATGAACGACCTGTATGAAGCAAAATTTCGATAATATTATCTAAACAGGCTGAATCCGACTGGTTATTGTCAATCACTGGCAACAACATTTCCATTTCCTCGCTGGTGAAATAAGAAGATGCAAATGATTTTACGCCGGAGTAGAACCAGTTCAGGTTACCTGTAAGCGTATTGATCTCGCCGTTATGAGCAATCAGTCTGAACGGCTGTGCAAGTTTCCACGATGGAAATGTATTGGTTGAGAAACGTGAATGGATCATGGCCAGGCCTGATGCCATCCGCGGATCAGAAAGGTCGGCAAAGTATTTACGCAACTGGTAAGTAGTTAGCTGACCTTTGTAAATGATGGTTTTGCAGGAAAATGAAGTAAAATAAAAGTGTTCACCTGCACCTGGTATGGTTTCGGTGATGGTTTTATTGATATATCTTCTTAAAACGTATAATTTACGTTCAAAATCGTTAACATTAGTAATATGATGCGGCCTTAAAACAAACAGCTGCTCTACATCCGGCTCAGCCAGGTGGGCGGTCTCACCTATTACTGATGAATCTACAACCAGTTTGCGATAACCTAATTTCTGCAAACCGAGTTTTTCAACTGCATTGGCAATCACCATTCTGCAGGCTTTTTTTAATGATGAGTCTTTAGGGAAAAATATCATTCCTACACCATACTCTCCTGGTTCAGGCAGACTGATCTCCAGGTTTGAGCATTCATCCATTAAAAATTCATGGGGTAATTGTATCAATATGCCGGCTCCATCTCCGGTCTCCGGATCACATCCGCAAGCTCCGCGGTGTTCCATATTCTCCAGCATAGTAAGGGCATCATCTATAATCTGGTTTGATTTATGGCCGTGAATATTGGCTATAAATCCGGTTCCGCACGAATCGTGTTCAAATTCAGGCCTGTAGAGGCCCTGCTGGGGGCTATCAGTTTGATCCATCTTCAATCTCGCTATATATATTAGTATTTACTTAGGTCTGCAATTACGAAATTACAAATTAAATATCTTTTTTGTAATATAGTTAGTAATTTTTCAGATTATGTTAAAAAGTATTATCTAAATCATATAAAATTTGAATTTATGTCAATAATTTGACTTTTATTCTAACAATTTAATAATCACATATATGCATTTAGTATGCCTGCATAATATTGGAGAACGTATCAGATTTAATATTTTTTTTACAATTATATAGAATCTGCAAGTGCTGACCCGATTTTTTGCGGAATTGCTACCTTTGCCGCAATGAATGCTATACCTGCTAAAAATAAAGCTGTGTTCCTTGACCGCGACGGTGTATTGAACCAGGAAATGGGTGACTATGTTTGCCGCCTCGAAGACTTCCATGTGCTGGAACATAATATTGAGCCTTTAAAGAAACTACAGGACAAAGGCTACCTGTTAATAGTAGCAACCAACCAGGGCGGCTTAGCCAAAGGGTGGTATACCGAAGAAGAGCTCAGTAAAATGCACGCACAATTACGGGAAATATATGGCAAGCACGGTGTAGAGTTTACTGATATATTTTATTGCCCCCACCACCCGAATTTTACCGGAGAATGCGATTGCCGCAAACCCAAACCTGGTTTATTATTACGTGGGATAGAAAAATATAACATCGATCCGGCGAAATCTTATTTCATAGGCGACCGCGAGCGTGATGTAGAAGCCGGAACAGCAGCAGGCGTAAAAGGAATATTGATCAACAGTGATCAACCGATAAGTGATATATTAGATTTGATTGAATGATGTAATAACAGATCTTAGCAGTTGAAAACATTTTTTGAGTGAGCTAATTAAAACTTTTTCAACTAACTTAACATTTAACAATCATCACAACCTTCAAGGACTACAACCAAACGCATGAAGTTAAGCCCTTACCTTAAAAATCTGGATTCACTTATAGCTGCCATTATCGGCTATTATGCTATTTACCTGTTTACGTCGTATAGTGGTGTGGGTCTTTCGCCCGATTCTATTATGTATGCCAGCACGGCTACCAACTTACAGGCGCATGGGTCAATTTTAACATTCAATAAAACACCATTAGTATTCTTCCCGGTATTTTATCCTTTTTTTTTAGGTGTCATCCAGTTCATTTCACGGTTTGATCCTATCACAGCAGGCTCGGTCACTAATAGTTGTTTGTTTGCAGCGGTAATATTTACCACTGGCTGGATATTGGAGAATTTCACTTCGCATGCAAGGATATATAAGTGGCTGATATTAATAGCTATCATATTAAGTCCAGGTTTATTGGAGATATACAGCTTTTTATGGTCTGAGACCTTGTTTATATTCGAATCCCTTCTTTTTATTATAGCCTATCGGCATTATTTGCAAACACATACTACTAAGGCACTCTTAATAGCTGCTTTTATTACAGCTATTACCTGTATTACAAGATATGCCGGTATTACCATAGTAGGCACAGGCTGCTTAATGCTTTTACTGGATAATGAGCTTCCAATCAAAAAGAAGATAAAACATATGCTGATATATGGCTTTGTATCGATCTCTTTACTGGTTGCCAACCTTGTAATGAATCGTATTAATACCGGGTTAAGTACGGGCACACGGGAACCATCTATTACACCATTTATTGACAACCTGCACTATTTTGGCACAGTGATATGTGACTGGGCAGCTTTTAGAACAGATGCTGCCGATCCTTACGCCGCCCCGATCACTTCAATTATATTTATATGCCTGATAGGCATTCTTGCCTGGAAAACCTACAAACGCAGCATAGATCATGTTGAAAATATAGTGATCGCGTTTGCAGTAGTATATGGTTTATTTATTGTAATCTCGGCCAGTATATCCCGTTATGAACGCATCAATAGCAGGCTGATCGCCCCGATGTTCATTCCATTATTGATAGCATGCACCAGTTGGGTTCCTGATGTACTGCGGCTGATCAAGACCAAAGCAGTAAAATATGCTTTATCAGTTATTGCCGTCATACTGATGATGGCTTTTGAATACTCCGCCTACCAGGTAGATTACCAGCGCTATGATGATGAATGTGATTACGGCGTGCCAGGCTATAGCGACGACAGCTGGAACAAATCGGAATTTGTGGTGTACCTCAGAAAACATCAGCACATGTTTAAGCCGGGGATACCAATTTATAGCGATGCCGATGAGGCTGTTTATTTATTTACCGGGATGTCATCCACATTGATACCGCATAAATTACAAACAGCAGCCGTACAAAAATTTTATGGAGAAAAGCGCTTTTACCTGATATGGTTTGATAATCTGTATAATTCGGAGCTAATCAGTTTACCGGATATTATGGCGCATAAAAAACTGGTGAAAGTGGGCAGTGCAAAAGAAGGTGAGATTTATTATTACGATGATACGGTGAAATAATATCCGCACAAAACATTTCCCCTGTTTTACTGAATTACAAATTTTGCAGGTGTATGTATCCTTTATCTATTGATAATCTATCATGAAAAGGCGAAATTTTTTAACCAATGCCGGCATTCTTGGTGTCACTCCCCTGTTCACATCTGTAGCTCCTGCCGATCCAACAACAAGAGCCCTTCCGGCCATCAACACAAGAACACTATGGCTAAGCTATCTTGAAAAATTAGCCAGCCCTGTATTAACTGCGTTAGCTGCTGATCGGCTTAAAGAAAAAATGCCGCTCGAAGCTAAAAGCCCTGATTTAATCAAAGAAAGAATTAAGTATACGCATCTCGAGGCATTTGCTCGGTTATTATTGGGCATCGCCCCATGGCTGCAGGCAGAACAATTGAACGCAGGGGAAAAGCAACTACAGGATAAATATTTTAAACTGGCGCTGAAAAGTATTGGAAATGCAGTCGACCCACAAGCTAAAGATTATATGAATTGGGGCGATGAAGGCGGCCAACCTTTGGTGGACGCTTCCTTTTTTGCTTATGCGCTTTTGCGGTGCCCTAAGTTATGGCAGAGTTTAGAACAACAAACAAAGAATAACATAATTATATGCCTGAAAAAAACGCGCAATATTAAGCCGCCCGAAAGTAACTGGTTGCTATTTGCTGCCATGATTGAAACGTTTTTTATTACGATTCATGAGCCATATGATAAAAGCAGAATTGATTATGCAATACAACGGCACATGGAATGGTACAAGGGCGATGGTACGTACGGCGACGGCGCAGAATTTCACTGGGATTATTATAACAGTTATGTGATACATCCATACCTGTATGATATATTAAAGGTTGTATCGGTTAAGTATCCAGAATTTGAACCGGTTAGAAAGAAGGTGTTGGGTCATAATCTAAGATATGCTATAATCCAGGAGCGCCTGATAGCCAGTGATGGCACTTACCCCCCAATTGGCAGATCGATCACTTACCGTACCGGTGCCTTCCATCACCTGGCAAATATGGCGTTACAGCTGCAATTACCTGCGCAAATGAGTCCGGCTCAAGTAAGGTGTGCGTTGACTGCAGTCATAGAAAATGCAACTTCATCAACAGAAATGTTTGACTCAAACGGTTGGCTCCGGATCGGTTTATTTGGCCATCAGCCCTCGCTGGCCGAGACTTACATATCAACAGGTAGCCTGTATTTATGCGCTGCTATTCTACTGCCTTTAGGTTTGTCGGAATCTGATCCGTTCTGGAGTTCATCAGACGAAGACTGGACTTCAAAAAAAGAATGGAAGGGTATTGATATGACGGCCGATCATAGTCTGTAGTCTCTTCCGGGTACCGGTTGTTTATAAAAATTAATTGAGCCATTTTATTATTTTGATTTTACAAACAACTCCCTATATTTGCAACACTTCATCTATAGCATTACTATACAAAAATGAACGGGTTTAACTTACATCATCTCCATCCCCATCATCGCCACCATATGGCGACAAGATAATGTTTGTTTCTACGAGAAAATATCACCCCTGTTTATTTATAATACCTTAAAATTAATTTGTGAAAACACTTAAAATAGCCATCCAGAAATCGGGGCGGCTCAACGAAAAATCCGTTGAATTACTAAAAAACTGCGGCTTAAGCTTTGACAATTACAAAAGCTCGCTTATATCGCCGGTATCCAATTTTCCGCTTGAAATACTATTTCTGCGCGACGATGACATTCCGGAATATGTACAGGATGGCATTGCCGATCTGGGTATCGTTGGCGAAAATGTAATAGAGGAAACCGAAGTGGAAGTGAGTTATTTACAACGCCTGGGCTTTGGGCGCTGCTCATTAAAAATTGCCGTACCTAACACACTTGATATTCAAAATATCACAGAATTAGATGGCAGATCCATTGCTACCACTTACCCGGTAATATTAGGTAAATATCTAAAAGGCAAAGGCATAAATGCTGATATACGCACAATTTCCGGTTCAGTTGAGATTTCACCCGGTTTGGGATTGAGCGACGCTATCTGCGACCTGGTATCAACCGGCGGAACACTAAAAAGCAACGGATTAAAGCCTTTCTGTAAGGTAATGTCGTCCGAGGCTGTTCTGATTGGTCGTCCGGGAAGTGAGAATGAAGAGTTAGTCAAGGAATTGATACAACGTGTACAATCAGTACTACGAGCCAAGGAAACCAAATATGTGGTACTAAATGTTCACAAAGACAGCCTGAAAAATATCACTGCACTTTTGCCGGGGGTTAAGAGTCCTTCGGTGGTGCCTTTAGCCGAGGAGGGCTGGGTGGCCGTGCACACTGTTATACCTGAGAGTGATTTTTGGGACAGGATAAGCCAATTGAAACAGGCTGGTGCACAAGGCATTGTGGTAATGCCGATAGAAAAGATCATATTTTAATCCAATAAGAGCCCTCTCCGTTGGAGGGGTTGGGTGAGGCAAATGAAAATTTACAACTATTCAGATTTAAGCAAAGCGCATATTCAGAAACTGGTTCAGCGTAATGTTGACCCTGGGGATGAGATACGTGGTATTGTGGAAGATATTATATCTAATGTCCGCAGTCATGGCGACCAGGCTTTATTTGATTATGCTGTTAAATTTGATAAAGTTGAATTGAAAAGCCTATCTGTCGGAAAAGAAGAAATTGCAGAACTAGCCTCTTCTCTCCTGCCCGAACAAAAACAGGCATTGGAAACAGCTTATAATAATATCCGTAAATTTCATGAAACGCAACTGCACACCGAAACAAAAGTAGAAACTATGCCAGGCGTAACCTGCTGGCGCGAATTAAGACCAATTGAGAAAGTCGGTCTGTATATCCCGGGTGGAACAGCAGTTTTGCCAAGCACCTTTTTAATGTTGGGAATACCAGCGCGCATCGCAGGCTGTCATGAAATAGTGGTTTGCTCACCTCCTCAAAAGGATGGCAGGATCAATGCTTATATTGCCTATGTTGCTCAACTTCTGGGTATCGAAAAAATATATTTAACAGGCGGCGCGCAGGCCGTGGCAGGAATGGCCTATGGTACCGAAAGTATCCCTAAAGTGGATAAGATATTCGGGCCGGGCAATCAGTATGTAACTAAGGCCAAAACCATTGTACAGTCTACTACAAACACTGCTATAGATATGCCGGCAGGCCCATCTGAAGTATTGGTGATTGCCGATGAAAGTGCAGTGCCCGAATATGTAGCGGCTGATTTACTGGCACAGGCGGAGCATGGTGCAGACAGTCAATCTGTTCTGGTTACTACGTCTTCAGAATTTGCAGAAAAAGCTACAATCGAATTAAATAAACAGTTACCTGTATTGCCTCGCGCCGAAATAGCAGGCAAGGCCATCGCCAATTCTTATATTGTAGTTGTAGATGATCTGGATGAAGCAATGCAATTCAGCAATGAATACGCACCTGAGCACCTGATATTAGCAACTGATCAATGGCAGCAAATTACCGGAAAGATCATTAATGCCGGGTCAGTATTTTTAGGCAATCTGACGCCTGAAAGTGTCGGTGACTATGCATCGGGAACTAACCATACCCTGCCTACAAGTGCTTGTGCAAGATCTTATTCAGGTGTTTCAGTTGATTCTTTTGTTAAAAAGATCACCTTTCAGCACATTAGTCCGGAAGGTATAAAAAATATAGGTTCAGCAGTAGAAATTTTAGCCGAATTAGAAGGCTTACAGGCTCACAAAAATGCAGTGAGTGTTAGAATGAAATAAGAAAATGTTTAACATCAATAATATACTTCGTGAGAATATAAAAAACCTCACCCCTTACTCATCTGCACGCGATGAGTTTCAGGGAGAGGCCAGTGTTTACCTTGATGCGAATGAGAATGCCTTTGGTTCGCCTTTGGAGCAGAATTATAATCGCTATCCTGATCCGCTGCAGTACGAGGTAAAAAAACGTTTAAGTGAAATAAAAGGCGTACCACCCCGCAATATCTTTTTAGGTAATGGCAGCGATGAGGCGATCGACATCCTGTTCCGAAGTTTCTGCAATCCGGGCGTAGATAATGTTATTATAGTTCCGCCTACTTATGGCATGTATGAGGTATCGGCTAATATAAATGATATCAAATTAAAAAGGGTACCGCTTACAGAAGACTATCAGTTGAACATGGAAGGCATAGCAGAAGCTATTGATGATCATACTAAATTGATTTTCATCTGCTCACCCAATAATCCTACAGGTAACTCCATGAACCGGGATGATGTTGAAACCTTGCTGGCCAACTTTAATGGTTTGGTGGTGGTTGATGAGGCCTATATCAACTTTAGTCGCCAAAAAACATTTATACAGGAACTGACTGAATATGCCAACCTGGTGGTGCTACAAACTTTGTCAAAAGCATGGGGTTTAGCTGGCTTACGCGTAGGTATGGCCTTTGCAAGCGAGGAGATAATTGAGGTAATGAACAAGGTGAAACCACCTTATAATATTAACGAGGCGTCCCAGCAACTGGCATTAAAAGCTTTACAAAATATTGAGCAGATAAACAACTGGATAAAAGAGACTTTGGTACAGAGAGATAAACTTGTACTTGAATTAAAAGAGCAGGATTTTGTGCTGGACATTTACCCATCAGATGCCAATTTTATATTGGTAAAAACAACTGATCCAAAAGGGATATATAATTATTTGGTACAACAAGGCATCATTGTGCGCGACCGCTCAAAAGTTGATCTTTGCGAAGGCTGCCTGCGCATTACTGTGGGTACTCCTGATGAAAATAACACCTTGCTGCAAACTTTACAAAACTATAAATGAACGCACTCAAAAAGATATTATTTATAGACCGTGACGGCACCTTGATACTGGAAACCCCGGATGAGCAGATCGACTCATTTGCCAAACTGGAGTTCTACCCCGGAGCGCTACCCTGGTTATCAAAAATTGCGAAGGAGCTTGACTTCGAGTTGGTAATGGTAACCAACCAGGACGGCCTCGGTACTGCATCCTACCCAGAGGACACCTTTTGGCCCATACAGAACTTTGTAGTAAAAGCTTTTGAGAACGAAGGCGTAAAGTTTTCACATTTTGCTATTGACAAGACTTTCCCGAAAGATAACGCGCCTACGCGTAAACCCGGTACAGCTTTATTGGCTCAATATTTGGATGCTGAAAAGTATGACCTACAAAGTTCATATACTATCGGCGACCGCAAGAACGATATCTTATTAGCCAAAAATATTGGAGCAAAAGCCATATGGCTTAACAATGGCTCTCATTTGGGAAGCGGAGAGTTTACCCAGGAGCAACATGATGCATTGGAGGGAACTATCGCCCTTGAAACTACCGACTGGCAAAAGATTTATGAATTTTTAAAGCTGGGTGAACGCGTTGCAGAACACCGCCGTAGCACTAAAGAAACAGATATCAACATCAGGATCAACCTTGATGGAAAAGGTGAAGCCAAAGTATCCACTGGCGTTCATTTTTTTGACCACATGCTTGATCAGATCGCGCGCCACGGCAATATCGATCTTGAAATTGAAGCCAAAGGCGATTTGCACATTGATGAGCATCATACTATTGAAGATACAGGTATTGCCCTGGGTGAAGTTTTCGCTGTTGCATTAGGAAATAAAAGAGGTATTGAACGTTACGGCTTTTGCCTGCCGATGGACGATTGCCTGGCGCAGGTAGCCATAGATTTTGGCGGACGGAACTGGCTGGTTTGGGATGCAGAATTTAAGCGTGAAAAGATTGGTGAGATGCCAACTGAAATGTTTTATCACTTTTTCAAATCATTCTCGGATGCTGCAAAATGCAACCTTAATATCAAAGCCGAAGGACAAAATGAGCATCACAAAATAGAAGCAATTTTTAAGGCCTTTGCAAAAGCAATAAAAATGGCCGTAAGGCGTGATGTTAATAATATGGTGCTACCATCGACTAAAGGCGTTTTATAGTAGCACTTTGCAGTAGCAGTTGCAGTCTTCGCAGCGTGCTACTGCAACTGCTACTGCAACTATAAACTAATGATTGGAATAATAAGATACGGTGCCGGCAATATTTTCTCGCTGACTGCCGCTTTGGAGCGATTAGGCATAAAATATGGTATGGTTCACAGTGAAGCAGATTTTGAACAGTTTGACCGTTATATTATCCCCGGAGTAGGACACGCAGGCGCTGCCATGAATAAGCTGCAACAAAGCGGAATGGTGGAAAAGATCAAAGCTTTGAAAAAACCTACGCTGGGTATTTGTGTCGGCATGCAGCTGCTTACTGCGCATTCAGAGGAAGGTGACGCTAACATGCTGGATATCTTCCCGATACAAACTTTGAGATTTGCTGATAGTGCAGAATATAAAGTTCCGCATACCGGGTGGAACCAGGTAAACAGTGAAAAAGAAAACCCATTGTTTAAAAATATTCCGGCCGGATCACATTTTTACTTTGTACATTCATATTTTATTGAGTTTAACGAAGCATACACGTTGGCCTCAACAAGTTATAGTACAAAGTTTTCGGCATCAATTTGGAAGGATAATTTTTTCGGTGTGCAGTTCCACCCCGAAAAGTCAGGCAAATTTGGTGAGGTATTATTAACTAATTTTTCAAATTTATAAAAGTCATGTACATTATTCCGGCGATAGATATTCTGAACAAAAAGGTTGTAAGGCTCCGTGAGGGCAATTACGAACAGGTAACTGAATATGATGTCACCCTTGAGGAGATGATCGAAAAGTACCAGTCGCATGGTACCGACTTTATCCATGTGATCGATCTTAACGGCGCCAAAAATGATTTTAGCAACCAGCAGTACCTTTTTGATGTGATCCGCAAAACCGACATGAAAGTGCAATATGGTGGCGGGATACGCAGCATTGAAAAGGTAAAGGAACTGATAGATGCAGGGGTTCACCGTGTAATTGTGGGCACACAGGCTATTACTAATCCTGATTTTTTGAAAAACCTGGGTGAAGAAATTTGTGGAAAAGATAAATGCTCCGACCAGGTGATCATCGCTATTGATGTACTTGACGAAGTGATCAAGTACTCGGGATGGATGGAGAGCTCTCCCATCAAACTCAAGGATTATGTCGATAAATGCCTGCAATTAGGCTTTTTCCGCTTTTTATGTACCGATATCAATAAAGATGGCAAACTGGGCGGTGCCGGTGTCGACCTATATCAAAAGCTTCTTGACCATTCGCCATTTATTAAGCTGATCGCTTCAGGCGGCATAAGCTCGATGAAAGATATCGAAGAGCTGAGCAAAATAAAAGTCGAGTCATGCGTGGTGGGTAAAGCCATCTATGAAGGCCGTATTGATATTGATGAGATCAAGAACTGGAACCTGAAATCATTAATATCTATTTAAGCCCGCAATGAGTTTAGCTAAAAGAATCATCCCTTGTCTGGATGTGAAGGATGGGCGTACAGTAAAAGGTGTGAACTTTGTCGACCTGAGAGATGCGGGAGACCCGGTTGAATTAGCCTGGAACTACTCAAACCAGGGGGCAGATGAGTTGGTTTTCCTGGATATTACAGCTACCCATGAGCGACGCAAAACTATGGTGGAACTGGTAAAAGCAGTAGCCAGGCAAATTAATATCCCATTTACCATAGGCGGAGGCATCAATGAAATAGCCGATGCAGACGCACTATTAAATGCAGGGGCGGACAAAATATCCATCAATTCGGCAGCGGTGCGTAACCCCGCATTGATTGATGAACTTGCAAAAGCCTTTGGAGTTCAGTTTGTTGTTGTGGCAGTGGATACGCGTCATGTGGGGAATAAAAATCTTGTACATCTCAACGGCGGCCGTATAGCTACCGAAAAAGAAACCTTTGATTGGATACTGGAAGCCGAGCGCCGTGGTGCTGGCGAGATATTATTAACATCAATGGATCATGATGGTACCAAAGGTGGTTTTGATAATACTTTTCTTAAACAGGTAAATGATGCTGTGCATATTCCGGTAATCGCGTCAGGCGGTGCCGGATGCGTGCAGGACTTTATAGACGTATTTGAAAAAACTAATGTGGACGCTGCTCTGGCTGCATCGGTGTTCCATTAT
>Ga0307510_10002861_pt1 | contig 19840 bp, 31 predicted proteins | sample 12_EM_MG_FD_207224 | JGI IMG/M metagenome (GOLD analysis project Ga0307510, IMG submission 207224) | Populus trichocarpa ectomycorrhiza microbial communities from riparian zone in the Pacific Northwest, United States - 12_EM | ecosystem: Host-associated > Plants > Roots > Unclassified | place...
CAAGCGTGGGTTATCGTCTCAGCCCAGTCAGTTTTGCGCCACCATATTTGCTAAGCGAGTGCCTTTCAGGGGCCGAGGCTTGGCACTGTCATGATCATGACGATATATTTTCGAGATGTAAGATATGTGTGGGTTGGCTAGCTGTAGTAATTGTAGGTAGTGGTGCCACATCGAGAATGAGTAAAATAATTTAAGGAAAACGGGGAAAGCAGGTGATGATAGCTAGCAGGTGTAAGGAAACTTTAAATGGATCGTATCTACATCAATCCGACTGCACGCTGTGTAAAATATACCAGCTGGGCGTCTCATCTCATTAAGTCCTGTGGATGGATTGTCGTGATGTATAATATCATGACTACTTTCCGCTCAAAGTTTGGAGTTGCACGTATTCGTAATAATCTCCACGTCTAGCAATCAGTTCGTCGTGGGTACCAGACTCGCTTGCTGTGCCTTCCTTAACAAAGTAACTGTGAAGCGGTGAGTTCCACCGTCATGCCGTCTGTAATGATAGAAAAACCCACATTCGATCCGCATTCTGAATCGTTGACAACCGGTGCGCAATTGCAATCGTGGTCCGGCCCTTAGCTGCTTTGTCAAGCGCTTCCTGCACAACTCTCTCTGAGTTCGAGTCGAGAGCCGAGGTTGCCTAGAAATGATGATAGGGTGAGTAGAGACAAGAGGTCCTTGTGTCACACTGACCTCATCGAGCAAGAGGACCTTGGGATTGCGGAGGAGTGCTCGAGCGATCGCAATACGCTCTGATTGTTCGTTAGACGGGGTAAATGAATAACGTAACCAAACATACGCTTTTGACCACCTGACAACTGCGAACCCTTGCCACCGACATTGGTCTCAAAGCCACTGCAACAATGATTAACCACAAGCCAGAAAAAATGGAGGGGATCGCGTACTCGGGTAGAGATTGTATGAAGTCCAGGATGTTGGCATCTCGGCAGACCTCCTCGAGCTCCTCTTGTGTCACTTCTGAGGTCGGTTTCGTCGCTCCAAGAAGGACGTTGAAACGGATAGTGCCCGCATAGAGGGTCTGATAGATCGATATCGGACAAAGAAAATCAATAATCACAGACGGTGAATGCTCACTGGTTCTTGAGAAACGAGGGCAAGGTGCTTTCGATAATCTTGCACGTTGAGTCCCGAGATGGGGTGGCCATCAATCAAGACAATTCCAGACAGCGGATCATAGAATCGCTCAACGAGCTGGATGCTAGGGAACATCAACAAGTGAGAATATGGCCAGATCTACAGTCGGACAAGCTTACACGGTACTCTTTCCACAGCCACTGGCTCCGACAAGGGCGACATACGTCCCAGGTTCCACAGAAATGCTGAGACCGCGAAGCACACGAACGCCTGGGCGCGATGGATACCGGAAATGAACGTCTTCGAGACGAATATGGCCCTTGACATCTTGTAGGAACTCGCCTTCGGTAGATTCGGCATCGACTTCAGGTCGGGCGTCAAGTAACTGGATTATTTGTGATGCAGCGCCATGTGCTGATGACATGTCAGGGACAAATGTAAAAACATTGCCTGCTTGGATGGCACCGAATACGGTCGCCTTTTGAATGGTGAGTCAACATCGGCCTTGATTCTCATTCTAGCTTACCATGAGACCAGTGAAGAATTCTTTCGTGGTAAACTCTCGCCATGACACCAGCCGCGAACCGTACCAGAATGTCAATGCAATGACGAAGAAGGCGAACGACTGGGAGATCGAATACAACAGATTACTCCAGAGAGATGTTCTATTGGACTCGCGAAGGGGTTTTGCAAGGCTCTGGCTGTAAAGCTCTAAGCAATCATCCTCGCGAGTGAGAGACGCAACGGTGCGAATGGCTCCAGCAGCCTCGCATGCGAGTTGCGCGGCTTCCGCGTGCGCTTTCTTATTGCGTTGATCTTTGAGAACAACGACCCGCTGAAAGTGATAAGATTGAACATTCTCAAGTATTGAAGTCAGACCAAGACAACGTACCAAACGAATGTAGCCAGTGGAAATGAGGAAAGGTACACATGCTATGTCAGGCAGTCAGCATCAATGACCACTCCGTCTTAATAGGCGTAAGAGGTTTTACCAAGTCCCACGAGGCCAACTTTCCAAATAAAGATTAGTCCAATGGTGAGACCGACCGTAAGGGTGGCGATGGCTTCAACAATACTGAATAATAGTATCAGTATACGTAGATGCAAACATGGGGATGTGAAGAGCACGCACGCTCCAAGAGTGGCACCAGCCAAGCCATAGATTTTTTGTGGGCCATCGCTCAAGCTGGATACGATAGAACCAGACTAGGTAAACAATAAATTTATATGGTTTTCGGTTAGCATTACCGTACGCACGCTGTTCTCCCCTCGGTCAAAGTACTCAACTGCAAAATTGTGAGGATATTACGTCGAGGAATTGAGAGTCAGACTTACTGTCTTGTCTCAAGATGGCACGCAAGCTGAGAGAACGGAGCTTTCTAGAAAGAGATGAAGCAGAGGTGGAGAACAAATAATTCTGAAAGCCAATGCTGAGCCCAGCAAGGATAGAAAGGATGAATGACCTGCGGGTGTGGTTGAGTCGCAAATTGTGCAAACAAGTAACACACAGGGATGACTCACCAAAGGGCGTTGCGGTCACCAGCATGGCGGCGTGCCTGAGGGGATGGGTCCGAGAAGCTTGTGACAGCCAACGCTGTGTCAAAATGGTCAGCTCCACATCATTTGGGAGGCCAATGTGATTAAACGCACACCAGAGAATACCGAATGCTGGAGGGACCGATCCGGTAGCTGCGAAGCGACGATGAGCAATCATATAGCACCATCAAAATAAATACTGACCAACGGCAAACAAGCAACCAAACAGGTAGCTCTTCCACTCATCCTTGTTGATCCGCCCTATCCGTTTGAACAGATAGAACATACTGTACTCCTTCTCGCGCTTCTCCGGACCTTGTGCCTTGCGCTGTTCTAGGATTTCACTTGCCAAAGAACGATGTGTGTTACTACGACCGAGAGGAATTTCTTCCTGCGCCGCCTTTTCGATGTCCGCAGGGCCCTCGACGGCTATTCCGGAGGATTGCCCGATGACATCACCCAAGTCAATCGCGTCACGTGTCTCACGTAGCCTTTGAGCTGCGACTAGACGCGCGTATGGACCAGCCCCGCCCGCGAGAAGCTCATCATGTTTACCCATCTCTAGCACAGCGCCTTCACCTATGACATAGATGTAATCGGCATCCTTGATGGTCGAAAGGCGATGAGCAATCGTAATCGTGGTTCGTCCTGTAGCCTAGGAGTCAGCAGAAATAACTATATTGTGAATAGGCATCATACCTGCGGCAGCCTTGTCGAGGGCATTCTGCACGACACCTTCCGACTGCGTGTCGAGTGCCGATGTGGCCTCATCAAGGAGTAGAATACGAGGGTCCGACACAATAGCGCGAGCAATGGCAACTCGTTGCTTCTGGCCTCCGGAAAGCAGAAATCCGCGCTCGCCCACAACAGTATCATAGCCAGAGGGAAGCTTGGAGATGAACCCATCTGCATTGGCTTTGATGCATGCTTCCCTGACAAGCCGCAGCTTTTCCTCTGGCGAGGCATTTTGGTGAGGGGTACCAAAAAGACCATGCTCGACGTTATTGCGGATAGTGGTGGAGAAGAGTATGGGCTCCTGGGATACGAGACCGATCTGAGACCGGAGCCACTTTAAGTTTAAGTCACGGATGTCCAAGCCATCAAGGCGCACAGAGCCGGCAAGGGGGTCATAGAATCGTTCGACAAGAGAGATGACGGTGGATTTGCCCGATCCAGAAGCACCAACGAGTGCTGTTGTGCTGCCCGCAGGGAAGGTGAGACTGAGGCTCTTGACGACCTGGACATCCGGGCGTGCAGGGTAGTTGAAGTCAACATTCTCAAAAACAATTTCACCGGTGACTTCGCTTGGCTGAGCGCCTTCTTCGCTGGCGGAATCAATTGAAGGAACGCGATCGATGGTGGCGAAGATCTTCGCGGCTGCCCCACCTGCTGAGGTAATAGCTACAAGATAAAAGGGTAAGAACGACCCGTACGGCAATTTAAAAAGGACAGGCCCCTACCCTGCAGCTCAGGGGCCATCATCGCAAGGGAGAATGATCCGATAAGGATCGACATCATGACATTGATAATCTGTCCAGGATTAGCATGGCCCTGATTGATGAGCGTTGTGCCGAAGCTGAATGCTGGGTATTGACGGGCGGAAATTAGAGGGGTTTGTGAGTGGATGGGAAATCGAACCCACCGAGGCCATAAGCAGCATACATGCAAAAGAAAAAAACGGATAAGACGATGCCTTGCGCGACTGCAAGTCGGCAATCCACATAGTAGGCCTTCTGGACGGCAACATCATACAAGGACGCAAGTACGCTCTGCGTGCCAAAAGCCTGAGCGGTACGGACTGTAGACACGACTTCCTCTGCGAGGGTTCCGCCTTCGGCAGTATGCTTGAGTGAGAGCCTGAGATTAAATAAGTTCGCAATTTATGAAAACCTCGGGTAAGTAAACGTACTGCATATACTTGGAAATAAATTTGTCCATGACGGCGCCTGACACAGCAATGCAAGGAAGCATAGATGACATAGCCAGAGCCAATCGCCAGTTTCTTACATATGCCAAGATGAAACCAGTAAAAAATGCAGAGAGAAAGCTGACGACGAGGGCAACCTTCTCAGATATGCCCTGATGCACCAAATCTGGGTGTATACAATGTTTGCTGTCAATAACCCAGTATAGGACAGTGATGGGAAGAACCACATACGGGTATCTGTCTGTATGCGCGTTGTGACCTCACCAGGGCCAACGTTGTCAAAAAAGGTAATATCCTGGCGAAGGATAGCCTTGAGGTAACGCTCGCGAATTCGCTTAGCGGTCACCTCGGCAGTGTAGACCCAAGTACACATGTAAATGTATGTGCAGACAAACATAGCCACACCTGGAATTGGGGAGGACGACTTATCATCAAAGACGACATCACTCAAACGAGAACTCCCGCACCAATATACGTCAGGTAGGACGCGTCCTGGGCAGCGACATGGCGGAAATCCCTGGCAGCCTCCTCAACAGTGGCAGTCGTTTGCGGGTCATTAGGGTTGATGTTTTGGATTGCGTTGGAGAAATTGAGAAAGTCCTGAGTAAGATTACCGAATATAAGAGTCATGAGAGGCTGCAAGAAGCATTCGTTAGTCGATAAATTTGACACCGATGGGGAAGAAATTGTTGAGGCACACACCTGGGCGGAACCCGCGGCTACTGCAGCGAAAAGAGCAAGGACATTGAGGGTAATCTCTGTGCGAGTAGAGAACCTGCGGCGAACAATGTCAAGATTACCAACGGGGAGGGTGAAAAGAGGCGATGACGGACCGAAAAAGACTAAAGAATGAGACGGGCTTGGAATCGTCCCCAACAAGCGCGGCGATGCGAAGGTCGGGGCTGGTAGACTTCTCAGCAGAAGCCGAAGAAGCAGAGTCCAGCTTATCAGACGGCTTCGGCTTCAGCCAAGAGAGAAGGCGGTTGCGTGGAGGGGAAGCTTTCTCATCACTGGCCTCTGTCGACATGGACGCGACGCAATGCGACGGGGGGAGGCTGGAAAAAGGAGAAACGGAAAGTTGGAGTTAGGCATGTGGGCGATGTCATGCCAGTATTTCAACCCATTAGGATCTGAACACCTCAAAGAGCTTACGATACTGGGAGAAACTCTTGGCGTGGCTTGGCTTGCCCGCGAAACCCGTGCCCTTTCTATGTCTTTGTTCCTGGGCCCTTGCCCTGCCGGGTAATATCCCCACCGGCAACCGCTTGGTCGCCGCACGGAACACGCACACACGAGTTATCGCGGTTGAATACGCTGTGGTGCCAAGCAGGGAGGGATCATTCTGTGGATTCGTCCGATTAGGTTGGCGAAGGCCGATGCGCCGAGGCTGTCGTGGGCTTCCAGCTTCGAGGTGTTGCCCATTTCGGGTGCCTTTTAGACTCCATCAGCTATATATTGCCCTACTGTAGATCACCCCGTGTAACCCGTATCGTATGGTGCTGTGTGTGTGCCAAGAACTTGGTCACTTTAGGGATATCCGATCTGGCGATCTGGATGCACGTGAGAAAATATACCCAAGAGGAACAAGTGGTGCTTCTGAGTTTCGACTTGTTGAGCCGTGTCAAGTAAGTGAGTGTGAGGACGATGCATATAGTACACGACTAAACTGACCAATCGACTAATAGAAAGCATTATACCCTCATGAGTTCCTCGATACCCCAACGTCATTCACCTCAGTTCACCCCCGCGCCGCTCCCTATCCCCACACGTCGCCCAACACACAGGGCAAACCTCTCCTCAACCGACTCGGACGATGGCTCCCTAGACAGCCACAATAGCCAAAACTCGAATGTCAACAATCACGCCATGACATGCATGACTCAGCACCCCTACCAGGATGCTGTGAGGACCCCCTTAGGCACGCGACTGCTCATCCCATCTCATCCTCATACTTACCTGCTAACTATCGTCCTCTCTTGATATCACATATAGGGCCCTATGCCACGCACTGAACGTTGCAAAGACTCCCCTGTCCTCCCCACCCACATCCTCGCCGTCCACGACGCGCGCCTCGCAGACCCAAACACCCCCATCACCCTCATCCCCATCCACATCGACACCTCCTCTCGAAAACTCCGTGCCGACATCACTGGCACGCGTCATCAACACCACCCACCAACGCGCGTCCTCTCCGCCCCACCCATCTCACCCGCTATGATGGTGTCTAGCCTGCCACTGTGACCCTCCCGATCTTGCCCCTGCAAGTCCCACAGGCGCCGTCTATCGCGCTCCTCCTGCTCTACGCCCTTGGCGTGCACACCAACCCTTCCGCGCTCGCGGCAGCTCTCCTCCCTCTCTCCGTCGCGGAGGAGTTTCCCTCGGCTGCTGCGATGGCCCAAGCAATGGCAGCGCACTGTGAGCGCGAAAATAATGCCGGCGCAAGTTGGGAGCAGCAGAGGTGGCGCTCGATCGCTGGAGAGGTACATGCTCTACAATCAGGGCATGTGGAAGAACGTGCTCGCGCTCGGACTGCAAGACTCGAGAGTGATGAGCGTCGTGCAGACCGTTTGGAACGTCACCGCAGAGTCGCGCAAGATTATGGCGCGCCAGTGGGAGCGGCGACGCGAATTGGTCTTACTACAGTACGCGACCCCGAGGTGCAAACGTCGCGGCACGTATGACTCACATACCTCTCCTCTTCCTCTTCCTTTCCTACACTCATCTATCATGATGACACGGATCCACGGAATAATGGATGACGATCGGTTTTCGGACCTACCTTACTAATGGACTAATATCAAAACTTACCGCTCTCTCTCGTGCTCGACGCTGTTGTTGGTCATGATCTTTTCACGAAAGGCATGAAAAAAAGAAAGTGAATCTGGGCATTGGGTAGATTGTAAGTCATCGGGCACCTGCTAAGGCCCGAGCATCGCACGCAACCTGCATTCACTTTGCAGAATCATCGAGATGACTACAGTATCCCGCTACCATAGCGCATAGTTAGTTCAAGATCATACAGGGATCAGATCACAGTACAGTAACCGCTGTCTCAGGAACAATTGAGGGTGGGCAACAAGGCGATCAGTAGATGGTAGCACGAAATGTCGGAACGAAAGGCAGCCAGCATTATCGACCGCCAACCTCCCAGTTGAACGTATTTAATACCCCTACAGCTTCCTTTCCCGGTGGTGCACAATCACAGGGCGACCAGAGAGCTCTCGCGCAGCGATGAACTTCGCAATACCTTCTGGAATTGGACTCGACGACTGGAAACCTTCTAGGAAAATGTTTCGTAGCACTGGTAAAATTTCTGTTACTTGCTCCCCAACGAGCGCTTGTAAAGCTGATGCAACAGACAAAACAACTGGTTCGTCTAGGACCAGATCCTTCACGGTGATGAAAGGGCGCAAAAGTTCCAACCATTGGGTGTTCTCCACACTAGACTGCCATCGTGGTAGCAAACTTGAAAGTCCGGACTTGTGGATGCCGAGGTGTTCCAAACTGGGGAGGGACAATAACGAGCCACAGGTCTGCGCAAACGACGAAACCGGTGAATCTAAGGTATAACTTGAACACGGGATCTCCAAGTATAACACTTTGAAATCAATGTCCCCTTTTCGCTGAAAAAGTGAGATCCTGGAATCGAAATTCGAAAAGGATGTGTCCACTCGATGGGGTGCACGGAGTATGTTTGTGCGACCGATGAAGTCGTGGAGTAGTGGAATGTCGGATACTAGTTCATCGAAGAGGGCTACGGAGATGCAGTCGAGAGGGGCATCAATTCGGGACACCATATCCTCCAAGTATTCACTACCACCGGAGAAATCAAAGGTTGTGAGAGCGGGGAGGACGACGCGTGTTCGCGCAGGGGGATGTCGACTCGCTCCGTGGGTCCGAAATTTAGGGGATTCGAAAATAAGGTTGAGTGACTTGAGCTTTGTCAATGCGGAAAAGATGGCGACCATCGCCTCGGGTGAAATATATGCGGAAGGTAGAAAGAATCCCAGGGTAAGGGTGACAAGGTCATGGGTAGACAAAAGCAGTTTCCCTATCGCAGAAAATGGAATGCCCCACAATTCAAGTGATCGCAAACTTGGGACAGACCCACCCAAGAACGAATCGGGAAGGACCGATGGATCCACCTCAAATGACACGAGCTCCAGTTCGATTAGCGACGGCCAAGGCCCGCTCGTCGTCACTAGTTCTTCCAATAACGAATTTGGAACACTGTCAATAAAGATTTTGCACACTCGGTCATGCCGCTTGAGCACGGAAATGACACCCGGCGGCAATTGACAAATTGTCCAATCATCGACGTGTATGGCAATAGGCAACTCTGGCCATATATCCAGCGTCTTCATCAGTCTTCTGTTCATACAAAGAAGCCGCAGGTCCAAGCGACGTGGTGAACCAAATACGATATATCGCCATCGTCGGCACACGTGCACTAGCGTATGCCATGCGTCTTCTTCGTAGGATGGAGGTGGAAGTGGATCGGCCATGTAGAAGTCGAAGATTTCAAGAAGGACTTCATCGGGAAGTTTGCTGATGGCCATCAGACATGCCAGTGGTTGGTCTGGACCGCCATGACTCAGTAATCACCTTAGACGAAGGCTGCGATGATCACTCACCCCCACAGGCTCCACTTTCTTCGGCCCACAACAACTTTTGTCGGCGTTCAATATGATCTCCCACGTTTGGACCATTGATAGTCAGCATGGTGACGTGTTGGGGGAAGGATGCTCTCACAACAGAGCAAGAGGTGACTTGTTGAGAGTGATGATCACAGTGGGGAATTAAGCTAATTAAGTTGGATAACTGGGAAGAATAAGTGAGTTAAGTCCTTAATCCATGTCTTGGGCGGTGTGACGGTGTCACACGTTTCTCACACTTGTCGATCACGGTGATGAGCTAAACAATGTTTGGTGTCGCTCAGGCTAACTACTGAATCTTGCACCGTTCTCCCTGATTCCTGGGACATGAATTACTGTACTTTGGTCTACCATCGCCGTGACTTTATCTCCCTGTATGATATATTTTCTTAAACCAAGTAATGGGAGTGTGGTCATCTCGATGTATTTGTGAAATGCGGTGTCGCATTGGCGCATGACAGTCGATCCGTACATACCAAGGACGAAATGACTCGCGGTACACCCAATGCTCAGATTGGCTCGAACTCTTGTCTGCATTTTGTAGTACGTCGACCTCATCCTTGTACAAACGCTACATACACTATCAATTAACGACCCGACTCACCCTCGACCTTCAAAGGGAACTTGATGTTACTTCATTCGCCATCACCCGTTGGGCGCATGCTCTCGCCCATTCATCCTCGGTGAGGAGGACAAAATCATAACTAAGAAGCTTGAATTTGGTATCATTCTGGAATCCGCGCTTTCGCGCCTCGACTTCGTCATCGATTTCAGTCAGTTTCTATCAAGAAGGGAAAGTCAGCATCTCGAAACAGGGAGAAGGAAAAGGAAGGAAAACTGGCAAGGACCGGACACGCTGGGGTGATGACTCTAACGAGAAGCACGCGAGCGACCCCCGCCAATGAACAGTGTAACCTTACCACGACCAGAGATTTCTTCACGCCAAAGGCGACATCGCTTGAGAGGTACGGGTCGCCTTCAAGGTACAATGCCGTCGTGAGCTTATGGAATCCGGGAGCGTCGATCATCACGTGCAGGTGAGTCGGTCGAGCATTGTGTCGTCCCAAGGCGAGAAGCAGCTCGCCCACCGGGCCCTATTGCGAATTGGAACCGTCATGAACGCGGAAATCCCATAGAAGAAACTATGTGCCCAACGTCGTGACGAATGAAATACGGGGCAGGGACAATCGCACGATATCCGTACTTGCCCTCCTCGTCCGTCTTCAGCCTGCCACGGCACTCCGGTGCCGTGCGGTGCGCGTACTGGGTATCGTACAAGCCTAAAGGAAGGCAGAAGACACATGTGACGTGTCCACTGTCAGGCTGGAAGGAAGGCGAACTGTCGAACTTCGGATCTCTGCTCACCCGTGCTGTCTGCTTCCCATGTCTCGATGACGGCGCCTGGAATGGGCTCTCCGCTAGTGGTGAGCACGCTTCCCTCGACATACATGTACTCGCCCTTTCCCTCCGACGCGATCGACTCCCCAATCGAGACTGGAAGATGAACAGTGGTAAGGAAGGGGGTACAGGTTGGGTACTAGAGAAGAAATGGGACGAGACGAACGATCGGGTGCATCCTCAGTGAAATATGGGCCCAAGAAGCTGCTTTCCGTCGCGTTTCCGACTCGGGGATTGTTGAGCGTCTCCATGAGGGCCGACACGCCGAGCGCACTCAAAAGTGAGTCGAACTCGTCGTGGAATGGCGCCGTGGATTCCTGCCCGGTGCGGGAGAGGAGCTCGATGACACTATTCCATTCTTCCGTGGTGATGCTGTAGTAATGGATGGGAAATGGGGAGAGGCGAGAGAGACATCCAGGATTGATTACGTTTACATCAAGGATCGGGATATGGTGGTAGCGTAGCACGCACTTTGTCTCGGAAACGAACTCGTGAAGTTTGCTTATAAGGCATTTGAAGATAAACCTCACTCGTCTGCCCTCGGATGTTTTAACGCGGAGGAGGGTCATACAACACACAAGGACGTACGGGTTTGGTGTGAGCTCCGTGAGCTTGAGCATGTTCGCTGTGATATCCTCCGGTCCTTCTGGGTACTGTGAGTACGACATTCAGTCATAGCTATGCTGTCAGTGCGGGAGAAATCATTCCACACCGGAAGATTCAAACTGGGAGGAGGGATACCATTACTAGTGAACATCCTATTTCTAAAGTCGAGTCGACTGCTGACAAGGTTCGAGTCACGATGTTGGGAGTGAAGTCGTGAGATGTAATAGGCTGTCGCAATAGGCTTTCACTTCAGATCAAAGAACCCTAGACGTCCGCGGACAAGTAATAAGCCGCCCACGATATTTTGTCAAGGGACGTCACGTGGTTATCTATTCGAATTCGAGATTCCGATCACATGACCGTACGGACATCTTGCTGGCTTGCTGGCATGGATTACAGCTCAGCCCAGCTCTCATCACTAGCCTCGCGACGCAGTTGCAAACCCTGGCAGAATACCATCACTAGTAGACATTGCTATGGTTGGGAGTCTTGCGTTTGAGAGCTAGTTGCATGCTGCGGCCTTAAACCCAAAAAGGGTTCACCACCAGGACAACGTGTCAACATGTCGTCGATTCGATGGAAGACCGGTAACAAAACCCTTTTCGCTCAATTAAATTATGAAACTAGCAATTATCCATTCTAAATACCTGGGTAATTCAGTTCGTGCCCAACTCTGCCCAAAAGAGGTGACCGCGGATCGCGCTGCCATTAAATTACCGCTCGCTCCGAGTCACACCAACGTGGCAACGCCGCCTAGCACATCGCGTCAAGCATGTCGCCGGGCATACTACAGCACGCCAACGGCGTGTAACGACGGATGAGGCAATGCTAAAGAATGTGTTTGCATTACATTCCCCTAATTCCAAAGGCCTAGCCTGGGACACTCTAACAGCAGCTCGGAAGGAGTCGAGATATGATCATGGCGCGGGACACACCTACAAACTCGTGAAGTTTACAGGTCTTTCAAGACAAAACACCCTCGTCTGCCTTCAGGTACTCCTAATATAGACCAGGGATGCAATCTTAGGGCGGTCCATTTGGGTGAATTCGGGGCCCTCGTTTCGCCAAAACAGGAACAGGGCCTGACCAGCTACACAAGACCCTGGCCGCTGGGCAAAAGTCAAGACAAGGACGCTTTAGGGTTCCTTCTAGCGTATCCTCGGCGAGTCTGGTCCTGCTCCCCAAATCGTGTACACTTTCCTCGGTCTCACCAAAGATGAACCCTCCGCTGCCCATTCATAGAACATCGGAGCTCTCAAGCTTCTAGACCAGTGCGTCTTACAGAAACTGGTGGCTACTTATTCCGGATCTATCAATCAAATCCATTGTCACCATCGCCGCTGTCATGGGAGCTTGGTCAATGAACGCGAAGCACCCTGGGTAGAAACTTCGCTGATCGTTCTCGTACAATAGGTGAAGAAAGGCCGCCAACGCTTCGCGGGGGAGTAAAGAAAGGGTTGAGGAGACCGGGATTGGATTGTGACCGTGGTGGGCCTGGCTTCGCCGCTCTGGTGCTATCGTGTACCCCATATACGCATTACTGTAGAGGGAGCTACCAACTGCCCCCCTGCTTTCATATCAGTAGTAGTAGGGGCCGCCATGCGTACTTGGGTACATTTATTGGTTTTTCGTTGCAGCATCTAACGGTGCAGAAATGGAAATGTGACCGAAATCCCCCATCAAATTCACTTCCCCAGCTTGAAGAAACATTCTGTGCATTTCTAGCTCGAATTGTGTATAAAATGCGATGTACGTGAACCTAAAAACAGAGTCCGGGGAAGCACAGATGCGTAACTATAGGTTTGGAGCAGATTCTTTGCCGTCTCGCTTCCTGTCCCGTCACTTGATGGTGTCTCACGCGGTAGCATTCTGCGAGACAACTACGCAGTTTCCAAACCCAGCAGTCGTCTTGAAAGATGCAAGACAAAGGTTACCGGAAGCGCCACCTGTGCAGTTCGTGCCAGCAGGCATCTGGACGGTGAGCTGCTCCGAGATATCCTCCGTTGGAGCCTGGGGACGCTGGTGAGTTACAAGGACGACGAATGCGGCGGTAGGTCGCATACAGGATTACCGTTGACGATCATCTGAGCTGGGACAAAGTTCTCCCCGGTTCCGGACGCATCCACTTGCACCGACTCAATAGATCGAGAGCCGTCAGCACCACTGATGGACATGCCAAATCAGTTAAAGATTCCACCGGTAAAGAATTGGGTGTCGAATGATGAACTCACGGATTGAAGTTGGTGATGGTGGGTGTGAACGTTCCGTTTGCATCTGCGGGAATGGCAGTGGACGTATCGAGGTTTCGCTCAACGTTCACGCCTAGGCCGCAAGGTTTGCGCTCGGTGGGTCGGCGAACGTTGCGGCGTACTGGGGTACCATCGACGCCGAGGGCAGGTGCAACGGCGGCATGGGCATTGACGGCGACAGTGAATGCAAGGAAGAAGAGAGCGATAACGAAGGTCTTTGAGAACATTTTGGCAATTGTTGAGGAAGTGGTGAGAAAGTAATTAGTAGGACCCGCCGAAGGAAGCGAAAACAAAGTGGCAAGAGACAATCGAGAAAGTTGATAGATACGAGGAACCGGTCCTCTGAGGGTGACTAGAACTGTGGGATGAGGAACTGGATGGGGCCATGGATGAGGCTTTTATGTACCAGAGAAATGATCTGTCAGGGCGCGAGATGACCGCCGTATCCGAGTCTGGCCAGTGGTTGACCGACAGGTTTGCCAGTGGTTGAGTGATTGTTTCTTGTTGACGGGAACACGTGCCGCCAGGACAGCACCTTTCGACGGATCAGAAAGCCTCCCTCATGTTTTGCACAATCCAACTGTGTGGTGAGAAGAAAGAACAGTTCTTCAGTACGTGCTGTGCTGCGACCGCGGGTCGAGAAGGTTCGATTGCTTCCGTGCGAGACCGAAATGGCAAGCCGCGGCCTGATAACATCACGCATCTCGCTGCTATCTCACCATGTATACTATTTATACATCGCATCGGGTGAGTCGGGGACAATACAGCACCCGCGAACGGCATGTACGATGTACAATACAGTGAACTGCATCGCGTTCGCATCACAATTCCATTCATCCCAAATGTCTACTCTGAAACATTCTGCTTCGTTGCAATATGACAAACGACTTGATTGACCTACTTTCTAGAATTCATGATTGTCTTTCTCAACTCAATCCCTTCTTCCGCATCAGAAGTTTACGATGACATCTTCCAGATCCTATCATATCAAGGATCGTCCCCACCATATTTACAACAATTTGATCCTTTAATCCTCGGGCTTTAATGCAATTTAATGTGTGGTTTGAGAACGTGCTTCCACAAGATTCCAGCGAACCATGACTTGGTCATTACCACCCTAGTTCCCTATATATGGCCCTGGAGCAGGTGAGTACACGGAAAAGGGCTATACGGCGCAGGGCCATGTGAGAAGCTTGTCTGATGCGGCTATGATGTACAACCATTGCTCCCGGTTTTGCAGGAGTAACGGTGTTGCTGACCGCGACTCTGGGATCCTGTACTTTTGGCAGCTCTGTTCCTGATTCCCGAGTCGGGCATGACTTGCCGAGGTGTACGAAGAAATCTCCACTTGCCATCCAAGAAAGGAGGTAAACCCTTGGGCTAATTTTTTGAATTAGAGCATCTTACAAAAACTATTAGCTATACATTCTATCGATTAAGTTTGCCATCACTATCACTGTTTTCATTCAAGTTTGGCCAACGAACGACGCGAAGACCCTAAAAGTAAGCAAGTCAGCTAATCACATTCACAAACGGGAGTCGAATGAGGCGGGACGTACAGTTCCGCTTGGGAGCCATTCTACGTGCGGCAGTGTCGGCAGGTTTGGTTGTGCTCTTGCCCTTACCACCATTCTTAGTCTTATCACCCTTCTTAGACTTTCCATCGCCCTTGTTCTTGCCCTTGTTCTTTTCGCCAGCGGCCTTCTTAGGGCCACCAGACTCAGAGGGTTGGGGTGGGGTTTGGTCTGCGGGAGTAGCAAGCCTCACTCCTTTCGCGGCGCCATTACGAACGGGCTTGTTCTGACCCGGCTTGGATTGCGATGAAGCTGGATCAGCCGCCCCGGTACCTTGTGAGACAACGGCACAGTTGCCGAACCCGGAAGTGGTGGTGAAGGATGCAAGACAAAGGTCCTTGTTTCCGCCACCAGTGCATTTAGTGCCGTCGGGGAGTTGGACGGTGAGTTGCTGCGTAGAAGCGTCCTTAGGAGCCTATGAACGCTGGTAAGTACAAGGACAACGAGTGCGACAGTGAGTCACATACAGCGTCACCATTGACGATCATCTTTGCCGGGACGAAGTTCTTCCCAGTTCCAGACGCATCCACTTGCACCGTCTTAATGGATCGAGAACCATCAGCACCACTGATGTCGCACCAAATCAGCCGACCAGTCATCGGTAATAATTGCAATGTACCTACCCATTGAAGTTGATGGCGGCGATCGAGAAGGTTCCATTCGCGCTTGCGGGGATTGCAGTGGAAGAATCAAGAGTTTGGGCGATGTTTACATTGCCGCAAGGATTAGCGGTGGAGGGCCGCTGAACGTCGTTGCGTGTCAGGGTACCTTTGACGCCAAGAGCAGGCGTGACGCCAGCATGAGCATTAACGGAGGACGTTAATGCAAGGAAGAATAGGGGAGCGATGGATGACTTTGAGAACATCTGGACAATGATGGGGAGCGGGATGAAAACAGGTAGGACCGGCCGAGGGAACTGCAAAAGAAATGGAAAGAGACAAACGAGAGGGATGGAAAATGTGAGGAACCTGCCCTCTGAAGGAGACTAGAACTGGGGATGAACGTGGTGTTGAGAAACTGAAAGGGACCATCGATGAGGGTTTTAAGTACCGGAAGAAGACACATGGCACGTATTGTGGAACCGAGAGGAACAAAAGGAAGTTAACGCAACAATGTAGATTGCGGCTAGCTGTGTATGCGCCGCCATGAACAAAGCGGTCAAACCACTTCCATGGCGATCGCTTGTAAGGGCAGGAGGTGACTATTCTCCCTGTGGTTGACTAAAAAAGTTTGGTTATTCGCCATCTATCCACAGACAAAGATCGGTAGACTCACACAGAATTTGAGGACGCCGCGGCCGTGGCTGACATGTGCGAGCGCGGAATAAACCAGTTCTGGACCAGCTGGCAAAAACAGGTGTTTGGTTTGCGAGTTTAAATCTGACAATGGTACGTATTGACTACCATGGAAATAAGACACAGGGGAAAATAGGTTGTTTTTCTAAATTTAACCCGAGGCCGGAGGAGAGGAGGCATGAAAAACAAAGGACAGTTACAAAGCCTCCAACCGGTTTTGTTGTTGTGGGCGAACAATGAGAACGTGAACGTGAGGTTGTGATGTAGCATGCCACGTGACATCGCTGGGAAATCCTCGGGCGGTCCGGCTGGCTCTCATAGGGTTCAGTTCAATCCTTGCCTCCCCCAATGACGAGCAAGGGCCGCGACCCCCCACCCCACATGTCTGCGGACTCACCCTCCTCGAGGAGGTCTCCAGACCGCCACGCAAGCGAGCGTGAGCAGAAGCGCCAACGGTCCCGGTCTCCCCGGCGCAATCGGCGCACGCGCATGGACTCGTATCGCCCGAGTGCGGCCGCCTCTCGCAGGGCGTACCAAGCTCGCAGGAGCAGGGAGCACCGGCGACGGGATAGAGACTCGAGGTCTAGGTCCAGGTCCAGGTCGGTATCGCGGTCGAGGTCGAGATCGAGGTCAAGGGACCGAGATTATCATGGACGACAGTCGAGGTCACGCACGAGGTCGAGGTCTTGGGAGCGGGGGCGCGGGCGATCCGACTCGAAGTCACGGTCTCGTTCCCGTTCTCGTTCTCGGTCCCGCTCCTGGTCACGCTCGCGATCGAAGTCCAGGTCGAGGTCGCGCGATAAGAGGAGCAGTCACCGAAAGCGCACCCGTCGCTCCCGCACCAGAAGTCGGTCCAAGAGTCGCAGCCGCAGCCGCAGTCGAGAACGCAAGCGGCGAAGGAAGAGGGGCGGTAAGAAGAATGTAAGTGTTTGCCGGTCAATCTCTGCTCCCGTTATCTTATCTGGTTGTGCGTCTCCAGAGGGAGAAGAGAGAAAGGAGGAAAAACGGGATGGCTTCTTCTGCTGCGCTGGGTGCCCAGTGGGGCAAATATGGCATCATTAGTGAATCCGAGTACGTGTAAAACCCTTATCTTCACCGAGGACAACGTCCGTAACTCAATTGCCACAGCATTTTTACTAAAGAGCAGGAATTCCGCGTGTGGCTCGTCGAGGAGCGCAAGATGAATCCAGAAAGGATGTCCAAAGATCAGAATAAAAAAGAATTCGCCCGATTCGTCGAGGACTACAACACTGGTATGCCATTGATAAACTCTCAGACCGTCATCACTGACCGTAATACTCAACATCGCAGCCACTTTGCCCGACGAAAAGTTTTACAACATAGAGGCCTACGAAAAACGTATGAATGCGATGCGTGCGGGCGAGTTTGTACCTCCCCCGGACGATGGCTACGACCCTGAAGCGGACATGCGAGCACACCAGAGCAGTCTCAAGCGACCTGCAGCCGAAACAGAAAGCTATCTCGACAAGGACCAACTTCAGGAGTTGCGTCGGGTGCAGCGTGAGCGCGTTGAGGTGCGATGAATCACAAACGTTACATCCTCGTGTAATTGACGTTGATCCTCAGGTCGGCAAAATGAAGCTGCTGGGTATGGATGTCAAGACAAACATGGGTGTACGGATGGATGGCCAGCTGCTCGACGGTTGATTAATTGATCGTTAATCACGGGCAGAAAACAATGCTTGCTCTTCTTTTCTTCGTTCTAATTATATTGTCATCAAAATATGTATCCGTGGCTTCAACCGAGTCGACTCGGCGCTATATACGGTTAACGGTTACATAATCACACACATTCTCATCATCGAGCCTCGAAGGCGCAGCCATCAGCCACCAAGTCACCGCAGCACAGCAGTATAAGTACCATATCGTCGTCAAGGTGCTGCAAAACAGACCCACTACATAGCGGTTTCGAACGATGGTTGATATTCTCATCTTCGGTGCAACCGGTTTCTGCGGCCGTCATGCCGTACGGTACATCCTCGAACATTCGGATCGCCCGAAATACACCGTGGGTTTAGCCGCTCGGTCCCAGTCCAAGCTTACTTCCATCGGCCTCCCCATCGACGACACTGTCCAACTATTCGAGGTCGACATTCTTGACGAGCAAGCCGTCGAGGGTGCCGTCAGGCAAGCCAAGGTCGTGCTCAATTGTGTCGGCCCGTTCTGGCACTACGGGACTCCAGTCGTGCGGTACGTCACGCAGATTTGCAGTGATTGCATCATGATCTATTCTCATACCGACGTCGCAACTGATCCCCATATGTATATGCACCAGTGCGTGCGCACGGAACGGCGTACACTACGTCGATATAACTGGAGAGACACCGTGGATTCTCGACATAATCAGAAAGTGAGAGATTGCTTTTTTTTTCAAAACCCCACACACAAGTCCTTACACACAACCCCTCCCTCCGCGGAAAAAAAAAACTCAGATACGACTGGCTCGCCACCAAAACGCACGCCATCATCGTGCCCTCCTGCGGCGTCGACTCGGTTCCCTCCGACGCGATCGTCCACCTCGCGCGCAAAACGCTCGGCGGCGCCCCGCTCGGCGCCAGCACGACCGCGGCGACCTTGCGCGGCGGCGTGCCGGGCGGCACCATCGCGTCCTTCCTGTCGGCGTTCGAAGACGTGCCCCCGAACCACCTCGCTATGGCTTTGGCCGACTGGTCGCTCTCGCCCGTGCTCGGTGCCCCCAAGCCCGCCGACCGCCTCGTTTACCGCCTCGACGGCGGCATCGTCGGTGCCATCTGGGCCATGGGTCGTATCAACCGCGCGCTGGTGCAGCGCACCGCGGGACTGCTCGAGCGTGCGCGCAGGGAGACACCACGCAGTGGTGAGGCCCGTGAGGGCGACGACCCCGCGTGTTATGGCCCTTCGTTTACGTATACCGAGTTTATGCCGACTGGCGGCGCTGTCAGCGCGTGCTTGATCAGCGTGGGGGTCATCGTGACGTTCGCTGCGCTCGCCTGTATCGCGCCCGTATGTCTCTCTTTACTTTTTTTCTTTTGCCGTCTGGTAAGCGACCATGTTCGAACCGATCACTCATTGCTGTTTTTCCACAGTTGCGGTGGGTGTTCAAGCGTTTGGTGACGCAGCCCGGATCCGGACCAGCAGACCAGTGCGTAGCCGATCGTTTTTCGTCCTTGCTTCTCTACTGTATGGCTGCGCGAGCTTACATGCGAACGCTTTTTTCCCAGCACACTCGAGAAGGGCTGCCTCAAGTATGTAAACGTGACGGTGTCAGACGAGCCGGCGCCTCGATACGCGAAAACAATTTTCCAATCTCGCGGTGATCCGGGCACGCTGCTCACCGCCGCGATGGTGGGCGAGTCTGCCTTGTCGCTACTCTTGGACAAACCCCTGCCACATGCTGCCGGCGGTGGCGTGTTGACGCCAATGTTCGTTTTTGGAGACAATCTCATTCGCCGTTTGGAGGCAAATAGCCGGTTCGAAATCAAGTCCGAGATAGTGGCGA
>Ga0307510_10002863_pt1 | contig 19833 bp, 9 predicted proteins | sample 12_EM_MG_FD_207224 | JGI IMG/M metagenome (GOLD analysis project Ga0307510, IMG submission 207224) | Populus trichocarpa ectomycorrhiza microbial communities from riparian zone in the Pacific Northwest, United States - 12_EM | ecosystem: Host-associated > Plants > Roots > Unclassified | place...
GGAAATCAGAAGTTTATTTGTCTGCCGTACTACAAAAACCAGCAAGAGTGTGATGATTACTGGAGTTCTTACAGGAAATTGAAAGAGGTGAGAGTTTTGCTTCCATTTCTAGCTTTGTTCACACAGCATTTTGTGTGAGTTCATCGACTCAAACATTTTCTTAAATTCGTTTCAACATGCAATAAGTGCATCAATTATTACTTCTCTCAACTGTAAACCAGCATTAGGAGATGATGTTTGTGCTTTGTAATCTAGTAACTGGTTTATCTTTTACTGTATTTTAGGGGAGTTAACTATCCAAGCTAAAAGAAATGTTAGGAAATGGAAAATTCATAGTGTATAATAACTATCCATCTTTAAAGTGCAAGTTCGTGATGTTTCTTTTCATTCACATTGCAGTTCCAAGTTTGAATTTGATAACTGTCCATCTTCATGGGTTCTAATTGGGAAACTGTCTTAGGTAATGATAAGGGAGTGGCTTAACCGGTGGTTACAAGTCTTGACTTGCGTTCACCTAGTTTCTGGCTTGTTCTCTAACTTGTACTTTTCTCTTTAGCACACCGACTACTTGATATGTGAGTACCAGAGTTCATTTGGGAAGTCAAGAGCATATGAATGTAATAATGCTTGGAACTAGGAAGTACTAGCTCTAGATTTTAGTTATAGGGAAACATGATAATCACTTTTAAGATGTTGATTCGTAGGGAAGATTTTGGTATCCTTTCGCAAACGGATATTGACAATATTCCAATTCATCTTTGTGGTAGTGGCATTGCATTCTTGTATGTGCACAAGCTGTTCCCTTCATTTCTGAGTTGTGTTTGGCTTTAGAGTTAAAGCGAGCTAAATGGTAAATTCTTTAACAATTAACCTCCCTTAGCCTCGTTTGATAATTTTGCAAGGAAAGAGGAGGTAAAAGTTACGGGGCTTAACTTGAACTTGACCTCTTATTCTCATGTGTTTCCAAATGAAAAACATAATTCATTTAGGAACGACTGGTTGCTGCAACCTCGTTTCTAAACAGGCCTTTATCCCGATCCAAATATTAGTGTTTCCCTCTTCTGGATTGGGTACGATGGTCCGGCGCTTTTGGGCAATCCCTTGGATAAGTGCATTTTGCAGTTGAATATATAGCAATGGAATACATGAAAAGAATAAAAAACATGGCCCTGCAAGCTAACTATTCTAGGAAGACCATTAATTCTCAGGTGTCCTGTAATGAATGAAATTTACTAAATCATCTGTGAACCCTCCGAGTCTGGTATCCCTTGGTAGGTTAAAAAGATGCTGTGGGCAGATGGCAGCTGGAGCTGGCTTTTTGGATATAATTTGCTGGCTTTTCCATAAGGGGAGGGACGTAGGAGTTTTACTATATTTACTCCTTTTCACCGTCCATCACAAGTGGTTTCAAACGTTGAGGTGATGTATAATCAATGCTGTATGGTTCTTTTCCTTGCTTTGCTTTAATTTTCTTCTGCCAATGTATGAATCGACGGTGGGACTTTTTAGAAATTTTGAAGCTCCTCCAACTTGATAATTTAATGCCTTATCTGCAAGATATTAACTGCTACTGTCCTGTCAGGGGAAATACTTCGATTTCCAACTGGTTCGGCAGTCCTAGGCCCACCTAATAGCCTATTGTTAGGCTCTAAACCTAACCTAATTCAATACTCCAGTCATAATTAACTCAGGTTAATTTTGATTAATTAAAACAATATAGTTTTAAAATTCTTCTTAAAATTAAACAAAACCTTGACTAAATCAACCGTGCCATACCGTGTCAAGAGTTTGCGATGGCCTATAAGCATCCTATTTTTCACACCAAAAAAGAGTTATTTTTTGGAAACTTCCAAGACCTAGCCCGAGTTACTATAACTCAAGTGATGTATTAAGCAAAGCAACACAGACATATCTCTTAATTACCATGTTAATATATTATAAGCTAGTAGTAATGTCTTAGGCTTCTGTAGAAGAATGTATAATCCATCATCCCATTAATTATAATAAGTTCAACTAACATACATATCTAATCATATATCAGGATAGACCTTGACAAAGTGGAGGCTGAATTGGAAGTGCCCACATGACTCACCCTCACCACTAGGGTGAGATATGAAATAAGTTCGCCGGGAAAGATTGCTTTAGGTTTGAACAGGGGAGGAACCATTCCGATAACGTTCTTCTCCACCAGGTGGGAAAACGTCCATTTAGTTGCGTGGGGGCATGACTTAGCTGAAGAAGTTTTATCAAGCATGGATACCCTCTGTGATGGGGGTATTGATGCCTTGGATGTTGGCGCTGTTGAGAAGCTTCATTCCCTCCTCACTCATCTGCTGAACTTCTGAAGGTGACAGAATCCTAATGCAGCGAACACAGCCAACGAATTCCCTGCACAAGCACATCAAACTTAGGCCTTGAAATAGAAAGGACTTCTTTGCTATCTACACACAAAGAATATATATATAACCACAAGCAAACCAGCAAGAAATTGGAAAGGGCAAAATGACACTTACTCCCAAGGATCATCACCTATGAGTAGAACATCATTCTCGTAGTCCACATATACTAATTTCCACCCAGAACCTTTAGGGTTATTTAGCAGCCCATCAAGTCCAAACATGCATTCAATAGCGGAGCATAGTTCTTCATAATTTTTGAAACTTGAGACATCAATTGACCTCCCAACAGACCCTGTCTTCTGAACCTGTAAACCATAAACAATGTTAGCACCCAACATTCGAGTTAATGAAATGTAATAAAATCATGGGAAAAAAACATCCAAATGCCCTCAATCTCACTCACAAACATGCAGAGAGACTAAAAACCTGAACAAAGGTAACGTTTAAGTATGATTTTACTAGATAAAGTCTTCCATTTTGGAATAATCATGCTAATAATCTGATGTATATGACCCAAGCTGATTGTTACCAAAGATCTTTTATTTACAACACAATCATGCATACCTTGGTATATGTGCGCACACGTGGGGCTACTTGCTGCCATGAGTTATTCTGGAGCAGATTGCTATTATCAAATTCAATGTTGCTTGAAGATGTGCCACCTGAGTTGTCAGGAAAGTCTTGCCGTGAGAAAGCTTGGGAATCTGCTAGGCTTGCTGAGGTAATCTGAGACTGAACATCCTGGCTTGAGCTGAGGTTGCCAACTAGACAATCTGAAGCATTCTGCAAATCAGCATCCTTTAATGTGCAGAACTCATCTAGAATAGCACTTGAGACAGACCGATCATACACAGAACCACCACCATTGCTAGCATCAATGTTAAGAGAACCATAAATTCCACTTTGATCATTGCTCTCGTCAGATGAATCCTTCACTGCACCTGAGTTGAAGCTACATGGCTCTTGCTGAGCCAAAGGAATCAATTGGTTCGCTTCAGATAAAATTCTCAAATTGCTCATCTGATGATCCCACGCATCTTGATGCATAAAAGGTAAAGAGGGATCTTGTAATCCAAACATAGACAACGGTCCTGATCTACACATACTGTCAATAGACATTGGATGTGATATCCATTCGCCTGCGTCTAGAAATGGAAGAGAGCAGTTTGGTGTAGTGGCATCAGCTAGAGATGCACGGATCTGTTGGGAATTAAGTAGCGATGACTCTGTAAGTGCCTGCATAGGCCAGAGGCTGGCTTGTAATTGTGACTGGCCCTGATTCTGATTTTGGAACACCAGATGATTTGTGGCATTCTGCTGAGTCATAGGACACGAGATTGGTTTTTGCACAATGCACTCTCCTGTTGAGGTTGGCTGGCTTAACTGATCTGGCAAATGCTCAGGTTTTGCTTTGAATTTCCCATCAACTCCTCCAACTGACGCTTGATTTTCAACTTTGCTCAAAGAAAGTGACTTCCCAGCTACATTTGCTTTTGATGAATATGAGTTCATGGCATTGGATTGGTCTAGACAGATCTGGGAATAGTTTTGGTTTTCTATGGGCGTAATTCCTGACTGGTTTAGCTGAGGCGTCTGATTAATTGCTGCCTGCATGTTCTTAACATCTAATGAAGCCACCTTCACAGCAGATACTTCTGGTAGTGCAGTTCCACAGATTCCAGGATAGTTAACAGCTTGAGGTTTCATTAGCATGTTAATCAGTTGTTCAGAATACATGTTTGACATTGAAGCATATGGAAGACTTGCATTTCCACTCCCTGGAAGCAATGCAAGAGGCTTTTTAACCAAACCCCCCCATTCAGTATCTCCTGGAAGGACAAACAGCATAAAATGAATTTTCAACAAATTTTCCTAACCGAAAAAAAAAACTAGCAAAATGCTCACCTAAAAATCCAGACTGCAAGGGTCGTTTGAGACCAGAAGTCAGAGAGGGAAAAATAAAGAGACTTTCAGGAGTCTCAATTTCCCATGAACTAACCCTGTTCTGCTTATCAGAACACCCAGGCTCATCCCACTCTACCTGTTTGTAAGACAGATATGAAAATCAATTGCAAATTGGCAAAGCAGAGAAAAAATAACATAATACTAACATCACTGCAAAAGAAAATGATTTGGTCAGATCAACAAGTAGCCTAATCTACCTGAAGATTCCGCCACTTGGAACCAGGCCACCTCAATGGATCTAAGTCACTAATACCAACTATTGTGCCCATATATCTGTGGAATAGATTACAGACAGTTAATAATATACATTACGACAGATGAATGTTCAGAGCCCTGAGCATGGAATTAAAACATAGATGACTTTGAACTTCGCAGAAAAAATAGAATGTGCTTCTGTCCTTGTCACGATGCAGAAAACTAAATGGGGTTACTTAATGAATTAAGCAGTTGATTGAAATTCATGATTGTTATTCGTGCAGATGCGTTACCTATACCCGCATAATTAAAGATGTAAGAGGACTCAGAACTCAGAATATGACCTGCGTTTTCCAGACTCTTCTGTCTCAAACATCATTCCAAATCTCATACCAACTGAGACTTGAGTCCCAAATACAGTTTTCCGGAATTTAATCAATGGAATGACAAAGTCTGAAGGGCATGCCCTGTGAATTGTAGAAAGCAGTAACCACTAATTAGAGTCAGAAACCAAAATAAAAAGGGCAAAGGGCAAAGACAAGTAGGATATGATTGTAAATTTAACAAACCTTGGATTGTAAAAAATGGTGAATGGGCTTCGATTGCCAGCAGCATGAGCTGCAGCAGCAAGGACACCAATGTGCATGCTATCAGCAGATAGAACTGATGATGGTAATGTTGTTTGTTGACGGTTTGCATGCCTCACACCCACCATCAAGTGGGACTTTTCATTCCTGAAATTACAGAGGATGAGTTGCTTTAAGATCATTATGGTGAGTTGTCAAAATCCATGAAGATTACCTATTACCTATTGTTTAACACAATTTTCTTAACAATTAAATGCGGTCAAATAGCATAGCAGAGCTTCTCAACACTTGGAATAAAAACCTAAGCTTCTTTTCTATTGAGAATTCATTCAAAAATAAAAATAATGAACTTACCTGATAAATTATTGGTTATTTTTGTAAAGCTAATTTAAGAAGACAAGTTTCTGCAGCATCCAAGGAAAATCTGAATTCGAATGGTATAACTTACCTGATAAACAGAACAGAATCACCTGCTTTAAGCCTTTTTGAACCAACAAATAAGCTCCACCCAGTTGTAAGAAGGAAAGAAAGTGTTAAAAAGAATTCATGAATTCAAATGTCCTAAAATCTAAAATAAATATAAAAAAATCAATTAATTTTGGCTTAGGGAAACTAGTCCACAAATATTAAAAATATTGAGATCATTGATAAAAATCGTATTAGTGACAGTTTTGCGTCATATGGTTTCTGTTTTTAAATGGTTTGTAATATTATTTTAATATATTTTTAATAAAAAACATATTTTAAAAAAACATATTCACAGTTAACAAACACATAAAAGAATAACTGCAACCAACAACCTGCTCCCCAAAGCTGCTTTGTCCTAACTAATCAAGCACTAAAAAATCTCACAACTTGCTTCACTTCACAAACATCATTCTCCGAGTACTTACACAGACACTCCCCCCCTCCCTCCCTCTCTTTCTGTGAAGAAGAGGCTAATATGGGATCAGTGTCGCTGAAAATAGGAGATGGAACAGCCAGATTCAAGAGAGCAAGTTTCTGTTCATCAGCAGTGAACATTCTTATGCTCTTCTCTGTACTAACCACTAATCTTTTTGCATTATATGCCTTCACATCTTCTCCAAAAGACCATCAAACTCACCTCTTTCACAATCCCCATAAAAATATATCTTTGATCTCTGAGCATGTCTCTTTAATACTAAGAGAGATCGCTGCTTCTCAAAAAAAGCTTGCCGGGATGGAGAAAGAGCTTTTGGGCTATGAAACTATGGATATTTCAAGGCCCAATATTGCAAGTGAGCTCAAATTGTTTTTGCAACACCATCAACTCCCTCTTGGCAAAGATTCAAGAACTGGGATCACTGAAATGGTGGCTTCTGTGGGTCATTCTTGTGAGAAATCTGCAGACTTGTTGTCTCAGTATATGGCTTACAAGGTTTCTGGGCCCTGTCCTGGTGATTGGAGCCTTGGCCAGAAGTTGATTTTGCGTGGATGCGAGCCTTTGCCCAGAAGGAGATGCTTTGCAAAGTCTGTTCAAAAGGTGGGTCTTTATCGTTTTCCTGTTTCTCTTTGGAAACCTGTTAGTGAAAAGATTTTAACTTGGAGTGGTCTTGGTTGCAAGAATCTTGAGTGCTTGAATAGAAAGAAGTTGAGCAGGGATTGTGTTGGTTGCTTTAATATTACTAGTGATTATGAGACTCAAAGGTTTGTTAAAGCTCGAGGCAAGAATGATTTTATCATTGATGATGTGTTAGCTTTAGCAAGTGGGGGAATTAGAATTGGATTTGATATTGGTGGTGGGTCTGGGACTTTTGCTGCTAGGATGGCAGAGAGAAATGTGACTGTGATTACTAATACTTTGAATGTGGATGCTCCATTTAGTGAATTTATTGCAGCAAGAGGGCTTTTCCCTTTGTATTTGAGTTTAGATCACAGGTTCCCTTTCTATGACAATGTTTTCGATTTAATTCATGCTTCTAGTGGATTGGATGGAGGGGACAAACCTGAAAAACTGGAGTTCCTAATGTTTGACATCGATCGAATTCTGAGGGCTGGTGGATTGTTTTGGTTGGATAACTTTTACTGTGCAGATGATGAGAAGAAGACAGCTTTGACTCGACTGATTGAGCGGTTTGGGTATAAGAAGCTGAAATGGGTTGTGGGAGAGAAGATAGACACAGCTGGGTCAGGGAAATCAGAAGTTTATTTGTCTGCCGTACTACAAAAACCAGCAAGAGTGTGATGATTACTGGAGTTCTTACAGGAAATTGAAAGAGGTGAGAGTTTTGCTTCCATTTCTAGCTTTGTTCACACAGCATTTTGTGTGAGTTCATCGACTCAAACATTTTCTTAAATTCGTTTCAACATGCAATAAGTGCATCAATTATTACTTCTCTCAACTGTAAACCAGCATTAGGAGATGATGTTTGTGCTTTGTAATCTAGTAACTGGTTTATCTTTTACTGTATTTTAGGGGAGTTAACTATCCAAGCTAAAAGAAATGTTAGGAAATGGAAAATTCATAGTGTATAATAACTATCCATCTTTAAAGTGCAAGTTCGTGATGTTTCTTTTCATTCACATTGCAGTTCCAAGTTTGAATTTGATAACTGTCCATCTTCATGGGTTCTAATTGGGAAACTGTCTTAGGTAATGATAAGGGAGTGGCTTAACCGGTGGTTACAAGTCTTGACTTGCGTTCACCTAGTTTCTGGCTTGTTCTCTAACTTGTACTTTTCTCTTTAGCACACCGACTACTTGATATGTGAGTACCAGAGTTCATTTGGGAAGTCAAGAGCATATGAATGTAATAATGCTTGGAACTAGGAAGTACTAGCTCTAGATTTTAGTTATAGGGAAACATGATAATCACTTTTAAGATGTTGATTCGTAGGGAAGATTTTGGTATCCTTTCGCAAACGGATATTGACAATATTCCAATTCATCTTTGTGGTAGTGGCATTGCATTCTTGTATGTGCACAAGCTGTTCCCTTCATTTCTGAGTTGTGTTTGGCTTTAGAGTTAAAGCGAGCTAAATGGTAAATTCTTTAACAATTAACCTCCCTTAGCCTCGTTTGATAATTTTGCAAGGAAAGAGGAGGTAAAAGTTACGGGGCTTAACTTGAACTTGACCTCTTATTCTCATGTGTTTCCAAATGAAAAACATAATTCATTTAGGAACGACTGGTTGCTGCAACCTCGTTTCTAAACAGGCCTTTATCCCGATCCAAATATTAGTGTTTCCCTCTTCTGGATTGGGTACGATGGTCCGGCGCTTTTGGGCAATCCCTTGGATAAGTGCATTTTGCAGTTGAATATATAGCAATGGAATACATGAAAAGAATAAAAAACATGGCCCTGCAAGCTAACTATTCTAGGAAGACCATTAATTCTCAGGTGTCCTGTAATGAATGAAATTTACTAAATCATCTGTGAACCCTCCGAGTCTGGTATCCCTTGGTAGGTTAAAAAGATGCTGTGGGCAGATGGCAGCTGGAGCTGGCTTTTTGGATATAATTTGCTGGCTTTTCCATAAGGGGAGGGACGTAGGAGTTTTACTATATTTACTCCTTTTCACCGTCCATCACAAGTGGTTTCAAACGTTGAGGTGATGTATAATCAATGCTGTATGGTTCTTTTCCTTGCTTTGCTTTAATTTTCTTCTGCCAATGTATGAATCGACGGTGGGACTTTTTAGAAATTTTGAAGCTCCTCCAACTTGATAATTTAATGCCTTATCTGCAAGATATTAACTGCTACTGTCCTGTCAGGGGAAATACTTCGATTTCCAACTGGTTCGGCAGTCCTAGGCCCACCTAATAGCCTATTGTTAGGCTCTAAACCTAACCTAATTCAATACTCCAGTCATAATTAACTCAGGTTAATTTTGATTAATTAAAACAATATAGTTTTAAAATTCTTCTTAAAATTAAACAAAACCTTGACTAAATCAACCGTGCCATACCGTGTCAAGAGTTTGCGATGGCCTATAAGCATCCTATTTTTCACACCAAAAAAGAGTTATTTTTTGGAAACTTCCAAGACCTAGCCCGAGTTACTATAACTCAAGTGATGTATTAAGCAAAGCAACACAGACATATCTCTTAATTACCATGTTAATATATTATAAGCTAGTAGTAATGTCTTAGGCTTCTGTAGAAGAATGTATAATCCATCATCCCATTAATTATAATAAGTTCAACTAACATACATATCTAATCATATATCAGGATAGACCTTGACAAAGTGGAGGCTGAATTGGAAGTGCCCACATGACTCACCCTCACCACTAGGGTGAGATATGAAATAAGTTCGCCGGGAAAGATTGCTTTAGGTTTGAACAGGGGAGGAACCATTCCGATAACGTTCTTCTCCACCAGGTGGGAAAACGTCCATTTAGTTGCGTGGGGGCATGACTTAGCTGAAGAAGTTTTATCAAGCATGGATACCCTCTGTGATGGGGGTATTGATGCCTTGGATGTTGGCGCTGTTGAGAAGCTTCATTCCCTCCTCACTCATCTGCTGAACTTCTGAAGGTGACAGAATCCTAATGCAGCGAACACAGCCAACGAATTCCCTGCACAAGCACATCAAACTTAGGCCTTGAAATAGAAAGGACTTCTTTGCTATCTACACACAAAGAATATATATATAACCACAAGCAAACCAGCAAGAAATTGGAAAGGGCAAAATGACACTTACTCCCAAGGATCATCACCTATGAGTAGAACATCATTCTCGTAGTCCACATATACTAATTTCCACCCAGAACCTTTAGGGTTATTTAGCAGCCCATCAAGTCCAAACATGCATTCAATAGCGGAGCATAGTTCTTCATAATTTTTGAAACTTGAGACATCAATTGACCTCCCAACAGACCCTGTCTTCTGAACCTGTAAACCATAAACAATGTTAGCACCCAACATTCGAGTTAATGAAATGTAATAAAATCATGGGAAAAAAACATCCAAATGCCCTCAATCTCACTCACAAACATGCAGAGAGACTAAAAACCTGAACAAAGGTAACGTTTAAGTATGATTTTACTAGATAAAGTCTTCCATTTTGGAATAATCATGCTAATAATCTGATGTATATGACCCAAGCTGATTGTTACCAAAGATCTTTTATTTACAACACAATCATGCATACCTTGGTATATGTGCGCACACGTGGGGCTACTTGCTGCCATGAGTTATTCTGGAGCAGATTGCTATTATCAAATTCAATGTTGCTTGAAGATGTGCCACCTGAGTTGTCAGGAAAGTCTTGCCGTGAGAAAGCTTGGGAATCTGCTAGGCTTGCTGAGGTAATCTGAGACTGAACATCCTGGCTTGAGCTGAGGTTGCCAACTAGACAATCTGAAGCATTCTGCAAATCAGCATCCTTTAATGTGCAGAACTCATCTAGAATAGCACTTGAGACAGACCGATCATACACAGAACCACCACCATTGCTAGCATCAATGTTAAGAGAACCATAAATTCCACTTTGATCATTGCTCTCGTCAGATGAATCCTTCACTGCACCTGAGTTGAAGCTACATGGCTCTTGCTGAGCCAAAGGAATCAATTGGTTCGCTTCAGATAAAATTCTCAAATTGCTCATCTGATGATCCCACGCATCTTGATGCATAAAAGGTAAAGAGGGATCTTGTAATCCAAACATAGACAACGGTCCTGATCTACACATACTGTCAATAGACATTGGATGTGATATCCATTCGCCTGCGTCTAGAAATGGAAGAGAGCAGTTTGGTGTAGTGGCATCAGCTAGAGATGCACGGATCTGTTGGGAATTAAGTAGCGATGACTCTGTAAGTGCCTGCATAGGCCAGAGGCTGGCTTGTAATTGTGACTGGCCCTGATTCTGATTTTGGAACACCAGATGATTTGTGGCATTCTGCTGAGTCATAGGACACGAGATTGGTTTTTGCACAATGCACTCTCCTGTTGAGGTTGGCTGGCTTAACTGATCTGGCAAATGCTCAGGTTTTGCTTTGAATTTCCCATCAACTCCTCCAACTGACGCTTGATTTTCAACTTTGCTCAAAGAAAGTGACTTCCCAGCTACATTTGCTTTTGATGAATATGAGTTCATGGCATTGGATTGGTCTAGACAGATCTGGGAATAGTTTTGGTTTTCTATGGGCGTAATTCCTGACTGGTTTAGCTGAGGCGTCTGATTAATTGCTGCCTGCATGTTCTTAACATCTAATGAAGCCACCTTCACAGCAGATACTTCTGGTAGTGCAGTTCCACAGATTCCAGGATAGTTAACAGCTTGAGGTTTCATTAGCATGTTAATCAGTTGTTCAGAATACATGTTTGACATTGAAGCATATGGAAGACTTGCATTTCCACTCCCTGGAAGCAATGCAAGAGGCTTTTTAACCAAACCCCCCCATTCAGTATCTCCTGGAAGGACAAACAGCATAAAATGAATTTTCAACAAATTTTCCTAACCGAAAAAAAAAACTAGCAAAATGCTCACCTAAAAATCCAGACTGCAAGGGTCGTTTGAGACCAGAAGTCAGAGAGGGAAAAATAAAGAGACTTTCAGGAGTCTCAATTTCCCATGAACTAACCCTGTTCTGCTTATCAGAACACCCAGGCTCATCCCACTCTACCTGTTTGTAAGACAGATATGAAAATCAATTGCAAATTGGCAAAGCAGAGAAAAAATAACATAATACTAACATCACTGCAAAAGAAAATGATTTGGTCAGATCAACAAGTAGCCTAATCTACCTGAAGATTCCGCCACTTGGAACCAGGCCACCTCAATGGATCTAAGTCACTAATACCAACTATTGTGCCCATATATCTGTGGAATAGATTACAGACAGTTAATAATATACATTACGACAGATGAATGTTCAGAGCCCTGAGCATGGAATTAAAACATAGATGACTTTGAACTTCGCAGAAAAAATAGAATGTGCTTCTGTCCTTGTCACGATGCAGAAAACTAAATGGGGTTACTTAATGAATTAAGCAGTTGATTGAAATTCATGATTGTTATTCGTGCAGATGCGTTACCTATACCCGCATAATTAAAGATGTAAGAGGACTCAGAACTCAGAATATGACCTGCGTTTTCCAGACTCTTCTGTCTCAAACATCATTCCAAATCTCATACCAACTGAGACTTGAGTCCCAAATACAGTTTTCCGGAATTTAATCAATGGAATGACAAAGTCTGAAGGGCATGCCCTGTGAATTGTAGAAAGCAGTAACCACTAATTAGAGTCAGAAACCAAAATAAAAAGGGCAAAGGGCAAAGACAAGTAGGATATGATTGTAAATTTAACAAACCTTGGATTGTAAAAAATGGTGAATGGGCTTCGATTGCCAGCAGCATGAGCTGCAGCAGCAAGGACACCAATGTGCATGCTATCAGCAGATAGAACTGATGATGGTAATGTTGTTTGTTGACGGTTTGCATGCCTCACACCCACCATCAAGTGGGACTTTTCATTCCTGAAATTACAGAGGATGAGTTGCTTTAAGATCATTATGGTGAGTTGTCAAAATCCATGAAGATTACCTATTACCTATTGTTTAACACAATTTTCTTAACAATTAAATGCGGTCAAATAGCATAGCAGAGCTTCTCAACACTTGGAATAAAAACCTAAGCTTCTTTTCTATTGAGAATTCATTCAAAAATAAAAATAATGAACTTACCTGATAAATTATTGGTTATTTTTGTAAAGCTAATTTAAGAAGACAAGTTTCTGCAGCATCCAAGGAAAATCTGAATTCGAATGGTATAACTTACCTGATAAACAGAACAGAATCACCTGCTTTAAGCCTTTTTGAACCAACAAATAAGCTCCACCCAGTTGTAAGAAGGTGTCGCTTTGGCTGCCCTGCATAAAAGGAAGGGAAAGGAGGATGAAGCATAGCCAGAACAAGTTCAATGCTGAGGTAAAACAAAAAAAAAAATGCCATCATTTTTATGGGCTAATTTACTAGATTTTAGGGGTGAAGAACATCTTCTAGGCCAAAGTTTCCACTGAACAAAGATATTCATACTTCTGGTTCTCTAAATATAAGGTCTTCTTCAAATAAATTACAACTACAACGCAGATGGCTCCTCACCGCGGTATATATGGCGAAATGTCCAGGTATTATCATGCAAGTCCCTGACAACAAGCTCCTGAGATGGTGGTTGCATTGAGTAATCCTGAGACAAGCAAAATTTAATATAACAGCTCCCTATTTCATCGGGGCTTGCAAGTATTTTCAAATTAGCAAGATTAGCTTACCAATGGAGGGAAGAGCTTTTCTGCTGCCCTGCGTGGCACTGAGAACCCACCATGTGTACTTGTATCACTAGCGGTCAAAGCTTTGCAGAAAAATTCACTCGGATGCTTGCTGGGCTTTAGCCCAAAATCTGGTACAGGGAAGACGTCTTTTTCCTACATGAAGGTCAGATTCATTTAGTTTGAGGCTGGATGAAGGGATAAGCAAATTGGAAGAAGTTCGATGAATTGACAGTGTTTAAGCTTTACAGAGTTCACTGGTTGAAGACTCATTTGAGCATGGATTTCATCTGTATCTTTGTCTGCCTATCAGGAAAAGGTAAATCACAGGTAAAAAACTGATCTTCTAACAGGCAGAGTGTACACTGGTACATCTATATCAAAAGAAAAGCAAAGAAGAATCAGAAGAAAAAATGGCATACATGAAGGGTAACATTGTGAACTTGGCACAGTAACTGAGAAGGGAGATTTGGGTAGTTGGGAATCTGTGAAGTAGCTGATCTCTTAGTGGAAACGGCCACCTATACATGGAAATAAAATGCCCATCAGTTCAGCAAATCAAAGATTGAATAATCAGCAGCATAACAAGGCTTCCATAACCTTGGAATCATGGTTTAACTTCAATTTCTTTTAAAACCACCATGGTCCCACTCTTCCCAGAATAAAGTCCTAATTTACTATCAGTTGGTGTTTTGGAATTGTATGGTTGATACACTGCAAATGAAAAGTCACCCCGTTCGTCAAAAAAGAAAAATCATCACACCTAACAAGAGATCAACCTCCATAACGCAATTTAGTACAGTAGAAACCTCTTATGAACGTGCTTCGTATCGATAAATAATCATAAGGGGAGAAAGGGTCAAGATTGAAAGAGATAAATTCAAACCTGCTCACTGTGTCCTTGAGGGAAATAATACACCAGACTTCCAACCTGGGGCAAGGAAACTAGCGGACCTGCACAAGCGTACCACAGCTCCGAGTTTATTGCCTTCCGTGTCCCTGAAATCATGCACAACAAAATCAAAAACATAAGACACACACTTGGACAAAAGAGCACTGTTTTTGGACATGTACTTATGCAGAAAGTTAAGCCTTCATGTTAAAGACTCATCCTTTACCGGATCATTTCAGCCCGTAAGCGATAACAATTATAGAAAGTCAAAACTCTTATGAGAAACAAGGATTTCAATGACATGAAACAAACCAGACTGGTCTTGAAATTCTTTCAACAGCTTCATTTCCTCGAGCAGATTTGTTTGAGCTCCATTAATAATCCCTCCTGTTTTGATTTTCTCTTCAGCAGAACCCATCTTCTGCTTCTCTTTGTGTTGGTAAGTACTGTCTACCACACAGCCAGAGCACCTCAATAGAAAAATTCCGTCTTTACCTCAACAACTCAAACCCCTTGCTTACAGGAACCCCCATCAAACAACATAAAAGTACAGCATTAAAATCACAAGCCTGTGTTCCTCCAAAAGAAGCTAAACTTTTAAGACCAGCCCATGTCAAGGAATCTTAAATTCACTAAAAGGACCAATCCAATTGGGCAAAAGATAGAAACAAACACCCTCTTGTGGGGAGTCCTTGATAATCCAAAATCAAGGAAGACAGCCAGCAAAAAGGTATTCACTAGACTAGATAGAGTTTTTTTAAGTTGTGGGGGCAGAAAAGGAGAGCTTTTTATTGACACGGCAAAAACCGAAAGCTTTTATGCATCAAAGCACGCGAAGAAAAGCATGAGTGTGGTGGTGGTCTTGTAGCTATTATTCATTCGACTTTTCATTGAAACCACTGATCTCCATCTATCATCATCAAGAAATTCAAAAAACAAAAAGAAAATTTATATCTCTGTAAATGTGAAGCAGTGGCAGCCGTATTTGCTTGAAAGTAGAAAGAGGGTGCATGCTATTAACCTGCACTCCAACTTTCCGGAAATGGCTCTCTCTTTGCAGCTTTAAACTGTTTTAAGGAAGACCAAGTTAAAACAAAAGTAAAAGATGCAATAAATAAAATAAAAATAAATCACAGTAAGAGGAGAACACGAAATCAAGTACAGCAGAGAGTGATAGCGACAAGAAACCATGGTTTTTTTAAAGAGGAGGGAGAGAAGAATGTGAAGGTGGCGCATTTTAGCACGTGAATACGAGGATTTACGAGGGGTATTCTTCTGGGGAGAACCTTAAAGTAATCTCTCTACCTTTAATTGATTCTTAATGTAGTCCTCAAGCAAACTATATTATCAATTGAGTCCTTCACCTATCGATCAACACAGATTTGTAACGTGGAAATTTTAATTTTCTTCAAGATAGTGATATTTTATACGTGTCAGGAATAGAAAAATATGAACAAAAGATGTTATGTTATTAGCTCAGAGTTATGGAATGGTGGGACTTTACCTCTTAATTGAATGTTTATTATTCGTGTTTTTAAAAAAATTAATTTGTTTTTGTTAAAAATTAATTTTTATATATATTTTGGATTATTTTGATGCGCTAATCTTAAAAATAATTTTTAAAAAATAAAAAAATATCATTTTAATGTATTTCTACATGAAAAGTACTTTAAAAAACAACTACAACCACACTCCTAAATAGACTTTATGTATGTTTTCATCGATTGTGTTGATATGTATTTAGGATTAATAATGAGATTTTTATTCTATTTGCAATCAGATCATATTTTCTTGAGAGAAGTTTAACATTTATACAGTTTCATGCATAAAACATTTAAGATATATTTTGGTATTGTGATAATTTTTATAATTATAATTTAAAAAAATATTTTAAAAACAGTATTTAATAAGACTCTGCATAAATATAGTGCAAAACACTTTCGAAAATATACTTCGAGTAAAACATTGTTTCAACTTTAAACCACATCTCATCACTTTACCAAATTGATCCTTAATTTAATGTTAAATGGAGAGTTACAAATTTTTTAGCTTTGTGATATTGTTGTCTGATTTCTTAATATATAAGCTAAATGCTGTGTATATTTCTTTCAGCAAAATCATACTACAAGATATTTTTGTTCTCGCTCAAATAGCCTTGATTAAGTATGATGACTTGATTGGTAAAATTCTTAGTTTGGAAACCTAAATAATTAATAATTGGTGGCTGGTTCGGGTACTAGGCTCCATTCCTCTCCTCTAAACCTTGGATTTTGGCATTTTGCTACATGGATCCTGCTGTGCTTTGATCACCTTTACATTTCACCTCCTCTATCAGGGCAAATTTTGGTCTGTTTATTATGTGTTTGTGGAATCTTGATTGTTTGGAAATTCAAAAGGAAGGAACAGGGAAGTGCTTTTATATCTCTGCTTTTGGAGTCTGATTGTCTTGACCACTGCTCACGCATGCGGGTTGAAATTTATATAGGTTTATGTTACATTGTAATAGGTTTGTGTTATAATGTGTTTAATTTTTATTAAATGGAATGGGTAGTGGCGAGATTCAAACTCGTGACTTCTTGATCGATAATGCTCTAATATCATATCGAATAATTATCACAATTTAAAATTCCAAGTTGTGAGGTGAGGTATTATAATATAATTTATATAATCTTTTAATACAAGCCAATCGGGGGAGGCGCATCATAGCATTAAACGATATACATGTCATGTCCTCGTGTTCATCGGTGCACGGCATCATTCGACTTCAAGGTTTATTTACCATCCTTTTTGTTTTTTGTAAGGTCATGAAATCCTTGAGGATTGTATTAATTAAAATAAAATAAAGTAAAGGGGATAGCGGTTTTACCATGCACTTATTTAATATTCACTCTCTCAATAATCATGGTAGATTTAAATACTATTTAAAAACTTCAATTTAGTCCTTAGTTTTTTGTTATGCACAATCGAACTCCTTTTAAGCCCAAGATGATAGCTAGTTGGTTCTTTTTTCTAAGAGAGAGTGAAATTAAAAAACAAATAACCAAAGTAAAAACACAAACAAAATAGTTTAGCACCCCATCTTTTTAATTTAGCAGGTGACCAATCCTTTAAATTTTTTGAAATTCAATTTTCATGCCAAACTTTTTTTTTCCCATCATTTTTCAGTTTTTTTTTTTTTGTGAGATGATGGAGAGAGCTTATCGAATTTCGACGTGGAGAAATGAAGCTCATTATTGGCATCTATTTTGACCATCAAAATGGTTAAAATTAACATTAACAGGTTCCATTAGATGAAGAGATTCTCGTGGTTGTTGTTTTAGGCCTTGATACAACCTAAGAAAATAAAATCTAAGTCGAGGATAAGATATTTTATTCAGTTTGATTTTGTGTTTGGATCTTTTTTTTTTTGTTTACTAGATTGAGAGGTTGATTTCTTAATGTTACAAGGGTGTTTGTATTGTGTTTTTTTGTTGAAATAAATTGGTAGACAATACATCATTTGCTATAATAAGTAACGTGTCACCTATCTACTTTTTTTTTCTAATAGATATAGCATGTTTTTTTAAATAAAAAAATAGTTGGCCTAGACATGCGGATTTGTCTTAAAAGCCCATATGCCTTGACTTTTTTTTTTAAAGGGCTAGGACACTTGACCATCGTGCCAAGCTACTAGGATCATTTTCTACCCTTCTTGTCTAGAATATATTAATGTTGTATATAAATTTATAATTTTTTTTTATTGAAGTCGATCGGGTCTATGATAGAATCACAACTTCAACATGTTAAATGATCTAAATACATTAATTATATAAACAAATATAACAAGTAATATAAGGGCGTGTTTGTTTGTTTACGCGACAAACCACGCAATAAATGAATTTTCCTACAATGAAATCCTGAGCGAAAAGACAGAAGTGAACATTTGACTGCATAGCAATTGGAATTACAAGGTATTTCTGGCCTCGAGGAGTCAGATTGGTTGGCTGAGAATTGAAAGCACCAAAGTGAATCCAAGAAGGAAAAAAGAGAGGGCCATGCCATGTTCATGAATTGCTATCACTAGGAAACATCCAAAAACAATGTTTTTAAGGGAGGAGTAGTGGTTGTTTTTTTAAAGTGATTTTTATTTTAAAATATATTAAAATAATATATTTTTATTTTTAAAAAATTATTTTTGATATTATTATATTAAAATAATCTAAAAATATATATATAAAATTATTTTTTTTAAAATCACGTACAAAATATAATGCCAAACTCACCGAAGTATGTCATTGCTACTGTTGCATGGCTGAAGACGCGTGGGCAAAAGCGTCACGCAAGGTTCTCAATTTATTATGATTTCTTCTCTATCAATAAAATAGGAAGTCCAGCCTGCCACCATCAGTGGGGCCTATCCCAAGAGAATAAAGAGCTCATCATCCTTTCCAGTGAAAAGATAAAAAACTCGAGGACGACTTTCCTGAACTTGTCTTCTAGTCAAGCACCATGCCAAGAGTATCTTGCAGGCTTCGATTCAGGCCTGGCTGTGTTTTTTAATATTATGATAGTTTTCTAGTTATAATTTAAAAAATATATTAAAAAATATATTTCTGGTTAAAATTATTATGATATAAATTTTTGTATTTGTATGTAAAATAAATAATTATTTAAGTTTTTTATAAAATAAAGATTTTAAACGTGAGATTTAGAGTAGATGCATGAGTTGTTTGACTAATCAGGCAATTTTTTTTTATTTGAATGGTTAAAATTACTAAAATACCGAAAGGTATCCAAGCCCTGAAATAAAAAAACAGATCCATGCTTCAATGCTTCAAGGTCACATCCAGGCAAGGACAAGGTTATATCCTTAAAATAACCTCATCACATCTTCCTTAATCTCAATAAATGTAACTTTTAGGGGCTGGTATGACATTTAATAAATTATATTTAATCTTTAAAAATTTCAAGTTCAGAGTTTTTTAAAACTGCCTATAAAAAAAATGTAATATAAAAATATAATTTAATAATATTTAATGCTCAAACTGATAAAAAAAATACTCATTAATGCTAAAAAAAACAAATAATGACTATTAGCTCAATTAGTATTGTAATAGAGATTGTTTTTAAAATATTTTTTATTTGATGTACACAATTTTTTTCATTTTTATTTCACCAATCACTACTAATAATTTAATTATTTTTCTTACTAATATCTAACTTTTCAATCTATTACAATATCATATCCTTGCAAACCAACCTCTACATCTTTAAAAATTAAGATTATAATAATTATTCTTTTTTATTTTCTTAATATCCTCCCCAACATAGCCTTAGATTTTAGAAGAGGCAGACACAATGCAGTGGTAGTTTTGTAATAAAGTTAACATACGAGGACACTTCAACTACCTCTCCCCGCCCAAGAAAAAACAAAATCAAAAAAATCAAATCAACCCTGTCTTCTCTCTTCTCTCTACCTGTCCTCTCCCTGGAAAACATGAGCCCCGATGATGTTCGGCAAGGCCGTCCCAGAGACCCATCCCTGGGGCAGTGATTTTTTTCACTCTGGTCGGAAATTCCAC
>Ga0307510_10002864_pt1 | contig 19828 bp, 25 predicted proteins | sample 12_EM_MG_FD_207224 | JGI IMG/M metagenome (GOLD analysis project Ga0307510, IMG submission 207224) | Populus trichocarpa ectomycorrhiza microbial communities from riparian zone in the Pacific Northwest, United States - 12_EM | ecosystem: Host-associated > Plants > Roots > Unclassified | place...
TCCCTCTCTATTGAAGACGCACAACAGCAAGCCATGGCGATGGTGAGTAAAAAGGCCTCAGAGCTCCGGAAGCCAGAATTAAGCGAAAATCCCTGGGGCCGTAAGAGGAGGAGGAAGGCTTAAAGGCCTGGGTAGTCATTCTCCGGTGTTCTTTGGGGGATATCTAATTGGGTTCTAGAAGAAAAGGTGGACAATAGAATGTACGGTTAACAACTCTTCGTGTAGATTTTCATTTGACTTTATCAATTTCTTCCCCCCCCCCACCTTGCCATGACCTATACTTAGCTCATATAATCAGGACGTGCGAATCGGAGGTTTAAGGCCAGTACATGCGCTAGGCTCGGAAATGAGTGAAACCATGCCGCGCAGCCATATTTCTGAGCCGTAGCCTGCCTTATTGATCCTGTGAGTCTGTTCCCTGTATGTGCTAATGAACATGTGATCTAGCCTCTCAGATCGGCCCGCCCCGACGCATTCAAACTCAAAGCAAAGTCAACCACATTGCCTCCACATGCCCACCTCCTCCTCTCATGTCATTTTTCCCTCTTATCTTTTTCATTTCTACCATTCGTCGTCAAGAGATTGCAACCTTCCCTCAAATAGTCAAGTCATTTCCCTCGTTGCACCAAAGAATTATCAGATCGCTCATATCGGATCGGCTGACGTCAAGACCCAGAGTCATCACCGCCACATGCTGTACACGCTTTGCGCTGCCCTTGCCGACTGCCCCGGTCTCCTTGAAATAGGAAGGGATGTTGAATGTAAATAGGATCATCAGCTTCATTTTTGTACACTCTCCACTTCTGCTCCATCTTAGATTTGCCCGCTCGCCATGCCCGGTTTCTTCTTTAGATTTAGACCACCTCTGCAACCATTCCTCTTGCTTTCGCATTTGTACCCGATGTCGTGCACCTCGTGACCATTCAAATATTTTCTCCTTTCTCCGGACACCGGTTCAACTAGTCTACAATGCCGCATGGTCTGTCGCCAGCAGTATCTTATAGTGTTCGTCTTTATCTCATTTTTCTTCTTACTCATCTTTTGCGTGTAGAATATCTTGTGTCATACTATCCTCGTCCATGCATATAAATACCCCTGTGTCTGGCCCATCAAAAGGTCAGGCAATAGCAGCCCCATCTCCTCTCTTCTTATTTTCTGTGTGCTTGTCTGTGTGATGATTGCGAGCCTGCTGCGCCGCAACCATCTTTCTGAACTCTTTTCCTCTCATCTCGTTATCTTCGCTTCTGTCAACATTGTCTCCTTTGTCGCCAACCATCGCTGTCACCATTGCACTGCCATCCCTCTCACTCTCCCTCAAACTTGTCATCTGCCTTTGCCATCCCTTTCGCCATCTCCGACATCTTCAACTTTCACGTATCGCCGTCTCATTTCATCAATGTTTCACAAGAACGCTAGTCAACATCAGTGTCAACATGCCGACATCTACGCTTCTCCCGTCCTTCTCATCTGCATGTTCTTGCTAGTCAGGAATGTGGCCTCTCTTTCTCACACACCATCTCATCTGGGGATATACTTGAACTCACCTTGTAGACACCGTTCTACCTTACAAACTGGAGCCCACTGCGAGGGTTTGGTAGTCTTTTTATCAGATACTGACCCCAGTTGGATAGCGACCTCTTTCAAGCTTGCTGTCTAGTCTATTCATCAAATTTCTTGGTTCTGTTCTTGGTTGCCTCTGGCAACCCCTCTTATCCATACACACCAGCGCAGGGACTCTAGAGGACGCTTTACTTGAGTCTCCACACCTCCACCACAAGAAGAGCCTACACAACCAATGACTACTCCTGCAACAACTCCTTGCATATCCAGCCACCTTCAACGTTTATTTGACATCGCCAGAGCTCCACTTCTCTCAGCTGTCCCCTTATCAGAACAAATTGCCTGCATCGCTACTGCCACAGCTGCTTACACATACAGCCCATCAAATAGTCAGCTGCCTAGTCCTCCTTGCTTCGTACCACCACCGCGCTATACCACTGAAACACCTATCCTTCATCCCACCTTCAATGCTGCTGGATTGGACGACTCAGAACCGCAAAATCAATTACAAGCTCCAGCCACCATCTTGCCAGAATTCGACCTAGAAGCTCAGCAGCCAACCAACTTAGTTGACAGCGACATATCCTCTGACGATGAGCCTTTCAAGATTCTGCTACCACCTCAGCCTCTGCCTAGAACGCCGCCTCGAGTCACACAACCTCAACCTCTAACTTGTCTTGCAGGATCATCACCACCACTTCTGCCTATCCCTCAACCTCTACCAACCATGGCACGCACATCAGCACGAGGCGTCGCTGCGATGCCATCTCCACGTGACAAGACCGCGCCATACTTTTCCGGTGAGGTCGACATCAAAATAGAAGATTTCCTCAAGGAGTACGAAGAACTAGCCGACAGATACGGTCTCTCCGAACAACAAAAAGTGGAAACTGTCATCCGGTACATAAAAACTGATCAGCGTCATATCTGGATGACCTTGCCAGGTTTCGTTTGCCACAACTGGGACAATCTCTGTCACAAGCTACGCAAGGAGTACATCAGCCCGACTGCCCAAGGATGGTTCTCAAAACAGAAGCTGGTAGAGCTCACCAACTGATCTGCAGGGCTACCAATGGAAGAAGAAACCAACATGATCAATTATCATCGTGAGTTCAACACGCTCAGCAAGCCCCTTCTTGAAGCAGGGCGAATAACCACCAGCGAATGCAATGCCTTCTTTTGGCGCGGCTTCCATCCTGAGGACCATCAAGCACTTAGAGAATGCCTCATCGCCAAGCAACCGGACAGGCCCAAGGGTCAAGCTTTCGACCTTCAAGACGTCCTCGACATGGCCATAGCCATATTCTCAGGTGATGATGACCTTCTCTTTCAGGAGCCACCCCCACGAAGACACGAAGCCGACTGCGCATGAGAATGAAGGATGGGGCACACCACTCAAGGTTTGCGGGGAATGAGTTGCGACAGGCGCGCTGCAAGGTGCGAATGGTACTGCAAACCCTCGCCCTTCAAAGATCAAGAGTCGGATGATCAAGAGGCTCCAGGGCCGGAAGACTATGATTACCCGAATCGGGGGCACCGACACTTGTCAGCGCGCATTGAAGCAAGATCTGTTCAATTCAAAGATACCCCACATGAAGAAGAACAGGAGATGGAGGATCTTATTCGGCAGTTGCATAGCCTCTTGGTACAAGACCCATCTTATGCTGTCTTATATGCCCAATGCGCAACACGCTTCCCAAGTGCGATGATGAGCATCCCCAAACCGGAGTACAGGACAAGAACTACTGCCACCACTTACTTGTACCAGACCACGGCACCTCTGCCACCTCCACCACAGTCATGGAACATGCATACCGCACCTCCGCCACCTCCGCCACAGTCATGGAGCATGCACGTTGCACCTCCCATGCCAATTCCAGCTCCTGCCATCGTCAATGCAAGCACCACCTCTTCATACTACCGCCTTGGTCCCTGCCCCAAAGTCTGCTCTTTTTGTTTCAGACCAGGCCATAGAATTTGTGAGTGCCCCATTGGTGACAAATATGTTAGATCAGGCCGTGCCACCATCATCAACGGCCAACTTCACCTTTCCAACGGGCAACCCATCCCTTACGATGGCACAAGACAAGGCATCTGAGCCAGCATTGATTCCTGGTTGGCCATGCAGGCAGCACCCATGCCGACCACAGCTCAAACCCACGTTGTATTCGTGCGAGAACTGCCGCCTCATATCAACTCTTGTAGCGTGCCCACAAGTTGGATCGAAGAGGTAGTTGAGACTTATATCTTGCAGGTGAAGGAGGCTACCACCATCGAGGAAGGACAAGAGTTCTTGCATGACATCCTCAAAGTCTTTGCTGCCAAGAGGAAGCGCGACGACAAGAAGGGCAAGGCATCCAAGTTATCCGCAACATCCACAGAACCCCAAGCATGTCCCACCACCTCCAGCAACTCGCGACCCAATGTGCAGTATTGATACATGTCCAATGTGGAAGACCAATGCCTTGTCACCGAACTAGAGGATTATCTCATGCAGGGGAAGTTGTCCCTTACGACTCCTGCTCACATTTTCGCTGCCAGTCCCGCCATTCACAAGGACATCATCAACAAACTCAAGGTATGGCGTGTGGAAGCCAACAAGTACAAGGTGGTTTCCATTGTGAACCCCTCCTCGTCCGAAGCCAGAATCACTAGAGCCGTCATGGTTTGCAATGATGACGATCCCGACTATCCTTCAAACCAGCCGCCTGCCACCCTCTGCCTTCCACTGCAAGAGCTCGACGTCTTAGTCAGCAGCAGTGTCAAAATTCCAGCTATCTTCGACACCGGCTTGCAAATCATTGTCATCAGGCAAGATATCATCCAATTGCTCAGAGTTTACATCAACATGCAGCAACTCATCAAGATGGAGGGAGCAAATGGCGCCACTAATTGGACAGTAGGGTGCGCAGAGAACCTGACACTACAGGTAGGCGATGTGTCGTTCAAAATCCATGCACATGTTGTCAAAGATGCCTCCTTTGGCCTCCTCCTCAGACGTCCCTTCCAGCAGGCACTCCTTTGCCGATTCAAAGATCTCCCTGGTGGCAAGGTAGAGATCTCCTGCACAATCCCGCTGACATCTCTTGCAGGGTGTACATCTCGACACGCCCTTGCACCAGACGTGTGCCAGCAGTCCAAGTCATCTCCATTGTCAACCGCTTGCCTCCATCCATTTCACTTCCATCCGAACAAGTCATCGCGCCGCACCCGTTTCCACCACTTCTGCCAGTCGACCCTGCCCTCGTCCTGAAATACAAAACAGTAGACAAGAAAGTCCAACCTGTTCCCGCAACTGTGCCAGAAGAATTTCGCACCATCCGTCACATCCCTGAAGACCCACTCCTCATGCTTCCGCCTCTACCAACTCATCTGCCCGACTTCACACCTGGCAAATGCCTCATGCAAGAATGCCTTGACAAGCTGGACCTCAACTCCGACAGCTTTCTGTGGCCCGAAGAACTCAGGCTCATAATTTATATCCTCAAAGTCAACAAGCTCGCCTTGGCATGGACGGAAGAGGAAAAGGGTCGATTTCACGATGAGTACTTTGCTCCTGTTAAGATCCCAGTGATTGAGCACGTTCCTTGGGCGGACAAGAACCTTCCTATCCCACCAGGCCTCTTAGAAGAAGTTATCAAAATCTTTTGGGAGAAGCTCGCTGCTGGCATATATGAGCACTCCGACACCTTGTACTGCTTGTGATGGTTTTGCATCAAAAAGAAGAATGGTGCGCCACACATAGTACATGATCTCCAGCCCCTCAACACAGTTACCCTTCGCAACTCAGGTGTCCCTCCCATTGCCAACCAAATTATCGAGTCCATGGCAGGTCGCTCGTGTTACACGATGCTGGACTTATATACGGGCTATGATCAATGCTCTCTTGACATTGCTTCCCACGATCTTACAACCATCCAGTCCCCTATAGGTGCTATCCGAAAGACTGTGGTGCCACAGGGATGGACTGGAGCCGTTGCGATATTCCACAGTGACATCACTTTTATTCTTGAGCCCAAGATTCCCAACCCTGCAATGCCCTTTGTAGACGACACCAGCATCAAGGGACCAGAGACATGTTATGAACTTGAGGACGGAGGGTATGAGACGATTCCAGCTAACCCGCAGATCCATCACTTCATCTGGGAGCACGTCGGTGATGTCCACCACATCCTTCACCACTTCCTTTGTGCCGGTGCAACCGTATCTGCCAAGAAGCTCACCATCGCTGCACCGGAAGTCACCATCCTCAGGCACAGATGCAATTACAAGGGCCAAATCCCTGATGACTCCAAAATCGCAAAAGTTCACGACTGGCCCGAATGCAAGAATCTCTCCAACATCCGCACTTTTCTTGGCATCACTGGTTACATGCGCATCTGGATCCAAGACTACTCCTCAATCGCCCACCCTCTTGTCAACTTGACTTGCAAAGGCGCTCCCTTTGAATGGGAAGAAGAACACAATCAAGCCATGCAGGCTCTCAAGACAGCCATTGTCCAGTCTTCTGCGCTCATCACCATTAACTATTCTACTGACCAAGCTGTATATCTCTCAGTTGACTCTTCTTATCCTGGCATAGGCTGGATACTTGCGCAAGACTGCCCCGACGGATGGCACCGCCCTTTGTGCTTCGGCTCCATCGCTTGGAACAAATGCAAGGCCCATTACTCACAAGCCAAGCTCAAACTCTATGGTCTTTTCTGCACTCTCCGTGCAATGTGCCTTTACCTTGTCAGAGTCCGCAACCTTGTAGTCGAAGTCGATGCAAGCTACATCAAGGGCATGCTTAGCAATCCCAACGTCCAGCTGAATGCAGCCATCAATCGCTGGATCACAGCAATTCTCCTTTTCGATTTCAAGTTAGTTCACATGCCCACTGACAAGCACAAGGGACCGGATGGCCTCTCAAGGCGCAAGCCCATTCTGGGAGAAGACAAAGAAGAAGACGACCCCAAAGATTGGGTTGACAACACCCTCACCCTCGGAGTCTGGGTAGTGAGCTGGGTTTCCCCCCTTTCCACTGATACACATCACGCAGTGCCCCTTGTCCTTTCCATTGATGCCAACGACAGCTCCAACAATGAAGCCACCACTCAGCTCAGCCAACCCCGCCGCAATTGCTGCCTTCCTGCGCAATACCACACCAACAACCTTGCCTCTTCGCCTCGTGCCTCTGCCCAATCCTGACATTCCACCACCAATTCATTTCCCAACAACGACGAAGACACCACCAATGCCTTGCAGCAACAAGGCCTATCAACAATTACAGGGGAAGGAGCACAGCCGCAAGCAACCGCAAGCCCCAGCACACCCGATGATCGTGAAGACAGCCTTGGTGCTGAAAGGGATGCCGCCAACATCAACAATGGTGATGGAAGGGAGGAAAGGAATGAAGGCGCTGGCAGCGATGTGCACCCCCCCTTTTATACTGACATTGACAAACTTGCACATGCAAGCAACAACAACAACAACAACAACAGCTACCGGATGTTTGGTAACAAGCAAGGTGCACACGACTCATGCGACTCACGTGCTCTTGGCAGCCACGGTGAGCATTCTGCCATCGACTCTGACATTGACACTGGTCGCCGCTGCAATGACAGCACCAGCAGCAACAACAACATAGAAAATATTCACACCTCTAGCACTCCTCAAATTCTCAATGATGTCAACAACACCTCTGACGGCCGCCATCCCATTCCAGCACAGTTTTCCACCAGCATCAAGGCTAACAAGGCAGAAGATGACTTAGCAGATATTCAACGTTATCTGATCTCTCAGCGCACCCCTCCTGATCTATCCAGCAATGCACTTACCCATTTTATCAGTAGAACTCGCCGCTTCCTCATCTCTGGTGGACGACTTTGGCAATGACAAGCTGACGGCCGATACCAGCTCTACGCCAGCTACTTGCAACGCTATGCTCTCGTCTGCGACGCGCACAACAAATTAGGGCACAAGGGTTTTTACTCCACACGCTGCACACTCCTCGACCGCTTTTGGTGGCCCTCACTTGAGTCCGACATCAAGTGGTACGTCCAGACTTGCCATGAATGCCAGATCCGCCAGACTACACACATCCACCTTCCGCTCACTGTCAACACCCCCGCACCGCTATTCCACAAAGTCTATATCGACACTATGTTCATGCCACATGCAGGAGGGTATAGGTATATCACACAGGCTCGGTGCTCACTAACAGCTTGGCCCGAGTGGCATGCTCTACATGTGGAGACTGGCTGGATGATCAGCGCGTTTATATTCAAGGAGATACTGTGCCGATGGGGCGCAGTAGAGGAGATTGTCACTGACAATGGCACTGCTTATGTGGCAGCTCTTGACTGGCTTGTGGACAGGTATGGCATCAGATACATCTGCATTTCGGCATACAACTTGCAGGCCAATGGCATCGTCGAGTGGCAGCATCATACTATCCGCAATACCATCCTCAAGGCATGTGAAGGCAATCATTCTCACTGGCCGATGTTTGCGCCTTTCGCTTTCTGGGCTGACCACACCACTACTTGCAAGTCAACCGGCTTTTCGCTGTATTACATGGTGCACGGGGTTGAGCCAATTCTCCCCTTCGACCTCGTGATGGCAACTTTCCTTGTACCCAACCTTGCCAAGCCACTTTCGACTGAAGATCTCCTCATCACCTGCACTTGCCAACTTCAGAAATGCCCAGCCAACCTCACCACCATCCACAACCGCATCATCACCAGCTGCTTCGCCTCTGCCTGTCAGTTTGAGAAACATCATGCGAACACGATCCATGACTTCGACTTTGCTCCAGGCACACTTGTTCTCGTGCACAGTGCTGGCTCCAACATGGATAAGACAAGGCCACGCTACTACGGCCCAATGGTCATTCTCCGATGCACTTGCAATGGCGCATACAGGCTCAGCAAACTGGATGGAGCTATCTTGTGTTTACGCTACACTGCTTTCTGACTTATCCCATATCATGCTCACTCACATAGTTTCATTCCAGTCACACAGGTCGTAGGTGGCAATGACCTTGCTTCTCTCGAGCACGACAACTCCTCGGAGAGAGGGGCAGGTTATGGCAGTGACAAGTTGACCCAGGAGGGTCAATTTTTAAACCCCCCAGGAGGTGTAAGGCCGGTACATGCGCTAGGCTCGGAAATGAGTGAAACCACGCCATGCAGCCATATTTCTGAGCTGTAGCCTGCCTTATCGATCCTGTGAGTCTGTTCCCTGTATGTGCTGATGAACACATGATCTAGCCTCTCGGATCGGCCCACCCCAACGCATTCAAACTCAAAGCAAAGTCAACCACATCGCCTCCACATGCCCACCTCCTCCTCTCATGTCATTTTTCCCTCTTATCTTTTTCATTTCTACCATTCATCATCAAGAGATCGCAACCTTCCCTCAAATAGTCAAGTCGTTTCCCTTGTCACACCAAAGAATTATCGGATCACTCATATTGGATCGGCCAATGTCAAGACCCAGAGTCGTCACCACCACACACTGTATGCGCTTTGCGCTGCCCTTGCCAACCACCCTGGTCTCCTCAAAATAGGAAGGGATGTTGAATGTAAATAGGATCATCAGCTTCGTTTTCATACGCTCTCCACTTCTGCTCCATCTTAGATTTGCCTGCTCGCCATGCCCGGTTTCTTCTTTAGATTTAGACCACCTCTGCAACCATTCCTCTTGCTTTCACGTTCGTACCTGATGTTGTGCACCTCGCAACCATTCAAATATTTTCTCCTTTCTCCGGACACCAGTTCAACTAGTCTACAATGCCGCACGGTCTGTCGCTGGCAGTATCTCATAGCATTTGTCTTTATCTCATTTTTCTTCTTACTCATCTTTCGTGTGTAGAATATCTTGTGTCATACTGTCCTTGTCCATGCATATAAATACCCCCATGTCTGGCCCATCAAAAGGTCAGGCAATAGCAGCCCCATCTCCTCTCTTCTTATTTTCTGTGTGCTTGTCTGTGCGACAATTGCAAGCCTGCTGCGCCACAACCATCTTTCTGAACTCTTTTCCTCTCATCTTGTTATCTTCGCTTCTGTCAACATTGTCTCCTTTGTCACCAACCATTGCCATCACCATCGCACTGCCATCCCTCTTGCTCTCCCTCAAACTTGTCATCTGCCTTCGCCATCCCTTTCGCCATCTCTGACATCTTCAACTTTCACATATTGCCATCTCATTTCATCAATGTTTCACAAGAATGCTAGTCAACATTGGTGTCAACATGCTGACATCTACGCTTCTCCCGTCCTTCTCATCTGCATGTTCTCACTAGTCGGGAACGCGGCCTCTCTTTCTCACACACCATCTCATCTGGGGATATACTCGAACTCACCTTGTAGACACCATTCTACCTTACAGAGGAATGACCGGAAATGTGCACACTTATCTACCCCTTGTCAAGAGGTTCCGAAGGCCACAGACATCCATCGTGCCATCAGCTTTGGCCCCCAAAATTTAATGCCCCTCACAAAAAATATTTTCATTCCAGTTTCTCATTCTTCGGACATGGTGTGAAAGCGAAGCGGAACGGACGGATAGCCGCGCTCCGCTTGTGCAACCGCAACCGAGTTCAGACTCGGCCTTTAAATACTATTTTTCACGCCTGCTCACGTGACACATGTCACGCGTGGACGAATTTGATTCTCACGTGGATACAGTCACATCGCCCAACTCCTCATACTGCAAGCTGCCCCTAAACACCAGGAAGAGCTCCTAAGAAGCCAGGGAATACTCTAGGACAATTCCCTGCACGGCCCTTTTACCGAGAAAACATCACAAGTGCAATTCTAGTCTAAACACCATTGAAGGCGGGACTCAGTACGAAATAGGACCCCACTTCCAGTTCCGTATCTTATCTCTAAGCATAGAATCGTCGAAAAAGTTTTTTAAAAGGCGCAGTTCTCGAAACCTCAATTGACCGCTGTTCCCCGCCCACTGGGCGACAAGATGCTTTATACCGATCGCCAGCGCGAGCACCAAGTAACCAATGACCGGAACCCAGATCAAAACACGCCCACTTCCAAGGCCGGGCAGCCAGAAGCGGAAAACCGCAAAGGTGTAATGCAGAAGCAAGTATTTTTTCAGGGAGTATAGTAGGCGTCAAGCGGGGGAGGTTTCGAATCTGGTTGGGCGTGAGTACCGTCTTTTCTTTTCCCGTGTCACCCGATACTAATTCGCAAAACAGAACCGCCACATATCCTCACATTGACTACGAGCCTATGGGAATATGGCTATTCGATACGGTTGTGCTCTATCCCGAAGGCGACGCGACCGATCATTTATATGCCACTAAAAACGAAGATATTGATGATGAAGTCAGCGAAATGCAACATCATTGAACTCTCCGAAAACGACAAGCAAACTTGTCCGATGCTTAACACCTTTGACTTATCCGGCTTTAACGTCCGCAGACGATCCTAGCCCTGTTGCCGGGCTTCCTGGTGCTGGCGAGGTTTCCGGACGGTCTAACATAGCTCCACAGACCAACCAGCATACTGGACACATGACAAACTGCATGTGTGGAGCGGCGCCGGTGGCGCAGGGTTGTGCTGCAAAAGTATCAAAACCCCAAACTCCGAAGCAATGAGCTCTTTCTACTGCTTCGAAATTCCGATAAGCTGTTCAAGAGGACGCCGCCCGCATGGTCCTTCCAATCACAATGACTGATGCTCCAAGATGGAAGCCTGAAAGTCTCACCCACCCTGCACAGTGGGAGGTCCTGACTCCTGACCAGGCCCACCTGGGAACCCCGTACAAAGGCTAGCCACTGCATGATCTTGCGCTCTGTATTCTCTCCCCTCTTCTCGTGGTAGCTCCTCGGCCTATAAGCGGACTTTTGCGACGTGCCTTGAGGACTTTTGCTTCGCAATGCACCAATCTTGAAGGCGAAAAAACCCACAGGAATCTTGTATGCTATCATGTTATCGCATGTAGCAGTAGTCCACGACTAATTTCTCTACGAGTAATCATATAAAATCATGCGTATCGCATTCCAATATACAACGAAGACAGGTCAGCTATCTGTATACAGTACACAGTAGTGCCACGGCAGTCACTAATCCATTATGGACTTGGTAAGATACACTGACAGTAGTTGTACGACGTCCCTTCGGTTACCGAGCGATGCCAACTTGGAAGGGGTCCTGCCGTCCTTGTCACGCGTATCAACGTCCGCGCCTTTGTCGAGCAAGAATTTCACAGTTTCTACATGTCCTTCCTGGGATGCACGGTGCAGCGGCGTCTCGCCGTCATTTGACTGAACATTAATCTGTGCTCCGTGATCGAGTAACATCCGAGCAAATTCGGTCTGTCCCCACATCGCCGCCATGTATAAGGGAGTCTGGCCGAAGGTATTACAGGCATTCACATTGGCGCCGCGGTCAAGTAGCCGTCGCCCAACCTCGAGATATCCTCGCCATGCTGCCAGATGAAGTGCGGTATAATCCCATCCACCCCGGAGATCCACATCTGGAAAATGGTCGATTAATAGTGAAAACGTTTCTAAGTGTTGACCTTCAGCTGCTGCAACCAACGGGGTCCTTAAACTACCCCACTTGGCATTTGCATCTTGTGGATGCTTGGCAAGGAGACGCTCGACCAAGGCACGGAATCCGTGCAATGCAGCATGGTATAATCAGTCTGACTACAGTAAGAAGTTGCCTCAAATTAATCCTTCAACACTGCCGGCCTGAGTTGGTGTGGCAGGATGCATGGGTTCCGCGTTGCGTATCGCACGCGCTTTCACACCACGAATCCTTGCGTGCCGTGCTACTTCTATTTCTTTACACCCCCCACCAGGACGACCAGGATGGTAAGTTTCTGACAAATCTATGGACAGGCCTGATCGTGATCCCGCTGTTACAGACCCAAAGGTCGTTTTTCGGTTCGAGGGTGCGGACGTCGGGGACGGGGATTTCGTGTTTTGCGTCTAATTGACTATCGAATCCATACTGTCTTGAAATTCGAATGCATTTGTGGTGGAGGGTGATCGATGGCCCGAGATCAACTTCGATGATGAACGAAAGCCGCATCAACACTCGACATTCTGAGTCACGACGGCGGCAGCTTCGTTACAATCTCTCCTCCATTTATAGCAGACAAGACTTGGTGCGGCAAGCCACCCAGGCATTTTCTAATGGAACTGTACTCGGCAATGGCACATTGGATACGCCCAGCCGTTCCGACTGATCGCAGTGAGGATTCATCGCGGTCTTTAGACGACACTGAATCTGTGTTAGGTGGACCACCGTACTGACCGTGACGCTGGTGTACTTAATTGGAAACTCTGCACCAGCGCGACGACCCGTCATTTGTCACATGCGCCTCCAGGATGGATTTTTTTTTCATATCAATCCCCGACCCTCGGCGCGCACTGGCATTGCCTTCAAGTTCAGTAGCGAACATTCTTCATTTCTTTTACATGTTCTTGACACGTTGCAGGGCCAGGCGGTTTAGCCTTTGGGCGCAGTACCTTCACGTTTGATAGCCGCCGTTTTTGAGTTCGAGACTTCCCCGTTTTTCCTGGTGGTCGGTTCGTTTTCCCATGGTTATATGAATTTTATAGCAGGGTTTCAGAAGCCAGACACCTTTTGAAGTCTCGAGGCCACTTTAAAATTGATAGGCCTAGGCAGATATCTCGAACAGATAAATCAGTCCGCAAGGTTGACGGCCACCTTCAGTTTGAAGCCCGTTACTCCCTCATCCCCATACCCGCAACTACTGTTTATTCGTTGTTCTCAATCCTACTTCCCTCATGAACTACCTTAACATTTTCGACGGTGTTCCTGTTTTCGTAGAAAACCACACAGACGTCAGGGATTCCTCCTCTGACCACTCATCTCATGGTCACAATCAGGTAAGGTGGCTCCCTTTATGACGTGCAGGCCAGTATCTGATAGGCGTTCTGTATTCCCCCTTCCTCCATCTCCTAGTCCACCTCCTGGCCCAAACCTTCCCGAGTACTCTGCCCCACGTGCAACAAGGCCTATGGGCGCCCACAAGACGTGTGGCGACACGTGTTATCAGCTCATCTCCCCTGCTGGCTTCACTGTCCATATTCTCCCTGCCCTTGGAGGGGGAATCGGAGGGAGAACTTCAAGACACACTTGAGGGCGCACCCCGGCGCCGACCCCAACTTTGGCCCACGCCACGTCTACGAAACGAAGACGATTCTGGGTTGGATCAAAGGCGGCACCCCGATCGAGATCGCGGCGGCATATGCGCTTGGTTTTGTTTCAGAAAAGGCCCACGAGTTAGGATTGGTTGATGAGTGGGAGAATCTATGGGGCTGACGGGAAAAAGGCGTCCCAGTGACTGACCAAAGGTATCATTGAGGAGGGGGTTGGGTAGGGCGAGTGGGTGCATACAGGGCATTGCGTGAATAACCGGCTCCAATTATGGGCCCCCTCTTTGTTATTTTGTTTTGTTTTTTGTCATCAGATGTGCTGGAGTGGACATCATAGTTGCTTGACTTGTGATAAATGCCGCAATTGTTTCGTCTGTGAGCAAGTTTCACAGCTTCACTAGCACTAGCATCACTACCTCTGGGCTCTTCTCCTTTCCCCACTTAGGTGATGATGTGTGTGGTGATTCATACTACTGTAGTTATGGGAGCTGAGGCCTGAGGCCTGAGGCCTGAGGTGCGGCCAGTCGACTGACTTCGGAAGATCCGGAGTTGGTTGGTTAAACTTTGTTCGGCGCGTGTTCGACGTTCAACGTTCAACGTTCATCCCTTAAGCCTCAGACCTCATGTCGTACGCTCATTGCCATCACAGAATAGACATCCAGCCGAGGTACGCCGTCTCGATTCCTTGAATAAGCTAGCAGCGATCCTACTATGGTTGTGTTCGTGTCTCGAACGATGTCGAACACTCATCCCCCGCCATTGGGCCACTTCTGACCAGTACCTTCTAGGTCAATCGTGACGTGGCCCCAGTTATGCCTGTGTCCACTAGGTCACGCTCTCGCCAGCACGTTGGCTGTCAAATGTATCAAGTCCGATCCACCAAAGACGTTGCGGGAATGGATGAAAGGGATATTTATAGCAGCTATCTGGCTGTTCACCAGGGCTCTAATTTGATTGGAATGTGAGCCTTCGAGTTCTCCCCCAACCCCAACTCCCCGACGTGCACTGGCCTCTACCCCACCGCGCCACAAGCGCCGCACTTCATGGGCGCAGGTGGCCCGGTCATTTTCAAGGCTTTTACAGGTTGAAACGGGCTTGCCGTATACTAGGTGGTGATCGTCGTAAGGGCTAAGGTGTTTGCGCGGCCGACGACCTAGGTAATTTCATCCCACTATTTGCGTCTCCTATTGATACCCTCTCGGTGTGTGCGTGTCATTAAGTCAAGTCCACCTACTCTTCGTCGTTATCGGTAAATGCACAGGGCGACGGGACCGGTAGAATTTAGGAAGGACTTCGAGAGGCGGGTCACGACAGTGGGCTTCAACCACGTCTATTTGGCCATCTTTGCTTACGGCCTCCTTAGCTAACGGAAGGTCCGTAGAACATTCCAATCGTCATTAATCATGATCAGATGGTCTCGAACTTTCCACGGTTCTGTCGTCACAGGTTTCGTGCCGTCAGGAATGCATTTATGTCGGAGAATAACTACGATTGGACTATACCTCAACGAGCTCTTTACAACTGCCGTCTACCGCCCAAGGCAAGATCACCGTGGCATTGTCAGTGGGTGATCCCGCGCTCCGTAGCGTAGACCAAGTATTGTCCGGGCTACCACCTTGTTACTGGCGGCAGTGACAAAATAATTAGACGATGAGTATTTGTTCATCTGTCCTCCTTGGTTCCAGCTAGGTTTCCCTGTCAAAGAAGCTCAACACAGCACGACCGCAACGCCTTCAGTGCGGCCGTAAAGTGAAAATCGGTCCGATACCCGATCTAGAGCAAATATCGTGATGTATGTAATTAGTTTTTAACCAGCCCCACGATAAGAGCTGTGAAATGACGTGATTTGCAAGGAGACTGACGTGCCTAGCTGCATGCAGAGGCTGGTGGCTGAGCGCTGAGCTCCCCCAGTGTGAATTGGTTCTAGCGCTCAGACAGATACACAGGGATTACAGCACGAGAGCGCCCTAAAGCCTCGGAAAAGTGACTAGACTGTGGTAATGGTTTGGCCCACTTCCGTGATTTCATCAGATCAGCCTTCGGCACTTCTCCTACTACCTACGGATAGTTGTTCAGCAAATGTTTCACCTCCTTCCCGTGCAAAGACCAAATCTGTCACCAGTAGAGATGGACCCCTCTTTTAACCAAGAAGAATTATATCGGTTGTAAAAAGTTACCCCGCAGAGAGCCCGAAACGAGATATACAAGTTACTAGTAGATTATCTCGCAGTTTAACACGACGGCGATTCCATTCGGAGTTGTTTGTCGTTTAGGACGGGCACGTGATCATCTGTCAACCCGCCACAAGCCGCCGGCACTGAAACCCAAAAAACCACGGTTGGTTTATTACTCGTACTGTATCGCACCTTTTCCTCTTGATTAGTCCCTATATAATGCTTCGATTCAAGATGGTTCGTGTATCAAACACATCTCCCAGAATCGTTACATCATCACCTCTCTCCTAGTATCGGATCCAAAGATCTTCACCCTAATCATGCGGGTCAGTCGAATCCTAGAAAGAAAGCTAATTACAATGGAAAGAAGTGCCGTGCTCCGCGTCCTCGGTTTCCAATTCTGAAGAAGCAAGAGAGGCGCGATCTTGATCAACCCGATCGGTCCGAGTCAATGAATCGTTGAATAGGGTTTGTGTGTCGAAGGTCCTCTCGAAGCCGAGAATCTTGAGGCAAGAAGGTCGGAATACGGGAGCGGTCATTACTGTGCACACGGCGGCCGTGGGTGGATTATTACTGTATGTCTGTCCAAAGAACCGATCACAATCCAAAATAATAACAAACTCGTTGGCGCAAAGTAGCTTCTCTTTTCCTTGGTTTTCCGCCCTACACACGATCATCCGATTAGTGACAGAACGTACGCCCTCGAGAAATGAGGTTTCCTAATGTAAACTGACCGAATCTCATGGAATACAGTCATATACGAATCTATGGTACCATCACCGTTGGTGCTGTGTCTCATCGGACCTAGGCCGGAACCAGATAAGACAGAGAACAGTGCACCTATGGTACTCATCCTATGTGACATCAATACTCAGAATGCTCTCTGTTTAGATATTTTCTCACGGATCTGAGAGTTACAAGGAAGAGGAAATAAGGTAATGATATCTTCGACGTGTAGGTTTGGAAACCTTATATGACATCGTGTTTGTTTTATCTGTTCTCTTTGCGTCACCGTGACGGTGCGTCAATCTGACTTAATAGCCGAAGACAGATATATGAATGGGCATATCCGAGGTTCAGATTATGCTTGGCTCTGGCGTATGTAAGCGGAGGTATTCCTACTAGTATGACAGTTGACTAGTACATGAGTAAGTTCCTCTCTTAATGACTGTGTAAACTCGCAAGATACGAGGTGGAGACCGTATCCCACACCTGGAATATATTTTATTTCTTTTCGCCTTCTATTTTGTGTTCACCTCAGAACTAGATGTAGTTCTTGGTACTCGCACCGGTGAGAAGACGCTTAAATTTCAGGATCTACTAGAAGAAACAGTTAGGTAAGTAAGTTGGTCTAGGCCGTTCCGCGGACAAAGAAAGGGAACGACTCGTCCCCACTGATCCTGTTTGAGGGAGGGGTCGGACTCATGGGGCTTGCACGCATGTGGGACCCTAACGATTATTTTTATAGGGCAAGCTATCGGAATACGCACCATGCGTTCGTCTCTGAACGATGCCCGCATTCCCTCTCCCTAGATATGCGAGCCATGTGGGAAACATACAGATCCGTCCTCCTGCCCTCTTTCGTGAAGGTCCTTGGGTTTGTGCCACACATACTGACACTGTACAAGACTGACAGAGGTTTAATGGGTTGGAATTGAACGTCTTGGCACCGTGCGAGCCGTAAAGGCATATGTTAACAGAGGTGTCACAGTGTGAGCTTTGTCCTTTACGAGTAGCATGGCCCTTCTTGCCTTTCGTCTGAGGTGTGAGGCAGAGATACAAAGCGTTCGAGGCTCGGGACAGTTATTGAGCATGCTTTCTAGTAGGACGGGAGCTGCCAGCTGAGTTGCGAAAGATAGTGAACATTAGTGATATTATTCAAGTATTCCGTGTTTTGTCGAGAAATAACACAGGTGGATCGTGATGCCCGAAACCCGGCTGCTGACTCGTTGAACTCACGTTCAAAACGATAAAAATCACGTCGCCGCATGAAATGTTGTTCAGGGTTGATATTCGCGGAGACTCCGATGGCCACAGTTCGAAGATATTTGAGGATGTTTGGATGAGTGGCGCAGCTCCTTATGGTAACTCCCCAAAAGCCACAACAAAAAACAAACACCTGCTCCAAATTTGGACATCTGAGAGGTAAACTGTCCGCTTACCATCATTAGTGTCAATTCTAGGCTATTAATCTACGAGGAATGTGAAAGCTTAAGCTGGCGGGTCCTTCGTCAACCGGTCCGACTCGGGCCATCAGGCCAGCCTCGCGAAGGCCGAGCCATGTTAACGCGGACATGAAATTGCTTACGCCACCTTTTGGGTTCCACTCCACGCCTAGACGCTCCTGTTCATATCCATCAATGAGGTGACGACGCAAGGCTGATGATGCCTTGCAGACGACCCATTTCCATATCCTTCTGCAGACAGACGCAGGCGACGTATCGGAAGGGGTCGACAGGCTTATCGATTGGTTCAGGTTCAAGCCACCAACAAGGCGAGATATACGGTGACGCCCAATCGCTGTCGGTGGCCAAAAGCAGGATGCTCTGACCTCGTAGCACTCGGCTGAAAGGTACCTGACCCACAATGGAACATGTCAGACAGAACAATATCACGGCGTACTCGGCGCGGCATCACACGCCATTACCTCAATCTTCCATCCATCGTATCCACTAGGCGGCTATCTTCAAAACGGGTGCGATTACGGAATGTAGGGGTGTAGGGGTGTCAGAAGTCCAGGACTGCATGCTCAATTCGCCAGGGGTAGACTTACCAAGCAGTTGGAATATTATTGTTTTGGGTAAGAGCGACTGGCCGCACAACCAGCCATTTGATTTCAAGTTCCGCGCCGTAACCTGGGACGCCTTCAGGGTAGCTGGTCACGTACTCTCTTCCGAGAAGGGAATATCCCATCAAGTGGAGATTCTACGAAAAACAACAACATGCAGCCTATCTGCAAGATGATCCCCAGCGCGGGGGTTGCTTTTGTTGTTACACATTCACTCTCGTGGGAATATGCGGGCCCCGCAGATATTCTTCGGTTACTGAAGGGCTCATAAACTCCCCCTTTGCCTATGGGGGACCGCAGTTCACACAAGAGCACCGACCTTGACGGCGCTGCCCGCCGCCGACCCTACTCTCACCCTTACTCTACCTAGCTGTTTCTTTTCCATAAAAACGGTTTGTCACGGTACTGGTACGAGGACAGCACGGGCACCCTGACAAGGGGCACAGCGATTGATTGATTTATTTGTTTCGCAAGCTTGTAGACCTGGGCACTGCTCCCAACACTCGTCAATTCTGACCCATCTGTACGGTGTCTCTGCGCCCTGCGCGACCCCTACTACCTCCTCTCCTATATAAGTACATTGCCATACGGCCAACCTCTCTCCACTTTGATTCAAGCAATTTCTCCCACCATCCCGTCACCACCCTCAAATGGCGCAGCGAAACCACGTTCCGGAACTCTCCGCTTGGACCCTGAAGTTGCACAGCGAGTGACCGGTAAGCATGACTTGTGACTGACCTTTGAGATTCGGCGACCTCATGTTTCAGTTCTCTGCCACAGACATAGCTTCAATTCCAGAAGCCGCCTTTGATCGAGGGTACCATCGCTAGGCTATTGCATGTGTTAGGTGGGTGCCCTTTACATTGGAGTAGCAGGAATGCTAATATACTGGTACTAGGGTCGCGAGCTTACAGGTCGTTCTACTCTCGCCCCGACATTCAAATTTCCAACCTAAAACTCTTACCAGCACTCTCGTTTCTCACCAAAAACGCCCCGCAATATGACCCCTTCCATGGACAACAGCGAAAGAACTGCCGGTGCTCGAGGACATATTCGGAACACCCCTTATTCTTCTGGGACTCAACAGGTCCGCTTTCCTTTCCTCCTCAGCTACATATAGCTTAGTGTTTGCAGGTACCACATTTGTCTTCGCACGTAGACCAT
>Ga0307510_10002865_pt1 | contig 19828 bp, 23 predicted proteins | sample 12_EM_MG_FD_207224 | JGI IMG/M metagenome (GOLD analysis project Ga0307510, IMG submission 207224) | Populus trichocarpa ectomycorrhiza microbial communities from riparian zone in the Pacific Northwest, United States - 12_EM | ecosystem: Host-associated > Plants > Roots > Unclassified | place...
TTGACGTTGATCCGTCCGAGGAGAAAAAAGGACAGACCCAAACCCAAGCCAAGCCAGAAGTGGTCGAAGTACAGAGTACCACCGAGGATACTGCGCGTGTCGGGCTCGGGCACGGGCAACAGATAAACGTCGACAATCGTCAGCCTGCACGCGACTCGTAATCTGCACCCCTCTGGAGATAGGCTATCCGTTCTTTCCTCTTGCGATTTCGTGCGCACTCATATCGCTCTGATAGACTACCCAGATTGAAGTGAAATGACGACATCCGCGGCGTGTCATCTTCCATTCGTGCCTTTATCGTCTTTTATAAAAATAACTGTGTATTTTTATTGTTCCCATGTGTTAATATCATCCACTCGAGAGGACACTGGCACGTGAGCCGATTGAGTTTGTCACGAAATTGCAGGTGCAGGAGGAACGTATCATATACTTGTTGTTAACAACAGGGATCCCACCAGTGAGTGCCTTGGTGCGATGGCCACCGCTCCTGATTCCTGATGAGTTCCTGGGCTCATTCAACCTGTGTTATCGTCCAGAACCGCTTGACGTTCAGGCTGATGAAAGTCATTGTCACAGGTGAGCTGATCAACCAACGCCAAGTAATCCCTCAAGTCAATAGCATCCGTTTTTACACCCAAGGAGCATCCGGCGTCCTAGGAACTGCCGTGTGGGATGCTTTTGCAAGGGCGGGCGCCGACCACACCGTCATCGGCCTCGCCAACTCACGTCCAGGCGGAGAGCGCAAACATCGGAAACTAAATCTCCTCGATTCTGACACCGTGTCCACGTTTTTCCGAGAGACCAAACCCAATTGTGAGTACATAAACTCAATAAATACAATCGCATCACCCCCCCGTCCGTGTTTTCAATTACCAAGTCCCCGTCGTGGCACCACTCGAATCCACCACCTTCCCTTTGCACTCGCCTCACTTTCCTAAACTGCATTCAAAATCTCCCACCATGAGTCCGTGGTGATCCGCGGTCCGCGTGGCAATTGTGACTGCTAAAAGCCATCGGAGAGAACACGACGAAAAACTTACCCGCTCTTGTCTTTTTGTCTTCGCCGTTCACAGGGGTGATACATTGTGCTGCAGAGCGCAAGCCTGACGTTGCCGAGAAGGTACGCCGTAAAGCAATGTCAATGTCAATACTTTTGATTGAGACGCGCTACCCGTAGGATCCCGAAGGCACCAGAAAGGTTTCCCCCCCATTCTCCTGATCCGCCAACGACTCACCTCATGCTACATCCATCTCTCCACCCGCTTTTGATAGCTGAACGTCGACGTGCCCGCGCACCTCGCCGCGCTGTCCAAAGAGCTCGGATTCATCCTCGTCTTCATCTCGACCGGTATGCCCGTGCCCTTGTCTTCATTTTTTGAGTTTGCGCGATTCAATTGTCGCTTGGGTTGTCAATAGAATATGTCTTCGACGGAACGTCGCCACCCTACGTGCCTTCAGCGCAACCGAATCCGGTCAATCTGTATGGCGCGACAAAACGCGACGCCGAGCTCGCCGTGCTTGGCATCAAAGGCGCGCACGTAGCCGTACTCCGCGTCCCCTTACTGTGAGTCAGTCGGCTCTTCGGACGGACGTCCATCGCACTGGTAGACTGACGCCCACGGTGCATCGGAGATATGGCCCGGCACCGTCGAATGCAGACTCGGCGGTTAACATCCTGATCGACGTCGTACGGGACCAGTCGGGCAAGAAGTACACCATGGACCACTACCAGACGCGCTTCCCGACCAACGTCCTCGACATTGCTAGCTTCCTCGTTCGCCTCGCAAGTAGGAATCATCTCCTCTCTTCTCAGAGTTGTCATAGACTAACGACTTTTTTTTTCTTTTTTTTTTTTTTTTTTTCTCACTTTTTTTGTCCTTCGTGAGCCAGAGAGACCAAAGAGCGCACCGCTGCCGCCACTGATACACTACTCAGCCGAGGAGCCCTTTACAAAGTACGAGATGTGTCTCGTCTTCGCACGAATCCTTGGTCTTCCACACGCGCACATCATACCAGATGCTGGGCCACCGCCTCCAGGTACGGCGCAACTAAGTTGCATAAGATATCACTATATCACTTCTTAATCGCTTCCCTGATGATCTGATCCGCGCCGTGCCCTTTTATTCTATATATAGGGTCCACACCACGGCCGCACAATACGCAATTGTATGTGCGTGAGACGGAAGAGCTGGGTGTTGAAGGCGGGCTCGGGACGTCTGGATTTGAGGAATGGTGGGTCGAGTACCTCCGTGGTAACTAGTCGCCGTGTGGCGAGCAGTGGGCGATGCCATGATGGGAATGGGGGCGATGGGAATGAAAAAACTGAGAAGTCAAATACATAATCTAAATTGCTAGGTCAGGTGGTCACTCTCTCGAAATGCAATGTGTTTAGTCGGTGCAATGTATCAATTCGTCTGTACGATTTTCAGCGCCCCGATAGGAACCGGATATCTATCATTCATATTCAATTCACATAAGGAACAAGAGACGACCATCTGAGCGTCCATACGTCGGTCCAGACTATTCGTAGAGCACGAGGCGTCTAGTGGCTGTTCCCTCCCTTGAAATGAATGACCGTTGACCGCGTGGTCGAGCCATGCCTGTCCGTCAGTCCACGGAGATTGCCAGTGAATTAAATGCCCATCACGAGTGAAAAGTTAATTACGGTCCGCGTGCAACACAAAAAAAAGAAAAAGAAAACAAGGGCTGTGTACATAATTTAGTCCTCATCTGACATGTTTCAACGATAGGTGGAGGCGCATGTTTCGTCACCCCCTCGGTACCTGAACACCGGGGAAAGCTGCAGCTGAGAAAAAAAACTGCCTATCTCCACACTTTTTCGGCCGGAAGGCTGAGGGAGAGGGGGGCAGTCCAAACGACACACTGGCACCGGAGGCCCACCTGAGATGCGATAGCGGCGCATAAGAGGTCGGCCAAGGAGGGGAGGGGAAACGAGCACTGCAAACGCCGGATGTACCCTTTCGCAACAATCTAAACCCATACTCGGTCAAGTTTCGAAGCGGATCGGCTAGCTGTACTGCAATCTGCGGCAAGAATCAAAGAACACAAAGAATCCTCTAATCGAGGTACGAGGGCGACGCGGGCGAGATTGGAGGCGCACCGGTATAGAGCAGCAGTATGGCCCGGTGACGTGCCGCCGTAAGACGCTTCCTATGAGTCCGTGAAGTACCAACCCACCCCCCACCCACCCACTCTACAAGAGTCCTACAAAACGTGGCGCACGCCGCGGGGGGACACCCACACCCACTGGGAACCGAGGGGGGTATGTCAGTGGTGGAATCCTTCGGGAAAGCGAAGGAGTCCAAAATCCAGATGTGTCGGTCCCAACCAAAATCCCGTCTCCCCCAAGTCCCAGTCCCAGCCTTCTTTCCCCCTCTTCCTACTGCTTCACATCACTTGTGATCGCTCGCGCAGCATGCCCCACTCTACCCACCACTCCTCCGCGGCGTCTATAGCATAGTGGCCCCACACCTCCCCTATCTCCGCGAGTTCGTCGTCGGACAGACCGCTTCCGGGAGGGGGATCGGGCGCGTCGGCGGGGAGCGGGGTCCAGCGGACCATGCTGTCGTGAATACGTGGTGGACTGGAGAATGCCACCTCCGCATTTTGCTGCTCTAGGGCCCCCAACATGTCCCCGCGCCCCTTGCGCAGATCTTGATAGGCATATAAAAGCGTTGGGACCTGCTCCGCACTCCGCAGGTGAGAGAACAGCGTGCCGAGGACGGCGGCATCCTCCAGAGCGAGGGTGCAGCCGTAGGTTGTCCCAGGCTAGCGTGTTAGATGTCAGATGATAGAAGAGGATAAGGAGAGGGGTAAGCTGGACCATGTACGTACACCTTGTGGATGCGCCGCTTCGCCGATGAGTATGATACTCTCCGAGTTATCTACCCAGTCATCAGGTGGTGGTATCACAATCCAAGGTCGTCGTGACACGAGGCCAGCCTTGTCAAGCAAGAAGCGCAACCTAGGAAGGGTCGGTCAATAAAAAATTCTGCTGCGGCGTCCCGGGATCCACGGCGTGACGTACCTTGGATCCATCTGTGTTTCCGTGTACCGTAGCGAGGTTAATGAGGTAGTTGGGTCCCAACTATCAAGTGCGCCCGGCCTTGCGACAGCTGACGCCCCCTCGTCATCTTCCCACCACACGTGGACGGCAATTTCCTGGTTTCGTCGCTATGAAAGGTCGTTAGCTCATCTCCACCCCCGAACAGTATCCAAAGACGTACTACCGGATGACCTAAAATCCCGGAGGAACGAATCAGCAAAGAGCACATGAGGGGATCGTTGCGGAGATTGTGAACGCACCCATTACAACCTGCCCATCTCCAACCCAGGCCAGCCAGCCGACATCCACAAGTTGTTTTAGCGGTGGGTATTTACGAACCTCAGTCATCGGCACGCAGCCTGTGTACATGGTTAATCCAATCGGCGTCATCTTTGGTCCTTCATCCTCATCCGTCACCACGCGGCGAACGATGCTTCGTTGGCCATCGGCGCCTATGATGACATCCGCATGGAGAATCTCGCCGGTCTTGAGCCTCACAGTGGGTCGCAACGTGCGCGAACTGGGCCCGGCGATAAAGGTGCTCATTGTGCCATTTTCGGGTAGATCTTCACGTGGGGGCTCCACCGATTGGACGGTTACGCCAAAATGCACGCGCGCTCCTGCAGAAGAAGCGAGGTGAAGGATAATTTCAAGTAGGTCCGCATGCTGACCATCGTGGAATTTAGTGTCAAACGACGGAGCATGCCGGCAACAAAATGGGCTTACGTGCATCATGTAAAACGACGAACCAGTCTCCTCGATGAGGCCCGCGTTCCATGCAGATTGACCAATGGGCCTTCCCGTTCTCACTTTTCGAGCGCACGAAACCCCCACCAGTCAGCTTTGATTACCTTGCGACATGCATGCGGCATGCGGCCACGGCCAATATGCGCCGGAATTGCCGATGCTCGAGACACTCACTGTCTAAGATAGAAGATGATGGCGTGATCGAAGCCTTTTGTGCTAGCTCCTTTTCGACTCCCCAGTGCGATAAGATTCTAGTTGCACTGGGTGGTAAGCGTATACCTCCCGGTCGAGGTTGCAGACCGCGCGCTTGCTCAAACACTTGAACGCGATGGCCCGAGGCAGCGAGCGCGTATGCAGCAGAAAGCCCGGCGATCCCTACCGAAGACGCGTGTCAGTTGAAAACAGTGCAGGATACAATGACATGGAACAAACCGCCGCCGATGATTATAAAATCTAAGAGTAGACTTGCCTGCCTCGGTTCATGACGAGTGGGAGGCGATGCGTTGGTGTGCGGAGTACGACGTTGAGAGATGCTACTGGATGACAACCGGTGCTGATGACGGGCACGAGGATTATATCCGCCGCTAAAGTCGCGGGTTCGAAATGGTGAACTCATCATCTGATCCTGGTAACAAGGCTGAGTGTGTAGAAAACAGACGAACGTGAGGAAGGCAGATGTTGCATAAGTTGCACTATTTATCAATTTACGGAGAGAAAGACTGACGTGATAACCATGGGACATCCTCGGTCGGTCCTTGTTCCATCGTACTGATTGACGCTGGCGGCTTGGACTTCTTTCCGAAAGTATTTGAAGCCTAGCCAGCGGGGCCAGGTCCTGCGGCACCGGAGAACGGCGAATTGGACATTAGCCACGCAAGGCAAACGCGGCCCACGGGAGGTGACAGGCACAAATTAGGATCTCATCGCAGCGGAACAATTACGGCTTTCAAGCGAAGGCCGTTACCCTGGAAAAACAGGGGCACGGAAAATCCTGCCCCCGGGCGTAAGCCAATATAATGTAGAAGAGAGAGAAAGAAGAAACATTACCAAGTAGAGTAGCAATTGAAGTTACAAGTGGACAGACAGGTGACGTCTTCTGATGGCTGTTACCCACGCAAAAATCGGGGCCTTGAGGTGGGCTACTATCTACAGGGAAGGGCCTAGAATATGGAGAGGCAAAATTAAGGGTAGGGAGGACTCCGCAAGGACGGTATACGTGAACGCGTAGAAGAAAAAACACGCCACATTTACTGTGTGAGATCTGTGATCGGCTTGCAAGAGGGGTACGCCACTGGTACGCCTCAGCTGAGGTGTTTAAAACGGAATGGCGGGCATGGTTTGAAGAAAAGTAGAGCGATCGGACGGGTCTCGAGCTTGAGCGCCATCAAATTTTTCCAAAACCTCTCAAATTGTTCACATGAAGGCCTCGCTTCACGGTCACGGTTGGTACGACCCATCCAAATGGAAGAATCGGTACGAGCCCTCGGATCTTGGCTCTCAATGTTGCATCTGTCCTGTTCGAGTATAAGTGTCACGAGAAGTATTTGTGGCCAATATCGACTTATACCAATAGTGATCCGACCCCGGGGCAACGGGTGAAGTTGAAAGTATCGGGCCAATCGGGTGTTGAATACGTTGAATCCAGATCGTTCGGCATGAGGTCGTGTCGTGCATACTTGAACGTTGAGGTTGAGTTCTTCGTGACTCTTGCGATGACAAGACAAGGTCCTGTGGCAAATGGCAAGGTCCCACACGCATACATACGTCAAGCCAACGGTCACACGGGGCCAACGTGTTTGATTTGATTTTTTTTGATGGGCATAGCCACCCCGACAGGTCTGGGCCGTCTGGCCCGAGACTCCTTGAGCAATCCAGAACAGAAAGGCACCCCCGACATGTGTTATGCACTTGCACTACCCTACTTTGTTCTCTTCAATCTTCTTCTTCTGTTTGTTCGCATGTCGATTGGTTCACGATAAGTATTTCTAAAATGAAACGTGTCATGTGACGTGTGATGACTGATCTGATAATTTCACGACCACGACGGGTTTGCTGCATGACTCACAACGCAACGTCTGGGGATTCTGAGCATAGAGTCAAGAAAAAGCACCGAGATAAAATTTCCACCTTAACTGAGACACCCCAAACGTCGGCCACAGCGAACATCAAATTGGCTTGTCCCTTATCTGTTTTATGACTTCCGTACACCCGTTCTCGATTGCCGTTGTTGGAGCCGGCCTTGGCGGTCTTGTTCTCGCGCGGGTACTCCAGCTACACGGTATCGCAGTGTCCGTGTTCGAGCGCGAACCTACGTCATCTTCTCGAGGACAGGGTGGATCGCTCGATATGCACCCCGAATCTGGACAGTATGCGCTAGAGACGGCCCAGCTGACCTCCCAATTTCGTAAGATCGTACGTCCGGAGGGTGAAGAGATGAAGATTATGGACAAACAAGGCATAGTCGTCTTCGAGGACCTCCCACCACCGGCACTTGAGAGTCCGGCGCCGCGGGACGAGCATGGTCCACGACGTGGAGATCGGCCAGAGGTAGATCGCGGGCAACTGCGTCACTTACTTCTCGATTCACTTCAACCCGGTACGGTCCGCTGGGAACACGATCTCGAATCCGCACAATTCACCGACGACAACACCAAAGTCGAGCTCACCTTCGCACACCTCTCCCCCTCCCCGCCTACCACATCCACCTTCGACGTCGTCATCGGCGCAGACGGCGCGTGGTCGCGCGTGCGCCCGCTCATGTCTTCCGCACAGCCGACTTACAGCGGCGTGACATTCGTCGACATCCACGTTGCCTTGGGAGACGCCGAGGGCGGTGCGAACGCCAGAACCGAAGGGGAAGAGGCGGCCGCGCTAGCGGAACTATCCGCCCTCGTCGGGCACGGGAGCCTCTTCGCTCTCGGCGACAGCCGCGGCATCATCGCGCAGCGAAACGGCGGCGGCGCGGTGCGCGTCTACGCAGCGATGCGCGTACCCCTCGGCGCTCTCGACGCCGCAGCTGCGCAGGGGCAGCCGGAGACGCGCGCGGCGGTGCTACAGCACTTCGACGGATGGGCGCCGCGACTGCGCGGGCTCATCGATGCGCCGGGCGCTACCGGCTTCGTCGTCCGCCCGCTGTGGGTGCTGCCGCCCGGGCACGAATGGGACGCCGCCCCAGGCGGGCGAGTGACACTGCTCGGCGACGCCGCACATCTGATGGTGCCGTTTGCGGGCGCCGGTGCAAACCTCGCCATGGCGGATGGCGCGGATCTCGGTCTCGCGCTTGCCAAGGTGAAGACGCCCGCCGAGCTGGCGGAGCGAGTGCGGGAGTACGAGTTGGCGATGCAGGAACGTGCGAGGAAGGAATGGGAGATGTCGATGCAGAATATGGACGCATTTTTGAGCGATAGAGCACCCGCGGCGGCAGTGAATAAGATGGAGGAGCTCATGGCTGGCGGAAATCGTTAGGCAGCACGAAGAGAATACTTGGCACAGCCACATTCATTGCCACGCGAACGGTGACAGATTCGGTGTGATAGGTGCAAATTTGCTTCTGTACAGTACACTTAGGGCTTTGACGGGGTTTCCAATGGTTGATTCAGAAAGGACATTATAAATGCAAAGCATAGATATGCATAGTGTAGGTGTGCTATCGGTCTATGTGAAGCTGCTCTTTGATAACCCAGGGCATATCGTACCACATCCGCTTCTCAAACAACAGGTGCTCGACAATACGCTTCGGCTCCACCGTCGACGCGACCCCACGTCTGGTCAGGGATTGAATCGTTTCGAAGCGTGCGAGTACATTCACATAGAGAGGATTGCCCGCACGAAGGGGCTGCAAGCCCAGATGTCCTTCCACCGCACGAATACTCACGATGCGCACAGGTGAGGGTTGTGAGACAAGCCGCCATCTGTACGCTGCAGAGCTCCCGGCGGGGTGGAGACTATGCAACCTCCTTGAAGCGGACTTTGCGTACTCTTGCGTCGTCAACGAGGTGAGCAATTTTGAGTCGCCTCTGGAGAATGGTGTAAGCAGAAGGTGAGGATGGTCGAGGGTCGCGATGAAAATTTACTCAGCGATAGCGTTGTTTACGCGCTTGTAATTTTCGAGAAGGATGCCACGCAGTGGTGCCACCCAGGCGCTATCTTTCGTGGATGTAGCCTGGAAGATCTGGAACGAACGTGTGGATGATGTTTCCCGTGCAGGAAACGCGTTTTCTTGAGCAAGTTTGCGCATGCTAGATATAGTTAGCACGTCTAACTCCTTTGGGAAAGAGGGGAGGGGGGGCGCGTGCAGGCCTGTGGCGGGATGGTACGAAAAGAAGCAAATTGCGGTGTGACGTGACAGCAACCCTCCAGGAACTAGGGCTTGGACAAGTAGGGAAGGGGAGTCGCGCACCTCGAAATGTTTTTTAAAGTGTTCAAGAAGTTGTCGCGGAGTAAAGCGACGTGATCACGGAGGGTGGCATTTTCGACACGTGCAGGAAAGGATGGAAGATGGACGTCTGAGGTCAAGCAGCGAGTTAGTACTAGCTCGGAGTTCGACAGGAACCCAAAGAGAGGCCCCGCTGGTAGATTGTCGCAAGTCGCAACCAACCACGGGGAGGAGGCAGACAATGACATTGTAACGAAGGTCACGCACCTAATGTTTCCAAAGGTAGCGACCACATGTCGATATACGACTCGCTCTCATCACGGACAGCGCGATGAAACCGGGCTAACGCCTCGTCATCGGAGTCCTGTACTTTTATAGTGTCCGACTTTGGAATCGTGGCCATTCCTCGTTTTATTACTTGCGAAAAAGCTGGCGCGGGGCATGAGGTGGGTTTAAGGTAAGGCAAGGACGCAGACGGAGTGGACAATGACCATATTAGCGACGAGAGCATTGCTCCGCGATGCGCTGGAGGAACGGGCAGCGCTGACTGCCGTGCGCGCAGGATTTGGGCAGAATATGGGGTTACTCTCGCCGCCATCCTTGGGCTCGGACGTTAGCGTCGCAGGATTGACGTTACAGGTATGCCTCGTAAAAGCGGGAGTAGGACGGGGCCAGAAGGAATTGGGCCACGTGATATGTTCACACGGCCCTCTTTTCCTCCGAAGTTTCGCGTCCCTCGGCTTCTCTACGTCTTTGTCGTCAACGCCAACCACTATGCCTGTAAGTCTCTCATCCTTCGTAGTCATTTCGTATCTACATGATGTCTAAAATATGGTTTCCTAGCGCCAATCACGCTCTTCTCGTCCTACTACCTCTCGTCCGGCCAAGGCGCCTGCCAGCGCACCTTCCCGTAGCGCCTCCACAGCGGCCTATCCTGCTCAGCAAGCACATGCGCCCCCTGCGCCTCCGGCACACACCTCTGCCCCAACGCAAACTCAGGCCTCCAGTGGTCCTGGCATGCTTGGGCAGATGGCTGCAACCGCAGGTTCCGTCGCCGTCGGGTCAACTATCGGCCATGGCATCTCTTCGATGCTCTTTGGCGGCCGCTCTGAGTCTGCACCCGTGGAGCAGCAGAACCAGGCCCCACCGCAGCAAAATACGTCCTCATTTGCGCCTAACTGCGAGGTGCAAGCGAAGGATTTTTCAAAGTGTATTGAGAAGGCCGACTTGCCAAGCTGCTCGTGGTACCTCGAGCAGCTCAAGGCTGTGAGTTTTCGCTTTTCTGGCCCATGTGTTGGTGCTCAGTGTAAACTTCGTTTGTAGTGCCAGGCGGCTGCTTCCCAATACTGATCCGATTTGTGCTGCGACGGTTTTGTCTTCACTAAAACTTGGATGTGCCAACTCATCTTAGACTGGGAGATTCACACTCGTCTTGTGAAGTGCCACGACACGTGTTCCCCGCTCAGTTTTATCTGTAGGCACTAACGCCGTAACTCAATGGATACCATATGACATACGACACACTTTTCTGCCCGTTCTTGAAACTTGAATTTGGAGCGTTGGTGCCTGAGCATGCCTGACCTGAGTCTCATGGCCTTTAACGTCATTCACACTCTCCACTTCCCCCATCTCGAATAAACCACCTGATTTACCTTGGCCCAACATGTTCGGCCGCATTTGTCGCGCGATCAGAATTAGTACGCTGGCGCGGTGGACCGGCCTACTCAGTAGGCGTTCATGGGACTGGGTCAGCCTGTGATGACGTCCACGATGTTCACATGTCGATGATCGGTGGTCGATCTCCGTCGCGTGGTATCATGACAGCACACTTCGCTCCAACGTCATACCGGTCCACTGTGCGTCCATGGAGAGGTCCACCAACGATCGTATGAAAAGTGACCAATTGACCCATGAAGCAGCGGGCCTTGTCAATCACAAGAGACGCTGTAGGTCTAGGCCCTCCGGCGCTGGTGCCACAAGTAAAAATTTTGCTTTTTGAAAAATTTAGGGCTCCCCGACGTTTTCTGCACGTCAAGGGTCTCTTTCGAGGCTAGAAGTGCTCGAGACGGACGGGGCCACCCGAACACGGTATGGTTCGCATCGACCCGCCGCAGTGGTTTAATGATACTCTTTGTGATTTGAGGGCATCTTCTTGACCGCCGTCGCCCCCGACTTTTCTTGCCTTCTTGGAGGACGAGTTCGTTTTCCGGGAGCGTCGGAGTTGTGCTTGGAATGAATTTGTCATCGTGCTCACGGCGAAACTGTGCCATGCCACGTCCTTGGCCATATTCCGGTTTGTTGACTAATCTCGTGAACACTGCTCGAGCAACGTGGTGTAGATCACGGGTCGAGCCCCTTCGATAACGTGCTATATCCATATACCTAAGCTCGTTGTGTGGGCGGCGGCGCTGCGCCGCAGGCTAGATGATTCCTTACGGGGGTATACTTTAATCCATACGTTGACCCATACGGGATCATTGAAATGTGACATCCAATCCAACATAGTTACTACTGTAGTAATGATGGTGAGGGTGACCTACCGCTCATTCATATATATAGATGCAAGACGCCGAAGCCGAGTAATTATACGAAGTAGCAAGGCTGCGGCCCCCGCCCTCCTGAAATGGACATCGAGTTTGCTGCTATCTGTACCTGGACCTGGTACTGGGCTACGGCGTTTACAAAACGGCTTGGGGCTCCTCCGAGAATTTAGCTGTTCTGGAATTACGGAATTGGAAGTGGAGGCCCATGGGGGTCGAAAGGAACAGCCCAATTTGGCATTTATGATCCGACGGCGACTCACTCGGGCGCTTAAGATAATCAATTCCAGGTTCCGGGAAGATGTCTTCTGTTTTCTGATTCTGTGATTCTGACAACAAGGGGGTGAGGTGAATCTGGGAGAGGGGTCCCTCCCCCCCGACGTGTCCCGGATCCTTCCAAAAATTTCATTCTGTGTTTTTTGGTTTTCTCGGAACATGTGAAGGGATTCAATTTGGTGTTCTATCATGGAAAATTCCGTTATGTGAAACGACGGATTTCGCCGAGTGGGTCAGGCGTGGCAGGGCCGATCGCGAGCGTGACGGTATCATGAACGCCAAATGGATTGCGCGGATGGTGCCAGGGACGTGTAAGCGGCACCTACAAGTGCACACTAGCTCCACAGGTAAAACGAAAAAAAAAAAATGCAGAGCACAATGCCCCACAAATCGTCATCGACCACGCCCATAATTGCAAAGCTAGCTCTCCCCCCACGTCTCAATCCTCTAGGACTGGCGACACCGCACCACTCCCGCTCCCCTCAGAACTTGCGCTCGACCCGGCGGCTGATGACTCCGAGCTCGCCGACGCACGGCCGGCATCTTTCAGCACGATGGCGGCGCACCGTGCACCCCCCAGTGGTGGCAGCGGGTGCTTCTCCAGCTCACACGAAAGTGGCAGCGGCAGCTCCACGTCGCACTCGACTGTGCGGTGGACCGTCACTTGCAAGTCCCGCCGATCGTAGAGGATGTGGGGCGCATTGCCCGCATGGAAGCGTCGTCGTGGCGGAGGGTAAGACTCGTGGTCACTTATCATCATGAGCGGTGAGCGTCCTGGACGTAGGAGGAACAGAGGCGTTCATTTACTTGGTGATGTATTGGAAAAGGATGCGGTATGCGCGTGAAGCCGTGATGACCCTGCGTTCCCCACAGATCGCATCAGTTGGAGAGATGGGAAAACAACGAGTGTGATTTTCGCACGTGAGGGTAGCTGTTTCAATTTAACACGCCGAGGGTCGCAGACTGGTCACGTCGACGAAGATGCAGGATAGTGGGTACGAACTATGTGGGACTTGGAACATCTGTAATCATAGATGATTGTCAGCACTACGCCTCTGTAAACAGAAACCGGCTAAATGAAAGGCGCACCAAGTTCCAATACTCTGGCAAGGGTAGATTTTGTTTGAATTGGTTCAACCTGCACCGCCAGCTTTCCATCAGAACACACGTACCATTCACACCTCTGAAACTCAGCGCCTTGACAACGTCTCGTTGTGAGCATAGAGTAGTTTCACGAATCTTAATCGACATACGATCGAGGGTAACTCCGTGACTATCCATGCGATGATCCACCACAATCCCTGAATATAGAGCATATTCCATAGGCGTGTGGAGTTTCTCTTGTTGAGTACGCCAGAGAACATGATACAGAGCAGAGTAAAGTCTTGAATAAAGTTGATCAAGATGCTCCACCGAAAATCTGATGTGCCGTCGATGGGACAATTCCCTGTGGCGTTGGGCCAATGTGAATGGCCCTGAGGAAGTCGGCGGGTAAGATATTTACCACTACTGAACTGTGGATACGTATACCGGGAACTCACCCTCGTCGTTGCTTCATGGGGAACATGACGGCACGGAAATGAGCCCTTGTCCCGACCGACATCTGATGGTCATGATGGTGGTAATAATGCACTCACCGTAGACCGAGCCACCCAAGTTGGCCAACCATACTGCTGCAGAAAGGGCAATTACCCTCCTATCACGGCTCCATAGCGCGACTCTGCGTCGTCTTAATCAGCGGATATACCATGATGGGTTGAGAGTCACAGACCCCCGCAGTACAAGAAGAAGGGAAGCAAATACACCAGATGCCCATGAAGTGGCCTAGTGTCAAAGTCAGCTTGAGGACCGGCCAGGGTATAAGTACGAACAAGCATTATTCTAAACCAAACCTATGTAAGTAGACAAAAGATTAGAAGAGACACAGAGGATGGTCAATGAAAGAGTATTCTCACATCGCAGTTATAAGGCGTCGTGATGTCGAAACCGACCAGTAAGGTGATGAGCGACGCAAGGGCCAGTATCCTCGCCGAAAGATAGACGACAAACGACCATCGCCAATGTCGCTGTCCGGTGTATATCTCCCACTCAAAGTCAAGATTGGTGATGTACTCCCACCTGTATGCAGAGACGGTCATTCGCAGTGCAGCAGATAAAATTTGGCCTGAATTACACATAAATTCCAGCGAATACATGGACCAACTTTACAAGATGGGCTATAGCAGGCGCGGTCACGGTGAGTATTCTGATCCGATATATGTAGCGCAAACCCGTCCTGGCTTACCATAAGCAGCAGGTGCAGAGTTTAGAAACATGAGAAGTTAGTTAGGGCCCATAAGGTTGAGGGGGTGGAACCCGGACCTTGCGGACAGGGAGTATGTCTCTTATAATCTATTGCGAAGGCTCGGAGCGCACGCAGTACCTAGGCCAGCGGAGATTGCAAGTGGGGTCCTCAATCCAGAGCCTCCGGATCAGTACGGGACTTGGGAAGGATAGTCGCTGTACTTCGACCGACGTCAACCATAGGTTTTAGGCAAATGTTCAGGAAGACGAACGTTCCCGTCGGCATTATGGTGGCGCGTGGCAGTGAGGCAGTGCTAACTTGAACGTGATTGCGAATCGCGGACGTTGTAGCATTCGCGTCATATACCTGTTTAACGTGACCTCTCTGAAACGCTTCTGTAACGATTCACTGGCCCACGGATAGACCGGCTATTCAGAGGCGTCCTTACTCTCACCATCACTGGTGTTGGCGACAACGAGAAAACTGGACGGAGCACGTGAGCGACAACGGCCCGCGGCCCGGGATCCGAAATGGCCCCGTTGGTGTTGGGGTGACGGCGACTCGGTTGACTCGGAGCCTCGGTTGAACTAGGTTATCAAACGACGGATCACGAGAATCGTGAGATTAACGTTTGGTGGAAATCGTATTCATTCCCACTGGGTTCCATCGTCATACGGCGGTGAACACTGAGCAGATCGTGCGCCGTTATTCTCTGAACAACCTGACATTACCCGGGCCCGAGGGTGCCCCACAATGAAGTTTGCCAGGTACTCCTTCCACGCCCTTGTTTTGTTCTTGGAGGCTCTCATCATTTGAAAATGTAGGTATCTGGACAACGCGCAGGTGAGGTTCCTGCTCGATGCTCTCGATGACGCCTTTGCTGAACCGGTAACACCCTGCCTAAGGCACCCGAATGGAAGCGTGCATACATGTACGTATATTTACCATTGTCCTGTCATCTCCGACGCTCATTGGAACGTGTGTATTACTGGTCGTGTGATAGCGACTATCGTGGCCTAAAGAAACGAATCACGGCTATAAGACGAGAGCAAGGAAAATCCGTGGATGACTCGTCGGAGAGCGATCCTGATCCCTTACTGAGGGGGTCTGGCGCTTCAGCTCACCGCGACGACGGGGAACAAATCGTCGATGAAGACCACGAAGCCGACAACGAGTCTAACATACACAGGGGAGGACACAAACAGCAAACCGCCGTAGACACTCGGGATGGCGAGATCGAACTCGAGGAGTTGACCTATGGTCACAGCAAAGTAGATACCGCATGTCCTTTACCTTGCATGGATTAAATGTTTTCTCAAGGCAACAACCTCGGCATCTCCTGGCGCAACTTCCGTCACGGTCCCCAAGGGCAGGCTCCCTGTCGCCTCTGCGCCGACGCCAGAGACCCACCCATCAGCACTATCCCCACGCGATCCGCGTCCACGGGATGGTCTGCGCAGACGTACCACTGGACGACGTGACCATTTTTCCTGCCTAATTCCACGTTCTGACTTAACGTTGTCCTGCTTCCTCTTTTCTAGTCATCCGGCCTTATTCCATGATGTCATCTACGCATCCACACTCGCTCACACTTGCCCAAGCCCTTGAACACATGTCACCCGCTCAACTAGCATTTTTTGACAAGCTCAACGTGGAGCTGTCTAAGATAGAATCGTTTTTTATCGATAGAGAAGGTGAAGGTCGCACGCGCAGCTTGCAACTTAGGCAGCAACTCGAGGAGTTGAAAGATCACCGGCGTCTGTTCCATGTGACTAAGTCTTTCCTTTCTTTGTTGTACACCACTGACTGGGCGATATCCCTGACAAGCATGCACATCCGGAAAATCAACCCCCAATGTCGTTTAATCTGCTTTCGTTCCCTGGGTCAAATGGCCCAAAGCGGCTGAGTCGCGTTCTCGGCTTCTCACACCAACCTACGCATACGGACGATAAAGCACCAGTCGAAGGTCACGATGCAGATGTAGCAGGGGACTCTGGCGCACATCGTCTCGCGGGCGGGGCAAAACTCGATCCGGATGAGTACCTACAGGCGCGTAAGCAACTCAAGCGGGCTCTATCGGAGCACTACCACGCGCTCGAAGTCCTCAACAACTATCGCGTATGGTCTGCTTTGAGCTTTTGGTTGCCCACGGATGATAAGGGTGAAGACAGATTCTGAATATCACGGGCTTTCGTAAGGCCCTCAAGAAGTTTGAGAAAGTAACTGGGGTATGATGGCCCAGTTCTGTTATCATGATCGACCTCAATTAGGGCATGCCTCTAGGTTCTGGTGCAAGATCTGTACATTGAGGAAAAGGTCAGTTTCGTCTTTCTTTCCAATGAAGTTACCGATTACCATCTCAGGTTGACTCGTGCACGTTTGCGTCGGATGAGACTGTGCAACGTCTCTTGAAGGAGATGGAGGAGCTCTTCACTGCGCGTTTCGGTGGGCTCTTGTGGTATCCGACTTTGATAGCACCCTCATTCATGATTTCACAAACAGCGAAAGGTGACAGGAAGCGCGCTCTAGTTCGCCTGCGCACGGTTTCTTCTTTCAAGACACACCACTTTAGCACTTTCCGCACAGGTGCCGCTCTCGGCCTGGCCTTTCCTGCCATCGTTGATGGCCTCGTGCGCTGTGAGTCCTCAGATATCCCACGTTGGTCGCTGAACCTCCTTCAGGCCTCCAGTCCCACACGCGCAATTCCATACCGTCATGGGGCGCCCTACTTTATATATATGCAAGTCTTCTAATCCCTACACTTTTGGCGTTTCTTGTGGGTGTAAACATGTTAGTCTGGAGTGCTTCGAGGATCAACTACGTCTTCATCTTCGGTACAGTACCTCGGAACCTTCGATGCCATGTTGAATCATCATCACCATCACTAATGGGCAGTACAGATCTGGACATTAGATCCCGTCTTGATCATCGGGAGTATTTCGAAGTACATTTCTGGGAGGCTGCGCCACACTGTGGAGAAACACTGACAAGGCACCATCGTAGATACCCTCCATCGCTCTGGCAGCTCTCTGTTGGGCCTTCTGGTTCTCGTTTTCACGTGCTGCGGAACCTACAATCCAACCGTGGACGTGGCCTTTGATCTGGCTGCTCTTTGTCGTTGTATTGATGATCAACCCTCTCCCTGTCATGTCTCGCGCGAGCCGGTGGTGGTTCCTTCGTAAAATGGCAAGGCTTCTGTCGAGTGGATTTAAACGAGTGGAGGTAAGCCAATCCAATAATTCATGTATTCTTGTCTGAGACCCGTTCTCATCATGGCATGTGGCCTAGTTTACAGACTTCTGGCTGGGGTGCGCACTTTTCAACCTCGTAATGGCCATAAGGTTACCTGTTAACATTCTGCATCACTCTAGGGACCAACTTTGTTCTTTGGCATTCCCTCTCGGCAATATCTATTTTGTCGCGTGCTCATATGCTCGGGGATTCCGGTCCAATCCATTCCATGAATGCAGTAAGCCCGCTCTCTGGGGTGTGCCTTTCCTCCTTGCCACCTTGCCATTGGTGGCCCGCTTCGGGCAGAGCATTCGGCGTTATTGGGACTCGGGTTTGATTACGCACTTGATCAACGTTCGTATTCTGTTGAGTGTGGGACCGCTAAAGCTTGACCACTTTTTTTCTTTAGGGCGGGAAATATTTTACAGGGATCGTGTATTACTTCTGCTACTACTTATGGCGACATAACGGCGAGCAATTCTCCATCAGGTCGTCTCTGTCGTCGAGGCTGACGCGTCTAAAGGTGCTACTCATGGCACGAGCTTCGTCTTTTTCTGTCTCCTCGGAACAATTTACTCAGTATATGCTTCATCATGGGCAAGTCCAACGCGTCCTGTATTGATCAAGGGCTGACTGCTGAGCATCAGGATCTACTCATGGACTGGTCTCTCTTACGCCCTCATGCACGTTTTATATTCCTACGCGAAGAACTACTCTATTCAAGCCACATTCCAGTGTGTGCTAATCTTATCATCGGCCTTTGTGCCCCAACTGACAGTCCTACGACAGTCCTACTATCTGGCCATCGTGAAGAGTTCATTACTCTTAGGATAAGAGGTGCAAACTGACAGAGAGTGTAGATTACGAACATTCTCCTTCGCTTTATTTGGATAATTTACATCCCGAAGCGCGGGCCGAACCCTGCACTTCGCACGTGGATAGCAGCGATTTTCGAGGTGCTGCGGCGCTCTCAATGGAACATCTGTACGTCTTTTCTCATCTTTGCCACGGTTTACTGGCTTGCCGACAAGGACCCGTTCGGTCCGCCCAGACCGCTTAGAAAACGAACATCTTGGCAACATGGACCAGTACCGCATCACACGGGAGGTGCCTCTGCCTTATTCGTTCGACGAACTCAGTCACGAGACGGATGTGGGTGATGAAGACGATAACGTTAAAGAACGGAAAAGTGTGCGCTCATCCAAGTCGAAACAAGGATAACTATGGCGGAATGATAAAATAATTGGTCATGGTGGAATATGCTGTTTTACATACTATCAACTGTGTCCAGAAGACCCCGAGTGAATTGAGCCCAGAATTGGGCAGGCCATGGACGTTAAAATGAATACCTTTTCCGGTCTCAGCTACGCTTTGTTGAGTATAAGCGACCCAGAGAAATGTAGTGGATCGTTGGCAAAGGCAAGGAAGACGAAAAACAGGTAAAACCCTGGGGCATCACAAGACAAGTTTTATTTCATCGTGGATGCGATCTGCTCCAACTCCCGAGCGATCAAGGAGTTGGGACACGAGGAACGCAACTTCCTGTTCCCAGTCAGCAAGTTCGTCTGCAGAGAAAGGGGCTGACCAAGAGACACGCACTCTAACTTAGCACGATCACCGCGCTCCTTGCACTCCTTGCCAGCCATTACCCACTCTCCGCATTCGACGTAGAGATCAACGCGTTTGGGAGCATCGCAACGCTGCACGTAGCTGACCGCTTCCTTTGGATGGCCCTTCTCGACGAGATGTCTCACGAACGCCTCGTACCCGATCGGACTCCGCTTCGACCGCGAAAACGCCTCTAAGCCCTCGAAATCCCGGGTGGCGGTCAGCGTGTGTAGCTTTAGGTACCAAAACCTGGACAAAAAAACACCATCACCGGTGAGCGAGGGTGCGTGACGCGGGGCAGACACTGTCTTATCATACCTTTTGTCGGGTACTTTGAAGTCAGACTTGAGCTTGTCGGCGCGCTTGGACATGCCGTTGAGGAGGCATTTCTTGATGGTCTCGTCGACGCTGAGCCCGAAAAACTCTATCTTGTCCGTGGATTCCTTCTCGAGTGTTTGCTGGAACGCCAGTAAGCGACTGTATTCGTCCATCATCTAAATATAACGTGCGTTATTGTCGTCGCCATGCAACCCGCGCGGGTGTGGGCCAGAAATTTTGAAACCAACCTTGGCCTCAAATGAACGTTCCTTATCCTCCGAGAAGAATTTCTGCGCGGCTTTGATCGATGTGACCCTCGCGGCAGGGTCCTGACGCGGACATTGGCTTCAGACGAACAGATCCATGAGTGATTCATAACTTGC
>Ga0307510_10002866_pt1 | contig 19828 bp, 14 predicted proteins | sample 12_EM_MG_FD_207224 | JGI IMG/M metagenome (GOLD analysis project Ga0307510, IMG submission 207224) | Populus trichocarpa ectomycorrhiza microbial communities from riparian zone in the Pacific Northwest, United States - 12_EM | ecosystem: Host-associated > Plants > Roots > Unclassified | place...
TCATTCCTTCTCCCAACCATGCTGTACATTCCACCATTCCACCATTCCACAATGCCAGTAACCATTTCTGCAATACGAATCATTCCACATACCAGCAAGCGCGATGCATTCTGGACAACAATCCAACACGCAAGAGGAGCGAGTGACACAGGATGACTGTCAAGGAGGATTGTCACCACAAATTAGCCGTAAGCCACCCGGACCATTCGCGCAGCCGATCACGCCTGGGCCCATGGATATTGGCGGACACTTGCATGCCCATAAGGACTGCGAGAAGAGGTATTTGGTAGGTGAGATTCAGATATACCGGTAGATGGGGTGGGGTCCTCCTCCTCATTAGGCGATACAGTCCATGCAGGAACAATTCTCTCCTACTATCGTTGTCCTTTCAGTGCTTACGCGTTGCCATCGCCCATCATCGCTTTTCCCTTCCTATTTTACCCTCCGAGAGGGCAAAGCATTCTCTCGGCAAGCTAGGGGAAAGAAGGCCTTGGGGGACGAACCACCGCCTAATGGAGTGGCGCATTGGAACAAGGAGGGCCACTTCTAAGAGGTGGGAAACTTGGTTTAAGCTAGAGGAGGAGGAGGAGGAGGAGGAGAATTACTAGTATAGTTCTGTCATTTACCCCCATCGACTAAAAATGTGCCCTCATTAATTTAGCAGCTCTCTTGAACTCGATAGACTGGATACAATGAGCCCAGTGACCTATTGCCTTCTGGCCCTTGTTAAGTGCTGTAATGGAAATTCCACATTACGGTTGATTGAGATGCATTACTGAAACGGGGGCGAGAGCGACGGCTGGCTATTAAGGACATGAGTGAAGGGCCAAGATAACTTGAACGACTCTTAGCCATGGTGTTTTGAAGCTATGTGGGTTGCTCTCCTGGAGGGCCTTCCTCCCCTTCTGGTGACGGCGCCACCCACCCACCCCCCCGCAAGTAAGTAAGTCCTAGGTAGACTGGCCGGAAGAATTCGCTACCGAAGGCAGTGTATTATCGAAAATTGCTCGGCTCCCACTCTTCCGATAGGTGAATGGGCCAGGTTTGGTAGTAATACCAGGATAGACTACGGTTCGGGGCCTTGCTAACTAAGCAACTTGGAGCATAAAAGTAGTCCGTGCGCAACTCCTTGCATAAACGGTCTCTCCTTTACCGGAGGCGGATGGACTACAGTAGCTGAGCCGCATGGTACTCGTATCATCATGAGCGAGCGCACGCGTGGCGCCGGGACTGCCCCGGGTTAGGGCATCATACATGTGAACCGCATCCACGACCCCTCTTTCCTTCCTTCACAAGGGATCTGCGATAGTTGGTCTTACACTACAGTAGTATCCGTAGTTGCCGGATATCGCATGTGTACACACCGTATCTCAGTACCACAGAAATCTGAGCATTTAGCTAGTAGATCATTGAATCTCACTCGTCAAGCTGTTTGTTTGACCTGTAGCAACGCGCAATCGTTTCAACTGAGAAGTAATGATAGCCGACAATCAAGATCATAGATTACCGCCAACTATTACAAGAATGATAGTAAAGATATGAGCAAGCTATATAGTGTGGTGGTCTGGTTCCGCTTCACCAAGCTTCCACTCCCACCACACTTCCGCAACAAAGAACAAAGGCATTGAAAGAAAGTATATAGGAACAAAAGGAATAATAAAGAAAGTGTAAAGAAAACAAAAGGTTGTACTCGGCTTGAGAATAATATAGAAGCTTAGAAGAAGCATTTGAGAGGAGAAAGAAACCTTATACCAACATGACCGACAAGGTTGCACGAGTACTGAGCATGTGTCGAAGTGATGACAAAGCGTCGGTGGGCTTGGAACTGGAAATGGTCGAGGTGCCACGCGGCTTCTCCCGCATGGTGCTCTAGTAGGCGGGGCAGTATCGTATCGGCGCAATGGAGTTTGCTATTATTTTATGCTAGGCGGCCAGGAGGAAAGGAACCCAAGTTGGACGAACGTGGTATTGTGTTGCGGACGCGTAAGGTAGCTTGGTTCGCGAGACTTTCGCAAACTCGGGGGGTGATTGCTCCTCCTTCGAGGGAAATATCTATCCGTGGTACTATATTCCGAGTGCCGGTGTCGTATTTTGGCTATGGTATGATACTGCGGTTAGAGAATTTTGGGCTGGGCCGTAGCAGTTCTACATATGATGCCTATGGAGGAAGCCTTGTTTGTTTAGTCGGCGAGTGGGTGGAATTACTCCATGGAGTGCGTCGGGGCTCCTGGCTGTCATTTACTGCTCATGCGTGTTGAGTGCTGTATTTATCCGCAATTCGGCACGGGTACGGAGGAGAAGGAATGGGTGAAGTTTGTTTTTGTTTGCCAATACAGGAGGAACACACGCCCCCCCCCCAACTATCCTGAGGATGTTGGCGAGGGGGTGGATTTGAGTGAGGGGTTTAATCATGATCTCGCTACAATAATATGTATAGTAAGGGATAGATAATAATGTTTGAATCCATATTGGGTAGAAGTTGCATGATTGCGCTTGTGAAGGTTGTATTGTGCAGTGCTGTATCTGCTGGAGACCTACTACATATGGTAAATAGGTGGTGAGCGCATAAAATAGGGAGATGTTTGTGGGACATGATGGGGTTCGGGAGGAGGGAAAGAGAAATGTTGTGCCGTAGGGGGAGCTCCTACTCTTCCAGACTCAGGTCGCGACAAAAAGCCCAGCCACTGGTTTTATGTCAGGTTATGTGGCCGCGAAAGAGGGGGCCTCAGATGGTGGAAAAGTCCACCTCGGGTTGTTGCCCACCAGAATACCGTAGTACGGCACGGCGTCGTGTGGTGTCTTGAGGATTTGTTCTGCTATCATAGCATACGACGCCATGGCATCATACCGTAGATTCTGTGTGAAAACTCGACCTGCCGCTATACCCTTTAGGGCAGCTACCATTTCTCCTAAGGCTTAATCCTATGACAAATGGGCTTCTCTAGGAATAGTAACTGGCATACAGATACCGATGACGGCAGTCTCGCCTAGAATTCGCGGTGGAGCCATTTAGTAGGAACGACGAGGTTGATTTGGCTTGGAGGGTGCTGCGGCTCGGGTGGAATCAGGGACGAGTCTGATATGGTTGGTCGGTTGCTATGGATGTTCGTACCGTACTCGAGTACGGTACTCTCTCACCCACACCCCGGATTGAAATAGAAACATTTTTTTAATTTCCGAAGATCGATCTGCGTGGATTGCGCGTTTCGCGTTACCCTCATAGCCCTGGCAACCAATTAGCGGGGGAGTTTTGACAGTTTTTTGCTGCACTACACCGTATTTGTAGCTTCCGTGGCTTTGGAAGCTTGGTCTGGGTGAGGCGAAGCCTTGTTACTGCGCTTACTTATCACCGGCAAAGTGCATGTGGGAAATGTGGACCACCTTCTCCTGAGATAAAAGCTCGTGCATTGTGCCCGCTTTCCTCGAGATAGGAAGGAGCGTGGTTTCTGGTATCAGGATTCTCTGTGAATAAACCCCCTCCACATATAATACACTTACCCCCCCCCATCACCAGCGGGGAGATAAGCGATAAGCGGATGGATTACCTGGTTGAACGTCCGTTTAGCGTACATTTCTCCGTTCACCGTCCATCGAGCGGTTGGGCTAAAGAGACTGAAGCGAGGAACGCAGTATTTATTAGCTAAGCAGGGCAGTCCTTTTCTGCGAGGTTATCATTTCAACACCCAAATTTTCCGGAGGCTGGATTGAGCACTGGGATCACCGTTGCCGGCGGCAACGAAACCAGCCTCCCTCAATCCCTGCGCCACGCATTTTCTCCTCCAAAACAGCTACCCCAACCACTGGACGCGCTCTTCTGAGTACCTTACTCCTTGGACCTATCATCTGGCCTGTCCGCTGCCTCTCCCTGTTGCTTCCCCCTTTTCCCCCCTACAGCCAATTAATCTCAACCTCATATCCCCTTGTCCCTCGAACTCCCACTGCGAGAAACGATTCGTCCGGAGGCCCTGCAGTTGGCAAATTGTTCTGCTATCCAGCCGGTTGAATTTCCGGAGGTCCATAGGGCCAGTATCTTCCTCCCTCTTGCAATTTTCTCTGCCTTCTCCCACGCTACTACCGCCCTGAACTTCACTGCTACACCACTGTCATATTCTCGCGAGCTTAGTTTTAAACAAGTTTGTTCTTCGCCCCTTCGACTGTGGTTGTGCGAATTTTGTCTTGCCGACGAATCGTCGGGGTATTGAGATCGTAGAAATCCAACCCACGATGCCCAGGGCAGGAATCAAGGAAGCGCATCCCGCGGGGATTTGGTCTGATCTTTCGGTAGATGGACCTGTTATTGGGACTCTGATTGTTGTCTTGGATAAGGCTGTGAGTTTTTCTTCAGCTGCCCCTTGTCGCGATGCTGGTCTGGTTGATGGTTGCTAACTTTTACAGAAAAATCTTCCCAACAGGAAGAAAATTGGCAAGCAAGATCCCTACGTTGTAGCCCGTCTCGGGAAGGAGGCAAAACGGACAGATGCGGATGTTCGCGGGGGCCAAACACCCCGATGGTAGGATATTTCCTTGGTGGTGGAAATGCCGTGTTTAATCTAGCTTCTAACCTACCATAGGGATAAGGAACTTCGTTTCCCAGTGCGGAATTCTCCAGACTACAAGTCTCTAAAGATCACTGTTTTTAATGACGATAAGAAAACTGATCTTATAGGCGAGACTACTCTTAAGTTGGATAAAATTTTGGTCAAGGGAGGCGGAACCGACGATGGTTGGAGAGGATTGAAATGTAAGGAGAAATACGCTGGGGAGATCTTGGTTGAACTCACCTTTTGGGATATGAGGCCCAAGGAAACACCGCCAGTGGGAGAGAAAAGATTGGAGCAGGCTTTGGGAGGGAGAGAAAAGGAACGGGAGAGGGAGAAGGAGGCCCCGAGAAAAGTTGGAGGTGCAAGGGAGATGGTCAGTTCCAAGGATCGAACTGTAAAGAGACGGCCTTTACCATCGGATCCTACCCGGTCTTCGAAGGAGGACGTCAGCCAGCCAGTATCTGTCCCAGAAAAGCGGACTAGGCGGTTGAGGCATTCCTATCACCCCGGATACGAGTATAATCAACCTCACAACCAACTTTCCTATCCTGAGCTCCAGCATCCTCAACATCGGACTCCCAGAGGATCGTCCAGGACCGTGGCTATGGCACCTGATCCTTCGCCAGTCGCTACGGGCATTTACGATCCCTATGGAGATAGTCATATTACTGGAGGAGACGTGTTTGGCAGATTTGAGGAAGATGGTGACCCGCATGGGCAGCCTCCTCCCCCACCTCCACCTACCCACCGAAGGCATTATGATGCGTCACCTGGCCATCACTCGCCTAACCCCCCGCATCCTCACCAACAAGCCATTCACAAGAGGCACAAATCGCAGCATCAATTGAAGCATTACCAGAGCGTCCCAGATTGGCAATACCATCAGCAGCAGCAACAACAACAACAACAACAACAGCAATCCCATAGCCCAGATCCCCGCGAGCGTGAGATGCATAGAAGCAATAGCTATGATCCACGGCTTCCAGCTCAGGATCAATATGGTGGTTCTTATCCCGGACCTCAGACTCGTTACCGTGGACAAGATGACTACGACGAATATGCATATTCTCCAAATGCAGTCGCTTCAACAGCCCATCTGCGACAGGAGCGTCCGCTTACCTACCATGATGAGAATCCTGGGCTCTCATATGGATCTACTCAGGCAAGTTCTTTTGAGGACTATAGAGGTGAAGACGACGCTCCACCTCCACCTCCCCCGCCTCACGGGCACAGCCCTGCTCCAATGCGTTTCGATGAGCCGAATTGGGGGAACCACAAGCCGAAGACGAAGGAAGAGGAGGATCTTGGGCTCCCGAGCTATGAACTTTCTACGCAACTCGCTCATCGACGATCATATAGTGACATGAACGCTCGCGCCCTCGAAGCGCGAAGACCTTCTGTTGGAATTGAATCATCGCCTACTAGGAACGGGATGCCAATTCCTCCTAGTCTTGTACCTGGCATTGACCCATTTGTTGCGGAGCAAATGTCTGGGAGAATCGAGGCCGAGAGGGGGTTAGGTTTTGCAGACATGTCTAGTGGGCCACTACAATTAGAGGGTCCTCAGTCCCACTCGCAGGTGATCCAGCATAGATCTAGCCAGAACTATCATAGGCCCCAGGTAGAAGAAGTTCAAGATGTGCAGCTCTATCAACCGCAGTTACTCCCCGAAGATCAAGTGGTGGGGCGGCCGGTGACGGTGAAAAAGAGTCGTGAGCAGAGGTCTGCGCCTATGGTCAAGCCCATGCCCATCCACGGAGAGCGGGATGATGTGGTACCTGCGGTTGGAGCGACTGCGAGCTCAGTCAGACGGAACTCTACCCTAGTTATGGTTGTGCCCGAGCGGAAGCCGGTGCCTCCGGCTGAGCCAGTATTCGAGGGGCTTCCTTTTTCGCCCGATTCTTTCGATCTGATCAACCCGGGTCCTAGCGCTTCCCTAGAGGCGGCGATCAACGGCCCAGGCCCCACTTATAACACTCCTAAAGAAGCAGAGGAAGCTGCCAGAAGGTGGAATGCAGAATCCAAGAGAGGGAAGCTGCCGAGTAAGATGATTGTTCCTGGGACTAACAGGGTTCTGGATGGTACCGACGTTCTGCCACCTGAGAGCTTTGCCCCCGAGCCCGAGAGGCGAGGAGGTAGAAGCCCACGCCCGCCTCCACCTGTTCCGGCTGAGTATCGTCGCCACAGCACCGGAAGGCAGAGGAGTCCAAGCCCTCAACCACCAAGGAGGGGAGAAAGATTAGCCCTCACCGGCCCTGTACCCCCACCACTTCCTAAGAAGGTTAGTATTCGGGGTCCCTCTCCTCAGCCTGATCGGGGCGGGAAGGAACGGGAGAGGACCAAGCTCCAAAAGAGGCTCAGGAATTCCCAGAGTATGGCTATCCTTCCCAGTAACAGTCGCAACCATGGCAGCTCCCGTGACAGGTATTCGATTGGGCCTGGCGCGATGGTCATGTATAACCCGGAGAGCGAAAGGGAGAGGCAGATGGAGAGGGATAGGGACTCCCGAGCTCTTGTCCCAGCCAAGGGCCATGACAGGTATGGCTACAATTCAGACCAGCCAAGAGGGGGCAGATCCCACCAGCGCCAACCAGCTCCGCCTCTTCCCGCAAAAATCCCAATCGACACAACCGGCATGAGTAGGGAAGACTATCTCCTAAGCCAAGAAATGAGTCTGATTAGTATCGGACCCACCAGCGGAGGACGTACCCGCCGGGGAAGATATTAAAAAGGCTTAAGGCTGTCATGACACCCTACAGCACACGAAACATAAAGAACTAAAAATCGGCAATGGAGTATGGTGATCATGTATCATGTTTTTCTGGTAGTGCCTGCTGAAATATGCAGAATTACTGTTTTTTTGTCTTTCGGTGTGATTTTCCTTGGTTCTTTGTATTTCCTCTTCATGTACAATACCTAACTGTCGTTTGAGCCTTATTTAGCCATCATATTTCTCGGAGGGGTTTCTTGTCAGTCGGCTGACTCGATGTGCCAATTTGGCAGGGGTTTTCATATTTTACTCAACATCTATGCGAAGTAACTTGGGAGAGAAAATAACCTGGCAGCACAAGCTTGTTTGTGGCTTGGGAATATCTGGGGGTGGGAACAAGTTACCCGAACCCCAGAGAGTAGTAGTAGTTAATAGATGTTTGTTCTTGAGTAGCTTTTGCTTCCTGCGCGTCTGAAGTTGATTATGGTAGCCGTAGTATCGCATACCGTAGCGCATTGTCCCCGCGGCCATGTAGCACGAAAGTCACTCAGAGAGGTCTCGCTCCAGAAGATCCTTGTCAATGGTCAATAATGCTAACCGCCTCCCCTCCCCCGCTTTCCTTCCAGTTTGAGCTGTACCCTGCGCCTACCCATCCCCTAATCTGTGTGCAGATTTCGCAGCTTTTTAGCGTGGTTAATGGCATAGGTTAGCCTCAGATCTTTACCAAAGGTAGTATGGTCAACAAGCTCTTGCTGTAACCTGACGAGTAGAAAACCTCTCCGCCGTTGAGACACTTGAACTATTCCTAATCTCGGAATATGATAGGCAACTAAAAAGCGACAAATACAGACGAAGGGATAGTACGACAGGAACCGCCGCAGGGCCGAATAAGAATGAAAACCAGATTATAAAGAACCAGGAAGCGAGTCACAAGAGTGGAACTTGAACCCACGCCCAGTCCCAAGAACCAGGATGGGTGTTAAGATAGTCCCGGCCAGGCGCCATAACCAAGTCGGGCATCTTGTCCTTTGTTCACGCCTTGTTTCTCTATTGCACTCTAGAGCCTAGAGTGTAGGTGGCTGCTGCCTGGGGATAGGTATGCTATCGTATCATAGCATCCCGGTGTCGCTTCCCTCTTGGCATGGGGGATTCGTGGTAGTAGAGGCACTGCCGTTGCCATAGATTTCCTGTTTCTGGGCTTTTTTCCATGCTATCTACGATAATACTTGTATTGTGATATCGCCATATAACCGCATTTGGTTATTGGTATTAACTGTGGGCCTTAAAACTAAGACCACCGAGCTTCCGGGCTGGTAGGCAAGCCTACCCTAGCCGCTACAAGCGCCGGTAAGCCATTGTGAGATGTCTGCCTTGAGGCAGCGGACGCTGGATCGAAGGGTACAGTAACTTGTCCCCCCCCCCCCGGCAAGAAGTATCCGGAAATACGAGTGTGGTGAGTTTGTGATATGCACAGATTTTCTGCCATATATTTTGCGAATCCCTGTTTCCGGATGCTTCTTGCCTGGGACAAGTACTGTATACCGTGTGCCACACTGATTTTTTGTTTCTGCACTTTTGTCCTTATGTTTGATACCGTCATACACCCTCACCGATCGTTACTTGAGTAGGTAGTGTTAACTGTAGGCCTTAAAACCAACTCTACCAAGCTTAGTGTTAGTAGACATGTCTGCGCCAGACGGCGCTAGCGCCGCCAAACAATTTTGGGGTGTCGCCTTTGGGGCTGGATTCAAGGGCACTGTGCATGATGATCTCTCGTGCCCGAAGTTATCCGTGAATTCGACCCAGGATATAACATTTTTAACAACTTGTGTCAATTATCCTACCCCGTGGCCACTTTCAGCTCCAAAGGGTTCTATTAAGAACCCCTTCAATCCCCTCGTGGATTCGCCTTTTCCTTAACAAACACACCCCCTAAGACCACACTGGTCATCACCACCATGGCTACTAGAGTTACCTACGCCGATGGTGGCTGCTTGCAATCCCTTCCACTCGTTTCGACTACACTAAAGTCTCACATTGTTGATCTCACCGTCTCCCATACACTCACCCAGGTGTATAACAATCCGTCAACTAGAGATATCCCTGAGGCCCACTACACATTCCCCCTCTACGAATCTTCCTCTGTCACGGATTTCCAAGCTTTGGTTGGAGAGAAGACAATTAGGGGAGTAGTTAAGGAGAGGGCCGAGGCGAAAGCCATCTACGAAGCTGCTAAATCCGCTGGAAAAGTCGCTGCTTTGTTTTCCCAGGACACCAGCGAAGTATTTACAACCAGCGTCGGAAACATTCCAGCGAATGGTTCAGTGGTAGTAGTCATCAAGTATGTGCACGAATTGAAGCAAGATATTGAGGTCGATGGAGTCAAACTCGTCATTCCCACCGTCATTGCTCCCAAGTACGGAACTGGGCCCATCACCGCAGGCTTGGTTTCCGGGGATCGATGGCAGACTTGTTGGGGCGCCTTCTCACGAAATATTCAGGATATTGGTAGTGTGGAGGGTGCTGGGCTTTCCATCTCCGTCACCGCAACGATGAGTGGGATGATTAGGGGTGTTACTTCGCCCAGTCACCCCATTTCCGTCGGTCTTGGGTCCCATTCTAGCTCTGACGCCGCAGACTTCAATCCTATGAGGGCGCATGCAACTCTTGCCCTTGCTTCTCGGTCTCTGACGAGTCTCGACAAGGATTTCTCCCTCCTCATTAGTACCAACAATATAGGCGACCCAAGAGCATTCCTCGCTCCTCATCCAACCCTTAGAGATACGTCTACACTTATGGTCACGATAGCTCCGAGGTTCACCCTTCCTTCGCAAGGTCATGAAGTCATATTCGTTGTTGACCGGTCAGGGTCAATGGTTGATAAAATTGCCACGGTCCGATCCGCTCTTCAGCTTTTCCTCGCCTCGCTGCCGATGGGCTTGTACTTCAATATTTGCTCGTTCGGGAATCTCCATTCATTCCTTTGGCCCCAATCGCAGGTATATTCTGAGGCGTCACTGGACATGGCGAAGGATCATGTTGTGGGGATGGACTCCAACATGGGTGGAACCGAGATACTTGGGGCTGTGGTAGACGCCATGAAGAGGCGGCGATCTGGTATGAGGACTGAAATTCTTATCCTTACCGACGGGGAAGTTTGGGATGCGGAAGGCATGTTTCGATTTATCAGCGAGTCTTCCCAGGACGGGAACGTTCGCTTCTTCTCACTCGGTGTCGGGGACACAGTCTCACACAGTCTCGTAGAGGGGATCTCTCGAGCTGGAAGGGGGTTTTCGCAGATTGTCAATATCGCTGGCAACCTCCAGAAGAAGGTCATGCGCATGCTGAAGGCCGCATTGACACCTCATGTCAACGACTGGGACATAGACTGGACGGGAAAGCCCGAAGAGCGACTTGCGACTCTGACCACTCCTGCTCCGAGAACGGTTGCTCCGATTTCCCTCTTCGACCTGGACGGTGACCTAGAAAATGCACCCTTCGCTCTGCCTAGTAGCACACTCATTCTTACGCCACCAAAGGTCGTCCAAACCCCCACGATTGTCCCCGCGCTGTTCTCATACTCCCGAACAACGGTCTATTTCTTGATATCAAACGGTGACCGACCGGAAAAGGTATACATAAGGGGTTCCGCACACGTTGCTAGCTCTAACACCATCTCTCCGCTTCAAATTGAAATTCCCGTTCAAGCGATCACTTCCACCGGGGCATCACTGGGCCTTTATCGACTCGCCGGACGCAAGCTCCTCCAAGATCTCGAAGAAGGCAGACTTTCATACCTTGAAGGTATCTACGATAAGACAGAAGAGCCAATAAAGCACGCTGAACTCATCGCAAAAGAGGGGGCGAGGGTCGGTATTGAATTCGGGCTGGCTAGCAAATGGACTTCTTTCGTAGCAGTCGAAGGGGGCGAATCAACAGGGGAGGGGCCAGCAGATCAGCAGTTTGGGGAGAGAGCAGATGTGCCCGCGGAGGGAGAGACACAACCAACAAACTCTAGATCTACAGGTCCTTCCTCCCGGCGGATGGCTGTACAGGACGGACCAACAGGGGGAGAGCAAGCAAGCCAGCAGTTAGAGAGAACAGATGTGGTTACAAGGGGAGAAACGCGGGCCGCCAAAGCTGGATCTTCAAGTCCTTCCGCTAGGTTTTCGAAACCGGCTCCCGGGAGTGGCCGTGCGGCAAAACGTGCTTCCACCTCACCTAAACTACAGACACAGGGCCATGTATATCAGCAGAAACCAGCCCAACAGGCGCAGATGCGGGGGCAGCGGCAGCAAGCATTCGGAGGAGGGAGAAAAGGCTCCGGTGCATCTTCTAAAGCATCTGGTAGTGGGAAAATTGCTAGCGGTACCTCCTTCGGAGACCCGCCACTGCCTCCTTCGCCCCAGGCCTTTGCACAATCGAGCGGACCTTCTGGGCACCAAACTGAGCGAGCAAGGAGAGGAAGTGGTTCTCTCAGTGCAGCGCAAGAACCAAGCAGGGGGCCAGTACAGGCCCGCCGGAAAAGGTCCTTAGTCAAACCGGGCCCACAGGACGGGGAAGGTCTCAAGCTAGTTGTGGAAACCTCGGCTTCCGTTTCGCCATCTCCTTCCCAAAGTCTCTCGTCTCCAACCTTCAGCTCATCTTCAAGGTTTAGCCCTTCATCGCCGGGACGCAGCCCTTCCTCCCAACGCGGAAGCCCCTCCACATCACGAGTATTCTCTCCAATCTCGCCGCGAAAAGCCACAGCGCGATATCCCGCGACCTCCCCAGCACACAGCCCCACACACCAACCCCGGGCTAACCGCGCCGTTCGAGACTCTCATCACTCAACCTCCCCACCAAACAGTCCCACAGCCCGACCCCTGCGGGCTTGCTGCGCCGCACGGGGCTCTCATTCCACAACCTCTTTATCCCAGAGCCCCGCATCCCGACCTCAAGTTCGCCGCACCATGCGAGCCTCCCATTCCGTAACCTCCCCACCACCCAGTTCCCCACCTCAACCCCAAGTCTGGCCCAACGTGCAAGACTCTCATTCCGCGTCCTCCCCACCGCATAGTCCGGCACCCCAGCCCCAAGTTTACTACGTCGTGCAAGACCCTCTGGACAACCCTGACTTTGACTCGTTCAAGTCCGACTCTGAAGACAACGTCCAGTCATCATCATCATCCACCTCTGACCAACACTGCCAGCAGCAGGAATCGCAGTCGACTCAAGAGGAACCACACAATCCAGTCTCCGACCTGGCCACCCTCCCGCAATCCAACGGGATGTTCAAAGCGGACGGGAGGATATTCGATTGGCTGGGTTTGGAAAACTGTGGGCTAGAAAACGCGCACGCCGATGGGGACTTTGTCGCCACGGTGGCGGTCATTTTTGCGCTGGAGAAGAAGTTCCCGGAGTTGCTGGAGGAGTGGGAGTTCATGGTTTCGAAAGCTAAGGAGGCGGTTCAGAAACTCTATTCGGAGGGGGACAGGGAGGCTGTGGTGTCGGCCGTTCGGGCAGCTTTGGGGGCGTGAATTTCCTATGCGTTGCTACAGATGTAAGGCGGTGTGCTTCTTTTATTTTGTTGTTTCCCTTTTCTTAGTGAGTTGGAGGGAGGGAGCAAGCGCGAAGGGATGACCGTTATGAAATTATGATTAAGGATTTCTTTTGTGCCCCCGTCAACGGGGATTCCCTTCTTGATATGTTTCTTCTATAGTAAGTAGTTTTCATTGAGGGGATGGGACAATCAGCGGGCGCCATTTTTCTTCTTTCTCTTGAAGTCTTTACTATGAGTTAATTAATGATGAGTTAACGTACCGGCACTGTACTCCTCTTCTCATGAACGTCACGAATTGAGCTCCCAATCCAAACACGGCAAAACGGGAGATATGGATTCTCTGCTGGGGTATTTGCAATACCGGTACGAACAAGCCGAAAGAAAGAAAGAAAGAAAGAAAGGAGGCGGCTGAAGCGATAAGAGTGCTCAACTAGACCAGTGCGGTACTGCAGGAGCGGGGTTATCGCTTACTGGTGATAATGATATCATACACAGCCCCGTTCACCATGTAACGTAGAGGGGAGTATTGCTTTAAGTATTAAGACCAAATTTTTTCCTTGGGCTATTCCTATCACCCGGTCTTGGATTTAGTTTCGTTTTTGACCTCTATTGTTAATGTTCTGTGGAACCCTCCTTATCATCATAATAGGAATATTGGTAAAATGAGAGGTTAGGATAGGCGCTGGGATGGGGGGGTTCCCGTCATGGAATCTCACTCGATGGAATAAACGACTAGAAGTCTCCGGAAAATATCCCTGTTCGCACCTGCCAGGTTTATTTGCTGGCCCGGGCAAAAGCTAGATAGTACTTATCTGTCCTACTATACCAAGGACGGCATCAAGAGGGGCCTCGGCGAGAGGTTCGGTGGAGGCAGGGCGCAGATCTTGGTGCGATGTGCAATTGATTACTCGGAGGGGGGTAGGGCGTGAGGCTAAACTCGATGGGCCTTCGGAATGTGTCTGGGAGCATCAAGTACTTTGCCAAGAAGTAGAGTGTAGGTCATTCATTCATCAGCATTGTGTTAAAAGGCGCCTTCTGGTTTCTCCTAGGCTTGGGGGAATTCTGGAGGGGATTACTAACTACAGTTCCGGCGGGCTGTGCGCGGCACCTCGATTGATGCAGTGGGGGACCCCTAGGCGTAATTGTTGGCTCAGGAGATGCAATTACGCCTTTAACCCCAACAAATTAGAATAAATATTTTTTTATTAAAAAAAAACTCCCCCGAACGTCTACGAGTTTCTTTCATAGTCAATTTTATTCCCAAGCGCCCCCCCATCGCATCGATCGAGATATTACATACCGTAAAAGCTCAAATAATGGAACCGTGTGCTATGTCGTTGGAGTTGCCTCCTCTGGTATAGTCTGGAGTTTTTTTATTTTTTATTTTTGTGACTCTCAGGCGGGCCTGAGCAGCTCTCTTTTTGCTGTGTTTTTCGCCCCCTTTCTCAAGTGGGTAATTCGTTCTACTATTTGAGTTTTTACGATAGACAACCGGAACCATACCCATGCTATCATGTGTAACCCATCCTGGTCGCCAGGGTTAGGTTTTGTTTTTCAGTGATGGCAAAGTAAGAATTGGAATATTATAAAAAAATATTGACAGGATTTGAACCTGGGCTCGGAAGCGAAATAGATTTCTTGTCTATTGCAAACGAAACAGATTTCTTGTCTGTTTGTTGTCTTTAACCGCTCGGCCATAGGGTCATATTTACTGTAGTTTGGTGGCTCATTGAAAACCGGCAAAATGGAGGTATATATCCCGACCCAAATAGCTCGGGCAACCAACAACCGGCAAAAACCCGGAAAGCAGACCGAGGGACCGGGTCTTGATACATTTTGGTAAGGTGAAGGGGCGGAAATAGAACCCATGATAATAATAAAATTCGATGATGTTTCTTTCTCAAGGAATCTGGCCCTGGAGTACTACTAGTATATGGCCGTGAGGGTACCTTGGCCACCACATGGCGCAAGTATTGTTTTAAGATGACCCGGAATACGCTCTCTTGCCAGATATCGTGATCGCCTGATTTCATTGTCCCTGATTCAGTACGGGTGGTTTCCAATTTTTAACATAATATTATCATACCTGAGAAGGAGTAAGTTAGATCTCACCCGTGGAAAAAAAAGGAAGGACTCAAGAGATCGGCGTACTGCAACCCTCGCAGGTACAGAAGGGGGGCAGTTGGAGACTGAGCATGGAGGTCCTAGTGTGGGTACCACATCCTGAGCAGAGGCAGTTAAAGGCTGATCAAGTTAGGCGAAGCCTTAGTGGAAAGTGGATCTACAGACCTGAATTCTTGGAAGGTTCCTGCCATAGAAGCAGTATTGGAGTGCTAGCTGGGTCTTGTTATTGTTGAGGACTCCTGGCCTACAATTCTTCCGTTTCGCTTTGTAAAGTATCGGTCGGACAATCCCGCTCTGGTCCATTGTCTCTCACTTGACACTTTCCGAGGCTTGCCCGGCCTACCCCAACTTTCAGTGTATCGGGGGCTCTCTGGTCTGCCCTCCGTCAGCACCCGGGAACAGCCCTGTTACTCGGATGTGCTTTTTGCTATTGGGGGACACTTGACGGAAGGGGAATTAGGGGAAGTCTGAGGTTGTTAGCACCGCAGGTTTTCAATGGTCGCGGTGAAAAGATATCCTCTAAGCTGCTCTTGCTGCTGAAAGAGAAGCGGTCGTGCCAACTTTCCAGCTAGCAGGGCAGGCCTAGGAGTTTTAAGGGCTCCGTGGGGTGGCATATCCCGGAATTGTAGAGACAGCAGTAGCTTTTTTGGAAATGGAAGAATGGGATCTCAACGCGACTAATCCAGAGGTTAACACAGAAATCACATAGATTGTTAGAACAGGAAGTGAGAGTGTATCATAATAAGGATGTTATTGGGGCAGGTGGGCCCTAACTCCAATAGAACAAAAAAGTCGGGGGGGTCCGGGCTACCTCAACCTCTTTCTGAGCAAATCCAGAGGTTCCGATACTTACCGCCAAGTCGTCGACACGCCTTATTTTCACCACCAATGTGGGAAGCATCCTCCCCTAGCTGAAGAGGGCGACCAATGCGGGTGCAAGAGCCTTCCCTCTCATCTGCTCTTCTTTCTTGTCCAAGTTCTGGCACTTCCAATCAGCTACCCTATAATCCTCCACAGTGCATCACTCACTTGCTGGAAAAAACAGTCACCGGAACCACCTCTCGCGCCGTTCGAGCATTTGGAGCCTTCGGGGATATGATGCAGAAACAATCTGTTATAATATAGACGAAGGGTCACCCCCCACTGATTGCCTTGTCGTCGTCTATACCTGCTCGTTGTTACTCTGTGCTATGTTGCGTTCCCTTAGTGTAGGAATGCATACATATGTGGTGCGTATGCATTCCTACACTTTAGTCATTACCTTAGATTAGTTGATTACGTGGGGTAATGGGATTCGAGACGTTTTCCGGGAGGCGTACTTGTCCCAGGCAAGAGGTATTCGGCAGCAGGGGTTCGCAAAATATAAGTCACTCATACAGCACCGCTATTATGGCTGATAGCATGTAATAGTGGGTTGAGTTTGTTCTCTAGAATACAGTACCTTCTGTCTCGGACGTGATTATGAACAACCCGCCGTGGATACAACAAAAACGGCTTCTTGCCCCTTGCCTGCCAATACTTCCTCATTCACCCACTCATCCTTCCTTCTCTAGAACAGCCCTCTCCTCTGCCGTCAGCACCACACCATTACACCAATCACACCACTCCCTAAAGCTCCCCCTCTTCTCCAACTCAAAATCCTCCCCTTCTCGTATCGTACACCCACTTCTTGTGCCACAATCATCACCATCGCCACTACACCCCACATAACCCCCCCGTTTCCCAAGCGGGCACTCCCTCTTCTCATTATTAACTAACTTTATCGCCGTAACAAAAGTCGGTTCCAGCGGGCGGTACCTCCCCAAGCACCCAGCACACAACCATACTTCTGCGCAATCACACACCTTGCCAAATTCCTGTAGCGAGCACATCCTATGGTTCAGGCACAAGCGGCGTAGCCGTGAATATAGTTCCCATGGATTCGGTCTTCGTGTGCAATTCTACCCACCCCCCATTAGCATTACCATCGTTATAGGGCAGAGAGGAGAGAGGGATCGTACACGGCAAACAGGTTCCATACACCCCCTACATTCATTCACCAAGTCTTTAACACATCTGCAGAATTGCTTGCCGGAGTTCTTGCATACTAATGATGTGGAGGTCAGGTTTTCACGTTGCAGGAGGAGGAGGGATCTGAAGGGGTGGCAGGTGCGGCTTAGGGTTGCGAGGTCGCCTAAGTCTAAGTGTTTCGCTAGGGATATTAAGAGTGGATATGATGATAGGAGGGTTGTAAATGGATGGGCGGCGTTAGGGTTTGGCTGGGATTTTGTTGTTGGTAGTGCCCGAGAGCGAGGAGCGTGCCGGTGTGGGGCTTGTATTGACTGGTAGTCGTCGTGGGAGTCATCATGAGGCGGGGTTTTTAAGGAGTCTAGGTTTAGGAATAATACCATTTTGTCCTGGTCTTGTTCGTTGGGACACGGCGGATTGGGTGGAGGTCGGAGTTGCCATCGGCTATTGCACTCATAATTTGGAAGGTGGGACCACACTGGGCTGGGTTAGGTATATTTTTGTTTTTCCCTCAAGCAAATCGTATTTTACTCTTCCAATGTTTGGCACAGCAACGGTTCATAGCTACGCCCAAACAACTCCTTACTACCTTCATCTTCACGCAAACACCTCCGAACAAAATGTCAGAAACAAACAGGGAAGAAATGCTTGCACGGCATCGGAAGGAGGTTCGAGAGTTAACAGCACGGATAACACAGAAGAAGAAAAACGCTACAAAGAAGACACGTCGGGGGATTAGTTCAGAATGCGAATCTCTGGAGCGTGAATTGAAAGAGCGACAATCCCGCGAGATCAACGCCTTGGACAATCCTGACGGTGAACCTACAGACTCTTTAGATGCTCTGGAAAGCGAACCGCAGGACCAGGGGAAGGAAGAAGATACGAAAGGACCAGAGGAAAAATTAGGTACAATAACTAATGCCGCAACAAATACCACTGCCTCCAAAGAAACCCCACAGCAATCTCCAGTCAGTTCAAAAAAGCCAAATCGCCAAAAAGCCAGATTAGCCCGTCGCGCGGCTGAGGTTGCAGCCTTAAGTGCTGCAGCCGAAGCCGAAGCAGGCGCTCTCCCAAACCGCCGACAGGCCGAAATGGCAGCCATGCAAACCCTCCTCACAAACCTACACTTAAGCGAGAAAGAGATCGCTCCCGACGGGCACTGCCTCTACTCTGCGTTTGCGGATCAGCTTCCTACACCCTCGGAATACAAGAATACAAGAAAGAAGTGTGCGGAGTACATGCTCGCGCACCGGGACGAGTTCGAGCCCTTCCTCGAAGAGCCGATTGAGGAGCATGTCCGGAAGGTTAGAGAGACGGCGGAATGGGGGGGGCAGACGGAAGTTTTGGCCCTGGCGAAGGCTTTCGGGGTTGTTGTTAATATTGTCCAGGCAGAGGGACGCGGGGTTGAGAGGATGAACGAGGAGGGGGCGGAGGGGGAGGTCTGGTTGGGATACTACAGGCATAGTTTTGGACTTGGGGAGCATTACAATTCTTTGAAGAAGGCTAAGGTTGAAGGAGGGCCTTGATGGGTCTGGGTTGCGATTGATTTGTAGAGTTCACCACGCACGGTCAGATAGATATTCCTTTTGTAATAATAGAGGTGCTTTTATCCCCCAATGTAACCGTTTAAGCAAACATACCCCATCCGCCTCTTCATGCATTGCTTCCGATACCTAAGCCCAACAATTTCCACCGTCGAAACCCAACTCACGACCCCCGGTACGTACTATATGCATAAGGACTCAACAACAGGGGAATATGATAATGTTGGTTTATCTCCTTGACCGTAAACACCACCTCAATATACGGAAAGAACGTCTCCCCCTTGAAATGCTCCCAGGTCTCGAACCTAATCTTGTAGGTGAATCCCTCTTCGAGCGCCAACTTCCCCGCGACTCCCTTCTGCCTCATCTCCCATGCTGCCACCCTCCCATCCTCGTTCGTCGACGCCTTCGCTACTTCAAAGCAGGAGCTGGACGGGGAGCCGTCGGCCGACTTCAGGAACCGGGATAACGTGCACGGGATATTTGCCGCCGGCTTACCGACAGAAGTGTCCAGGACGTGGCAAGTTACGGGCGGACATTGGGTGGACATGATGTTTGTGACTACGGAGAGATGAGAGGTGGATGTCAACGTTCGGTTGGTAGAAGGGAGAGAAAGAGAAAGGAAAGTGAGTTGGAGGAAAAGAAAGGGAAAGGTATGGTATCTCCAGCAGGAGTTTATATATCCCGGGTGGTGGTTGGTTTCCGCTGGCAAGTGGGATGATTCTGTCGGAATGGCCCGTTGTATCAGAGATGGTTCGCTGCAGCCAAGACTTGATCTCCAAATCGGGACAATTTATGCATCAATTGCTGCGTCTAGCGGTAAATCCTCCTGTCGGAATTCGGCTTTCGCCTCGCTACCCGCGGACCGCGCAGTTGCTAATCCATAGGCACCTCTTTAGTTAACCCGCAGGAGAAAACCCATATTCGAGTGATATACCGTAATAGGTCAAGATTTGTTTGCCTGCGATTTCTGGGGGTGAACATTTTCAATACCATGCTCTTGGCGTGAAACCCTTCCGGATACCATTGACCGAGAAATATACCATCGAAAAAGTGAAACCATTGCATGGAACCATCACTCTCTTCGGCCACCATTAAACAACAAAGAAAATTAACAAATAAAGTGAAAAAGGAGTAAATGTGGCCAATGTCTTGCATTTATTTTTCCAACCTCAGAATGGCTTTCTGTGGGATAGTTTTTTAAGTCAAGAACCCCTAGAAAATTGCTAAAAAATAATTGTAAGGAGGTTCTAGAAAAATGCTAGGAGGGTTGAAGTAATTCTTTATTTTTTCTGGCATCTTTTTCAATTTCCCTGTATTGTTTAAGGGATAAAAAGATACCTGTATGCTAGAGTGTGTA
>Ga0307510_10002867_pt1 | contig 19826 bp, 9 predicted proteins | sample 12_EM_MG_FD_207224 | JGI IMG/M metagenome (GOLD analysis project Ga0307510, IMG submission 207224) | Populus trichocarpa ectomycorrhiza microbial communities from riparian zone in the Pacific Northwest, United States - 12_EM | ecosystem: Host-associated > Plants > Roots > Unclassified | place...
AAGGATTGGTGAATGGATATTTTAAAAAAATTAGCACATTTTTGCATGATAATATCATTTGCGAAAGAGTTATCAAAATAGCGCACTTTTATATTTTCGCTCTTTACATGTGTGATATTTATTAAATATTATTATTTTAAAATGAAACAATAATTTTATTATGTTTAAAAATAACGATATTTAAGTAAATATTTGAAGTAAAACTCAAATCATCTAATTCAATTGGTTAAGCTATTAATCTAGCTGCATGAATTGATCAATTGGTTCATACAAAAATTATAATTGTATGAACTATTTCTTCCAAATATATTTTATAAGTCAATATATATATATTCATCAAACTTATTGACTCGAAAATAGATTCCAATTAAAATATTAAAAAGTTATTATTCACGTAATAGTTGTCTTCTGTTTTTCAATGTCAATGATGTAGTCGAACTTGCGATAATTGATGATTCTGTGCAATCAAATGTGGATCTATCATAATTAAATAAAGATATATCTCAAATAGATTACATGGATGACCTAGCAGATACATTTATAGACCAGCAGGGTAGATCTAGACTCAAGATGAGATTTGATTGTGTCAAATCAAAGTAACAGCTTAAAAGAGTTATATTTTGTTATGTGACTGTTGGATCACGCTCAGATTTTTATAGGATTTTCTAAAGGTTAACTTTTTTAAATTTCAAAAATCTCGGATAGAGACTATTTTTTTCAATTTTTTTATTTTTTTATAAACAGGTCGATCAATTAATCTTAAATTTAAATAAATATCATGTTTAAAATCCACAATAATAATTAAATATTTATCTTAATTTCCAACTGCAACATCTAAAAATATATTATTTTACCAAAAATATTTTTTGCGTGGATGTGATTTCGCTATTTATTTATAATTGACATGGTAATGGCATAATTTATCGTTGAGGAATGGTGCAAGAATTATTAAGGATTATACTGCTACGTCAATCAAGCAGTCCATCAATCAACAACGGTCATTATTAATCCTTTCATTTCTGGGTCTAATCCACAATATTATTTCACCCAATTAATCCACCACTCTCCTTAATAGTTTGGTAGGTAAGTAGGTGTCCATGGGTCCTTCCCTACACCTGAATGTACTGATGATATTTCAATAATCTGTTTAAATTAGAAATAAATTTAGTTTTATATACAATGATGTCCCAACAAAAAATAATTAATTATGTGAATTTATATAAAAAAATAAAAAAAAAATTAATTTTTTCAAAAGTAATTCTAAAATGTAAAAACAAACATAACCGTCACATCTGTAATTATACCTGGCAGCATGTTTTTAGTATCTGTTTTGCGTTTTAAGAATTAAAAAAAAAATTAATTTTTTTTTATTTTTTAATATTATTTTAATGTATTAATATAAAAATAATTTTTTAATAATAAAAAAATATATTTAAAAACAAAAAAGTTTTATAACACAACCACTGTCAATACCACCATACCTAAAACTTGGACTTCAAACAAGTCAGCATGTGAGATGTGGCCGACGCTGAAATTGTATATATAGCCAGGAAAGGATTTCTTCGGAGCACGACACGATGCCATGTGCAGGCTATTTGGTGGTGTTCCTCCGCAGCTGTTTTTGACTTCACTTGCTTTTTCATGCTTAGAGAAAATTTTAATTTTAACATGCACTCCTCCTTCCTTCACTGGGTCCACTGCCGACTATCAGGCTGTACGGTTTAACTGTGGTTTTATAAATTTTTATTTTTTAAATTATTTAAAATTGTTAGTTTTAAAAATAAATTTAAAAAAATAAAAAATATATTATTTTAATATAAAATACTTTGAAAAACAGTATTTATCATCTTCTTAAATACCCGCATTTATATTTTAATATATTTAATATTAATATTAACATTTTTTATCCTTTTAAAGAAAAGCATCAAGAAAAGTTCCGGAGTTAAAATAAAGAATCATTAAATAATTTATTTAATCCTAAAAAGATGTTGTTCAACTGGTCAGGTTCTAAATTTGTTTTTTATAGATCACTAGCTAGTTCGAGTCTCACAAATCTCAGGGTCACTGAAGGCTTACACAATTGTTAACTTCAGGGCCAATGAAACTAGTCGAGGTTCACGCAAGCTGCCCGGACACCCACGCTAATAATAATAAAAAATAATCTATTTTAATATTTTTAATTGTTTATATACAGGCGGGAATGATTTATCTTTGACAGAAAGAACCATTTTAGAGTTGCAAAATTAGAGAAAATAAAAAAATAAAAAAATAGTGTTTTTTTTTCTTTTAGCTTTTCATTCGGCTGTCCCGAAGATGACCTTATTATCCATTTGACTTCCTCTCAATTACATTATTACCATAGTAAGTAAGATGTAAGCATGCATTATTAGAATAGGATAGGCTTTGTCCCACTCTCACTAAAAGGGGTTTCTTGCCTTTTTAAATGACCACTGTAAGCAAGAATAGGTGATTGATTCTTTTGGGAACTTAAATGGAAACTCAAGTTCTGTAACGTCTTATAAACTAGTTCAATAAAAAAACACCATCAAGGCAACTATATCAGTAAAATAAGAAGAAAAAAAGTGTACAGATTGATACGTACGAGGCCAGGTTTGCAAGTAACACAGGTGTAAAGGGCAGTAATACAACGGGCATTGCTTATCTTCAACGGGAAGCGATGGAGGAGGGATAGGGAGATCGGTGCTGATGCCGAGTGAGTGTGAATATAGATAGAGGAGGGGACAGAATGTCAAGAGTAAGCGAAGATGGCTTTAGGGTAAACGACGACAGAAGGACCCACAGAACTCTTGAAGGCCCAGAACCTGAGGGGACAAAAAGGCTGTGTGATTTAAGGATATAAAATGTTTGGAGACGTGGCTGCATGCAGGAATTCTTGGCATGGATCGTGCCTCCTTGTTCTGTGGTGAGACCACCCATGCTCTGCTGCCCACTATACTGCCTGCACTGACTGCTGATCAGCCAACGTAGAGGGTTTTGCAGTGTGTTGGTGAGCATTTGCGTGCACAGAGCTTCATTCCATTAATTAAATTTACCCCTTCTTTGTCTCTTGCTCCTGTGCGGGACAAATTCTTATAACATGCAGATTGTTGGCTTGTGCTTGTGACCTTCTCCTCCCTTTGTCTTCCTCGATGATGGTCTTTGCTTTCATAAATCTCAGTTTATTTTAATTACTAGCTAATCCAACCGAACCAACGTAGACGTCCTTGTTTACTCTAAAACAAAAAAATAATATTTATCTTTTGCTTACTTCACATAAGTAAGGGCTAGCTAGCAAATTAATAAAAAAAATATTATTTTAATATTTTTTAAATAAAAAAATAGTTAAAAAATAATCTTTATGAAATTCTCAGACACCCTTTCAGATGCCATGCGAAATGGAGAGCGGACGTGGTAATATAGCAACAATCGGTTCCCTCTAGCTTTTTTGCGTCGATTCTTTGTTTGGTACGGTCAACACCTTCTCATATTGTAGCATTCTACAATAAAGTTAGAATATTGTATAAATTTATTTAACCAGTGGCGATTTCGAGGTTCTTGATTTGACTTTAGATATTGAAGTTGAAGTGAAAATTATAAATAATTAATTTTATTTAGCCTATATTTAGTAGCATGATAAGGAAACACAATAAGATAATATTTTTTTATTTTTTAAAATCAGTATATTAAAACAATTTAAGAATATTAAAAATTTAATTTTAAATAAAAAAATTCAAATTATTTCAAACATGGTAAATGAATAGGATTTCGGTACGATAAAAATGGTAAATATTCTTTGTTTTCGAGGAAGGAATGCCGATCCACACTTTTTAGGTGCAGGCGGACAAAGTCCAGACAGGCAGACAGTCAGCTCGACAAGTCTATCAAATATCAATTAAAATGGCATCCATAAAAAAAAAAAATTAAAATAATAATTTTTTTATTTTTTTAAAAAAATTATTTTTAATATTAGTACATTAAGATAATCTAAAATTATTAAAAAAAATTAATTTAAAATAAGAAAATTAATTTTTTTAAAAAAATATTTTTAAAAGATAAAAACAAATGCAACAGCTCTCCACAGTTGTTTTAAGACACTCAGAAAACTTTTGACCCGTCCATCAAGTTCCTGTCCAATTTATCATTACATTTCGCCACATCGCCTAACATGTCACGTAAAGTCGACACTGGTCAAAAAAATTGAAATTAGAAAAATGCACGTAAATTGAAAAGTCAATATAATTGAAATCTTGAAAAAGAGAAAAAATTTATTTCAAAAGCTTTTGAATTTTGTTAAAATTAAAAAAATATATATTTTTAAAGAAATTCAGATTTCAAAAAAATGCTTAGAAATTCAAAATTATGAAAGTTTTTCTTAATTTTTAAATAACTTTCATTTTCTTTTTTCTTATGTGAAATCTCAATTAGTTTGATTTCTGAATTTAAAAAAAATCTTACAAACAACGAAGCTTTCCATGTTAGCTCATGTTTGGAACTTGGAAGCGCGGTCCAAATGGAGAGTCGCACAAATTCAGGAAAAATGTTTTTTTTTTTTGTTTAAAATTATTTTTTTATGTTTTTTTATTTTGATGTGCTGATATTAAAAATAAATTTTAAAAATAAAAAAATATATTATTTTGATATATTTATGACCATAAAGCTCTATAAAAAACAATCGTTGCTACACTCTCAAACAACCTTTTTAATTAAATGATAGGAGGCTTCAGGAGGGTGGATCATTAGGTATGGTGAGTGTATTCATTAAATAGTGGTTTTAGGCACTATTATAATACTCATATCGGCTAGGTGGGTTGATTCGGGACCCAGCTAACCAAGGGCTTGGACGATTCAGGTTGAAGAAAAATAGAAAAAGAAAAAAAACTCGATTGATCCAGTAAAAAATTTAAGTTGACTTGCTGACATGATAAAAAAATTAAAAAAAGTTATCAAAATGATATTGTTTTGATTTTTTTTATAAAAACATAGAGATTGATCCTGTTTTGGGTTTTACAATAAAGGTTTTTAGGATGATTGTTTGTGATAACCAAAATTCTTTCCACAATAAGTTGTGTTGATGTTTTTGTAGTTTGGTCCTTTGTAAATGATGATTTTTTTGCAAGGTACTAGATCTTTGGTTTGCACTTCGCTACGATTCAGATCAATTATTTTTTAACCTAAGAAAAAAAATCTAGTTGTTGCTAATGTTTTTTTTAGTTGTAAAAAAAATAAAAATTAAACCGTGTGGAGATTGATTTGATGTAACCCATTTAACTTTGTGGGTCCAAAAGCAACCTGAATGTGGATGATCGGTAAAAATATAGTTTGACTCAAAATAAATATTAAAGATGAGATTTGTTTATAAATATTGAGACGAAAATATATCTGATCAATTCGGATCAACCTCAGTTAACCTGTTAATCTACATGACAGTTCATGAGACCATAATAATCCCATAGAAATTAAATCATAACAAATTATGAAGCTTAATTTTCAATAAATCATATATTAAAATATAAGATTGAAAAAATATTAATTAAAAAAATAATCGAGAAAAGATGATGAAAGTAAACCATATATTAAAGGATGTGGATGAGATTGAGTTTAATAACTTTATTTTTATTTATTTAATTAAAAGATGATGAAAATAAACCATCACAAAAATAATTTAATAAAATTTAAGAGAAAAAAAATACTATATAAGGGTACACAAAAATAACATATGCTAATATTATAAAAATGTTCTAATTTTATTAAAAATAAAGTAAAAACCGAACAATATTTTATTATAAAAATATTAAATTTTTTATTTTAATTAAAACGGGCACTACACACACACATATATTTCAGCAATCTATTTTAATTAACATAAAATTAGACCAAAGAGGCAAAAAAATAAAAAGAAAAGGAAAGATAACATATTTTTGGTGGCCCAACAAGCTTAGCTCAGTTAAAAATAATATTTTTTGTAAAATTGATTTTTTATTATTATTTTATAATGTTTAATGTTGTATAATTTTTTAAAAATAAAAAATATATTAAAAAAGAACAACGAATAGTCTTCCAAACACACCACATAGTAATTGAATTGTTAAGTTAAAAAAGAAGCGAATATCATAACCTGATGATCATCACGAGTTGAGCTACCGCCTGCGAATCACCATTTTGTCTCTTTCAACTTTATTTAATTGGTATTTTAATTCTCCTTTCGATTCCTTTTCTACTGTTGCCTGGCTCTTGATGAGTTGGCATGAGCTATACAGTTTATCACGTGCATGGATTTGACGTGGAATGCTAAAATACCAAACTACTTTTCCTTATTCTTTTTCCACTCATATTGCTTTGCCATCTTTATCACTTTTTTCTCTCTCTCTCTTAATTTAGAGTCTGTGCAAGGTAACATTGAAATTCTGTTTTTAATGAAAATTTGATTCTTTATATTTTTAATTATTATTTTTTAATTATTTTATTGTGACAATGTTAAAATAAAATTTTTAAAAACTATTATTTTAATGTATTTTTAAATAAAAATACTTTAAAAAACAACCGCTACCACATTTCTAAATATTTTTTTTTAAAAGGGGTGGTATTAACTATTTTGATTAATCTACAAAAATCAAAGTAATACATAAATATTTAATAAAAATATGTTTAGTTAAAAAATTAAAGAGAAAAATATAAAAATAAATATTTTTTATAATAATTATAGAATAAATTTCTGTTATTTGAAAATAAAAATGATAAATAAATATTTTATAGTAATCAAATCCATCGCATCACAAGAAAAAATGTGAATTAATCTTGATGAGGCTCGTCAATAGTTTTAATTTGGCTCTAGAATGAAGTATGAACAGGATAATACAGAGGTCGTGGATCTTGTGCTTGCCCTCGATAGGCTACCCGATGCAGCAATTGTGGAAAAAAAAAATACACGAATTTGATATATAATAGTTAGGTAAAACTCAGCTGACCCTCAAAGGTTTCTTCCAAGAGAGAGCTTCGGCAATTTCAAATAACAGGGGTATAATTTTATCATCTGATGAATTATTTTTATTTTTATTTTTAATTAATGGATGTTTTTTTTAATTAATATAAATATCCGAATCAACTTATATATAACTCAATTAATCCTATAAATTCTAAAATTAATAATCATTGTCTGATTAAAAAAATCAACTTAGACCTTCTGTTTAATTTGTTCTTTAGGAGGCCTAAAAGGTCGAGAAATATAATGGGCATGGCCCTCCTTTATGGCATTACAACTACGAAAATTATAAATGATATATATATATATATAATAAATCGGGTTTGTAATCGTTTTATAATAAGTTCATGTTGCAGCTTGATTAATTAAAACGTGTGGGAGGTGGGGGTCGCGTGTTCGGACAATAATGGGAGCAAAATGTTATGTTTAATGTGACAATATATACACCTATAGTCTATGTAATGTTTTTTCAAGAATAAAAAGATGAGCTCACGTTTTATAACAAATTCATGTTGCTACGTGGTTGAAGTGTATTGGTGTGAGGTTGCGTGCACGAAAAATGATGGGAGCGACATGTCGTCTATGTGATTCTTTTTCAGAAAGAAAAGGAGTGGTTTGCCCTTTCTAAAAATAAATAAATAAATAAATATTGGGTATCTATTAGATGCCTGGATTTTGTTGTAACTAGTCCTTTTGAGGTTTTCACAACTTTTTTTTTTAATTTTATCTTGAGTTTTTAGTTAATTGTATCATTTAATATCTGGTTGATTGTGAATTAGTTTTATAATTTTTATCATATCATAAAAAAAAATTAATTCAACTGTTTGAATTTATAACTCGAGTCAGTTTTATAATTTTTATCATATTATAAAAAAAAATTAATTCAACTGTTTGAATTTATAACTCGAGTTGTAGGTTTTGCGGGTTGAGTAAGGTGAATTTGATCTTTTTTTTCTTTGAACTTATCTAGTCAACAAGGTTACGTCAAGATAATTTCTATACAATTTAATTTAAAACTCATGTTGAATAAAAAAAATTGGGTCGAGATTCTTTAAGTCGGAACTATTATATCGAATTTCATTACTGTTCCAAGATAGAAAAAACATAGACAATGAAGACAGAAAAGAAAACGGAGATAAAATTATGTTTGATAGTGATATACAAGACAAAGTAACTGTCTCTGTATTATATTTAATTATGATGGACAAAACAAAATAAAAAATATAAAAAAATCTATTTTACCATTAATATGTATTGTTGTCAAACTTATATATTTTAAAAAATCATTAGATATTATTATTTTCACTTTAATTTATATTGAATGTTAAAATTAATAATATTATAATAATTTTGGTTATTGAACCAACACTAACCTGATCGGTTGATCTGAGGTCTAAATTGATCTAATTTAAAAAGAAATATAAGAAAGATTGACTCGATCTAACTCGATCAAAAAATCAAGTCAACTCAAGAAAAAACATGAGTAAAAAATTTATGAACTTTTTAAAAATAAAATTTGGTAAAAATAAGATTGGCTTAATTATTATTTTTTAAAAAAAAGATTTTCATGAAATTCACTTTTCAATAATAATAAAAAAAGCATAATAAATGCATTGCCTTACAACCTCTTTATCAACTAAGGGTGTCATGTCAGTTTACTTGTTCTTGTTCTGGCTACTAAAACATTTTTTTTCTGTGATGGGGCATGAAACAAGCTCAAAAGACACAGAAATTACATTAATTTGGCTCTCTTCATGTTCGGGATAACATGATCTCCATGTTAGGTATATTGAGTCCATTAATTTTAAAAATTAATAGTGGATATTGGAAAGTGTGGTAGCGGTTATTTTTAAAAGTGTTTCTGCTCGGAAATATATCAAAATAATATATATTTTTTAAAAAATTATTTTTAATATTAACACATTAAAACAATTTGAAAGCACAAAAAAATATTAATTTAAAACAAAAAAAATTAATTTTTTTTACAAATATTTTTAAAATACAAAAATAAATGTAGTTGAATCATCAACATAAGTGGGTGGTTAGAGTCTATTTAAAATTGATAATTATTTTTTCTATAAAAAAATTCAAAACATTAATTTCAAAACCAGTGATTTGGATTTACCTTTCATGTTACCCCTCCTAATTAACTTAAACTCGAACAGTGATGAACCATTAACCGTTGTGTTTCAGGCAACCTCGGATCTCTTCCCTTAGATTGTCATCAACTTGGATTAATTATGAAAACTGGTAAGTAAATGTGATATTACGTAAATCATATAATGTTTTGAATTTGATTACAGTTTTCGTTCAAAAGGGAGCTCTTAAAAAAATTACTTTTTCCTCAGTACAACATAATAATATCATGAAATTAAACAAAATAATATGAATCTAATGAACACTACAACGTTGGATTGAGTTTATGTCATAAAAGACAATTTCAAAAGAGATGTACAGTTTCTGAAAACTCGAAATCTGCTTGCAAATTTGTGGCCATGTGTGTTTTTCGATGCGCCAAGCACGCCAAAGGGCATTGTTTCAGAAAACCCACCATGGTTTTGTAGAAGAAATTCCAGGCCACAAACTCCATCCGTCATCTGGTGTTTGTACAATCACTAAAGCTTTTGAAACCATTTAACATCTAATCATTTGCATATTCCACACCTGCATGAAAGTGATTAACTCCACGACTGCAAAAGAGAAACAAATCTCTACTGAAAAATCAAATTTACATCCTTCATTAATTAGTATCCCAAAAGTCTTCTGAAAATAATATTGCTGGATCCTCATTTATCAGACGTAAGTCTCTCTGTGGTGTTCATTGGTGGCTTGGCAGGCGTGTTTGAGCTGCGTAAAGGAGGAAAGAGAGAAAATGTAACGAGGAGATGTCAATCTGATTATAAATTCATTTAGCTGTGAGACCTCAGATGTATATTTTCATACAGAGATCCTACTTATATTAACTTTGGCTTGTTGGCATTCAGCAGGATATATCAGAAAACAGTTTTTCCATGAACAAGGACAAACTGGAAATATCAATTAAAGATGGAATAGTGATTAGTGATTATATGCAAGTAACTGAACTAGGTAACTATGAAAAACCAATCTAGCTATACGAGTGAGTACACATGATAAAAAAAATGCATCAACTATCAAAATTATGCTATGAAGAATAAACTCAAATGCTGTCAATGACAAATGAACAAAAAGAAACCACAAACTACAAACATGATTCGAAGAAAGTAAACGTGAAAGGAAAATAACTTCAGGGAACTAACAAGAACCAAGAAAGGTCCAACTTACACTAAAATGTCCTCTCGATTGCGTTTGGTGCTGTCCCTTCTGTGACTGGAATTGATATTGAGGCAATGATCCGCTGGTGATTGATCAATCTGAGGAGCTGTAATCCATTTTATCCAATTCATGATCCAAAGTCAGGTCTGCTTCACCTACAAAATCTTGCTGCTTCTGTTGTCGTAGTTCCGGAGTTGGTCCATTATTCCTTAATGGTATCACAGTAGGAATACCCTGATGATGTAATGTAGCCGCAGCGGTAAAAAAGTCAATTTCCTTCCGATCAATTTTAGAAAGATCCCATTTCACTGCTGCATGAGGAGCAGATTTCAGGATTGGTGGACTTGGAAACGAAGAAGAAGGATTCAACTGCTTTTGCAGTCTGATCGGTGGAAAACATGAAGGAAGCCCTGCGTGTTCTTCACCAATATAACTTGCAAGTTCCTTCTTGGCATTAAAAAGGTGTTCATTAACTTTGACAATTTGTCGTTGAAGGGAATAGACATGACCAGCAGAGCCATAAACAGGATGTTCAAGACGAGCCCTGGCCAAAAAAAAAAGAGATTTCAATGTCTCCACGGATCTTGGGGTCATCATGCTTCTTGAGAAGTTTCACCCACCTCTTTTTAACCTATATACTTGTTGAATTAGTGAGAATTCTTGAGACTTCTCTGGTGAGAAATAAGGTGCAAAAATGGTTTTACAAAATGAAATTTTCTGGAAATCAATTGGTAACTTTTCTGTATGGATTTGGGATGTTTCTCTGTGTTACTCTTGGGCCCTGGCTGATGAGGCCATTCTAAGCCTAGGTTTGCATTTGGAGGCTTCGAATGCAATTTCCAACCAATACTAATACTGATAAAATAAAGTTTCCACCCTTCTGTTCAACTAAAGATAAAATATTATTATGGATTGCACTGTATATCCATAGTGTTTTTATTATTGTTCATGGAGATGTGGAAAAGCAACGTTTGGTCTATATGATTTTCATTTTTCATATTTATTTGGTACGTATAGTTTTACTTGTTTACATTTTAGTTATATAATTTTATTTTTCTTATATTTTAGTCCTTGAATGTTAGGAAACGAGAGAGAAAGTTATTGGAAAAAGAAAGGAGAGAGAAATTTTTTGACCTATAACAAAAAAATATTTTTTTTTATGCTAATGAATTTATCTTGAAGATAAGAATTCAATTAAAATGATTTAGACTTTTAGTCATTCTAAAAAATAAAGATAATAATTCTCAAAGTTTGTTTTAATTTTAAGTTTTGAGACTAGTTAGAAGATGTTTTAGGGTTTAGATGATAGTTGAAAATAGATTTGTTTAGGTTTCTATGCCTTTTTTTGTGTGATATTAAGCAATAATATGTTGAAATTTGGGTTTTGAAATCCAAATTATTCAAAATACTTATTTTTCAGCCATAAAAAATGTCTTAGTTGATCATGTCTTGCTTGTTCATTGAAAAAAAAACACTCGAGTTGTTTTATAAAAAAAAACAACAGGTGTGCCCAGGCTTGACTTTTTTTTCTCACTTCACATTTTTTTTCTTTATTTAATTTCTTTATTTTTTATATTTTATAATAAAATTATATTTAAAATTAATTATCAATAATCATGTTTTACAATTCCTTTATTTTGAAATATGCATTAATACATGTGATGTCTTTTTATACAATAGACACCAGTAAGACAACATTGGTTTGTTAGGTCTATATTTCATAGACCTACAAGAATATGTCAATGTACATTAAAAACCCATGATTATTCTATTGATAGCTTTGCTGTGACTTTATATATTTCATTTCTTTTTATATTATTATGGCTCCTATCTAAACACCAAATAAAATACTATAACAATAAGAAGTATTACATTATGAGTCACACATTTCATCTTGTACAAAAAGAAATAAGATATTTTATTAGAAAATTGGTAATTTTTCCGATTAAATATGCCTTCACAGTATTCATCAGTAAATACCGATGAAAATGTTTCTTCAATGGAATTACAGTGGAAAAAAAAGAAATGAAAAAAAAAAACTAAGAAATACAATAACATATCATTTTTACATATAAACTTTTTGACAGATTTAATAATTATTTATAAGGACCTATCACTTATATAAAATTTCTGAAACCAATTATCAATCAAGTTTAAATTTATAACATTATCCATCATTAACAACCATGTTAAAGACTTATCTTAACCTTAAAACTATCATTGACAACCTTAAAAAAGACCATAATAATTAGGGGTGATCATTTTTGGTTGGGTTCGGTTTTTATGAAAAAAAAAAGTAACCAAACTAATTTTTTTTTTAAATCGAAACCGGTTCAAACAGACCTATTTCGGTTCGGTTCAGTTTTTTAGGACAAAAACCAGTTCAAACCGGTTTGACTCGGATTTTTTGGTTTGGCTCGGTTTTGTTCAGGTTTGGCTTGGTTTTTTTCCGGTTTGGGTTTGGTTTGGTTTTTTCGGTTTCAAGCTTATAAAACCAAAACTGAACCCAACTGGTCGATTTTTTTAAAATTTTACTTGGTTTAATCGGTTTTTTTCATGGTTCGGTTTTTTCAGTTATTTTTTCTGATTTTCTCTGTTTTTCAATTTTTTTGCTTACCCCTAATAATAATCCCTAATAATAATCCACTCAAAACCACATTGAATAACGGCCGAAGTAGCCTCACTAAAACCCGCACTTCAACAACAACCTTTGAAAACCATAATAACAAACTCATCTCAACCCCAAAACCACCCTTTATAACCCTAATCTAGACCCATCACATTCCACACAATAGCTCTAATAAACATTGCCTTCGAGACCTAAGAATAACTTCCAAGACATTAGCCGACAACCACCAAAACATACCGTTAACAACCCACTCGACAAATCGATCCAAGCCACCCTGAACAACCACCAAACATTAAAGCCATCAAAACAAATCCATAACAACCACCCTCCAACAACAACCTTTTAATACCCTTGACATCCATAATAATAGACTTATCTGAGTCTCGAAACCAACCATTGATAGCTCCAAAACATTGCCTTTGACATCCATAATATCTCCAAAACCTTTTTAGATTTTTATATTTAGAGTTTGTTTGTTTTTGTATTCAAAAAATATTTCAAAAAAAAAATTAAATTTAAATTTTATTTTAAATTAATATATTTTTAATGATTTTGGATATATATTTATGTTAAAAATAAATTTTAAAAAATAAAAATATATTATTTTAATATATTTTTAAATAACAAAAATATTTTTAAAAGCAAACTTTCCCTTTTTCATTTTTATTTTAATCTTTTCGTACATATTTCATGAAGATATCCTCTGCACCATAAAAATATATTTTGAAAACCACCCCCCATTTGCATCTGTAGGGCATATGAAATACACTCAAATTTTAAAGCCCCAACACCCCCACCCGCACCTTAAACCCCTAAAATCTGCAACTCAAAACACCTAAAAATAACACTATGGCCAAGTGGTGGCGAAGCCTGAGGACGGCAATCCAATCCCCACAACAGCCATTATCACCACCGCAACCATTTCAATCTTCACGTTACCACACAATCCAAGCAATACCTCGAGAGGTTGTAGGCAGCAGAGTTTCAGCTAGAGAAAGAGAGCAAGGTAGAATCCCTGCTGTGGTTTTCTCTCAGAGTCTCCTTGATATAAACCCGTCAAATCGGTATACATCTAGGAAGAGATTATTGACTACTGAGAAAAAGCAGATTCAAGCCATTCTTAAGTCCGTAGAAATCCCTTTCTTTTGCTCCACTACTTTCCCTCTTCAGATCCGAGCTGGGACCGGGTCATCGGTTTTGCTTGAATCCGGAACTGTATTGCCCATTAAGGTAAGTCACACTGTTTTAGTTCGTTCTCAATCTTAAGTGGTTTAATGATTTGAAGTTTGTTTGGTTTTTTATGTTTTTCGGATTGTTTTGTAGATACATAGGGATGAAAAGACAGGGAAGATATTGAATTTGGTGTTTGCTTGGGCTGATGAAGGAACTGAGATGAAAGTTGACGTGCCGGTTGTTTTCAAAGGAGAAGAAAATTGTCCCGGTCTTAAGAAAGGTACGTTTTACTCTTGTCTAATTCATTATTATTTATTTATTCATTCATTTTGTGAGGCTTTCCAGATTGTTAAAGTATGGAAATTTTATAACTATGAGCGATGCGCAGGACAGCTTAGGGGCTGTTCTGAATCTGAGTTTCAAAAGCTGTCCAGGGATGAGTTGCCGTAGATTTCCTGTGGATTATGATTAAATGTGTGGATAGATTTCTAGGATTCACACCTGGGTTTCTTAAGAGTCACACCTGAGAGGAGATTGAGCAACATAATCAAAGCAAATTGCTGGGAATTATTTAATATTATTGCATTGAAAATATTGAAAGACAACATAGTTATTTATAGAGTTGTAGCAGTCCAAATCCTTCAAGTACATGGATTCCTAAACCTCCAACATAATTATTCCTATTTAGAATAGGAAAACCTAATAACTTTAGGACTAGAAAATAAAATGCTAAAACAGAAATAAAATTCTGTAATTTCCAGATTTTCCAGCAGATCTGAAAATTACCATACTACTCAGGTTCCCAACTATGTTTCTATCTTAGCCATGTGCCAAATCAATGCTTGAGCATTGGGATTATTCTCAGAATGCCCTCTAAAGAACTTTGGGGGCTGGTGCCAGCATGGCCCATCAATGAGGCTTCGTAACATGATATTGTTTGTGGGGATGTGACTGTGTTTTCTCATAATTTCTTATGGGGGTAAATGTTAGGGTAGATAAGATTTTTGTAGATTATTAGTACGTCATGAGACTTGCTATAAATTTGTAGATAAGTTATGTGTGATTGTGGGTCGTCTTTCCTAGTGTATGAAGAGAGTTCTGTAAGAATCTTTGGATTTGGGTTTTTTTTTTTTTTCCAAGGTGGCACTTGTAGGTTATTTAGTATGCTAACTTTCTTCAAAACTTTAAGGATTTAGGTATGCTGTGCATGGTCATGGTTCTCGTGAATAATTTTTGTCCTAGGGAATGATAAATGTCATGAGAATCATTGATTGGATATTTTTCTAAAGTTTGGTTTGGTAGCATATGGAAGATGAGATGTCTTGAAGACAATTCTAATAAACCTAAGCAAGTTGAAAATTACAATTATTTGACAACTCACCATTGTTTGAGTCTTGCCTTTAGTCCCAATCCGAATCCTTTATCTTTATGAGGCACATATAAAGATGTCTGATGCAGGAAAAAACTGGCTATGTAACTTTTAGCTGAGTAGGTAGGAATGTGGAGGGTTCAAAATTAAAGAGGGGGTTGAAAGTTTGTGTCTCAGTTGAGCTTCTAGGAAAAATGGTGGTTTTGTTTGCTGGAATAGGAGAATTTGCCTGCTGAAATATTTTGACAGCAGTGCTCCATCATCAACCAAAGCACTTCTTTTTTTCACCCTCTCTGATATGTAAATTATCCTCGGTGTAGGACAGCTTAGTCTTTTATTTTGCGATCCTTTTCCCGATCTTTTTTCAGCTGTTAATGTAACAAGTCCTGATTCTGATGGGTAAGACGATCATTTTTCAAGCATAACGTAAGATTCATTCCAGCAAAAGTTATAAATACATTCTTGACACAATAGAGTATCAAGATGTAAATTTGACTAGATGAACTGCAAACTAGAGCCCATACAACTACAAAGAACACCTTTCCTTTGATCAAAATGCCTTGTTCATTATGATATGGATAATGCTCTGACTGTTGGTTTCTGAAATTGAATCTGTTAACCATGTTTGCAATAGATGTGGTATTAACTCTCTTCCAAAAATAACTCAACTCCATTGTGTTAGGAGCTCATCCTAGAATTTCTTCTCCACAATGTGTTCTAAGAGAAACAAACCTATGGTTCTCTGGAGATTTGTCCTAAGTCATTGGTGTATTATGATTAATCACAAGGTCATTAACTTGAAAGAAATTGTTCCACATTCTTGTCAAATATCCATGGATGTCTTAGCAAGGTATGTAATAGAAATGAATGGTTCCATGGAACAAATCAATGCACACCTCCCATGAATTTTGTTATCAGTGCTATTTAACCATGCCACTTTATGCTGATTTGCATTTGGCTTAGTTTTCTCCCCAATCTTGTGATGCCATCTTCATAAACAACACTAGAGTAACAACCACTGGCATTGATTAGAATGGTATGCTTGCATGTTGAATTTACCACATGTTTGAGAAATAATGTTTCTTTGCTAGGTAAAGAAATATGTTCGTTTGTGGAAATAAATTTCAGACAGAACATTTGAAAAAAATCATCAGAACCACCTTACCTGTAAATTTGTTTGTCAAAATCATCATATTTCCTTGCTGAAAAATTCTTCCAAAAATTTAAAGATATCTGATGGTGTTTTTGCATCTCTCACTTTACTCCAATGCTGTAACAGGAGGCCATTTGAAGATGATGAGAAGTACTCTAAAATATCTCTGCCCAGCTGAACACATTCCTCAAAAAATTGAGGTGGACATAAGCAATCTAGATATTGAAGATGGATTATTCATGCGTGATATCGAGGTTCATTCATCGTTGAAGCTTTTGAGTAAGAATGAGAACATGCCTGTATGTAAGATTGTAGCAACAAATTTGGATACCCCAGAACCCGCGGCATTGAATTTAGAAAGCCCAGAACCTGCAGAGAAACAGCCAGTGGAGTGCCTGTGAATCACCTCAGCAGAAAAGATTAGCAACCCCAATGTTAGAAGTTTAGAATAATAACTTTGTTGTTTTGTCTAGATTATGGCTTGCGTTGGTGTTTTGGGATTCTCAAACTAAGGAAGACATTCATGGATAGATACTTAGGCATGTTATATTTATGCTTTTAGCATCTTAGTTACTTTGTTGGTAGGTTGCATTAGTTGCTGCTAAATGATGCATGAATGTATCAAACATGAAAAACTGAGATGGCTTATGACTATGTTCTTTTTTTTTTTTCTTTCTCAATGGATAATTATATCAAAAACTTGAAAATTCAGATTGTAAAATTTTGGTAGTCAGTAGTTACATTTTATTTTGATCTGGAAATTGGTTTCTTCCCGTTAGTTGTTATTTTCAGACAGTTTCTGTTCTTCATTTATTCTGTCACCTTTCGGGACTGTATTTCAAAATATTTGATTTTTTTTTTTAAATGATTTTTTTTTTCAAATTGTTTTGATGTGAAAAAATATTAAATTTTTTTTTTAATATATTTCTAAACAAAAATATATTTTAAAATACTACTATTATTACAATCCCAAATAACCCCGCCGGCCACAATTCCAGCGAGGGTTATTATTATTATTATAGGAACTAATAAGTATTGTTATTAAAATCCTAAAAGTATTGTTTTTAAAAATATATTTCTAAACATTATGCCAGCCTAAGTATTGTTATTATTATAGGAACTAATAAGTATTAGATTCAGATATTAAAGATTAAGAGACTATTTGGAAACGTAAGCCAACCTGTGTTTTTTTAAAAATTAATTTTTTTATTAAAAATTAATTTTTTTATATGTTTTGGATCATTTTGATATGCTGATCTTAAAAATAATTTTTTTAAAATGAAAAAAAAATCATTTTAATGCATTTCGGCATCAAAAATACTTTGAAAAGCAACCACAACCACACTTCCAAACAGGCCCTACGGCGGAGCCACATGAGTGCAAGAGAGGGCAATTGCCCCTTAATTTTTTTTTCAAAATATTTTTATATTAAAATATTAATATAATAGCTTTACATGATTAATTTTCTTTGTTAGCTACTAATTGTTAGCTTCTTTTTTCTATATTAATTAGTTTTGAAAATATTAGAGTTTATAATAATTTATGGGTTTGTTGAATTAATATATGTATGAGTAATATTATATGCTAATGGATATGAATTGAAATGAGTTTTGATGAATTGGTAAGTATTTTGTTATGAATTTCATATGAAAAATGATGGTGATTAATTTACTAGTGATTAAAAATGAAGTACATGACAGCTCAAAAAATTAGGAACATAATAGATAAATTAAAAAGAAAACATTTAATATTTATGTTTAATCCACTTGTATAAAACAACAAGTTAGAAAGAACAACATCAATTTGTGACAATCCTTTTAAGCTATGATTTTAGATGCTATGTATCATATGTCGGCATAGAATTGTTGCCAAGAACTTTCGTAGTTTTGGGAAGATTTAGAAATAGATAAATAAAAGTTTGTTGTATATATTAAGAAAGATATTTTTAATGAGATTAAAAATAAAATCATTATGAAGCAGTTTTAAAATATAAATTCTCGAAGAGAACAATTATAATGTAAGTTTTTTTATTTTAAAAATTCTTAAATTAATTTTGCTTGATTTGAGTTGGTAAATATATTTCAAATTAATTTCTTTATATAACACATATTTATATAATATATAATATCAAATATTTATTAATAATTTATTTTTTAGTTAAAAAATTCTATCTCCGCAACTGATATACAGGGTATCTTAATTAAAATTAACTAATAAGTATTAGATTGAGATATTAAAGATTAGGTCAGAGAGGTATCTTAATTAAAATTAATCAAGTCAAACCTAATATTAATGAACTGATGGACGTCGTCGTCATGGTCCTTGTAGGGAAACGTAGCTGCCATTAATTCCCAATAGCAGATGAGAAGTCATAGTTGCACGACTCGTATAATTATAATTCATGCTTCTAATCTGGAGAGATCTCAAAAATAAATAATAAAAAAAGAATTGCTATTGTCACAGCCTTATTGTATATTAGCATAGCCTTCCTTACTTACTAGATACGAAGTTTTTGTATTTAAAAAATATTTTTGAACTTTTTTATTTTAAAATATGTTTTTATGATTTTAAATTATTTTATATACTAATATTAAAAATATTACTTTAATATATTTTTATATAAAAAATAATTATTACCATAATCTGAAACGCTGGTAAAATATCTAAACAAATTATATTCAGCACCGCACCCTCTAAATTTCGAATCTGCAAATTGAGAGGGGGGCCCGCAATTTTCCAAGCCCCATGTAGTTATTTGTGGAACATGTGGGTCCGTGCCACGTGCCACGTGCCTCGTGCCTTTTGCCTCTCTCTTGGGAAGTTGACCGTTGACGCTGCCTTTGGTGCGGAGGGTGGAGCCATGTTCCGTAGTCACTTGACAGATGACAAAGGATGATGAGAAATTGACATCATCAAATATGATAGATTAATGTGAAGATAATCATATAAAATGTTACTAATGTTGCTGAGTTAAATGATTATGCATCTTACTTGTTACTAATGGTACCTTTTAGTGGGTCGTCCTGACTCGACTGGATTAGTTGGGGTCTAGTGTACTTCTAGATAATAAGGTTTAGACCAAAAAAATAAGTAATCAAGATCACTTATTTTCTATTAAAAAATATATAAATTTAAGAGAAGAAAATTATTAAACTTGGGTGAGTCCATGATCTGGATCACAGGTTTGACGAGTTAAGCCACAATACCAGGGCTATTTTTTTTAATTGAT
>Ga0307510_10002868_pt1 | contig 19824 bp, 23 predicted proteins | sample 12_EM_MG_FD_207224 | JGI IMG/M metagenome (GOLD analysis project Ga0307510, IMG submission 207224) | Populus trichocarpa ectomycorrhiza microbial communities from riparian zone in the Pacific Northwest, United States - 12_EM | ecosystem: Host-associated > Plants > Roots > Unclassified | place...
CAATCAAACCACCTTGGATGCCTCGACATAGCGCTCTCCCCCATTGATCATCGTGCATCTCGTTGAGCACTTGGGCCAACCTAACCGCATCACGCACATACTGCCTGGCTAATCTTGCAGCCCCCGGTAGTCTGCTCAACGGCCTTTTTAGCGGATTTCTAAAAGATCGCACCCAGATAGTGATTCCAAAAAAGTTGGACTAAATGATCGGAAGGGGGTGGGCGCTGGGGTCGTGTATGCCTAGTTCTCGTTTGTGGCTGGGGTTTTCGCGGGGAAGGCGGCATTAGGGAATAAGAGACTGGCCCCGATGCCTGGGACTATAGGGAAAACCCCAGGCTACTGTGGGGGCATGGACATCTAGAAATGCGAGTCTGCCGGCGCGGGGTTATTTTTAGGACTCACCGGACGTAGATTGCTCAGCGGAAGTGCCGGGTTTTGGTGATTATTGTGCTAGTTATGTCCACCACGCCGCGCTGGGCTAGGAATGATGGGGGATAAATAGGGATAGGGAAAGGGGAGACGTGTAAGCCTTGAGGGAATACGGAGACCCTGGCAGTGGCTGGCGAGACATCTTTACACCTCGAAGTAGAACGGGGCGTAGTGCAATACTCTCTTGGAGCTATACACATTGGCTTGGGTAGCACCCCATAGAATTGAAAACTACAGCCACCCCATGAATCGCGCGGTGCTAATACAAGCAACGGCTGCTGTTGTGTCCCCGGAATCTCCAACCGGATCATCGGATTCCCCGGCGCTATCCTCTTCTGCCCCCTCGAATCCATCAACGACCAAAGCTCCCACTACCGGGGGCACCAATGTTCTCCAGTATCCCGGCAACATTCTCCACAAACACCGCCAAGCCACCCTAATCCGCATGGGCAGACATATCCTCAACCCCACCCCTCTCCTGGTGCAAATTGAAAAACGAAGCCAAGCAAACAAACCCCGCTCTGCAGAATGGGAGGTCAAGGTGGGGGGTCCGCCGCTAGCCGGCCTCTTGCGCGAACGCGCCTCCGGTGGCCGGCTAAGAGACCGAGCTTAGTGCCTAGATACTTCCCCCGCGCACTCAGCACCAGCAGAGCTGTGTCCCGCAATTAGAGTTTGATTGAGGACTGGCATAGACTACATCCTGCCAAGATGGCCGTGAAGCGGTCTGCCGGGCCCCGGATTATGACGCCGCTGGCGAAGAAGGTTAGGGCGTTAAGATTAGCAGCTTTAGGCCGAATATGTCAGAGAGGGCAGAGAAGATTGGTTGGAAGATGGTAAAGGTTAGAGGGAAGGAGGTGCCTGCCTAGGAAGCCCCCCTGGAATCGAGTTTCTCGGACATTATCTAGTAGGGCAAGTTGGTATATGATGTGGTTATGGGGGGAGGAGAAGAAAGAGGACTGGTAAAACAACAGGTATAGAGGTTATATCTAGAGCTGCTGCTAGTGATACTAGACACGCTGTCCATGAAGACAGCGTTCACCCGTTTGCTGGATTGAGATTGAGGAAGCACTTGGGGGATCCATTCCGGCGGGATTTTTGGTAGCCAGGGTGCTTAAACACTGTCAACAGAAATCTCTACCTGTCTGTTGATTAGGAATCGAAGCACTTATACATCACACCCTGAATTCTGCCCTTCTATCTTCCTTCCCTAACTTCAGTCTACCGCCTCACCAGCCTTAACCCTAATAACATATGATACCCAAAGAATAATCACTAAACCCATGGAACTCATCACAATATGAGCTTTGCTGTGCTCAACTTGGCCCCGGAGTGAAAGGGCTCGAATGGGCGATGGGTCCGGTGTTGCTCGGGATTGGTCCTCTGCAACACGCAACAAAATCCCGAAGAAGCAAGTTCAAGCTATCGCTGGGATACGCCCACGCTCATAGCCAGGCTCTTGGGCTATTAGGGACATCCGCAATTCCCTTAGATAAAATGTTTGGGGAGGTTAAAGGGGATTCTTCCCGAGATCCATGCTCATACCATCACCAGGAGACAAGGCCTCCTGAATGCAATCCCCCTAGACAGCACATTTCTACCATCACCACCTATAAAAGGGCAGCTGGGTAAGAGGGAAAATAAATAAATGAAAGATACCCGTTTGACTCACAAAGTACTGGTAGCTCACCGGCCATGCACTTTTGTCGAAGGTGGAAAAACTAGCTGACTAAAGCCTATCTCACCTGCAATGCTTATATAATTAAGCCGTCTAGCAGACCTGGAAGAGGTTTCAGGGCATAGGGCATAACCCTAACTTTTCGCGACACGCTGTCATCTGTTACCTTCTCGACGTCAACCACCTCGGGAGAAGGTAACAAAGGGGATAATAATAATATGAAGAAAAGAGAGTGGGCAGAATCAATAAAGATAATCCTATAGCAGATCAACAAGGATCACGTAGCGCAATCTCGGGTTTTCTCCGTGAGTCTATAGGATTATTGTCGGTTAAGAAATGGTTGGTTGAGCGATGAATGTTTGGCGATAAATAGCGATGGTGCAACCGAGCTGGTCATGTTAGAACCTGCTGTTGCTGACACAACCCTTTCCTTGATTAGGTAAGCAAGCCCCCTCTCCCAGACCCCGAAGGAAGCTTCAGGGCAACGGCTATCCTGTCATCTAGCCGCAGCCTCACCATCTAGGAATGCCAGCACAGGAGAATCGACTCTTAGTCACAGTGGTCGCGTCTTGTAATCGTATTTCAGAGGGTAGAGGTCTTACCAGCCAATTCCCGGAAGCACCAAACCGTCTGGGGCTACTAACTATAAGGCTGATCATGGGTGTAATAAGTTAGACGCGGAGGGTAGTATCCCGGTTAGGCGGAGTAGATACAGGTTTAGGGTTGGCCAGGCTTTCTTCTATTTCCTATGATACACAGCGCATGGAGGTGTGCTCGTAGACTGCACCCCCACCCCCCTGAATTCATATAACTTCTAACGATCAGTATTAACTTACTAGTACTACCTCGCTTTACTAAGAAAAAAAGCTATGTATACAAGGCAATAAATAGGGAGAGGGGCAACAGCGGCCCTCCCAAGGTAAAAGAAGCAATTGTTTTTTATTTTATCTTATCATATATTTTATTAAATTTCTACTTTATATTTATTTTATATTTACTTTATACCCCCCATATCCCCTTCCCCGCCAACCCCCCTCCCATTTTCTTCTGCTACCCGCCCGCCGATCGCCAACCTTTAAGGTCTAGAGTCGGATTCTACCTCCTCATAGCAGGATTGATAAACCCTATAGCCCTATTGATGAAGGCCAAGTTCTCCAATCTCCCAGTCCCCATAGGGCAGGATTTTTTAATTCTCCTGCCCTACATGATGGATTGTTCAGTGATAACTGATTGTCAGCATGGATTGAACTCCTGGGCTCCCGCCAATTGCGACAGGAGTATTAACCACCGCGCCAGCTATGATAGGTATTTCATGAAATGTCAACCTGGGAACTAATATTTATCCTACTGGAAGCCCGATTTTGGCATTTTAATAGGTGGGTAGTGTGTCTCTTCCCGAGTTGCTGGTAGATTTCAACGGAGGTGTTTAATGAGAGATTCTCCGTGGTTTGAAACAGAATCAGTGCTTTATGCGCTTGTTACTCTCGTACAATACGGTGTCACAGTCAGAATGCGCATCGGAACTTTTTGGCGAACAAGGCTTACTATGTCAAGGCGGTGTATAAGACATCTATCCTCGGTGCCGTGGTGGGTGGTTCGGAATCGGCCGTTCAGAAGGGTAAACGAAAGAGTCAATATGGGTAGGGTTTGGGAATCCCAATCGAGGCGGAACGATAGAGAACCTGGTAGAATAGTAGATACTCCTGATTTCCCAATAAATCAAGTGGCCTTTGCATTGTTTTTGGTCAAACTTAGGGGACAAACTTTGTGTTTGGCAATAGCAGCAGAATGCTTGTTTTCTAAGAGCCCGGCTTGCTCCAGGGGGGTATGGGATGTTTTTCCCGAGCTGGCTTGAGACTCCCAGGCACTGGTAGGTATATAACACAGACTTGAGTACTGATCACGCAGAGAGACCTATAGATTATAGTGAGCACTAGTAGAGGCTATAAAAGCAGCCGTACTGTGATAAGGCACTCTTAAAAATGTCAAGAGTAGAGGAGAGGAGCGGTTTTTACCGGTGATGATAAGTGGGAAGAGAGAGGTCACATGAGAGCTGGGTGCGGTGTGGAGAGGAGAAAGAGGGGGGCTTGATGGAAGAAATAACGGGGAAACCGCTAACTTAGTCTAACAAAACTGCTGAGAATGGAGGACCCTTCACGTCGGTAAGGCGGACAAACACCGTAATTTAGCACGGGATGCGGGCGATTATAGATGGAACCTGGGGCCAACGAGTTCCTGTCGCCATAGCCATGCCAAGCCTGGAAACCTCTGCTTTCCCCTCTTTTTCCCAGAGTGAGAACCTGTGAATCCAATGTTTTTTTCAGGCTTTTTAGAATTGTTAGAAATGATCCCTGGCGAGCCGGACCCAAAAAGCGGTGGGCCGAATGAACAGTTTACACGACCGCTTATTGAGTACAGAAAGTATGGAAAGAGCTTTACTGAAGACAGCGAGAGAGAGAAGTGAAAGGAAAGGAAATAAGAGAAAAGAGAAAGAGCGGAGATGACAAGCGAGCCCCACAACCAATGACAACCAAGACGACCTTATGACAAAGCTTAGGCGAACAACCCATGATATCTAACACCCCAGAATGCAGATAGCGAATGATACTCTATGCATGATCCATCGAAATTTGTCTGGATCGTTGGACTCCAGTCAGGGGCCATCATTGGAGTCGTCATTAGGTATTGGGATGAGTGTCGAAATTCGAGAAAACATATCTAATCCTCTGAAAATCCTGGCTTACGTGGCAAATAAAGCTGAGATAACCTTGAACCTCAAGACTCTAGATACTGTATCCGCTGCTTAACCTAGTGCTCAAGAATCGTTAATTGCTAATATGTTAGTCCGGCCTAGGTCCCGTAGGGATAATACAGTGTATATTCCTCCCCTAAGACACCCCCTTACCCGGCTAACTGGCTCTACCTAGGATCGTGATCAGACGACGCCACCTTCAATCAATCAATCAATCAATAGAGTATTTCATGCTTCCTCGTGGTAACTTGGACCACATCAGTATCAAAGCCAGTTAATTCGCCTTCAACTCTAACCCGCCCTCCCGGTGGTCCCTGAAATCCCGAGCTTATTGAAAACTCACCTTAGTCAAAACAAGCAAATAGACGGAAAATGAGAACCTTCCCAACTATTCCCAGGAGCCATCATCTCAGTGCCTATACAAACTTACAATAGAAATTGGTAGTTTTACCCAAGCAGCCTTCGGTATACGATATCCTCCAGTATCGTAGGGCGATAATTCGTCTATTTCTCCTCGCTGGGGGAGATAGGTTGCCCGGGCCGTGCGAGTATGGTATTGTAGAGGGACTTGAGCTAAGGCTTGTTTGTTTGTTGGTCCGGCTGTGCGCGATGTCGGATTGGCGGCACGTCCACCGTCCCCCTATGGGGGGCGGCCTCAAATGGCTCGAAGGACACACCTGATTGTGTTTGTTGTTTCAATTCTGGATTTATCGTAGGGTAAGCCCAGAGTGGCTCCTACGCTGTTTACAGGTGGTTTATGATGTGTATGTTTGTTAGTTATTACGGAAAACGATTACGGTAGTCTCTCGATGTACGTTCTCCTCTTTAGAGTCCAATTTATAACTGGGGGTTCCTCTCACGATGGTTCTCGTTTCCTTCTCTTTCCTCCTCTCTATACCCCACATCACGATCCGTCAGTTTGTTAGTTCTGCACCTTCGCTCCTCACTCGCTTCCCTAATTTCCCCAATTCTATTTTCATCTAACTTTAACGCTTAACTTTCTACGGCGAGCAGGCGATACCTCGCTGAAACTCTTAATCTGAAACTAATCTTCTCTTTCCACTCAACCTCTTCGACTCTTAACCCACTTCCATCAAAAATATAATTCACCTAACAACCACACCATAAAATCTCCAAAATGCCCTCCCCTAGATCGACATCACCGAATATTCATTACTGTCCCTGGTGTCCCCAGGTCATCGCATTCCCTCTCTCTCCGAATGAAACTGTGTCTACTCTCTCAACTCTTACTGAGCATGTCATGCGTCATCATCTCGGCCGTCTTCTCGACAGTTCGCATCTCCCCCTTCTCTGTCACTCTTCCGCAGCCAATCGAGAGGCTATATACTGACTTTAAGGTTGCGATGGTAACAGCCGGAGCCTGCATCAAGATTAATTCCCCGCTCGTCGACATCCATGGGCCCGGAGATACCGGAAGTGGCGGTGCCTTCGGAGAGGGCTACATCCCGGCCGAGTACATCTATGCCTACATGTGTCCTGTTCGTAAGGTCTTCATGAATGTGTACAAAGACCCCATGGACGGAATGTGGTATCGTCTTAGACTTAGTTGCGGATGCGCCGAATGTGCCGACGAGGCTGAGACCAATCACATCAAAAATAAGGTTGAGCGTGAGGTCACCAGGGACACGCTTGCCGATGAGATGTATTCGACCGACGAGGAGGATGTTGTCCAGCAGAAGGGGTCCGAGCAGGGTCCGAAGGGGGTTAGCGAATCGGCTCTCGATGCCAAGGATGAGACAGGAGGATGGGGAGGAAATGGTGGAATTGCAGTTAACGCTACTAGGACTCAGAAGGGAGATGACTGAGCTTTATAGTTGGGTTGTTTTCTCACTTTTAAAACATACAATCTTTCTCTAGTTGTACTTTCGTGGACAGAAAACTCTGTGAAATTCCGGTCTGTATCGTTTGAAGTGAATAGAATGCTTGTTTGAGGAAACTAGGGACCGATTGCTGTGGATGTTTTGTGACTGGGGTTTATCTTCGGGAACACTATCTCTCTCCATTCATCCCCTGCTTCTATGGCTCGCCGCGAAACCAGCATCTGGAATCACCCCAAATGTTAGCAAGTATTGTCGCATTATCCGAGACTCCTCAATGGTTACCTGAACCTTAACACCATCTCGACCCTAAAAACACCCCAATTGCTTGCCACAAGCTGACCCAACAAACCTACAACCCAAGACATCGCAATGGCAAAGAACGGCAGACCTATCGAATCAGACTTAGCATATCCTCAATCCCGTCAAGTTCCTACCACCCCCTACCACATAACATTAAATCAACCCTTGCAATTCTCGATAGCAATGGATGACTTACTCCACAAGTGTGATTGAGCTCTGTAGGTATCAGAGCACGGGTATAAAAGAAGGGGGATACACTTCTGAGAGCGAGCTATGAAGGTGGTTAAATGGAGGGGGGCACAAAACTTAGCGATTCCGAATTGTGTGAAGAGAAGCATGGTTGATCCAACAAAGTGTCACATACTCGCTCTTGGTGATTGCAAAGAGGGGAAGGAAGTCACGAGGGGGGCGGCGTGGCGTTTTGTGTGCTATGTAAGCTCTAGAGAAGGCAAACTCGCACTCGCGGGAGGGGCACGCTAGTACGTGTTGCACACTGAATTACTAGTGGAGATTCGAGGAAGATGATTCTGGCTTCTATCCCAGATTGTTTTTGCTCTGCTATCTGGAATGATATAGATGCCTGTGGTAGTAAAATATCCACAAACAGCACCCAGATCGCCTCTTGGGGGGGTTAGAGCCTTTTGATGATGTTTTAATCTATATTATTGCAAGGTCGTCTGGTGGGATTGGATTGGAAGTTTGTGCCAGGAATGCGTTTTCTCTAAGGGAGAGGATCCCAAAATTCGGGAATGAGTGCTAACAAGCAGGAGCTGGCTTAAAGTTCTCCAATAAAACAGTGGGAGGGAATAATGTAATCGGTGAGAACTAACCACTAGAAAGCTCTGAAGAAAAAATAGTGGATCAAAGAGTATAACTCCCTAAACCCGGTTGGGGAGCCTCAACAGAGCTGGTAAATGATTCCATTTAACCCACTTAAGCACAGTACAAGTGCCCACGAATATGTTTTCGTACAAGATAAGGATTGTTTTGCTGGTTAACTATCCCTATCGTATAGGCAAACATCTTCCCGGGCACCTGTCTATCGCCGCCTAAGCTATCCATCACTGATTCTTCCACCACCCAAATGCCGGCACTGAGCCCTCTCCAGCGCTGTCGCTTGGACCCTAGCGGGTCGCACGAAGCGTCTCTTGCGGCTGAGTCCGTGCTCCCTTCCCGTGGCTTTCCCTGCTCCACAAGAGATAATAAGCCGTTTTGCGTTTGTCGAGCAAACAAAAATAATAATCTGAAACACGTTTCAAGACCCCGAGCAGCTGCAATTCAAGGCTGTTCTTGGATGCGGCTTTCGCTCCCAGAATGGCTCTGCATAATGCCAGATCTAGATTGAGCAACACCCTACACTGGGCCCCCAACCTATGATATTGTCTCTCGAGTCTCGACGCCTCTGACACCAGCCCCCGGCCGGCTAGGAGCTAACAAAAGGCCAATGATCGTGGCGAGTTTATCGAACCCCATGATTATGCTCGGAATAACCCTAACCCGTTCAAGTGCGGTGTCTTCCTCTTGCAAACCACGGTTTCCGGGAAACTAGGAATCCCATACCACGCCCCTCGTATGCTAAAGAACTTGGTGTCAAAAAAGAAGTCACAGCGGTGCAATATCCCCGTGGCTCATAGACGGGAAGCCCGATGGATATTCTTCGCTGTTGATAGCGAATATCGGACGCCCATGGGTACACCTCTCCGTCAGGGTAAGCTCCGCACAGCGAGCTCGCTTGCTGAAGGGAGATGGCTGGCAGTCTGCACCTGCACCCCAAGATGCAGTGACATTACTGGGGTTTACGTGACATTATAACGATTTCTTCAACTTTGGAAGGGTATAATATTATGAATATCGACATAGCCGGAAACACAATATTATGGAGTACCGATACCATAGCACCCCAGAGCATTGTTATCTTGACAAATGCAACCATATACGTCATAAGCGCACTAGCCTCCCCGATTTAATTCCCGGGGATTTCACCAGCCAAAACAAACATGGGGAAACAGAGGACTTGCCGGAGAGCCCCTAGGGCTGTTAACACAAACTAATGACGGGTCTTGGCAACCCGGTCCAGACTTAGCGAATATCCACAGTTTTCACAGTATGATACTTGTAATGGAGGATGTTGTGCTAAGCAAAGTGAGAGTTTTAGGTGAATTTGAGGAGGGGAAGCGGTGATGATGGCAATTTGGGTCTCGCACCTGTATTACCGGTACTCATGAGAGCCCAATAATGCAGACTGTCAAGTGGCACTTCTCTGCTCGTCGATTTGTTCAAAATATACACCAATCAGAACGAATTCGCCAGACCTTATTTCCTTATTTCTTTATTTTTATTCTTCCGCCTCTTCCTATTTATGGAGAGGGTATGGATATGCCCTCACGATCCGTCTTTAAAATAAGATTCCAGGTAATCTATTCTCACGTGATTAGCTCGCAGGCAGGAATGAGGGAAGTGAATCGCCGAGGATTAATGGTATCATACGTATGCACTAGCAATGTTGCCCCAGACTAGAGACCTTTCTAGGGCTTTGAACGTGGGTCACGACAACCATTATGGAGTAACCCCATCGTGGTATGTTAGGTTAGGGCACACTTATAGGTGTGAGCAGGGCTACGACCAGACCGCGCGGCGATGACTGGTGTTGTGTGGTAGAGAGCCCACTGTGCGGGCCACCACAAACAGTATCTAGTCTGAGCTGCGTTCCTTTCTCTGCACATCTCTTCTCACGGACACTCCTTTGCGAACACACTTGTCACATACATCGAATATCGAACACATCTCAGTTTTCCTATCAGCCACTGACCAGGGCCTTCCTCGTGGCGACAGTTCGGCTCATAGCTGTGCCATTGCGGTGCTTGCACGACGGCATATTTCCCTGCGCATAAACCAGACCCCCATCAAACAAAACAAAACACCAAGAGTTCGCACAACGAAAGCACGACAGCACAACTCAGGAGTGGGAAGTTATCTTCGTTCAACAACACACGCTCTAACTAACTAACGGTAAAGACAGGAGTAGATATAACTACAACAAAGTCTTCCTATCCTCCCATGGACCACCAAACATATCCGTCCTCTTCGCTGTATGTCCCCCTTCCCTTCTGCGTACTCATGCTAACAAGGGAAAGACAAAGATTCTCACTGCCCATAGCCTCCGGGCATCCAACTCTCCACGATCCAACTCTTCCACTTCCATTGCAGCTTTCCCGCTTTTCTTACTGTTTTCCCTGCGAACGCATCGATCCCAAACTACCAGATACCGCATGGTATAGAGCGAATCGACGAGCGAAGAAACTGATGAAATAAGCAGGTGTATGGGAAGAAAGTGACACATTTGCGCAGCATAAGCGCCGGAGGAAAGGTGGCGCTTGAGGAGAAGGAAGGGAGACGAATTGATGCAGTTAAAGGATATATTAGCAAAAGTGGCGATTTTTGTGGCCTCTGGTTCCGGAGGGATGGCGGCTGGGAGAGTAATGCCTTTGGTCACCCCTCAGCCTATGAGTTGACCTTTGAGCTAATGGAAGGGGAGCGTTTTGCGTCAATATTTTTTCACCTTTCAGATTGGCTCCCCAGCCGGACCCGATAATCCCATCTTTGCAGGCCCTTTCACCCTGACGTCCTCCCTTTCAGGCCACTTACCCAGTGTTTCTATTGATGAATAATTTGTAATTCGTTTCGTTATACAGTTATTTGTTTTGCTTTTGTTGTAGTAACTCTCGGGCATTCCTGCGGCCGAAATGCTTTCCCGAAGGCCAAAGCATATGCCTGAAATCAAAACGCATTCCCCAAAACCATCCGAACAACAAAGAAACTATCATGAGAGCATGCCGGGCAGCGTCTCTCGATTTTCAGCAGAGGGAACGTGGGAAAGCTAGAGTGTCACATGAGAACGATAGGGTGGTGGGGTAGAATCCTGCTCACAGCAATCGTTGGGGCGGGGGGCGCGCTAAGTTGAGAATGATTCTTGATCATCTATGTTGGCTAGTATACTTACCAACAGGAGCCCTTAGATGCTCGTTTGGCTCATCTAGAAATAATTGTCAAGAGGGGAATGGAATAGGGATGCATCACGCAATGCAAGGGAGAGCAGAACCGGGAACTCGGGAAAGTGATACTAGTGTGACCTTATTTTCCCTACTCTCACCGCCGACCCCCCCTTCGGCCTTTTTTTCTTGTTTATTTCATAAAAACTTTATTCGCCAGACTTAAGCATAACCCCCAGTAGTGGGAGTTAGGAAGTCTGTAGAAACCCCGACCTGAAACAGCACTAGACTAATTAAAGACATTGTGATTAAAACAAGCATTTGTTTCCCGGCATTATATAACGGTTACCCTCATGTTTTCTTTCTAATTTGCCCTCGCGGCCCGAGATAGCCGGCCCCTTGGCTAGCTAATTCTTCAACATGGATGAAGTGAGCAATATACCACGCATCGCCACCACCAAACCACCAACTCTTCTGGTAGCAAACAGCAGAGGAAAAGTCGTACGTTAACTCAACCCCTCCTCACGTCCCTGCCGCCACCACTGCCGCGGGTGGCCGGGGGGCACATGCTGCTGTGCACGTTATCGACGGAACAGGTATCCCTTCTGGATACCTGGAACCCTCTGCCCTTTCTCCCATCATGCAGCATTGTCCCACCAGTCAGGCGGTTACACAGCAAAGCCAAGTACCTTTAATCCTTATCTTGTATCCCAGATGCAAACACAAACACAATCACTGTTGGATCCACCGTAGCCGATGCTTCCCAGAGCGGGGATCTCCCCATAAAAATGGGCGGGCGGAAGCGGTGATAACAAATGCCGAGTGCGAGTGGGACCGATGGTAGGTGCAGCAGAAACTTCCACCTATCTTCTATCTATCCATCTATTGATAGCTATCATCAGTGCAATCAGGAGTACGATGTGATCGATATGAACATGTGAATCAGCGAGAACCCTCCGACTGTACCGAGCTTACTGCAGTTTTCGAGTGAATCCATCGTCAAGCAGTCCGAATCTCAGCCCCATCATATCCATCAAGTCGTACAGTACGGTACTGTATATACTCTCCTGAACGAAATAAACCCCCTCCCAATTAACCTGAAATCTGCCAAGGCAAAATAGCTCAAGGGAACCCTAGCCCACTTCACCACAAAACAAAACAAAACAAACCTCAAGAAACCGTTAAGCTGAATCAACACAATAGAAACGTCCAATCAGCAGATCAATGATCCTGATGATTCATCATGGTATTATATAATCAAATTCCTCTCCCTCCCACCCAATCCTTGCTCAGGGAGAATAAAGTTAAGGCCGACGGCAAAGTGAGGAGAAAAAGCCCCCCACTGATACTCAACAGTCCACGGGGTGAAAAAGGGAATAATTGTAGGGCGCGCATCTAGAAGCAGTAAGGCACCCTTAACATTCCATCGGAGGCGAGGGTCGTGCATGCGATGGGGGGGGGTAAGTAAGTACTCCTGGTGTCGAAGCGCTTTTAAAAAGAACTGCGTTTGCATATCACCCAGGCTCAAGAAAAGGGTCAAATTTTGGAGGCAAGCAATAGTAGACCTCCCCCAAAATGCTTCGACATTACGAGCATTGTACTAGTTTGGGGAATCGGTGATATTAACCGTTTTGGGGTAAACGAATTGAACATAAGCTCAGAGCAGGCCGTGCTTGAGTGCCAGTACTGTAGTGAATATGCGGTCCTATTGATATTGATCTTGCTGCACGGTGGGAGACCCCTCTTCTCTTGCCCCCTAGACGCAACTCCTCCGCGTAAGTTCTGTGGCGAAGGTTAGTCCATAGGACCGACATGTATGGTACAGTAAGTACGGTACCGCGTGGGCAAGGTATGGGTGGATGGATGGACGGAGGCCGGCTGCGGGTATTATGATGTTGTATTACAAGGTTGGCAATGGGGTTTACTCTTTTTCCTCTCCTTCTCTCTTTGGTATTGCCGCTCTTCAGTTGACTCTTGCTCAGTCCTTCTCTACTAGTAGTATATTGGAACTCCAATGCTTGTAATGCTAGCTACGGACTTTTCTACCTTCTTGTCTGCCATCACCGCAGGAGGCCGTGTTTCTACTCAAACTACTAGAAGTTATCAACAGTGTGGTGGTGAGAGGATTCTCATGACTAAGGAAATCGGCGTAATGCTACTATCGCGGGTCGTAGCATCAAAATACACAACCCCCCCCAATTACACAGTCCCCACTGATTGGCTTGTAGCCTTGGATTATCAGGATTTAGCCAATGAACCGGGGTCAAGCTACTCCAGACCAATGGTTCCCGTGAGCGAATGACATTGCGAGAAACTTAACGACTAGTGTTCTCAATGCCTCCTCCCCCAAAGCTGTAGCTGCTGCGAACATCCGTAGGCACCTCCGGTCCGCCACCCCTCATGAGACTTTCTCTCTCCTCCCCCGGATATCCGAGGCCCAAAGCTCGCAAACTCTAAACATTACCTCTAGCGCCGTCCTCAAATACGTAGCCAGAGCCAGGTAATTCAATGCGGGCAATGGTTAGCTTATACTTGTATGACGCCGGCGGATGGTTCTGACCAACCGTACGCCCCACGCTTCTTCTATCTCTCAGATCCGCCCCCACGGTGGAGCCACTAAAGATGTTTAACAGGCGACATAAAACCTTTAACGTTAGCATGTTGATAGCAATGGTAGGACCTCACGGCACGTGACGGCCCTTAGCCCACCGTATGGCCACTCAACACTAACAATCTCACAGAATCCTAGGCGCTCTCCCGTGATAACTCCACCGGCCACATCGTGCCCGATTTTTGAAAGTTCCCCGACAGAATCAAGGCACCGGTGATAAAATCCATGCCGTGGGCCTCAGGTTTTGGTTAAAATGGTTTGGTGCACAGCGGATTCGATCACTGACGGTTGGAGAACCAAAGACTTTTATCGATACAAACAAGTAAGGTAACAAGGAAACAAATCCAATAAAGAATAAAGAAACGAGAGACTGATACTCTGTGTACAGAAGATAGAGCAAAGAGAAAAGCGAATGTCTGATGGATGGTCAAAAACAACAAACAAAGGGAAAACAGGAGTCCTTTTATCCTCCTCAAAGTACAAACGCCCTTGCGGACGTACGACCTGCGTATGCCGATTCTCTCCTCACATTTCCTCCACTACCCATCTTTGCCGAATCTCCTCCGACTCATAACCGAGGTGAAATCTAGTTTACCGAGGGTCAGGGATGGCACTCTGCTGTCGGTATCATGACAGACCGAGGGAGGTTGTGCTTAGTTAATATCACAGGCATTGTGCTAGGTGTCTTGATGATAGTGTGTTTGGGTGTTGTCGCACCTTTCACTTAAGATGTTTCGTGGTTGTTGCTCCATGAGCTAGGTATGCAGGGTAGTGTGTGATCTGTATGAAGCTAACAGTGGTGCAGTTGAGATCAAACAATGGTAGTCGGGAACTAGTTCGTTCTAGTAACCATTCGGTAAGATGTCACCTTCGTAGTAGTTGTTTTCCGCCGAAGAATCTGAATGTGGTGAGCAGCAAAATTTCAACATCAGGCTCGCCATCTCCTGCTGCTGGAGACGCTACCCGCGCCGGATATCTCGCTTCACTCGGCCACGAGGAGGTCGACGCGCGGCCTTGGGTGGGTCGACTATCGGTGGTCTAGCCTGCCTCAGAAACCCCTCCTAACGAATACCAGACTTAGAATACGACAACCACCGGTACACTACCCCTAAAACTAGATGGACGGTACCAATATTGGACAGAGCGCTGGCGCGGAACCTGGGAGAACCGAACCGGTGGGTTAGCGGCCCCTGCTCAGCCTGCAATGATTCTAACCGAAGCCGTTGGTTTCGTTGGTGCTGCCCCAGTACCGGTATCGAGGTATCAGCAGGATACGACAGGTCCCAGTCGAATTCAACCAAGCAACCCAACCTCGTGGGAGCCGCATTGCACAAGTAGAACGACACTATCACCTGCTCCTTCTGCAATTAGTGCACCTTTTAGACATACCAATATCCAATCATCTATCAGCCAGATGCACGAGCACCAACGAATTGCAGCCCATGCCCGCCTAGAGAGATGGGCAATCATGCCAGCCAGGGCCAGAGGATCAGGATAGCCGGTCCTGGGGACTCGGTGCTCGCGCGGCCGAATTAAAGACAGACACCTAAGGTGGAAGTTCCCGTGCAAAGTGTCTGACTTCATTTCGGCCGCACGAGGAGTAAGCGTACTCACTGACATCCAACGTTCTTGTGTCTGTAGCTAACATGTGATAAAGTGCCCATCATCAATCACGGCATCTTCCTTGAACAGCAAATTCTTCGTAAGTCTTTCTTTCTTGACAAAACTGCTAAAAGGTTACTTACAGCAGTGCCAGTAGGGTCACAACACCCCGACATGTTAGAAGCAGAAGACGGAGACCTAACCACCGTAAATTACTCCAAACATCCCCAAACTCACAAACGACCCTAACCTCAGGTAGAAGGAGGAATTCTACGCTCGTTTAGTCTCTGAGCCGCTTCAAGTGCTATTAACCATATAAGTTACGAAATATCTTTCCACTACTTGTACCTATCCAGCACCATCCTACCTGAGGCGTCAATCCCGGCTGGGCTCGGAACCAAACACATCCTACAGAATACTGCTCTAGCGGGCCCAAGAGCGGAACCCACATCTCCGTTACGAGCACTTCCAACAATACCGTCACTAAAACCGTTCACTCTGACCAAGTCCCCAGATTAGATCCTAAGAAGTACAGTCAGTGACATGTGAACTCACAAAAGGCTTGGAAACCGCAAGAGCACAAGTTCTAGCTTGAGGCCGACAATACTGCGGTTCTCCTATTCGGAGAGAAGGACAAGAAGCCAGGGGCCAGCCGTCTCCCAGGCACTTTTGAGAGCCTGATGTTATTGTTGGCATAGTGACTGGGCACTAATCGTCGTCGATGGGGGTTAGCTTATCAGTGGTGGCGGTCCTGCACTGTTATTGAATTGTAACGCAACCCCAGCCTCGTTGTATTGTAACCTGCACGATAGATACTTTTTATCACACAATAACGAAGTCTCACCTCGTAACGTCAACCTCTCACCACTTTTTTTTCCTTTTTCTTACCCGCTTTTGCGAATTGTAAAATGTGATCTACCTTGGCTCACGTAGGTTCCCTCCACACAGTGCGCCTCTCAACTTCTCTCCATCCTCTGAGGACATGTGCAATCGCCACGAGCAAGCCACAAATCATCAATTGTCTCTCCACCGGGCGCACCGATCACCTTCCCCCGCCACCGGTATCACAATTTGGCAAACGTCTGCCAAAAGCAAGAAAAAATTAAAAATACCTACCATGAAAAACAAAAACTACAATAACTCAGTACACACACCAGACCGGACACTGATCCTTGGCTCCCTTCAATTGCTTCTTTCCCCGCAACCATTCAGGTTCCGACTCTTCAGCCTCGACCAGCCCCCCGTGCCCCTAGACCGCCAAGACACTAAAAATCTTGTCCCCCGCCTGTCAACTTTGGAGACTGAGGCGAAGTATGATAGCCAACCTTTTGTTGATAACCAAAATTTCGCAGATGTGTAGAGACTTCAGACCATAACCAATATTAGCCTCATGACCACAGTCACTCCAATATCACTAAGGAATACTAAGGTTGCAGTTCAAACTTCCTTAGTCATCTATGTTTCAAACATTCATTCCCAAGGGCAGCAACAATATCTTCAATGTCTTGCCAGACCCTCGATTATCAGCGCGGTGTCACGGAGGATCCCCGTTTTTCATTGGAGCCCCATCATAAATTAGGGTTTACTTGCAAGTGCAGTAAATCGAGCACTCCACGATACCAGAGTCAGGGATAAAACAATGGCGGGTGCATAACTAGTATACAGTAGCTGTTGCACATCTGAGTAACATGGCACTGATGACACCCGTACCAGTAGACTATTTCCTCTTACACCAGCCAATTTTAAAAAGAGATATAATTAATGGAACAAGGCACCTGACCACCAAGTTCAATACCGTACATCTATGGGGAAGAAAGAAAAAAAGGCTTCTTTCAGGCTCTCTCGTCAAGCAACGGACGGCCCACACATTCCCAGGGCAGGCTGGTCACTGCGCAACACCAAATTTGACTAAAATCAATATCAACGGCCCCGCTTCGTACTGCTTTTTTATTTATTTTATGCCTGACCCTTGCACCCATTACTTGTCTGAGAAACTTGTAGCCGTGCCGGCATGCTGCCCGTACCCACTTTTCAAGTACTGTACGTACGTACCACGTACTAAGCACTATACTGTACTCGAGTACTCGTAGTGGTCATCCCCGCTGTCGATCCTAACAATTCCCTCCCTTTTCTGCAGTTTGTAGGCTTACGGGTACTCCTACTCGAGATGCGGCACTTGTACTCCTGCTCGTGCAGAAGGCTTGCGCGATACTTGTAATGCGCAAAAAAGTGACTTCAGGAATGATTGGAGGGCTGAATTTAAGGTGCTGGACATGAATGCGGTCGATCGAAGCGATCCCCTTCTTCCTCCTCATGGGCTGAGTGGATTGGAGGAGGGGATGATGGCTGTAGGATTCGGGGAAAGATGGGATAATCGGATGTGAGCTAAAGGTACCAATTCCCCATCTGGAAATGCGAGTTGTGGGAAGAAAAAAAAGTGCAGATGCGAGTGTACTCTACTGTACTGTATGTGCAAGTGAAGTGTTCCTTGTTCAATTAAATTGGGTTAGGCTATTGTCGCCTGCACCACCACCAGCGCTACCGCTACACCCGCCTACTTAGGTTTTACATAAAACATTATTTTCCATCACCTGTAATCCCGTCCATTGATGAAAATCAAAAACAAAAAAGGAAAAAGGAGTGAGACTGAGTGAGAGGGAAGGAAGAATTTTGAGAGATAGGGAAAAAAACGCTATTTATGTTTAGGTTTGTGTATAATCTAAGATCGGTACCAGTTCTCCTTAGGATCGCCAAGGCATTCGCCAACAGTGACAGCTAAAAATCGGAAGTCAGCCCACATCCCACAGGCAATTGATCAATGGTAGACAAAGCTAGAAGGGGAGGGAGGGGGGGGAGGCATACCCTTATAATTATTCTTCTTAATAGTGTCCAGCATAGCCTGGACCAATGTATCAGCAGTGTTCTGGTGAATATCATGGGCGATAACCAAAAAGTCCTGGGTATTAGGAGAAGTCCCATCAATGGGCTTATTGAAGTTATTCACGGCATTCACGATGGTGGAGGGGGTGTCTTGGTTGTAATCGTCGGTGTCCACGTCAAAGTAGATGATGTGGTAGCCCAGTTCGCCCATCGTGGCAGGGCAACTGCCAGAGCAAGAAGAGTATGGGGGGCGCATGTATGTCGGGTACTTCCCAACGATGTTGCGGAGGGCAGCCTCGTTGTTGTACATCTCGGCTCTGCGGGCGTCTTCACTGAGTGTGGAGAGATCCTGGTGGGTCCAGCTATTGAATTTTTAATGATTGTTTTTCTTAGATTGGCTCTAAGGCTGGACAGAAGGAGACTTACGTATGAGAGGCAATCTGGTGGCCATCGCTCTCCATGCGTTTAATCATATCAGACCATTGGGGTGTGGTGTCGATGGCGCCTTTGCCAAGGTTGTTTCCACTGAAGTATTAATTAGTTTTTGATGGAGGGATGATAGTTCGTGGGAACTCACGTAACGAAAAACGTAGCCTTAGCACCCGCCGCCTTGAGCGAATCTAGTATCTTGGCGGTATATATGTACGGGCCATCATCAAAGGTCACGGCAATTGTTCCCGGCACAGTGCAGGAGTAAATATCCGCGCCATAAGGAACATTCCCAGGCTTAGGTCTCGCAGTACCAGAAGTTGATCCCCCAGTTGGTGTGCTGGGTGCTGCTCCAGTACATGTCTGAACAAGAAAAAAATCAGCCAGACGTCAATGGTGATGGAGGTATAAAGAAAGAGAACATACACCATAAGCCGACTGGCAGCCCGTCCCACAATGATCCGACGAGTCACCACACCATCCAGAGGGAGAGCAGCAAGTATTCCCCGTCGAAGCATCACACTTCAAACCGCCATTGTCAGCACCACACCGTCCAGTGTTAGAATCTCTACGAGAGAGGCCACGCGGGGAAGCAATCGTCGCCGGGAGCAATGCCAGCAACGCAGCTGTAGCGGGAACCATTGAAAAATGCATAGCGAGTGTGTGTGTGTGCGTCTCTCCAACGAGGGGAAGATTTGGATAGGTAGACGGACAGAGAGGAAAAGATGCAAGTACAGTATGCTCGATCTAACGAAAGACAGCGATGAGGGTGAATCTCGACTCAGGATGGGGGGATCCCGAGGGTCTAAATACTGTTCTCTACTAGCCTGGAATCCCACGGCCCGCAAGGCCAGGAGCAAGAGAACAAGGCCATCGAATCAAAATCTTACAGGGAAACCCTAATCTGGACTATTAATCTTCAACCTGCATGGGCGGGAAAGGGTTAGGAGTAGACAATACAATAACCCTGTTTCGTAGATCCTACAAACCCACCGAATAGGAATAGCCCGCTTCAGTTACCACAATGTCATAAGGAACCATGGGTGTGTGGATAGGCGGGTGGATGGATGGTAAGGATGAGGTGCGAGATGGTGTAGCTGTGGTTGGTGGGTCATCAAAATAGTAACGGAGTTAATTCAACTGGTCCAACCAGCGGAAAAAACTAACCACTCTTGGCAATCTCTAAACAAGCAGAGACAGGACAACAACGAAAAGGTTTCTGCAAAATGGACGAGGCAAAAAAAAAGAAAACGTCCATCCGAATTGAGTTTGCCTTGTTTAACTTTGTTGCCCGAAATCTCGAAAGTATTGGCTTA
>Ga0307510_10002869_pt1 | contig 19823 bp, 18 predicted proteins | sample 12_EM_MG_FD_207224 | JGI IMG/M metagenome (GOLD analysis project Ga0307510, IMG submission 207224) | Populus trichocarpa ectomycorrhiza microbial communities from riparian zone in the Pacific Northwest, United States - 12_EM | ecosystem: Host-associated > Plants > Roots > Unclassified | place...
AATTCAATACCACTAAGTCTATCAAATTAGGATTTATGGCGCAATCCCCGACAGGGAAAGATTGTAAAGTGACATTCTCCAATGTCGCTTATTCTACCAAAAAGATCAAAGATCCGTACGCCGGTGAATAGATATTTATCGTTTAGCTAACAAAAGTTTCCCGGCAGGAAACAAGAATATTTTATATTTATATCAATCTCATAATTAGCATATTAAATTAGGTTATATCAATATTATTTTGCTATATTGTTATACACATTAATTCTCTTAACCTCTAATTTTTTTAATCATGAAAAAACTACTGATTGCAGTATTTACACTGCTCGCGTGCAGTGCTTTCGCTCAGGACACGCAAAAGAATGGAACCCTATATAAAGAGCATCCCTACATCACGGTTGTAAACAATTCTAATGCCCTTTTCTTAAAGCAAGACTGGGATGGATTGGCCAAATTATATGCAGATACGGTGAAATTTTACGATCCTTCGAGCCCCAAGGCTACAAATTTAACAGATGCAAAAAAAGGCTGGGGGGATATTTACGCTGGCTGGGAACAGATCACCGTTACCAAACAAGGTTATCCTGATGGGTTGCAGTATGATAAAGACCCGTTCACCGTGCAATCATGGTGGGCAATAACTGCAACCAATAAAAAAACTAAAAAAATAGCCAAGGTTTTTATGGTGCAGTTTGATGAGTTTAATAAAGACGGAAAAATAGCCAGGGAGTTTTCTTATTATGATCAAACCCCTTTTATAGAAGCATCGAAAGAGGCAGCAACGAAATAAGCCCCTACAAGTATATAAAAGCCCCTTCTGTTAATAATAGAAGGGGCTTTTTGAGTTTTATGAATCTATTGCGCGGGCTCGCATACTAACTGAACCTATAAACTTTTAAACTAACCCCGCTTCTCTACCCTATCATAAAACCCGCCAAAAGTATTCATCTTCACAGCATCCTCCCTGAAAAACTCACCGGGGAAGCCCAATTCAATGGCGCTGGCATTATCAAGTCTTTTTAATTGCTCATCGCTTAGGGTGACATCAACTGTTTTCAGGTTATCCTCCAACTGGCTCAGTTTGGTAGCACCGACGATGGGGATACAGGAAAAGCCTTGCTGCATAGTCCATTTTAAAGCAACGTTTCCGGGTGATACACCGAGTTCGTCTGCTATTTCAACTACAGCTTTGGTGATCTCCACAGCGCGGTCATTCAGCCGTTTACTTTCGGGTTTGATGCGCCCCTGCTCACCGCGGATGTATTTGCCGGTGAGAACCCCACCGCCCAATGGCGCCCAGGGGGTAACGGTCATACCAAAATGTTTGGCCATGGGTATCAGGTCGCGCTCGGGTGTGCGGGCGATCAGGCTATATTCAACCTGCAGGGCAATAAACTGGCTCCAGCCCATCAGTTCGGCCAGGGTATTGCCTTTGGATATGATCCAGGCGGGTGTATCACTTATGGCGATGTAGTTTACTTTGCCCTGGCGCACCAGGTCGTCCATGCCACGCATCACCTCGTCTATTGGCGTAATATCATCCCATATATGCAGGTAAAACAGATCGATAAAATCTGTTTTTAACCTTTTCAAGCTTTCCTCCACACTGCGCATCATGTTTTTGCGGTTATTACCGGATGCATTGGGATTGGTCGTATTATCTTTTAGTGAATATTTAGTGGCCAATACAAAAAAATCACGGTCATTGCCGGTCAGATACTCGCCAATGATCTTTTCACTGGTACCGAGTTTGTACATATTTGCGGTATCCAAAAAATTACCTCCGGCATTGGCATAGGCGTCCATAATGGCAAAGCTGGCATCCTTATCGGCACCCCAGCCGCCTTCGGTACCGAAGCCCATCGTACCCAAACATAATTCTGAAACTTTAAGGCCCGAGCGGCCAAGTAATTTGTAGTTCATAATTTGCAGATGATCTATAAAATCCGAATGTGCGGATATTGTTTTATATAAAAGTAATGTTAATGCAACCCTTTACGCTTGATCAATCCCCCAGTAGTATCGTCTACACTGTGTTGCACGATGAAGGCCGAGGGATCAATATGCAATATTGCACGCTTTATGGCCGGTATCTCAAAGCGCGTGGCTACGGTAAAAATGATGTCCCGCGGGTCATTTACATGGCCGTCCTTTCCATAACCGCTTTTTCCCTCGTACACGGTAACGCCACGCCCCATTTTAGTAATAGCGCTCCTGATCGCTTCCCCCTTGATTGATACTACGGTTATGCCGGTATATTGCTCGATACCATTCAAAATAAAGTCGACCATTTTTGAGGCCGAAAGGTAGGTAAGAATAGAATACAAAGCCGACTCCACACCCAAAAAGAATAATGCTGCAGTAAATATGACCACGTTAAGCAGCAGTATCACATCACTCACCTTTAAGAGTTGCGTATGCTTGCTTAGCAATAATGCAGCTATCTCCGTACCGTCGAGTACGGCGCCGCCTTTAATGGCGAGGCCTATTCCCACCCCAATAAAAAATCCTCCAAATACGGCAGTGAGCAAATTGTCGTGCGTCACATCGGGGAAATGGATAAAGGCCAGGCAAAGCGACAGTCCGCCAATAGAAGCAATGCTTTTAATAGCGAACGGCATACCCAGGCGCTTATAACCCAAAATAAGGAACGGGATATTGATAACAAAGATCAGGACAGACAGTGGTGCGCCCGTGATCTCGGCAATCAGCATTGAAATACCGGTTACGCCACCATCAATAAACCTGCTTGACAACAAAAAACCCTTTACACCCATGCCTGCTGACAGTATACCCATGAGAATCAGGGTAAAGCTGCCGCATATTTGTCTCAATTTTGTCCCTTTTATTTTCATCCCTTAAATATAAATTAAAATTTGAGGATGCTGCTTTATAACCTCTTGCAACACTATACAAAGGTCAAAAAAGGAAACAAACCGCCATGCTGATTGTAGCTATTTTATACCAATACTACCATTATGAAAATCATCACACTGCACGAAAGGATCAACACAGGTGATCTTTTTGATCATATTAAACAACAACTCAATCCGCTCTTCAGAGAGTGCAGGAAAATTGATCTGAACTTTAATGCTGAACGCTCCGGAGACACCATTGATATAACTCAGCCTGATCTGTATCCCGGAGATATTTTATACCACATTGAAGTAAAAGGTTCTGAATTGCACATCACACGTTCGGAGCATTATGTGGATGACGTAAATTCGCTTACTGTAGAATCAATTTTGAATGATTTGTTTAAAGACGTTTCAGGCAAACAGGGTACAGATTTGATTTTGGAAGGTTAGTTTTTTGAAGTCGAAAGGCGGAGGTCAGAAGTCGGAAAATAAGGCCAAAAAATGACCAGTGACTAATGACATAAAAGCTTACGACTTAGAACTTAATTACCCGTTTATCCAGCTAAATTTATACTCCAGCATCGGGTTTTTCATTCTTTCGGCAACACGCAGCAGACGGTTAGGAAGGTTCATGATATAATCGCGGGCTTTTTCGCCGCCTTCATTCAGATCTTTGGCGCTTTCAATATGCCAGTCTTCTATTAGTTCTTTTAGGATGTCTACATAGTCAATTGCTGTGTAGATACCTAAACGCTGTGCAGCATCGGTAAAATGGCCAAAAGTTTGGCCCACTTTTAAACCAACTTCCCGCAGGAAATGGGCAGGCATTACGATCTTTTTCCGCATCATATCCTCAAAAGCCAGCATGGCCTCGTTCGGATCGACTTCAAATATTTTTTCTATGAAATATTTATAGGCTTTGGCATGACGTGCTTCATCGCCGGCTATTACACCGCACATTTTTGAAAGCAGGGTATCCCCGTCTTTTTTTGCCTGTGAGGCTACGCGACGGTGCGAAACATTAGTTGCCAGTTCCTGGAACGAGGTATAAATAAAATTGCGGTAAGGGTCGGTACCGGTACCGATATCAAACCCGTCGGCAATAAGATACTGAGTTGATACTTCCATCATCCGCATATTTACGCGGCCGGACAGGTACAGATATTTATTTAGCAAGTCGCCGTGGCGGTTTTCTTCTGATGTCCAATGGCGCGTCCATTTCATCCAGCCGCCTTCTTCCTCTTTCGAAACGCCTTCAACCATGGTTAGCCATGATTCGTAGGTTGGCAGGGCTTCCTCAGTGATGGTATCACCGATTAAAACAGCAATTAAGTCATATGACAGTCCCGAGGCACTTTCCTGTAATTCTTTGATCTCTGAAAAGAAGGTTTCCCGGCTTGAATCAGGTAAAAAATCAGACGGTTGCCAGATAGTGTCGACAGGTTTCAGGTACTCGCTGATCTTTTCAAGCATAAATATTTCAATATGCTTCATCACTTCTCTGCGCTTCTCTTCAAAAAATCTCATAATTAGTTATTAGTATGCAAAGGTAACGATTTAAACTAAGTAATTTACAAGTCATATCCCATTATAATAATATGTTTTCCCATATGTAATGAGCCTGTTATGACCGGTTTGTCAAATTATTTTTTAAGAAAATAGCATGTCATAATATTACTTTACAGCATTATAGCCAATGGCATCTTTCATACAATCAGGCAGGTTGCTCAGTGATGGCTTACCGTCAAAAATTGAAAAATTGGTGTTATAATCCCACAATATGCCAGGTATGTTCATAGCCTTTAAAGTTTGGCGGACTGCCTTAATATACCTGCAGCGGCTATCCGAATCGGCATATTTATTATACGCACCATATTCGCCGCATAACAGCGGAACATTGTATTTAAGTCCCCAGTTTTTTACTATTTGTAATTTGTCCCTTACAGATTGTTCGTTCCCATCGGTGCGGTACTGGTAGTAATTGGTTTCGCCCCAGGTACTTTTTGCTTTCGGGTTCAGAGGGGGGAAATTTGCTGCATTATACGGGAAAGGCACGCTGGTTGTAGCCACCTGGTCGCCAATCCATTCGGCCCCCTGGTGTGTAAAAAAGAAAGGTTCATAAAAATGGAAGGTATAGATAATATTATTATCACTCAATGGGGTAGTGCGGCTCAATTCATAAATACTGTTAAAGTTGGACGCGCCCACAATCAATGTACGGTTTTTATCTAGCTTGCGGATAGCTGTAACAAGGTCATAAACTGCATTTTTCCATATATCCGGGTTCATGTGCGGGGGCTCGTTGTATAGTTCAAAAAACAAATTATCGGCACTTTGATAAATATATTTTTTTGTTAGTGTGCTCCACAAAGCAATAATATTCTTATTTTCAGCAACATAGGTATTATCATCTAAATTACCCGAATGGTAACAAATTATTAGCTTAAACCCGTATAACTGGCACAACCTAAAGATTTGATCAATATGTTCAATAACTTTTGGGAGGGGAATATTATTGGTTTGGAAATATCTGAAGGCAACGGGAAGCCGGATGCTTTTAAAACCAAGTTGCTTTAATAATTTAAAATCGGACACATTGACAGCACGATTATCTAAAATATCCTTGTTCCAGGTTTTCTCGAGCCAAGAAATGCTAACACCATTGTCAAGGCTTTGGGCCCGCTTAAAGACTGTGGAGCCGCTAACAGGTGACTGTGCATCGCAACCATATGAAAAGAATAACGTTAAAAGTATTACCATTCCTAACAGCTTGTTAATAAACATTGTTGAATACAGCAATTTTTTCACTTATTTTTATTTTATTAGCGTAGTAAATTAACGGCAGGTTTAATCTTATTATAAATTAAGAAAACTATTATAATGTTTGTTCAAATTAATAAAGACGAATTATTAAAAGAGGTTACCAAAAAGGCCTGGTACCAGACTAACATTGTTATCTGGTCTATCATATTCCTTTATCCTCTTTTTAGCATAATTGATTTCATTTATGCACCGGGCCTGTGGCTGCAATTTTTTATTGTCCGCATTATAATTGTCCTGGTAATTTACATGTTATTTAATTTTTACCAAAGTAAAGGTCACAATTACCGTATATTATTACATGTGGCCTTCTTCCTGCTTTCGGCCAACTCGGCGCTGTTATGTACACTAATGAACCCTCAGGACCTGAATGTTTACTTCCTTTTATACTCCGTTATTATCTTGTTCTTTAACCTGCAGGTATTCTGGGAACCCGTTAATTCGGTCGCCCAAACACTGATCGCTATTTTACTGCTTACTTTATTTTTCAACCTGTTTGCCGATTATAACGTCGATATATTTATTAATAATGGCGGCCAGTATTTCTTTATTATCGCTATTATATCCTGCCTCATCCCTAATGCGCGTTACAAGGTTATTGTACGCGATGTACGTTCATCAATACTGATCGAAAAATCAAACGAACAATTAAAATCCCAAAACAGGGATATATCTGAAAAGAACAACATTATTGATATGCAGTACGAAAAGCTGCGTAAGCTGGATGAGCAAAAGAACAGCTTTATCAATATAGCAGGGCACGACCTGAAGAACCTGATCGGCTCTATTGTCATGAGTAATAACATGGTGAAAGAGGAAGAAGACCGCCTGAGCGATGATCAGAAAGAATTTGTGGGCTACATATCAGAATCGGCTGAAAAAATGCAGTATATGCTGAACAAGCTGATGGATGTACGTGAGATCGAGGCTCCTGAAATGAAATTCAACCTGGAAATATTTGACATTAACTCCGAAGTACAGCATGTGTACAGGGGCCTTGTTGAAACTGCCCAGATGAAAAATATTCATTTGATAGATAATATTCTGAAACTACCCCTAAATGTGAAGCTTGACCGTGTATTTACCGGCCAGATATTCCAGAATTTGTTATCCAACATTATTAAGTTTTCCCAAACTAACAACAGCATTAAGGTGATTACCAGCCTTCAGCGCCAAAAATTCATCTTCGAGATCGTTGATGAAGGCATAGCCATAGGACAGGATGAACTGGATATGATGTTCAACAAACTAAAGACTTTAAACGACGCATCGGGTAATGTGGAGAGCCGTTTGGGCTTAGGCTTATCTATAGCCAAGCTGATGACCCAGGAAATGGGCGGCGAACTGAGTTACCGCAGCGACGAAAACGGAAATTATTTTAGAGTAGAATTCAACGTGATTAATTAATACTTAGAACAAATGAATAAATTTTTAAGCCTCTTAGCTCTTGCACTACTATTAAGTACGGCATCAATAGCGCAAAGCATTATATCATTCAAGTCAATGGGGCACAACGATGAGTCCATATACGGAATGATAGGAGCAAGCTCATTCTATTTGAAGGTCAGCCCGCTCACTGAAATGAAAGGGAGTAAGCTGGTATTATATATCGAGCCCTCCCAGGCGTTGATAAAAGATCATTCCTTTGTGAATATCGTTATTAATGACAGGCCTGCGTACAGCGCCCGTTTGACAAAGGATTCGGTTGAAAAGATAACGGTCAACCTTACTCCTGAAGATCTTTCGGCAGATAAATTCCTGAAGATACAGGTGAAAACCCTGCTTACAGTATCTGACGATAAATGTAAGGACCTGGACAACCCGGCTATGTGGGTAAAGGTGAAGGATTATTCTTACCTGTCGCTGGTTAAAACCAACGAGAACTTCTTTAAGAATGTAAACCTGAGCAATTGCTTCGAATCAAAAAAAGCGATCGTTTATCCGGCCAATCCAAGCCTGCACGATTTAAAAGCAGTGGCCTGGGCCTATTCAAGGCTTAAAAAAGCAATGAACAGGGACATCAAAGTTTTTGCAGCGGACCAGCTTCCTGACAGTGTTAAAAACTACATCATTGTAGGTAACTGGAACAGCCTGCCTGCAGATAAAAGAGCACTGGTTACCGTTACACCAAAAGCAAACCAGGGCCTATTGTACCTGAGCAAAGCAATGGTGACCTATAAGGACACTGCAAAATCTGATGTTAAAATTGTTGAACCAGGCGAAATATTGTTTGTAACCGGTGCCGATGATACTGGCTACGAAAAAACAATTACCACCCTTGGTAACATGAATATATTAAATTCATCGTTCGGTCAGTTCATCCTGATCGACAATGCCCAGAACAACTACTTTAAAACGGTTGAAGAAAACCGTTCTAAGTTAACTTTAAGACAAGTAGGTGGCGCCCCTAATTTTATGTCGGGCATTGGCTCGTTAACAAATGTATACAGCTTTAAGAACAGCGATTTCAGTTTTACACCAAAAGAAGTGGAGATTCACTTTGTTGCAAACTACAGCAGCTTATCTCCGGGTGACCGCGGTTACTTTAATATCTATTTGAACGGGGCACTTATCAGCAGCGAAAGGCTGGATGCATCCGGTAAATTAAATACATCAGTTACTATCAACCGTTATCAGCACCATAAATACAATAGTGTAGAAGCCGAATTCAGGATATATCCAAGCAGCGGTAACTGTATCAACGCATTTACCAATTTCTTTGCTGAGATAGACGTAGATAAGTCGTTCCTTGAATCAAAAAATCCGTTTATTACAAACGACCTTAGCTTCTACCAGTATCCTGAAGCGTTTAACACAGGTACTACGAGAATAGTAGTAACCAAGGAGTACTCAAAATATGCTGCTACAGCAATGGGCGAGATTATTTATGAGCTGAACAACAACATCAATTCAAATAACTTCCCTGAGTTTGTTTACTCTGACCAGATGGATGCCAGTGACCTAAAAAAGTACAACATCATTGCACTGCTATCGCAGCATGATCAATTGATGACTTTACTACCTGATAAACCGATAAAATTTGAAAAGGATTTCCGCTTATATAATAACGAAAATAATAAGCCGGTTTACTCGCTGTCCGACTCAGTATCGAACGGCTTAGCACAAATATTCTATGGGCGTAGTAACAATGCAGTACTGGTACTTACCGCAACAGGTAAAGAGAAAACCGAGGCATTTACAGCTGCTGCAAAATCGATCACTGAGCAGTTATCAACCCTGTCGAGCAACGTGTGTGTGGCTGATGTAAACGGCAATAAATACTTGTTCAATATCAACAAATCAAGCGAGAACCTGCAGTATGTAGATACCAAGAGCTCATTAACACGTTTTTGGGAAAACTATAACCTGTACATTTTGCTCGGCATACTTGTACTGATATTAATGTCATTCCTTTACGTACGTTCAAAAGTTCAAAAATCGCAGGAGTTGTTTAACGAATAATTGCGCGGATACTATAAATAAATATTAAGCGCCAGAATTTTAATTTGAGTAACCTTAGGCACCTGCGAGTTGCCGAAGGTTACTTAATAAATGATCAACCCTTTTATACCATAAAATGAAGATTTCAATTCCTGAGCTTTTGGTTAATGACGGCTTTATTACGCCAGGTGATCGGGAAAAAATTGAAAATTTTTCGGCCAGAACAGAGTTATCGTTTATCAAAGTAGCCCTTACCTACGGCTATATATCCCGCAAGAACTACGAGCGCTCTATGAGCAATGCGGGGCATGATTTTAAACCGGTCAGGGATCAGAAGTTTGATCGGGAGGTCCTCGACAAAATCGATCTGAAATTTGCAGATGCACACCTGGCGATACCATTGCGTATTGAAAAAAACAAGGTGGTGACCCTGATGGCTGACCCCAGCGATCAGTTATTCCTCGATTTTATCAGGATGACCTACAATCTTGAGCCCCATATTATCGTGGCCGACGATTTGGATATTACCTGGCTAAGCCACAGGCTGCTGGGCGAAACATATGTAAAATCAGCCGTTTTTGAATTGCTGAACCATGATGTTGACAGTTCTGCACTGACTACCTTTACTACACCGCAGCTGGTATTTATTTTCGTCATTATCGGTCTGCTCGCAACCGGTTTGGTACTGAATTTCAAAAGTGTCACCATTGCCGTTAACGTGGCGATGAGTTCATTTTTCCTGATAGCCATTATTTTCAAACTTTTTCTCTCACTGGTGGGCTCGCGGTTTGAATTGTACCAGGCGATAAGTAAAGAAGAGGTGCGGGCTGTTGTTGACAATGAGTTACCGGTTTACACTATCCTGCTGCCCGTTTACAAGGAAGATAAGCTGATCAAAAAATTGATCTGGAACCTGCAGAGCCTTGATTACCCGCGCGAACAACTGGATATTAAACTCCTGATAGAGGAAGATGATGACCTGACACTAAACGCTGTTCGCAACCTGGATTTCCCGGCAACATTCGAGGTGATCGTGGTACCTTTTCATATGCCCAAAACCAAGCCTAAAGCCTGTAACTACGGTTTACACTTTTCGCGCGGTAAATACCTGACTATTTATGACGCCGAAGATATCCCCGATACCGATCAGCTTAAAAAAGTAGTTGCCCTGTTTGATAAACTGCCTGAGAATTATATCTGCGTACAAAGCGCTTTAAATTATTTTAACAGGAACGAGAACTTCCTGACCAGGATGTTTACCCTTGAGTATTCTTACTGGTTCGACTATATGCTGCCTGGTTTGGATACACTGGATATCCCGATCCCTTTGGGTGGTACCAGCAATCACTTTAAAATGGATGCGCTGATAGAGCTTGGCGCATGGGATCCGTTTAATGTGACCGAAGATGCTGACCTTGGGGTGCGTGCTTATGCAAAAGGTTACAAAGTGGCCATTGTAAACTCAACTACTTACGAGGAAGCTAACAATGAGCCTTTCAACTGGATACGTCAACGCTCAAGGTGGATCAAAGGATATATGCAAACCTACCTGGTGCATATGCGTAATCCCGCCAGGCTGATTAAAAAAATTGGCTGGAGAGGCTTTTTAGGGTTCAACTTTTTCGTTGGAGCTACACCCATCACATTTTTAGTTTATCCTATCCTGCTGTTTATATTTCTTGCCTATGTGGTTTTCAATATCGCAATGATAAAAACGCTGTTCCCGGACTGGGTGCTGTTTATGTCGATATTCAACCTGATGGTGGGGAACATTCTGATGATCTATGTAAATATGATGGCCGTGTTTAAACGCCGTTTTTACGAGCTGATCCTGTTTGCCATTGCCAACCCTATTTACTGGCTGATGCATTCGGCGGCGGCATATATGGGATTGTATCAATTGATAGTAAAACCGTTTTACTGGGAAAAAACCAATCACGGCCTGAGTAAAATAAATAGTGCCACAAATGTTATTAACTAAATGAGAAATAGAAGGACCGTATATCTCATTCTGATCACTGTTTCTATCGCGGTGTACTACCTGTTTTTGGGTATTTACCTCAACAGGCTGGGCTATTATAACCATGAGTCGCTTTTCTTTATCGAGAAGAGTAAGATCCTTTTTGAGGGATTAGGCAACCGCTTAAAAGTAATGGGCCTAACCACACCGGTACTACCTTTCTACGGTACAGTCTTTTTTTCGTGGATAAACCCGCAACTGGCCCCGGTAATAGCATCTGCTTTAGGTACTGCTTTGTTATTTTATATCATGGCCGTCAGCCTGATAAAGCGAACCGGGGATGACTTTTACCTGCTATTGCTGATCGTACTGTTCATTTTTCATCCGGGGCTACTGTATAGTGCCTGTTCGGGTAAGTCCATATACATGGTACTTATTTTCTTTTACCTATTCTTTTTTCATATCATCCGGTTCTATTCGTCAAACACTACTTTCCATATTTCCATAGCAAGTATATGCCTGGTTATCCTGGTATTTTGCGATTATAAGTTTATCTGGCTCACGTTATTCTTTATTCCGCTGGTACTGTTTATTGCTACGCAAAGCCTTAACCTGGGCGAGAAGGAAACCATATTCAGATTGTACCAGAGTTTCAACAACCCGGCATTACGCCGCAAGCTGGTGAATAAAACATTTGCTATTTATATCATCCTGTTTATTCTTCCGCTGGCATCGATCCTGATTTATAAAATGCTCAACCTGACGCATGCCAATGACTTTGACTATTTCCTGGAAAGCCCTTATGCTACCTGGAGTGTTTTAGCGGATAAGGTCAATTTTGAGCAGGCAACAAGCTTTGCACATTACCACTCATCACAGCTATCGCCGATAGTGACTGCCAGCGTAGCCCTGTTCTGTCCGATGATTCTGCTGGCGATCTACCTCTTCAGGAACAGTACTTACCAGATCCTGACCATTGCCGCACCATTTGCCTTTATCCAGTTCTTGCAGATCAAATACGATAAGATTTTCCTGTCGCAGCAGTACTTCCTGATCTTCCTGGTATTGGCCATGCTTTGCGTAACGCTGAAGGTAAATGAGTCTAAACATCAAACCGGGATGAAGATATTATTAAGTATCCTGGTGGTGTTCCAATTGGTTACGGGCTATACTTTCTTAAAAAAATCTTTCCTGAGCGAAGAACAGGATTTTGCCAAGATACTTTTCGATCCATCACCGGTAGACCAGCAAAGCGATAATATGGAGATGGCAGATTATATCAACTCCCTGCCTACCAATGCACAGATCATGGTTGACGATGCCATTGCCTACCAGGTAGTAGCATTTACTCATCACGTACAGCGGCTCACCATGCCTTACCAGGAAACCTACCTGAGTGCAAGTGAGGCGCCGGAGCATTATGTGAACTATATCCTGGTAGCGACTGAACAGAATGCGCTGACCGGTTATACCCAGTTAAACAGCAGGTACCTGCCTGCCATCAAAAAATCCGATAGCCGCCTAAGCCTTCAAAAGGTTTATGAAACGGGAGATTGGGTGCTGTATAAGGTGCTTTAGCTTGTAGTTAGCGGTCTATTTTGTTGTACGTTTTACGTGGGACGTTGTACGTTAACCTGCCTTTAAATCTATTTAATCCTGCCGATTCACCTCCTACTCAAGTAAAATAAAATCGACACAAAATAAACTTTCAAAATATTTTGAAAATTTAAAAACTTATTTACCTTTGTATATGGAATTGGCGGAAGCAAAGCAAAAGTTTATTGAATCATGGGGAAAGCTCGGATCTGAGTGGGGTATTAACCGCACCATGGCCCAGGTACATGCCCTGCTGCTGATTACTCCCGGGGACCTGACTACCGAAGAGATTATGGAAACATTGCAGATATCAAGAGGCAATGCCAACATGACCCTGCGCGATCTGATCAGTTGGGGACTGATAGAGAAACGCCACAAACCCGGTGAACGCAAAGAATATTTTTACGCGGATAAAGACACCTGGACAATAGCCCGCCAGGTTGCCAAGGAACGCCGCAAGAGGGAGCTTGACCCTATGCTGAAAATTTTAGATGAGCTGGCAAAGGTGGACGGGGATAAGAAAGATCCGGAATACACGACCTTTAATAAATCTGTTAACGACATCAATAAGCTGGCAAAAAATGTAGATAAAACGTTAGACACCATGCTGAAGGCTGAAGAGAACTGGTTCTGGGGTTCCATTATGAAAGTATTTAAATAAATTTTTTTGTCTTTATATTTCAAATATTACTGAAAATTCAATTTATAAAATTCACAATTTAAAACACAATATCATGAACTATTTTATTTTAACGTACACAGTTTATTTAGCTATAAGCATAGCATTAACCATTTGGGTAGCTAAAGTTTTATTTAAGAATGGCCGTATCTTTTTGGTAGATATTTTCCATGGTAATACTTTACTTGCCGATTCTGTAAACAAACTCCTGGTCGTAGGATTTTACCTGATCAATCTTGGCTATATGAGCCTTGCACTTAAAGAAGGCAGTAACATACCCAGTGCCCAGGTAGTAGTTGAAGTGCTAAGCTTTAAATTAGGCTGGATTATCCTGATCCTCGGGGGCATGCACTTTCTCAACCTGACCATCTTCTTTAAGTTGAGAACGCGTGCCCAAAAGCATTTAAACGAAGGCCATATTTAATAAACAGACTCATGAAAGCCTTAAAGAACTACCTGATCCTATACGATGGCGAATGCCCCATGTGCAGCGTATATACCAAAGCCTTTGTAAACACAGGCATACTGGAAACCCAGGGGCGGGCCCCCTACCAGGCATTAGCAGAAAATGCTTGCCCTATGGTCGACAGGCAGCGCGCAGTAAACGAGATAGCTTTGGTAAACCAGGAAACAGGCGAAGTTACTTATGGCATCAAAAGTTTGTTTAAAATATTTAGCGCTGTGATGCCTTACTTTAAACCAGTATTCGACTTCGCTCCTTTTGTTTGGCTGATGAGCAAGGTGTATGCCTTTATCTCTTATAATCGCAGGGTAATCATCCCAACTGCGGGGGACGGGTTCCGCTTTCAACCTACTTTCATGTTAAGGTACCGCATCGCCTACCTTATCTTCACATGGGTCCTTACTTCATATATCCTTACCAGTTATGCCGGTTTACTTGCAGGCGTGGTGCCGATAGGGAATACTTACAGGGAAGCACTCATATGCGGGGGACAAATATTTTTCCAGGGTCTTATCATCAGCTTAATTGACAAAGAAAAAAGATGGAACTACCTCGGTAATATGATGACCATATCTTTTGCAGGATCAATATTGCTGGGATTAGTTTTACTGCCGGCAGGATTGATTGGTAATCACCCCACATTCTACACCATCTATTTTATGATGGTAGCAGGGTTGATGTTCCTGGAGCATATCCGTCGTACCAAATTATTGCAATTGGGCTGGGCGATGACCATTACATGGGCACTCTACCGGGCTGCATTATTGGTATTTATTTTATTATTTAACTAAGCCATGAAATACAAAAAGATAATCCTGGCAGGTGGTAACGGGTACTTGGGGACGGTGTTTGCCACTTATTACAGTAATATTGCCGAAGAAGTGATCATACTGAGCCGCAAGCCTAAGGCGCAGGAAGGCATTATCAAAACTGTGCTGTGGGACGGCGTGAACGAAGGCGAATGGGCACAGGCAATGGAAGGTGCCGATCTACTGATCAACCTTTGCGGCAAAAACGTGAATTGCCGTTATACCCAAAAGAACCGTGAAGAGATCATCCGGTCAAGGGTGGTGCCTACGCTGTTGCTGAACAAGGTAGTGGGTAAACTGAACAATCCGCCTGCACTATGGATCAATATTACCTCAGCGACCATATACAGGCACGCCGAAGATTTTCCGCAGGATGAAGAAACGGGACAGATAGGCTACGGATTTTCAATAGATATATGCCGGCAATGGGAAGAGGCATTTTTTAGTACCGCGGTTCCAAACGTCAGGAAAGTGGCCTTGCGAATGGGCATTGTACTTGGCCGTAATGACAGTGTATTCCCAAGGCTGTTGAACCTCGTTAAATTCGGGCTGGGAGGCAAACAGGGTAACGGGCAACAATATGTATCATGGGTACACGAACAGGATGCGGCAAAATGTACTGAGTGGCTTTTGGAGCACCGGGAAATAACCGGAGTAGTCAACTGCACTGCGCCTGAAGCCATCAAAAATACAGACCTGATGCGCACTTTGCGAAAAAGCTATGGTATGCCTTTCGGATTGCCAACCCCTGCCTGGCTGTTAGAGATAGGCGCCCGGCTCATTGGCACCGAAACCGAACTGATATTAAAAAGCAGATGGGTTAAACCCAAACGACTACTGGATTCAGGGTATCAGTTTCTTTTTAGCAAAGCCGAACATGCAATAGATGATCTTCTAAGTATAAGAATATAATACCATGAACCTATCAGAAAAACAATTAAAAACCCGTATCCGCCTCCTGCTGATCTTCTTCATAACCGGGTTGGTATTAAGTGGCCTTACCGCTTTCCCTATTGAGAGTGAGCTTGCTCTTATCACGTCCCCTCACCCATCAACAGGGTTGCAGCATTGGATCAATACGGTTTACGGAGCCATAAAAACTACCAACGCCCGTTATCCATACTTGAGCTACGGAACAGATTGGCTGGCGTTTGCACATATTGTTATTGCGGTTGCATTTATTGGCCCCCTGCGCAACCCGGTGCGGAACATCTGGGTTTTGCAGTTCGGTATGATCGCCTGTTTGCTGATTTTTCCGCTGGCTTTTATTGCGGGGCCTATGCGGCATATCCCGCTTGGCTGGTCGCTGGTCGATTGTTCATTTGGCATCGTTGGGATCATCCCGCTTTATCTCTCATACCGGTACACCAAAAAATTAGAATACATTCAAAACGAAAGTCTAACTTTAATGAACACTTATCATGCTTAAAAAAATCTTTTCACCCGAAACAAATGGTTACCTCATATCCAACCTTGTTGCATTTGCTATCATTGGCGTCAACAAATATCTGATCGTTGATACTCATTCCAACGTAGGCGGTACATTTGTTTTTTCAGAATTCGTCATTATACCGATGCTGATGGGCATCATAGCAGCCTGGTTCTGGCGCGATCTTGATCTTAATGGACGTGCACTTTCTGCCAAATCCTGTATCAATGCTTGTATCGCTATGTTCCTGAGTTCTTTTTTCCTCGGCGAGGGTATTATTTGCCTTATCATTGTTTCCCCTCTCCTGCTTTCATTCACCATAGGAGGCGCATTTTTAGGCCGGGCCATGTTCCGGAGGAAGAATGATAAGATCAACGTAAGCATTATCGGTCTGCTGATTGCCGTTTTTATTATCGACTCCAATTCTGAGCATCATTACGAAAATATGGTATCTGATACTATCACAGTCAACGCACCGCCAAGCCGGGTATGGAAAAACGTGGTCGCTTTTAAGCGGATAAAAGAGAAAAACAAATTCTGGTTGTTCAAAATCGGGATGCCCAGCCCGGTCGAGTCCACTGTTGAGGGGTATTATTTGGGGGCCAAACGTAAATGCATCTTCAGTAATGGCTACACATTCGATGAAAAAATTGTGACTTATGATGAAGACCGGACCCTCACTTTTGCTGTCACCAATCAACCCCGGGACCCGGAGATCATGGGCCATATCGATATCCTGCAGGGCCAGTTTTTGTTGAAGGACAATGGCAATGGCACCACCATGCTCACCGGAAATAGCTGGTATAAACTGTACGTATTCCCCACCTGGTATTATGATATCTGGGCGCAAAGCATTACCGGTAATGTGCATTTGCGGGTAATGGAACATATCAAACAATTAAGCGAAGCCAAATAACATGTTCAGTTTTGTAACCAGGTACCTGGGTTTTCTGAAGTCTGTCCCTACCCTGGGCCTGGCCTTTGATGGCTGGCTGAAACTTTGGGCGCTGGTGACCAAACCCACTGTACTCGACTGGATGGATGAGATTGAAGCTGAGGTTTTACAATGGCCGGATACCACCTCGGTCATTCATAAATATGGCGGCATGCAATTCAACTATAAAGGCAAAGAAATTGGCCATATCCATAGCAATGGGTTGCTCGATATGCTGCTCAGCCGCTCTGTTAAACAAACATTAATGCAGGAAGGCCGCATTACCGATCATCACGCCTTTAAAAATACAGGGTGGATAAGCTTTTATATGAACACGCCTGATGACAAGGAGTATGCTGCAAAGCTTTTGAGGATGGGATATGATAGGGTTCGTTAAGTGGTTGATTAAGTTAACCTAATCTAACTCAATCAACTTAATCCAACACAATCAACCAAACCCACACTACCCGACCGCCTTATTCAATGCGATAATCGCAGTTTTAAAATGTTCGCGTGCGATCAAAAATTGAATGTTTACTTTTCTTAAAGCCATACCTGCACTGATGATGTTGATCTCTTCTTTGGCTAACGCCTCGGTGCTCCGTGCCAGTAATCCCGGCTGATCCATATTTGAACCCAGCAGGCACACCAACGCCACTTTTTCAACGGTGATCTTTTCAAATTTTGCTTCCAGGTCGTCTATCAATGCTTGTTTAAAGTCGCTCTCCCAGATAACAATAGAGATGCTGTTGGCACTTGTTGCTTTAAATGTATAGCTGACGCGGTGATCGTAAAAAACCTGCATGATCTGCAAATCGCTGCCTACGTTGCCCACCATTAAAGGGTCGTACACATCAATCACCAGCATCTTATCGTACCCGGTGATCACCTCCACCCTTTTTAAGGTTGAAACGTAATCCTTTGTGATCAGTGTACCGGGATGGGCCGGTTCAAAAGTGTTTTTGATGCGAAGGTTGATGCCGTTAATTTCCAGCGGCTTGGACGCTTTTGGATGGATAGCTTCCATGCCGACGTCGGCCAATTGGTCGGCAATATCGTAATTGGTAAAACCTACGGGTTTGCAGTTATCCACCCCAACAAGACCGGGATCTGCGGTAGATAAATGGTATTCTTTATGAATAATGGCCTCTGTTGGTTTAAGTATCTGGGCAATCTTGCTGAAAGTAACTTCGGAGTAACCGCGGTCAAATTCGCGCATGATACCTTCGGTCCCTTTGGCGTAACCGGTAACAATGCAAATGCACGAAGCCAAATCGATATTGGAAAATACGTCCCTGATACGCTGATCTATAGTAAATGGCCGCTGATCATCAAAGCCGCTCAGGTCGACAAATTTTGCGTTAACGCCTTTATTCTGCAATATGTTCGACAGGTTAAAGGCAGAGTGCGTCTCGCCTATAGAAGCAAGTATTTCCCGTGCAGCCTGCAATATCCCCTCTTTGCTTACATAGCCTGATGCCAGCACATCTACCAGGTTTTCCAGGTAAGATTCTGCTTTTTTTACATGCTTTTCAATAAATGCATCGGCGGCAGCCAGGTCCAACCCCAAGGGCCCATATTGCTGGTTGATGGATTTTAATTTGGCAACCAGTTCGTCCAGCAGACCGTGAAAATCTTCGTAATTGGCAATGCGGTGATAAACGCCCGGTTCTTTTGTCTTCTTATTTTCAAGCAACAGGTTAGTAACGCCTGAGAACGCCGATACCACAAATACGCGGTTATAAAGCTCCTCGCCGGAACGCTCATAAAAAATAATATTGTCCAATACTTCGGTGAGGGCACTCATGGAAGTGCCGCCGATTTTCTCTACGGTAAGCATGGGGCGAAACTATTAAATATTTTGATACCAATAAAGACATTATTGTATCATAATATCTGCCCCACCCGCTGCAATAATATGATGATCACTCTGAACGTAAACTCTTTACCGGATTTGCCAGTGCTGCTTTTATGGACTGGAAACTTATCGTAATCAAAGTGATAATAATCGCGATAATAGCCGACAGCACAAATACACCGGGGCCTATCGTTATCCGGTACTCATATTTTTGTAACCAGTTACTTAAAAAATATAAAGCGATGGGTGAGGCAATCAGGCAGCTTATCGCTACCAGTAGAATAAAATCTCGTGATAACAATACCCATACCTGTGTGATGGATGCCCCCAATACCTTGCGGATGCCTATTTCTTTTGTGCGTTGCTCGGCTACATAAGCTGCCAAACCGAATAACCCCAGGCAGGATACAAAAATGGCAAGGCCGGCGAATACGCCTGCAAGTTTGCCAACAAGAGTTTCAAGGTTAAATTTCTGATTGTAATTTTCATCTGCAAATCCATAAGTAAAAGGATAAGCAGGATTGTATTTATCAAATATTTTACCGACTTTTTCTATTGCCGTATGCGGATTAACGCCTGCTGCCAAGCGATAGATGACCTGGCTACTGAAGGTGTTAATACGGGTAAAAACAGCAGGTTCGACCGGAGTAAATGGCGATTCCATCAATGCATCCTTTACTACACCTATTATCCGAACCTGGTTACCGCTAAAAGTGATCAATTGATTGATTGGATTTGTTAACCCCATACGCTTAACGGCAGACTCATTTACAATGACGGTAGCACTGTCTGCTTTAAAATTACCCGAAAAATCGCGGCCTGCAATCAATTGCATTCCAACCGTCTTAAAGTAATTATTGTCGACTATTACCGCACCAATATTTATTTTTTGTTCTCCGGCTGTTTGTCCGGGCCATTGTTCTATACCGGTATGCCAGCCAATATTAGTAATGGGGCTCGATGCTTTAGTAACGTTCTC
>Ga0307510_10002870_pt1 | contig 19822 bp, 26 predicted proteins | sample 12_EM_MG_FD_207224 | JGI IMG/M metagenome (GOLD analysis project Ga0307510, IMG submission 207224) | Populus trichocarpa ectomycorrhiza microbial communities from riparian zone in the Pacific Northwest, United States - 12_EM | ecosystem: Host-associated > Plants > Roots > Unclassified | place...
GAGACATCACCGGAAGCACTTCCTATTTGTGGAGATAGTTAATATCCGAGCGGTCCGACTGCCTCTCAGTTTTAGCCCACTCTAGGCGCGTGAGTTGGACAGCCCTGAGCTGAGCAGGGTGCTCGCGAAATGTCAGGATGGTTGACGTGTGTCCTCTGGCTTTACATTATTCTACTTAACTAAAGCGAGAGACACCCTATTCTGATAACCAACGATCCTCGAGAGAACTTATTGAGTGAAGCTTTCAGGCTTAATGATATTAAGCTTTACCGCTTGATTCTACTTTGAATTATCTTTATCTTTATTTTGATCCTTCCTTCTACTTTGAGTCTTCGGTGCGGTCGCAATCTTAGGATCCGCCTTCCTACAGAGTGCCCCCGTTACATTTTCACAACACTTGGGATACATTACAATTTTCTACATCATAATTCCTATCCACTCCGAACAAACCTTCGTCAATCGTCCAGTATTACACCATCTCTAGAGAACCTCAAGGCAATTCACTCAGCCAGCCGGCTCCATGAGTATGCAATATGTATGGGCGTCGACGCAACGCCGTACCCATGGATAGGGCATCCGGATCAGGAACACGGCGGACCGAACCAGGCAGCTCCCATAGTACACGAACACTGGCGGCCGAATCAGGCAGCTCGCACGGTACATAGTCGTCAGGTCGGAGTTCTTTTCCACCACAAATCATAAGACGTCTTCCATCACGACCTACGAACCGCCCTAGAAGGAGCACATTACAGACAACAGCGTATACTGAACATTTGGGGGAGACTGACGCACCACCACAAATTGAGACAGTTTGTCTTAGCGATGATAGCAGCGATGAGTACCAGAACTCGCGCAGATCTGATCAAACTGAATCAGACACAGAACCAGACGCAGAAGAGAATGATATCCCAGATGACGTCACTGCACCAGGGATTCGTCGGCGCTCACGAACTGCGGAAAGACGACAAGCAAAGAGCCGTGTTTCGACTGTGCGAATTTCCACCACCTACAAATCGCAGGGGGCACGGCCAGTCAGGCGCACCCCAGCTGCTCCACGACCTATAATCTAAGGTAGTGCGTACACTCCACCGATGTTCACATCCTCTAGTGTACCACCGTATTCATCGCCACTGGCCACCCACAGTGCCACTACGTCTGCAGTCAGAAGCTCGAGTCCTCCCGCCGATCCGAGTACGCCACAACATGAGCACATCTTGCCGGGTACTAAATCAGGGCGAAATATAGCCATTGGAGCCGAGGCAGATGTAATAACGCGGGCCAAGACTCTCATTCTCCGGTACACCCTCTTTGTTAATCCTATTCCAGCACCTGCTACTTTGATGTCTGAGGTCCACCGATCTTGGCTAAAGGCTCTCGATGACATATCCGACGCAGGAAATATTGAAGCATCGGATGCAAGCTTAAAATTAGTAAGTCGACGCTGATCCTTAAACCTTACGCACGCCGCCGGGGGTGCTTGCTAAATGTGACAGATACGCGCGAGACACTCTACAGTAAGATCCCAGTTTGTTTTCCACGTAAAGGATCGAATTGGAAATTTGTACGATCTCCCAGAAGACACGACGGCGATTGCGCGTAGAGTGGACTACCTGCTTGAGAGGGATAGATTCGTGTGCTCCCCGAGGGGGTATGAGGTAAGTGTGCGCTAGGTACTGAGCCTGGCCACAACTAATGCGTATGAACATGACCCAGCAAATAACGAATTGATTCCTCGCGCCCCAGATCCCCGCGGCAATATGGGGAAAGTACTTCAAGGGCAAGAAAATGTTTGCGATTTTGTGAACCTGATTTTCTTGGTCGCATCAATGGCATCATGGTTTGCTTAACCTGTACCATACTGTGCCATACTCTGCGAGCATGGCAAACAGGGGTGCATCTTGAAACATGTGACTTCAACGCAGAGGGCGTAGCAGGTGAGCCTGACCCCGAACCCGGTGTCCTCTCGTTCCGGCTCAGATGCTAACATGACGTTGAGCTTGGAAGATCTTTTTGGCCGCCAGCGCCAGACGTGGGCCTCTTGCCCAGACTGGGTACAGACTATGATTCTCAAGAACAGTCGCGAGACCATCAAAGCCAAGATGCAGCAGGAGCATAGGGTCTGGGAAGATCGCCGTGAAGGGTTTACAGACGATTGGGCTGTAGGCGCTACAGAGGTACTGAGTCAGATTTCGAGTCGGGCCCCCACACGCACAACTCCACGAATTCAGAGTCAAACTCCCGGCAACCTGGGAATTGGGGCCCAGGCGGCCCCCCCAGGTAACCAATTCGATTCACAAGAACCTGTCACGTCTTTCGATTTCAGCCAGACGGTCCGACTCGCCCCCACACGCTCGACCCCACGGATTCAGAGACAAACTCCCAGGAACCGGGGAATCGGGGCCCTGGCGGCCCCCCCGGGTAACCAATTCGATTCACAGGACACGGTCTCGTCTTTCGATTTCAGCCAGACAGCAACGCGACTCCTGAGTTTTCTCGATTCCGATCCACAGACGGCTCACAGGCGGTGGCCATGGGGCTAACTTTAGACAATACCGTGACTCCTACTACTTTGCGACAACTCGCGCTCAGTATTCAAGATCTAGAGTAGCAAGAGGAGGCTGCTGTGCATAGCGAGCCGTCGGATATGGAGCAGGGCAAGGTGGGAGTAATGATACGTGCAGTTAGGAGATTGAGAAAGTGTAGCATAGCTGTAATAAATATTTGGATGCGGTCGTCGCTCTCACATGTGGGAAGGGTACCCGGAGGAGCTTAGTATTAATATGAGGACATCAAGGAAAATCAAGGATTCAGAGTAGAATTAGTGACACGCGATCAGGATACGGTAAAACTCATGGTGACAGCGTTAGGAAAAGCCTCTAGGCGTAGGACCCGGATAGCATTAGACTTAGTTCACGATGCGTCAGAGATCACAAGGCGACATCTGATAGAGTCAGGATTGGATCAGGACACGGCATGTATAGGGGGGAAGATCAGGAAGAACAGACCAGACATCACGAAGGGAGAGATCAGGATCGTGGGATCGGGACGAGGGAGTCAGGAGCAGAAACAATCGGGAGGAGAGGTGGTATGATCCACGAAGGCCTGAGGTTCGGTGAGAAGGAACCGGCATCTGGGCACGAGAGTCTTAGATCAAACGTCGTCAGGGCGGGCGAGTCGTATATTAGACGTCGTCAGGGCGGGAGAGTCGTAGCTCGGGCGATGTCAGGACGGGAGAGTTCTGGATGAGGCGGCGTCAGGACGGAGTAGTGGAGCACCAGACGCAGTCAGGACTCACAGGACGTAGGGGTCCGAGTCCGGATGGCGTCAGAACGGATGGCGCCAAGTAACGCAAGGTCAGGACACAACGTCGATCCGACGTTGCGTCCTGATTCGCGATTAGCATTCCGGCATCAGCTGCGTCAGACGCACTGAAACCACCGCACGCAAGGTATTATTTTTGCTAATGTACTAGGAGACAAAATTAAACTCTAGTTGCTTTGAATATATATACCTTATACTATTCTTCTATATGTTTTAAAATATCATTTTTTCAGATATTTGAAATTTCACATACTTATAAAAATATTCACTTTATTTCCGAAATACTGAATCTTAATATTACAATATCCTAGTCACTATTTATTATTATAAGATCAAATTTAGCATTTCATAAATTTCTATTTTAAGCACTTATGACTTTATTCTCAAATCAGTGTTGCAATCGTGGCAACAGATAATCTAAGATACCTTTAATTTACAAGGTTAGAGCACAGGATAGAATAATCATCCAGACAAGCAGCATTTTAGTATACTATAATACCATTCTGTTCCAGGAATACAAAGCACAGTCGCAAGTTGCTAGTGATACATTCAACCAAGTCTCAAAATTGAACATCTTTTCGCAATTGCTCTCAGCAATCAGTTTGAGGAAGAGTTTATATTTGTCCCGTACTCCATCCTTGCAATTCGACTGCGCCTAATTTGACTAAAAGTTAATAATAGTTATCGTATCGGAGTCATCACAACAGTCGAGCTCTGAGTGAAAGTGTATTAACTAAAGAAAAAAGGAATCACTGATCTGTAAAGCATCACATACTATCTAATAGCATGGGAATTGGACCTGATGTCAACTTTATTTAAATTTTTACCAGAGTTTCATGATGCCCTTAGTATTAGTATCATGACTAAAGTCAAGCCGTGAGGCAAAGTGTACTAACTAAAGAATAATGAACCTGTGATTTGTAAATCATCCTTTACTATCAAAAACCCTGTGAATTGGACCTGCAGTTAACTGCATTAATCAGTGCCCAGCTGTACTTCACTATAACTAAAGTTTTTTGAAACTAATGAAACATTTTTGTTGTGTTTCTTTCTCTCCAATATAGAGTCTTCTATTTTGACAAATCTGTTCATATTTGACTGCTTTGGCTAAAGCAGAACATACAGGATATCAAACACATTAGCGCTAGTCTCGCCATCCAATTTACTAGCTAATAGTTGAGCAGTTAATCTCTCCCATCTGCTTTCGTATAGTATCCTTTTATCCACAATGATAATCTTGATTACTATAGGCTTAGATAGCATACAATAGGCTTATGGTCATAGTAAGTACTATAAGAATGGTTCTAAATATGCCATCCATGCTGTGAGACTATCCTAATAGCTCACTGGTTGCACCTATCAACTACGTGAAGTATGTACTAAAATTCAATTTGCTATTATAAATCAGTGGTGAAAGATATGTTAAATGTAGAATATAAAAAGGTATTTAGAAGATTGTGTAAAGTGCCTATCTTCTGGGCCAAAGGCTACCCCTAATATATATAGCTCTTCCCATAACCCTAAATCTGTTGACTTATACCTTCATGTTACCTGACCTTTCTGCCTCAACATAAGTCCAGCAACATCATTGTATCAAATATAAGATACTTATAACTAATATGTATTACTTATGAAAGATCAGCCTTAATTACCGCTGATTTACAACTAGTAGCTATCAACTATACTATTATATTCTTCAAAATGGGCTATGATACGTAGAGAGTGTATTGGGATTGTTGTCCGCTCTATACTACTAGCAGCATCCTATATACATCCAAAAACCCTTCTACAGACCAATGTTTTTCCTTTCTCTATTGCTCAAGTCGCTTCTGCCATAATGGTCTCTCTACTTCCAAACCACAGACTAAACTACCCAACACATCCTGTCTCTCAATCGTTTGACTTTGTCTCAACTACATGCACAGCATTCCCTTCCTTAACGTTCATGATACATGTGCCTGTTTTTGCTAACCCTACAATGTAATCCTTGCTTGTTTCAACTTCCATCTCAGCTTAGTTACAAACCTTGGACCCCTCCTAGTTTGATTTCTCCCTGTTCCCAAAACATCTTCACTCCATCTAACTTTTAGTCTATACACTCTATCGCATCCCCTTCCAGACCTCCAAAACAATTTTCAAAAAGATATTTATCCTATTCGGATATATCTTGTCGTAGCTGTATATGTAGAAATGGCACCTTCGTGATTATCCAACAAATATCATTATATATATTACCATAGATATTGTTTAGAATGCAAGATAGTGGATGATTACCTAACGTTCTTTTTGAATCATCTTTTTATTTAACTCTGATGCTCAACGATTCTATGTGGATAAGAGATATCCCAGCACCTTTTTCTTTTCTGTTATTGGTTGCTCCTATTACATCAGCAAAAATAATACCTTGCATTCCATGCGCTCTGTGCGTCTGATGCACCTGAGGCTGGAACGCAAATCGCGAATCAGGGCACCAGCACCCTATCACACCACGCCATCTCACGCAACCTGACGCAGCACCTAATACTCAGGACCCTACTTGACCCACCACCTAACACTCAGGATTCTACCGAACGCCAGACCACATCTTCATGAGATAAGCGAACGGTCCCCCCAGCACTTTTTTCTAACCTAGGTCACAATAGATTTCATACCGTCAAACGGTTAAATTTACTACTACTAGTCTTCTATTTTTCTAATATACAGGCCATTTCACAAAGAAACACTAAGTCATAAGAAGTCTTCTGACACCCTCATCCTCTACCCGGGACCCTGTAGCTCAATGGGAAATTAGCCCCTCAGGCTGTATCCTATACGACATGGTAGCTGGCGTCGAGCCCAACAATCCCCTGCAACTTGAATCAGATCTGGAATCGGCCCAGCAGTTGTGGAGGTATCATCCATCGAGTCCAGGCGTTTGTAGAAAGACCACTCTCAGATGGGTTGGCGGATTCATCAGCCTTGATGCGACAGAGACGAACCTTATACCGCCGCGTAGCCGGTGTCATGCCTGACAGCCTCCCGCAATCAGATCCAGAATCGGCCCACTGGTTGTGGAGGTATCTGCCATCGGGTTCAGGGACCTGTAGAAAGACGACTCTCAGAACGGTTGGCGGATTCAGGAGCTTTAATGCGACAGAGACGTACCATATTCCGCCGCGTGGCTGGGGTCCAGCCCAACAACCTCCTGCAATCAGATCCAGAATCGGACAACCGGTTGTGGAGGAATCTGCCATCAAGTTCTGTCATCTCCATGCTATCTATAATGACAACTCTCAAAAGGGTCAGCTATTTCCTGAGTTTTGATGCCACAGTGACACGCTTTATACTGCTGGATATCTGGCATCGAGCCCAGGAACATCATGGTGTTGGATTCAGCATTGATTGTCTGGCTGTGGTGGAGGGTTGCAGCTGTGGCCTGGGAGTGTGGATATTGAGTGTTGTGATGAAAAGAGGGTGTCGCGTCACGTCCAGTTTGAGGCTAAGTGCCGAGAACCCACCAGCCCGTATTCTACACTTGAGAGTGTTATGACTATGACTCACTTTCAGAGTGGAGTCAGCTGGCATTTTCGCTTATTCAAAGATGATGTTCTGAAAATAGAACCCTGAGTGCCAGTGGGACATGGCCCTGGGGTCTTTAGAACAAATTTAAGATTACAGGTATTATGGCTTGCTCACCAGGCACCAGCACTAACAATATTTTGTTTGCCAGGAAATACTCATTACTCACATCCAGGCTAGAAAACAAAGAAGGCTGAAGGGAGAATCAGGGGTAGTGGTGAATCCTGGTGTGGGATGTTGGGGAGGTTTAAGTCGGGATGCATGGGAGGCAGGGTTGTTTAGTCCCATGTGTCAGGACGGAATCAAGTGTAGGCTAGGGTTTCCGGATGCATCAGACGCAACCAGCTATAGCGCATGGGCCCAGGACGCACAGGACGCAGAGGACGCAAAGTCCAGGCTAGCAGAGTCAGGACGCAACACTCCATTATCCAATGCAGGCCCCCTTTTTGCTGATGTATGATCTTTCTGCTACATAATAAATGTAAATATATTTGGCATTTTCACTCTGATGCTGGTATACTATAATGAATATATTAATAGCGTACTATTTGTACTACAAAATTATTTTAGTTTGTAGGTTGTAAAAGAGTGTGATAGGTAGGCAAAAAAGGAGGAGGATGTCCTTTTCTGAAGTTCCAAGTTTACAAGCCAATTCTATCCCCTCTCAGCAATAAACCTTTGAGCAGAAATTCCGTCAAAGTCGACTGAAGCCAATGTGTATAACTTCATGAATCCAAAATAATGGAGAGATTTGAGAATAGTATTAGTTATTGCATTTCTGATATGAGGAAGAATTGAAGCAAGGAACAACAGAAAGATAGGGGGAAGGATAGACATACAAGTTTTTAGTTATTGATTGGCAGCATTGTGAGAACCTATAACTACAGGCAGATAGTCTAATATATTACCAAGCCTGATAGAGAAGGAGGACAATTCAATGCCCAAGATTGTTGTTATATAGACTTAGAATTAGTTAGGTTATTTGGAGGACAACAAGAAAATAAAGTTGAAGATTAGTCCTAGACAGGTGGTGAACACTGCGAATGACTAGGAAGATACAACTTAAACCAATGACTACTTATTATTATTCACAGTAAATTAATGCAAGAGATCAACATCACGATAAATGATTATGATAATCCGTAGATAGTTAAGGTAAGAGAAGTAGTGGCAAAGAAAGTGAGAATAAAGAAAAGGTTAAGAGAGTGAGTGCATTCGAAGGATTAGGAAATTTGTATAAGGTATAGGAGATCTGACCAATAGAGGAGAAGCAACATCTGCCAACAAGTGATACCAGAATAATATCTCATGAGGGGAATAGAATAAACCTGTGGAAGGGCAAATGAAAAGGCAGATGCCCAATGCAGTACGGCTGACACTTCAAGTTGCATACTAGTGCCATTATTCAGACATAGTGTTCATTGCGGGGCGAGGCGTTAAGGGTTTTCACTCCCCAGACCCCATCCTTACATGCCGCTGGGGGTGGTATGTTTCAAGTAATCCCCACCGCGCCCCTGTCCGGGGCCCACCTGTACTCATTCCCTGGATGTGTCCCGTTTGATACCACCTATGTTTTAACTAAGATCTGCCTGGGATATGAGTGGGTCAGGGGCCTGAGCAGGAACTAGGGTAGGAAATGGCTACAAAGAGATCGGCGGCAGCATGTTAAGTGGAGCGGGGCGGGGAAAAGGGGCAGGGCCGCGTTTTACGGCGCCTGTCTTTCCTATAACAAACTCTACTCAAAGTATCAAAGATTAGCCATTAGTCAAAGATGCCTACAAGTATTAGATTTTAGAGGTGGTTTACAATTGAATATTACCTGATGGAAGTTGAGAGTATAAATTTCAATGAATAAAGGCTTATATATAGAATTGACACCAACTGGGGCTTATTATTTTTAAAGAGTGAGTAGGGCGGAGTATTGGCATTTGATAATCACAGAGGATGTAATGTGACTAAAGATTCTCAAATCAAGAGTACAATTAATATGAAAGGAACTTTGCGATATAAAGTGAGTGTAATAGAAGGAGTGAGAGAGGGAGGACTAGGATGCGTGGTATAGGTTGCTAGTTGGCAGAGCTAAGTGCATAGAACAAACTTATGGAGCAGAGAAAAGCAGTAGTGTGGTTGAAAATGAATCTAGCCCTATGGAAGTACCAGTAGGCTAATGGCTTAACAAACCATGATAATTCAAATCCAACATACTTATAGTAGATGCAGTAAATTGCTGATCTCAAAAATACACAGAAATTTAGAACTTTCAAAGATTCTTAATAGTAACGTCTAAAATCTTGCAAAGAACAAATGCTACAAGATCAGCATTGGTTGAAAATTAGACAAATCATAATATTTATTCCAAGGAAAATTGAACTGATTAAGATTTAGAGTATACCGACTCAAGGACTATCATTTTAAGCGAGATCATATAGAATATAGATTTCTTCAATCAGAATTGGAAAAGCCTAAGGATACCATACAGGGAATTACTGTTCATGTTACGCAGGTTTTGGACAATATAGTAAGGTCCATTATCCAATAAGAATAGAGTTCGTTACGGGGCGGACGGGGCCCCGAAAAACGCGGGCTCCCGGCCCTTTTCCCCGCCCCGCCCCACTCAACGGCCTGGGGCAGGGTGTCTTTTTCGGCATTCCCTGGCCCTGTCCCCGCTCAGGCCCCCGCCCCACCCATACCCCAGACGGGTCCCCGTTAAAAATAGGTGGTAACAAATGGGCCCCATCTAGGGAATGAGGGCAGGTGGGCCCGTGACGGGGGCAGGGCGGGGATTACCCAAAACATACCCCCCCGGCCCCGTGTAAGGGCGGGGTCTGGCGCGGGAAAACCCGCCCCGCCCCGCCCCGTAACGAACACTAAATAAGAATCCAAACGAATTTCACATTCTATAAGATATCAAGTTTTGAAATAGATCAAGAGGTGGAAGAGGTAAGGTTGAATTAAAACAGTTTTGGCTCAATGCCACCTACAATTATAATTGGTCATAGTACCTTATAAGCTTGAAAAAGGAGTGGGCCCTGGGCCCAATTGCCAGTACTGCCTGATCAACAGTATGGCCTCTGATATATGAGTTGGACATTGTCTGGCCTTGCCTGACTAGCACAATTAAAAGTGATAGGTGTAATGGACAAGGGATGGACTTGGAGAAATTAACAGCTGGACAGGAGATGTCCAAGGTACACGATCAAGAGGGGACAGGAAAGAGGAACTTAGGAAAGAATAGTTTGCAATTCTGTGTAAGGTACAGGAGGTTGCGTGAAGAGAACACACTTCTTCTCTTCACGCCTGCATTAAATATACATCGTATCCCGCACAGACAAAATACCAAAAAGACCAGTCACTACTATTTTAACCCTAGAAACTTGCAGTTGCCCTTTAGACATGCCCTATTAGTCACAGTACGTATTCTCAACCTCATTCCCGTTACAATAGGGGGAAAAGAGGTATAGTGCATATCATCTATTGCATGTACCACTGGAGGTACCAAATGTAATGATTTATGTAATGAGGCTAAGGTTAGTTAATAATCCAAAAAGATTCCTACAAGTTAGTTGTTCAAGTCTTAAAGCAGGTTTACATTTTTCATATAATTTATTATATGATACAAATTGTTGATGAATTATGATGTCTATTGAAAGCCCAATACTAGTAGCTATATCCATTACCACTTTAACTTGTTTTATTACTTGTGCCTTTTATCTTTATGGGCAATTGATTAACTTGTATAGGTCTGAGGAGTATGAATCTCTTGCTACTAGAGGGTATCAATCTCATTGTTGTATAACTAGTTAATATTTAATGTAGTTTAATACAATTTAATTCGATCTATGATTGAGTAGCTTGTTTCTCCTGAATTATATCAAACTATTACCCCATAACTCAACTGAATAACTTCCACAATAATATCTATCATAATTTAAAAAAAAGTAATAGCAGAAAAAGTAAGATTATTTCAAGAGTTGAACAACAAGCATGCAGATATCATTTTTTGATTATTAAATATTTTTACTTTAATTATATGATGTATTACATTTTACACCTCTATTGGTACACGCTATAGATGATATGACCCTGTACCAATAGAAATCCAAGCATGTGGGAATATAGTTTAAGGTGGAAAGGTGCATGGCAACCAACCTGACCCACAAACAAGGTTTGGAGACAACATTACTTTTATATACATTGACAAACTTTAAACCACTACTTCACATTCAAGAAAAGTTTTAATTTTAATTAAATATTCTTAAAGTTCAGTGCCATACAAATACCTTTATTCTATGAAAGTATCTTTTGGGAATTGGCCTAATTACATAGTTTTTAGTGACTTTTATTTTTACATCCAGGTGGACAGCTCCGTCTCTGGGCCAACTTCATTAATACCTCTGGTCTCTTCCAAGGACCAGCTGACCAGCCTTCTCTTCCAATTTGTTTAAAGGTGGATTAGTTATAGATGTATTGGATATATTGACATTACCTGATTGCTTGCTTCTTCCTGTCTTCACCAACTGAGCGAGTTTTATAGTTGTATAGTCATATCAAATTTAATTGCCAAAGAAACAAGATTTTCTAGTACTATATACCTAATTGATATTTGATTGAATAGTTAAAGGCAGACTGTAATTTTAATTACATTTCCTATTATGTCTTCCTTGTAATACCCATCATGGAATAGTACTTGTATTATATAAGTAACTGATATTAGTAGCATGTAACACTAGTATAGAAAATAGAATAGTGGCAAATAAATGCAACGAACTTTAAGAAGAAATAGTGTAACAAGGAGTTGACTTTGCAACATAATTTTTCATGCTATAAAATCCTCGGAAGCTAAGCTTATTATATATTGAAAAAAGCAAAATTCTCAAATTTAGAGATTGTTTCACATATAATGTTCTACACATCTCATTAGATAGCATATAATATTTTCTAAACTACTGAATATATACACTAGATGGCTAGCAAGGTGGCTAAGCCAAAATAACTTATTGGTTGTTGTGGCCAGAAAGGGGGTTTGCTTTTTGTACAGGCTCATCTCCACTATACTGTAGAAGAAATAAGTAGGGACAAGCATCAGCAAAATGTTTATTTCGCTTCATGTGCGTCAGACGGAAAGGCGGCACATGACATACAGGACCTAAACTGTGATTTTACATGCGATATCAATCAGACGCTATGTCTGGAACATTAGCTCAACGTCCAATCGTGTCCTGACCCTTGCGTAAAACGCACCCTACGTGCTGCGCGACCTGAGGCCCAGCGACGCTAGCCCATCATGCCCCGATGTCTTCCGACCTTTCAGTCTCATGTCCTGGTGCCTTCCGATGCTTGCCCATCCTGCCCTGATGTCTTGCGATGCCCGTGTAGCATGTGTGGACGCCTCCTGCCACTAGGCCATCATGTCCTGATACTATTCTAGCGACTATTCATGTGCCCCTTCCCCGTCCCACTACCTATACCCTTCCTGTCTTTGTACTAACCTCTGGACTATTTACATGATCCTACTGGATGCCAGTTTGTTCTTGTGGCATCTTCCAGACTCACACTACTCCAACGCGCTATCCGGACGTGCTTGTCACATGGCCACTATTCTGGACCTATTCCCCACACTCCTCCTTGTTTGGGATTTCACTTTCCTTTCCTAAATTCATGTGATATTGCTCATAGTTTATTGCCCTCATCCCCATACTCTAAACTTATGTTTCTACTCCCATACTATTTGACTATTGCATATCACCTTGATTACCCCAGCTTCTGCATGTCTCATCAGTAGACAAAATATTCAATCTACATACACGCACCACCTCCACATAAGTACCCTCCATGGTCTTAACACCCTCCTGCCAGTCACTGGTTTCCTCCTACGCCAATGGTGTTCCCTGCCCCACCTCACTGCTCGGACAATATTCCTAGCTAAGCGATATGCCATTGCTTATCCGATAATTAACGGCCCCCCGGTATTGTCCAAACTCCAATGATGCGACTCAGGATGCAAATCCAGAAACCTTAACACCCAGTCTAGGGACATTTGAATGAGATCCAGTGATGTTTCGCCCTCTTGCGACCGATTTTGACGATTTTCAAGCCCCCCCAGGCTCCCATCCCGGGTGTCCCTCGGTATCTGTCTCAGTAGGGCAGGATCTTCTGCCGCCTGGTTGGGGGGCTGAAGGTTCAGTGGAGCATCCAGGGTGTCGTTATCGTTCCCGAAGCCCTCCCTACACTCCTGCCGGATGCTATATGATTTCGCGGGCCTCTGTGTGATGTTCAGATGCGGGATTAATATAAACATCTCCTGTATTGCCCGGGCAAATCCCAGCCATATATTCTTCTGCCAGATACAAAGATCTTGCATTTTGCAGGATTAGGGGACTTGTTTATCAAAAAACAGGCAGGGATGCGGAGACTCCCACCGCTAACTACTTCAGGATTGAAGGTGCGAGGCTTGTTATATACCTCCAGTTGCAATACGTGAAGTGAATGGCGCAGTATTGAACATGTAAGATAGACCATCGTACTGTTTATGGGATTCACAAACTTGGGCTCCAGCATGCCTTGCATTGTGATTTTGTCCAAATATTTGCAGTATATATGGTTACCAATCTGGGGGGCAAGGAACCTGGTGTTTGTTACAGGGCCTCCAGGGCCCAGAAAAACACGGCCCTCAGCCCAATTGCCCACGGTGCCCTGCTGAACCGCCCGGGATGGGCCTTGTTCTTTTAGTGCTCCTTGCCTCTGCCCCCAGCCCCACCCGTTCCCCAGACCGGTTTCTGTTAAAACAGGTGAGGAGAAACCCGACCCCGTCCAGGGGATGAGGGGGACTCGGCCCGGCCGGGGGCGAGTGGGCATCCCCCTGATAATACCCCTCCCGGCCCGTTGTAAGGACGGGGCCTCGCGAGTGAAAACTAGGCTGGCCCCGCTCTGTAACAAACTCTAAAGACACCAGGAGGTTGAGTTCGACATTCGTTCAGCAATAAGTCATTGATGCCAAAGTCCAATGCCTGGAACCAACCTTATATCCATGGGGTGGGCACATGAACCTGTCCCGTGATGGCAGATGATCAACCCTGTGTGCCATGGCTGTAGGATTATCTGGCAGCCGATTGTATCGGTGTCTGATATTATGCTTTACATCATCCAAGAATTCAGCTCTGAATGAAGTATGGGTTTGGCGGAGCTATCACAGGCAGTGACCGTCTCTATAGTGTATGACCTCAGGCTGAGTGAACTTACCTGCTTCAGACTCTGCTGCCATGCCTGAATATCCCCAGCATCAGATATGGTCTCCAGCGCCTTTCCCCATGACCTGTTTGTTGAAATTCTTTGTATATTTCCTATGTATATTCAACACACTACTGTGTATTCTTTTACTTAGTTTGTGTTTCGGCTCCGCCTGTCCACCGCTTACATTACTACAGCTAAGATATATATTATCATGTTTTATTGTTTATTTCAGGATACTATCTGGGGATTTAACATGTGCTTTCCAATCAGGTGTTTAGGATTTTACGGTTGTTTATGCATCTCTTATGCACCATTCTTGGTCATGATATTTCTAATAATTGCTCCACACCCTTTTGTTTTCATCCACATTATTTGGCATTTACTTGGTTGGATTTCAGGGTTAAAGATGTTCGCACTTATGTTTCTTACATTGTTTTCCCTATATTTCTCTTGTGCATATGAACGCACACTTTTCTATAAATAATGTGCTACCGCCCACCTGGCTTGGAAGAATTAAGAACTGGAACTCCAACCAATCCCTTCTTCACCTCCTCGCCAAGCGTGCCTTGCAACCCCCCTCGTACTTGCGAAGTATTATCCACATAGAATAGTTTGTTCCGCATTCACATTTTGAACAGGTTATGAGCCCAGCGCTCTCCTTACTCTATAAGAAATACGCTCACACCCTTCCACCTCCAACAGCGATGAACCACGATCGTATACCTACCTCTACCTCTACCTTAGCAACCGTTGTTGTGGGAACGGAAAGTTCTCGTCATTCGGCTCGGCGCAACCCCTTTTCCGCACCTTCACAGGACCCGATCCCCCCTCTGCCATGCAACTTCCTTTCTCCCCTCATCAACCACGCTGAGTCTGCCTAGTAGTAGACACCTGGTGCTGACTACTTTTGCTCTGAACCTCACTTTGCTTCGAGCGAGGAGGGGGCTAGCTTCGAGTGCGCTTGCTGCAATTGGAACAGCTAAAGGTGTTTACAAAATACTAAAAGACTGAGAGAAGTGCTGAGATAGGCCCCAAATCATTTCTTCGAGGATTTTTCACCACTAAACATCACCAAAATGGCTGATACAGCAGCTAGCAGACAACTTCGCGACTCTGAGTCAGAAACCGAAGACACTGTTAGAGTGGCCTCCCGTGCCGCTACGCGTTCTACCACAGCTGCTGCTAAATCCTCCCGTCGTCCTGCTCGTTCTGGTTCCAAAAGACCAGCCAAATCGCCCTCAACCTCACCGCCACCTCTGGCAGGTAAAACATCTACTCCGGCCCTCGACAACCACATTCAATGTTTCAAGAACTCGCTTGCTCCCAACTACAAACTAAGCTCGATCACAAAGCTTACCGGAAGCAAAAACTACTGTGCTTGGAGAGACATTTCACAATATGTTCTCAAACTTTTTAACTGTTGGATTATTGTGTTAGGTGAAGAAACGATTGAGGATTACGCCGAAGAGGACAATGATAACTTTATCGATCGCTACCAGTATCTCGCGACATACTTCATCCAAACCATCGAGTCTCAATGGCTCATCCTCCTCGCTACCCATAAAACCCCTCCTAAAATATGGACCGCTCTCGAGGACAAATTTTCCAGAGAAATCACTTTATCTTTCTTCGACCAACTCAATTCTGTTTTCGATACCAAATACGATACATTGGATCTTCTTTCTGATCCTATCAATAAGTACGATACCTTATGAAATCGATTACACCTTCGATGCTCCACCGCCTCCTCCACCGACCGATACACCCTACCGTTTGTCTTTCAAACAGTGTTCGAGTCACCTGAGGCTAAAGCAGCCATCCTCCTACGTTCTCTTCCCGAATCAATGAATAATATCGTTGATAACCTCCAAACCAAGGAGGACCTTACCTACGATCACGTCTACAAAAAACTGATGGACGTGAAAATTCCTACTGCTGTTAACTCCGCGGATAACAAAGCGTATAAAACTGCTGATGTTAAAGGAAACGGCAAGGAACTACGAAGAGAACCCTCCCACAAGGGACGAACGGCCTTACCCAAGGAATGCTCCTACTGCAAAAAGCACTACCCAACTGCTCGCAGCGATGGCCATACCTGGAATGAGTGTGTAAAACTCAAGGCTGCCAATCTGAAGAATAAAGAAAAACGGACCGTTAACACGGCAAAGATCCGAAAGGAACCAACTCCTGAACCGGTCACTACTTTATCCTCCATCCGAACCACTACCAAAATCTCCTCCTATCCCCGATGGATTATAGACACAGGCGCAAGCTCACACATGACAAACAACTTAGACCTTTTTAAAAACTGTGAAACCGTGAAAGGCACTGTTAGGTTAGGCGATGACTCGGTTGTAGAGACATGCGGCCGTGGAACAGTTGTGATCTTGGCCAAAACATCTATTGGTCATGTTTCTTCTGTATACCTTGAACGTGTGCTTTGGGTTCCTAGTTTGGGTTCTTGCAGTTTGTTGTCCTGGTGCGCTATTGTTTCTTTGGGGAAGGGATTTTCTTTGGCTAGTTCCGGAAAGGATATGTATATCTTTAGGGAAAATAAAACCGAGGTTATCTGGGGAAAGCTTGACGGACAAGATTATGTTGTGCAAGAAGAGAAAGAGTCGGCAAAGAAGATGACTTACCAACAGTGGCACGAGGCCCTTGGACATCCCTCACCTGACTATCTCAAAAGCAACAACTACTGCGACGCTACGAACCAGCCCAAAGTTCCAAAAGACTGGCCATGCGAAACATGCATCACTTCCAAAAGCAGAAAGCGAAAGCCTACATCAATTACCGACATACTCTCAGATACAGCGTTCGAATTAATTCACTCCGACCTTAGCTGAAAATTCTCCAACACCTCCTTCGGCAAATCCAACTATTATGTTACCATCATAGATGACGGCACACGCTACGCTTGGATATATCCCATCCATGCCAAATCTGACACGGTCACAGTGTTCACCAGTTTCATCTATGCACGCTACACTCAAGAGAACGCCATAATCAAAAGATTCAGAACAGATAATGGTGGAGAATACGTCAATGCTGCCATGTTAACATTGTTAGCCAAGCAAGGCATAGTACACGACCTCTCTCCCGCCTATTGACATGAATCAAATGGTGTTGCTGAACGATACAATCGAACAATTATCACTGCTGCACGCTCTTTGTTGACTGGCTTACCCTTAGCTTTATAGGCCGAAGCTATCCCAACGGCTGTCTACCTTCGAAACAGACTCCCTAACCGATCCAGGGGAAAATCGACGCCCTATGAATCTCTCTACAACAAGAAACCGTCGATCTACCATCTCCGCCCATACGGGACCAAATGCTTCGTTCATCTACCAGAGGAGAAACATCAACCTGGAACGAAACTAATACCGCGGGCTATCGAAGGATATCTTATCGGTTATACCTCTTCTCATAAAATATATAGGCTCTACATCCCTTCTCAGCATAAAGTCACTGAAACTCGACAAATGCATTTGACAACCAAGAGGATAGCATCGCTTGGAACTACTACCATGCAACCGTTACTTGCTGAGGAAACTTATGCTACTGTCTACCCCATATCCCGTCCATTACCTAACATTAAGGTTGAAAAGGAAACGGACCAAGACCGGAACAGACATATTAACCCACCAACATCTAAGGAACCTTTTTTACCGCAAAGCGGATTTTCAGAATCACGCGAGCCTCTAGCTACCCCACTCCCAGCTTTGCCTGAGGAACAACGACAGGATATGCCACCAGCACCTGTCGACCCTACTGTGCAAATAACTGGACCATCCCGGCGTTCTGGAGGAATCTCAACACAATTGTCGATCAGCTATAAAAAGCAACCTGGACACCGAGTACAACATGCTACTAGTGAGATACCGGAGGAGGACCCCACTACCTATCGCCAAGCTGTAAATAGCTCGCTTAAGGGAGAATGGACCTCGGCCAGGAACGATGAGATTATTGCACTAAAGAAGAATAAACCTTTGACGTTGTCAATAAACCAATAGGACGGAACATTGTAGAAAGTAAGTGGGTATTCAAAACCAAAAAGAATGCTGGCGGTACATTGGAGAGATTTCGAGCAAGAGCCGTTGCGCACGGATTTTCTCAACCTCCTGGCTTTGACTTTCAAGACACCTTTGCCCCCGTTATTCGCTATGAATCACTGAGACTACTGATTGCAATATGCGCCAGAAACAAATGGCGACCGTGCCAGTTCGACGTCAAATCTGCCTTCCTTTATGGAAAATTGAAAGAAGAAGTTTACATGCGACCGCCACCAGGGTTCAGTGACGCAGACAAAGTATGGAATCTTAACCGATACATATATAGACTTAAGCAATCTGCGAACGAATCGTATGCTCTCTTCGCTAAATTCTTGACCTCCAAAGATTTTACCGCATCACACCAAGACCCCTGCATGTTTATCCACAATAAGTTTGAATGCTACATATCGCTTTATCTGGACGACATTGCTATATATTCACCCGATACCCCCCACCTGACCACTCTCTTCAAAGACCTGAAAACGGCATTTTAGATCTCAGACCTCGGGGAAGCCTCATTTCTACTCAGCCTACATATCCCGTATACATCAGACTGTATTGCTCTTACCCAGGAACAATACATCGGTACTATCCTCCCTCGATTTGGAATGGAAAACCCGAACACGGTATCCATCCTCTTACCAAAAGGCATTACACTTCCGAAAGGGATTGTGCAACAACCAAAAGAGCAAGTTTCCACATACCAATCAATGATCGGTTCCCTTATGTACCTCGTTACCGGCACTAGACCCGATCTAGCGTATACGATTTCATTTCTCGCGCAATTTGCTTCTTGCCCTACCGACGAACATATAACGGCTGCTAAACACGTCTTTAGATATGTTAACAGAAAGCGAAACCTTGGCCTATTTTACCCGTACACAACAACGAACGCTATCGATGTTTAAGTTGACGCTGACTTTGCTAGTTGTCATGATACCAGAAGATCCACCTTCGGTTACATTGTTCTATTCAATAACTGTTCTCTCTCCTGGCTCTCAAAGAAACAAGACTCTGTCGCCAAATCAACTACCGAAGCAGAATTCGTTGCTATGACCTATGGCACCCGCCATATCCGATGGCTTCTGAAAGGCATCGCCAACCTTCGCCTTGCTGTTCCGATCGCTATGCACGCCGATAATACTGGTGCAAATTTCTTATCTGTTAACCCTCAAATCAACGTTCGAATAAAGCATATCACCGTCGACTTCTTCATCACGTGCCAAGCCCTGGAAGACAACTTGTTCGTTCCCCTGAAGGTTGAATCTGTTAACAATCTTGCTCATATATGCACCAAAATCTTGGCAAAATCTGCGCATCAGGGAATGGTTACTTTATTTGGCTGTACATAATGTGGGGAAGTGTTGAAAGTCTTTGTATATTTCCTATGTATATTCAACACACTACCGTGTATTCTTTTACGTAGTTTGTATTTCGGCTCCGCCTGTCCACCGCTTACATTACTACAGCTAAGATATATATTATCGTGTTTTATTGTTTATTTCAGGATAATATGTCGGGATTTAACATGTGCTTTCCAATCACATCAGCAAAAAAACCTTTTTCACCGGACGTATCGAGCCCGCGTCCGGACGAAGCCAGTCCGCTCTTTGCCTCCCGTCCTTCCGGATCTCCTGAGCCCTCTTTGCCTTTCATCTCTT
>Ga0307510_10002871_pt1 | contig 19821 bp, 21 predicted proteins | sample 12_EM_MG_FD_207224 | JGI IMG/M metagenome (GOLD analysis project Ga0307510, IMG submission 207224) | Populus trichocarpa ectomycorrhiza microbial communities from riparian zone in the Pacific Northwest, United States - 12_EM | ecosystem: Host-associated > Plants > Roots > Unclassified | place...
CAAATTCAGCTACAAATGTAGCCAGTTAAATTACGCCTGAACAGCTGGTCAAATCGCAAAGTCGTCTTAAGTGACCCCCCGGCTCCTGACCTATTCTATTCCTCTCTTTATTTTCATATTTTTATCTCTTTTAGTCAATTTACCATTGCTGATTTCTCAAAATGATCGGCTTGAGCTGCCGCAACACTAGGTGCACCATATGTGCGTTAAGTCCTGCATTGCTTACACAGGACCATTTCTGGACCTCGATGCTTGTCCCCTGTGCTCTGAGCCACGATATGACCAGTTTCGTTATCAAATAAGCTCTGGGCAAGAGAAGGTCCCTTGCCAGGAGTTCCACACCATCCCAATAGGACCACAGTTACAGGGTCTATATTGATCGCCAGAGAGCGCCTCCCATGCGCACTACCTACGCGACGAGATGTCTTGCATAATTGCATGTCTTGACCAGACAGGGGGCCTAGATGAATACTCGGACGTCTTACATGGTACAGACCTCATAGGGGCGTTTCAAGATGGGCGCATCAATGAAGATGATATTGTTCTGATGTTCTCGATCGATGGAGCCCAGCTGTATGCCAAGAAGCTCTCATTGTGCTGGATATACATATGGATCTTGCTCAATCTATCTCCCACTGAGCGCTACAAGAAGAACTGAGTCTTCGTCGGTGGCTTCATTTGTCATGGTCAGACCACCATGTCAGATTGAGTTGGGGATCTTGGTGTTTGGGGATCTCGGACAAGATTACGAAGATGGATTTCAGAGAGGGGTCGTTCCTAGAAAGGAAGTTGGTCATGTGAGGCATCACGTGACAAGGAGGATGACGAGCGAAGATTACACAAGTCGGACATGACTTGTAATCAAGCGAGACACTAGCATGTGATCTTGAGACGTATAGAGTCAAAGGCAATTAGCAGCAAAGCTGACTAATGCAAAGAGGGGATCGTTTGATGGAAGCCACACACATTCAACAGTGAGAAGAGACTATCAAAGTCTGATTGCACAAATAGAATGAGCTTAGGAAAGCCGTTCTATGCTACTTGGTACAGTATATATACATGTACAGAGAGAAGCTACTGGAAGATAGAAGAAGGTTGCAGAAGGCTATGGAACAAGATGGAAGCATATGGAAGCATATGGAAGTCTCTGGAAAATGCAAGAACAGTCCATAGATAAGTATGTAAGCAATGGGCAAATCAGCCCAGAGTCATGGATGGAAAAGGAAAGGAGAAATGAAATAGGAAGGTGAGAGTTAGGTAAGCGGGGCAGTCCGTGACATTACCCCCTTGTTAACATCCTTTAGACGTCAACGCAGTCGTCAACTGCAGCACAGTAGCCATGCTCGAAGTTAGGATGAGTTGGATACACCTTGCAGTCCCCATATTCCAAGCACATGACATGAGGATCCTTGCAGTCTACCCCTGTGTGACCACAGCAAGAGCAATGGCAGCACAAACCAATGCAAAAGCAGTCGTCGATGGTGTGGCCTACCTTGCCGCACCACATATACTCCTTTGGGTGGCAAGCATGCTCTTCGGTGACTTGATTGCGAATCGAGGCGCAGATCTTCTTGACCCACGCAGTAGAGAAGGAGGAGGCAATATGGAGGGAGGAGTTGATGTGACACTGAAGGCATCCAAGGGCATTGGCTGCAGTAAGGCAAGCTGAGCTGCGATAAAGGGCCTGTCTCTCTATCTCTAGAGACTCACAGAGTTGTCCCATGTGCTTTGGAAGGCGATCGCAGGCCTTCTTGTGGGAGTGGAAGTGTCAAACTTCTCCCGCTAGCATGGGGTCGTCTTCATGAAGGACGGCCCAGTCCACACCTCTAGTTAGCCCTAAATCCGGATGGAAAAACAACTTGTTGCGCAGCAACAATGGGGAACAGCAAGAGGTTTGAGGAGCGGCATGAAGGGGGCGCGAGTGGATGGTGCAGTTGCGTCCATTAGTAGCTAGAAGCTCTGGGAAGGGAGCGCAAAGGTTGTAGCGGATGAACGGGGCGATGACATCTTTGTCACCTACTGGGATAACGAAGAAGTGGTGGGTCCCGGTAGCATCGAAGTTGTCTTGCCAGCCAGGACCAGGATGCATGCTAGGCTGAGGTTCAGCAGGGGATGGCGCCTGATTCTCCTTGTCTGCTTCCATTAACTCTTTGATTTTTGTGTCTTGGTCTGATACCTGGTGATAGAGAACCATGGCCAGCTCCTTGTAGTCGGTGGTGTCGCCAAGGGGGTGTGAAACCTGGTGAATAGGTGTAATGTCAGCAAGGGGGATCCGAGGCAACAAGCGACAGAGTTGGGGTAGATGGTTGACCCGATTCTCCCAGTCTTCCATGGGGGACAACGGAGAAACAGATGGGGGGCTGTCTGGATAGACGGGGTCGACGTAGTGCTCCAGTTCGGTGCCTGGATACTGGAGAGTAGGAGAGGAGGGGATAGCGATGTTTGGCGACAAGGGGCGAGGAGGGGGGACGTCAATGGGAAGGAGAGAGCGATTGGTAGGGAAGTGGTGATGGACTTCCTCAACGTCAGTCCTGAGTATGGTTGCGACATGCTCGAGCATCATCTGATGAGGCCAAGCCACTTCGGAGTCAGTGGGGCTGTCAGGAGGAGGTGAGGTGACGACGTAGGGAGTGCTGCCAGTGCAATCGTTGATGGGCGAAGGAGAGTGAGAAGGGACAAAGATGGCGGAGTCCATGTCAGTCATGTCATCAAATTGATTTTGAAAGATTTGGGTGAGGTTGTCTGCAAAGGTAGGGCTAGTATGGTGAATGCTGAATAGGTTTTGTTGGAAGCATTCGTCGTAGCCATAGAAGATGGTGAATGGGGAAGCCAGTGTGAGGAAACAATGGGGGGATGAGAATTATTGGGAGTTCGCAAGGGTGTCTTTATATGACTGGTCGTCCAGCCATAGCGGAGCTAGAAAGATAGAAATCTGCTAACGAATCTGGGGCGTTCAGGTCTTTGTGATCAACCCATTGGTTGTCAGAATGAGGGTACCCTTTCCAGTGCACGAGGTACTGAAGTTTACGTTTCTTGCCAAAATGCCATGCTTCTAGAATGTTCTCAATCTCGTACTCCTCTTCACTATCGATGATCGGAGGAGGGCGTGTATAAGGCGTGCCATATTGCTCTGTCTCCTTATATGGAAGGAGTAGATCCGTATGAAACACATTGTAGATCTTCATTGATGCGGGGAGGTCAAGGCACATTGCGACCAGGCTTATCTTTTGTAAGACTTTGAAGGGTCCGTATCACTTTGGGGACAGTTTGCGATTACCGGCGATGGAGAGATTGCGACCTTCTAACCAGACTTGGTTGCCTTCTTTAATCTCTGTTAGCTTCTTGTTGTCCTTGCAGCTTTGTACGTTTTGCAGAAGTTTCTGGGCCAATTGTCTAGACTTGTCTAGAAGGCATAGATGTACTTCCGCAGCAGGTACAGGTCCTTCTAGGTGTTTCAGAATCACCTGTGGTTTGATTCCAATCAGAAGTTTGTGAGGGGACTTGCACGCTACATCATGTTTCCAAGAATTATGCGCGAACTCCACAACAGGGAGAAGTTGACTCCAAGCTGACAGTTTCCCAGAGGTCCAAGGCCGCAAGTACTGTTTGATCCATGCATTCATGCATTCTGTCTGTCCATCAGTTCAAGGGTGGAAGGCAGTAGACAAGTTTTGTTGGATTCCTAGAGCCTTGCACATTTCTTTCGCAAATGCAGAGGTGAACTGGGGATTGCGGTCCGAAATGATCTGTTTAGGAAGTCTGAACCAGGGCACGAGGTGTTTCAGATACTTGAGTGCTACCCCTGTTCCATCAATCATTTTGGTGCATGGAATGAATTTAGCTGCTTTAGAGCATCCTTGATCCACGATCGTGAGAATAGAGTCGAAGCCTTGTGATTTGGGGAGGTCTGTGATTAAATCCATCGATACGTATTGGAAGGGCCCTTCTTCAACAGGTGTATCAAAACGTTGTAAGGGTGCTTTTGATTGATGCACGTTGGTCTTGGATTCTTGACAATGTGCGCACCCTTTTATGTATTGTTCTATGAATTCTCGGAGTCTAGGGCCTTCATATTGTTCACGGACAAGTTCCCAAGTGTTTGAAATGCCCGGATGTCCAGCAGCAGGAGAATCGTGGAGGGTTTGTAGGATGTCGTGTTGTAGGTCAGGGTCGTCTTCAAGAAAAACTTTGTGTACCTTGATAGGATTTGTCAGAGCGAAGAGGTGGTCAGGGAGTAGGATATGAGGTTTGTTGGAATCCACCCCCTTGTTAAGGTCCTTTCTTCGCGACAACAAATCAGCCATGGTGTTTGTTGACCCAGGAATGTGTTCAAGGGTATAATCAAAGTCCTGTAAGAATTCAATCCAACGGGCTTGACGACTGGTGATCTTCCAAGGATCACAGAAGTACTGGAGGTTCTTGTGATCCATGCGGACGCAAATAGCATGTGTGGCACCCAAAAACAGGGGGCAACCACACTTGAAGCCAAAAATCACCGCAGCAAGCTCCTTATCATGCGCATCGTAGTTCTTTTCCGCCGGTAGGAGACTTCTGGAGTGGAAGGCAATAGGATGGACACTATCTTCAAACTCCTGTGCGATGACCACACCAAGAGCATAGCCAGATGCATCCATTTCCATGACAAATTGTTTAGACCAGTCAGGCGTGCAAAGAACTGGGTAGTTGCTGCAGACTTCCTTGAGGCGTAAAAATGCATCATTACACTCCTTTGTCCAAATGAATTGTTCATTTTTGCAAGTGAGGTTGTTGAGGGGACGTGTGTTAAGGCTTCAATGGGCCTTGATAGTATGACTTGTACTAAGAGGTGAACTGGTGGCAAGTACTTGAAGAGGTAGAAGTCTCTAGTATTGCTAGAGACGACTCTGAGAGGCTTATGTAAGGGATGAGGGAAAGGGGAGGCACTTGGGGAGCTTTCAAGAATGTTGATATTGAGAATCAAGTCAAGCTTAGGGCTTGACTGTCGAAATACAGGGCACTTATATACAGGCACGACCGCGCACAGGCCATGGTCACTAAGGTAGGTACTTCTGGTCAAGAGGGGGGCTGTCTGTATCGTATGGTACTCCGTGGACAAGTGCTGTGGTCTGTATGAGTTGAACAATAGAGAATGAGCAAGAGTGAATGATAAAGTGACAAGTTGCCTAATCCATCCTTAAGGGTCGAACAATGGCGGCGGGTCATTCCAAGAAGAGAAGCGTCGTCATGATGCAATGACGACCATGAGGTTTGAGGCTGATCCAAGGAGATCTGATCTCCGCTTGCCCATTCTGGTCTAATGGACGTCTAGTGTAAGCAACTACCCTTTAAGGTAATCCGTATTGATGGTGACCCAATTAAGGGCCATGTTGCTATCCGCGTCGTCTGCAGAGCTCTGCGTGGATGAGGGATTGTCTGCGGACCCTCCTGGAGAGGTCGACTGGTAGCCCTGACTCTGGGGCGAGGTGCTAGCTATAGGCGACGAGGCTGAGGGGGTGATTGACTGGTAACTGCCTTCTCTACTGGTGCGTTGGCGTATGGGTGCTGAGGAGAGACTTGTAGTTGACAGAGAGTGTTTGCGGGACACAGGACTGCTGGGCTGAGTGAGGTATGCTTCCCAGGGTTCGATAGGGGACTCTTCTGGGGACAAGGTGTGTGTCTGTCCTCCAGGGACACCAGGTTCATAGTGAGTGACTGGTTGTGGCTCTAAGGGCGGCGCATCCTCCATGGGACTGTCTGGGTCTTCCAGTGGGTTCTCTACTGGGGATGGCTCTTGGTACATCTCCATTGAGGAGTATTCCCGACAATGGATGTTCCAGGGGACGGGGATGAGGGGCTCGACTGGGGGCTGATCAAGGGGTGACGATGGTTTGGATGGTTCACTGGGCGGTAGCGGTGGCAGGTCTGGTAGGGATGATGGGTTCAATGGTAATGGTCGCTTAGGCGTGGATAGGGTGACGAGGAGGGGGTCCAACAAGGATGAGAAAAATTGGGGTGGATCATAACAACGCGCGATATCAGAGAAGTTCTTGATGAACACTCTATAGAAGTTGCAGAAACCCAGAAAGCTTCGCACATCCTTGACTGTCAGCAGAGTGGGCCATTCAGAGATTCCTTGAACTTTGATGGGGTCCATTTTGACTGAGCCATTCCCAATGAGAACTCCAAGGTATTCGACTTCATGCTGGTGGAACCTGCACTTCTCCGGCTTAAGGAATAGGTCGAACTTCACAAGCTTATCCAAAATGTGATTGATGTGGAGTTCATGAAGGATTTCATTGTCTTTGGTGGTGATGATCATGTCGTCCATGTAGATGCGAAGCCATCCCTGTGCAACCTCTTCTTGGAAGATGTCATCCATCATCGTTTGAAAGGTGGCTGGGGAATTGGTTAGGCCAAAGAACATTACTGTCGGCTTGAAGAGACCTTTGCTGGTTTTGAAGGCGGCCTTATATTCGTCACCTTCCTTAATGCGAATGTTATTGTATCCCCAACGAATGTCAAACTTAGAGAAGAGGTGTTTCTCTGCAAGGTTGTAAATGAGTTCCAAAATCAGAGGAAGTAGATATTTATTGGGAATCGTCCACTTGTTCAAGTTCCTGTAATCCTGTACCGGGCGGAACTTGCCATCCTTCTTTTGGATCAGGAAGAAGCCACTGGCATAGGGGGACTTTGAACAACGGATCCTTTGGAGACATAGATTTTGAGAGAGGAATTCGCATTGTTCCTCTTTCTCTTTAGGAGACAAGGGATAAACGCGACAATTGATAGAGGTGGGAGCGTCATCTTTTAATTCTATGGCATGGTCCCAGGGACGTCGATCAGGAAAGCATTTGGAGGCTTCTTCAGAGAAGACTTTGCCATGACAGTGATACCGTTCTGGAACTATCTCTTGCCAAGTGCGTTTCCTTTTGTCTGTAGCTGCTTCGGTGAGTTGTTGGGCGATGGTGGTTTTGGCAACTCTCGTTTGGAGCCAGACTTCATTGCCCTCTTCCCACCCCAGGATGCATCATACCCAGGCTGGGGTCGAATCTTGACGCTTGGTCCCTTTAGGAAGGGGTCTCCAAGTATCAGCATCTATAGATGAGATGGTCGTGAATCCTTTGATATGACCTGCACTCTAGTCAACATTCGGATTAGATGCCTCAAAGAATGGATAACCTAGGATAAGGTCATTGCATCCGATATTGGCAACGAAGAAAGCATGAGAGGCTTTTTGACCGTTGTTGTTTACCAAAAGGTCGACGGCTTCTAGGATTTCGCCAGATTTATTGGGAGTGCTGTCGACGTTTTGTACTTTTCGAGGTTTGACAAGCTTTCTAGTTACTAGTTTGAGGCATTCCACTGCTCGTGGATGAATAAAACATTCTGTGGCGCCACAGTCCAGTAGTGCCTTTTGATCGACTTGTTTTGTTTTGGTTCGTAGCTGAAAGGGGACTTGAATTGCATGATTTCAAGCTATATACATAGAACCAGAACTATTCAGAACTGCCTGAGTAAGAGCCATAGTACTCAGGCACCAAGAAAATCCATATCTTCTCCTAGAGAGCACATTTCATCCATAAACACTCCACAATCTTCCTTGGTTAAATGTGCCACTCATGCGGGGAGGGACATAGTTGGGGCGAAGGAGGAATTGTTGCTGAGAGTGGTTGGTTGACTGTCTTCTATTTGGACAGTGCAAGCGCATGTGGGTTTGCTGGGACAGTTGCGCGCAAGGTGACCTTGTTTTCCACAATGGAAGCATCAACCAGTGCGGCAGTACTCCTCTTTCTCTTTTTCGGTTGTGGCTTTGTGGACTACCAAGGTGTCCATAGCATCATTGTTTCAAGGAGGAAGATGTGGGCATGGGGGCTGTGTGCAGTTTCCTTGTCCGCACCAGTTTTGGTTATTGGGGTTTGCGTTTCCTCTGGGACGATGCCAAACCCAACCAGAATTCTGCTTCTGTTGAGGACTCTGTCCAGCGCTTCGAGTAGGGTTGTGAGTCCCATACTCAGAGTGTAGTGCCTTTTTCTTCAGGTAAATTACCTGTTGTCGTTGAGCTGCTGCCTTCCATTGTTCATAGGTGTCGGGGTTCTCCATAGCAAGACAGGCATCAGCCAATTGTCAAGGAAGTCCTTGAGCAAAGGTGCGTAAATTCGAGGGATCATCGGGATTGAGTTCCGCTCAATTTCCAAGAGTTTCGAACAAAGCCAAATACTTGTCAAGGTTATCTCCAGTCATCCTCAGTTTCCCAAGCTGATCCTGGGCACGTTCGCGTTCTGCATAGTCAGTGAAGGAGATCTTGAACTTCTCTTCCATCATTTTCCAGGGATTGGAGAATCGATCGATGAGGCTTGGGTCGGCCTCAATCTCTTCAAGCCAGTTGAAAGCCATATCGACCCATCCATTGACCTTTTCTCCATCAAGGAGGGACATGAAGTAGATGCATTTGGAGATAGGGTCTTTGGCAATGTCGGCTTTGCGGTTCATAAGCATGAACCTATTAAATTGGTTCAGGAATCGCCTCATTTTAGATCAGTCGCCTTCGAATTTGTCTGGGTGGATTCCCTCTAGGCGGTGTCCCTTATCATTGGTCCTTTCTGGCTCATCCAGAAGATTTTCAAAGCCGAAGGGATCATCTCCAGTACCTCTAGGGCAACATGGGAGAGGCCTAGATAGCTATCAAGCGGTTTAGGAAGACTGCATCCTCCAAGACCCAAACCCTGCAAAGGATTTTCGTTTGGGACGGTCATCAGGGTCTGGAGAGGTGGAGCGGCTTGTATCGCTAACTGGTGCCTCTCTGTCATCTGGATTGGTTTCATGGAAGATGTCACCTTCATGTGGAGTAACCATTGTCGTATCAAGTGGGGCCAGTCGGATCAGGGATGTTGCCCTAGAAGGGGCTTGAGTGATGGGAAGACTAGTGAGTTTGAGTTGGGCATAGTTGATCCCTTTTAATGGGCAATCCTTTAATTTGAGGCTAGGTTGAGCCAAACAAAAGCATTCGTATGTGTTTCCTGCTTGGAGTCGAATTTCAAACCAGACTCCATAGACGTTCAAGAGTGCAAGAAGGGCTCCCTTGAAACAAGCATAGTAAGTGGTGAACGGTGCTTTCTTGGAGACTTCTTTCCCATCTATTTGAACAACGATATCTTGTCCTCCGACCAGATGGCAGACTCATTCAGAGAACTCAGATGGAACTGTGTCTTTGGTTTCGGGCTTTGTTTCAAATGTGTTATGATCCACCCCAATTTTTCTCATCCTTGTCGGACCCCCTCCTTGTCACCTTATCCACGCCTAAGCAACCACTACCATTAAACCCACCATCCTTACCAGACCTGCCACCGCTACCGCCCAGTGAACCCTTGTCACCCCTTGATCAGCCCCTAGTCGAGCCCCTTGTCCCCGTCCCATGGAACATCCATCATCGGGAATACTCCTCAATGGAAATGTACCAAGAGCCACCCCCAGTAGAGAACCCACTGGAAGACCCAGACAGTCCTATGGAGGACGCGCTGTCCTTAGAGCCAGAACCATTCATTCCATATGAACCTGATGTCCCTGGAGGCAACACGCATGCCTTGTCCCCAGAAGAGTCCCCCGTCATACCATGGCAAGAGTACCTTGTCCCAGATAGTCCTGTGTCCTGCAAGCGCTCCCTGTCACCTACAAGTTCCTCTTCAGTGCCCATACGACAACGCACTAGTCGTGAAGGCAGTTACCAGTCAATCACCCCCTCAGCCTCGTCACCCATAGCTGGCACCTTGCCCCAGAGTCAGGGCTACCAGTCGACCTCTCCCAGAGGATCCGCAGACAATCCCTCATCGACGCAGAGCTCCGCAGACAACGTGGATAACGACATGGCCCTTAATTGGGTCACCATCAATATGGACTACCTTAAAAGGGTAGTTGCTTACGCTAGATGCCCATTAGACCAGAATGGGCACGCAGAGATCAGATCTCCTTGGATCAACTTCAAACCTTGTGGTCATCATCGCATCATGACGACGCTTCTCTTCTTGGAATGACCCGCCGCCATTGTTCCCTGGTTAAGGATAGATTAGGCAATTCTCTGATCCTTCATTCACTCTCGCTCATTCTCTATTGTTCGACTCATACAGACCGCAGCACTTGTCCGCGGAGTACCATATGATACAGACAGCCCCCTCTTGACCAGAAGTACCTACCTTAGTGACCATGGCCCGTGCGCGGCCGTGCCTGTATATAAGCGCCCTGTATTTTGACAGTCAAGCCCTAAGCTTGACTTGATTCTCAATATCAATGTTCTTGAAAGCTCCCCTTGTGCCTCCCCTTTTCCTCATCTCTTACATAAGCCACTCAGAGTCGTCTCTAGCAACACTAGAGACTTCTACTATCTTCAGGTACTCGCCACCAGTTCACTCTTAGTACAAGTCGTACTATCAAGGCCCATTGAAGCCTTAACAGAATGGGAGGTCTAGTACAGCTAGAGATTCTTCTGTAGGTGGGTCAATAGCGCGAAGGCTCCAGTCAGTGGGGATGCCAAGTCCCTTGGGGGTCTTTTGTTTCTCTTTCGATCTGGAGGGAGTCGAAGTCATCATTGGTTCAAGAGAAGCTTGTTCTAATGTCATGGTCAGACCACCGTGTCAGATTGAGTTGGGGATCTTGGTGTTTGGGGATCTCGGATGAGATTACGAAGATGGATTTCAGAGAGGGGTTGTTCCTAGAAAGGAAGTCAGTCATGTGAGGCGTCATGTGACAAGGAGGATGACAAGCGAAGATTACACAAGTCAGATGTGACTTGTAATTGAGTGAGACACTAGCACATGATCTTGAGACATATAGAGTCAAAGGCAATTAGCAGCAAAGCTGACTAATGCAAAGAGGGGATCGTTTGATGGAAGCCGCACACATTCAACAGTGAGAAGAGACTATCAAAGTCTGATTGCACAAACAGAACAAGCTTAGGAAAGCCATTCTATGCTACTTGGTACAGTATATATACATGTACAGAGAGAAGCTACTGGAAGATAGAAGAAGGTCACGGAAGGCTATGGAACAAGATGGAAGCATATGGAAGCATATGGAAGTCTCTGGAAAACACAAGAACAGTCCATAGATAAGTATGTAAGCAATGGGCAAATCGGCCTGGAGTCACAGATGGAAAAGGAAAGGAGAAACGAAATAGGAAGGTGAGAGTTAGGTAAGCGGGGCAGTCCGTGACATCATTCCTGGACCAAACAATCCAAAGAATATAGATTCATTTTTATTCCCTGGTCTTCAGCACTTGGTCAGTCTCCAGAAGGAAGGGCTGCAGATCTGGGATGCAGCGCTGCAGCGTGAAGTCAAATCAAAGGTTTTTCTTGCCTTGATAACCGCTGATGGTCCTGGTATGATGCATATTACTGGCATGGTAGGTTATCATGGAAAACATGGCTGTCGTCTGTATTGTGGTATGCAAGGGTGTCGCAAGGATCATGGCAAGCATTACTTTCCGGCACTTCTGAAGCCTCTGGATTACTGTGTCCCAGGTTGTACACATGATGACATCGATGTAATGAACCTCCCAATACCCTCACGCAGACAATATCACAAGAATCTGCGCATTGTCATTTTATCGCCCAATGACACTCAGTATTGCGCTTGATGTCTGGAGACAGGAATCTCCAAGCCTTCTATCTTCTCTGGTCTAGATGCATCCTGTACGCTTGGGCTCCCTCATTCAGCAGGCTTGGATATTATGCATCTAGCTGCGCTCAATCTAATAGACCTCATGATCAGCTTGTGGCGCAGTACAATTGACTGTACCATGCCAGATGACAAGTCCACCTGGGACTGGGTGGTTCTTCAAGGTGATATCTGGCAGCAGCATGGCAAGGCTGTTGCGGCAGCCTTGCCATATCTTCCTAGCTCCTTTGATCATCCACTGCGCAACATCGCAGAGAAACTTACAAGTGGTTACAAGGCTTGGGAGTTCCTCCTTTATCTCTATGGACTGGGGCTGGGTCTTCTCTATGGCATTCTCCCTGAGAGATTCTTTTCAAATTACTGTAAACTTGTCATGGGGATCCGGCTTATGAACCAACACAGGATCACAGAAGCAAATGTGCGTGATGCACATCTGGCGCTTTTGACCTTTGCACATGAATTCGAGACGATCTATTGCCAACACAAGAAGACTCACATACATTTCGTACGTTCTTGCATGCACTTGCTTGTGCACTTGCCACACAGGGTCCTTCGAATCGGTCCTCCCATATGCTTGTCTCAGTGGACTCTTGAGCATACCATTGGCAATCTAGGCAAGGAAATAAAGCAGCATTCAAATCTGTTTGCTAACCTCTCGCAGGGTGGGATCAGGCATGCTCGCATAAATGCTCTCATGGCTATCATCCCAGACCTAGAGGGGAATCAAAAGTCTAGAGGAGATCTACCTTGGGGCTCCAAAGATTTACAGGGTGGATATGTCCTGCTTCGCACACAAGATAACAATCCACAACGTCTTGGGGAATGTGGAGTAGAAGCACTTCAAAGATACTTTCCTGTTCTTTCAAATACGGGCAGCGTTTCTGTGCGCCGATGGGCAAGGCTCAGGATACCCACTGGCCAGATATGTTACACTGCATGGAAAGAACTTCAGAATGCTCTATAGAAGCGTCAAACCGCATGCATTGTCAAAGTCAGACTTTTCGCTCATCTTTGGTTTCACACTCATCATATCACACTCTTAGATCCTTCTGGGAAACGAAATGCGCATAGCTGAAGTCAGATTCTTCACAATACTCTGTGTCGAAGGCGGTAAATTCCCACTTGCTCTCGTTTCTTTGTTTTCTAAGCCAGATCCGATGCTGCTTCGCCTCTCTGCCAATACGCTATGGTCCTGTGAATATCATAGTAACTCGGCTTTGGAATTTATTGATATCAAGTGCATTCAAGCCATGTGTTAAGGCCTATTGAACCTTAAGGCGCGACGTGCGCAATAGTGAAAATATGCAGCAGTGACAAAGTTATAAGGGTCGTAATTCCCTTGATAACCTAAGTGCTTTGGAAGGTGATAAAAGTGAAAAGGTCGCTAAGACCAATGTCTGGGTGAAGATAAAGAGGAATGGGAAGTAACTTCAAGGACTTGAAGATTACTTCGAAGAAGGATAAAAGAAAGATGTTTGTTCAAGCAACAAGGACAGAGAACGCAATAGATTGCAAACTAAGTCAGGCTTAAGGCCCAACTCTAGGATATAAGTCCAGCTTATATACAAAAGGGCAGCTACCTGACTAAGCATACAAAAGAGGAGAACAATAGAGTCACAAACAATGGCGGTCACAGAACAATGGAGTCACAAACAATGGTGGTCACAGACTACCATAAGAAGAGAACAATGAAGAACATAAAAAAGGAGGGAACAATGAAGTTCCCAACAAGATGGCTCTGTTGTACAGGTAAGCAGTCATGTGAGTCAAGATCATGTGATCATATAAGTACATATCGGACAAGAAAAGAAAGAAAAATGTGGGCCAAGTGCCCAGGAACGTAACATGATGCCCTTCCTAGAGAGTTGCTACCACACAACTACTTGTCAGATCCTTTGTAACAGGTATCAGCATTATCCCACTCCGCCTCCGCATACGTGACCTCTAACTCATGACGGAGTAGTCCGGCTGGGGTTGCCGAACAATAACTGCCAAAGTTAGGATGCCCAAAATAGACAAGGCAACGGTTAGCTGTACAGGAGTTATGGGGGGAGGGACACTCGTTGTGAGTGTGCTGGGTACTAAGACACCAGTGGCAGGTCTTCCAAAGGGGGCATTCTTCGACCCCGTGGCCAGGTACATCCTGATTGCACCTGAGACAGTATGGGAAAACAACCTTGTTTCCCCGACGCCGCTTGCCAAGTATGGCGCAACTCTTCAAACTGTCTTCTCCCTCCTCGACATCAGGTGGGCCTTGGGCGGCGAAAATACGTGGAACCCGATAATCACGGGTTGGTATGAGAAAGGTAGGAGGAGAAGGGGGACGTGTGGCAAGGAGGTGTTGTTGGAGGCGAGTGCGGACCGCACTGGAAGCAAGGCGCCATTCCACTATGAGCAAGTCAGCTTCTGCTCGAGTCTCCTTCTTCTCTAGTTCTAATCGTTGCCTCTTGGCACTAGAGATAATGTTATGCAGACCCCAAAGCTGATGAACATCAGCAAGAACCCCAGGGTCTTTGAGGCTGACCAGCGCCGTATCCACCATAAGGCGAGAAAGATGGGCGGGATGAAAGAGGTTGAGGTCAGTGCCTTTGACCCCGCAATGATTGAAATTTGGGGATGGGTAGGCTTTCGCCTGTAACGGGGTGGCATACTCCTTTTCATTTTTCCCTCAAGTTCCAACCAGATAAGTGTCTTCCTCCGTAGAGCGAAAGCAAATATACTTGGCTACTTCTGGTTGGCCTTCGTCATTGACAAAGGGGAGGGGGTAGTGTCCAGGGTTGCCAGCGTCGAAAAGAGCCCACCCTTCGCCAGGGTATGTAGGATCATTAAGCTCATCGCTTAATGGCGGGTTAATAGTGATAGGGGATAGACTACTAGTCTGTGAAATGGTGGGATTGTACCGAGCACCCAAGGACTCAGGTGGGTTGTTCTGGACGCTATCGTCATCTAGGAATGGTTCTACCTCAGTTAAAACTTGAGGGACAAAGAAAAGATGTTGGACGGTGGAAAAATCTCGAAAGCTAGTCGTGAAGACTTGGTCATCAAGTCCATCGTTGCCAAGAATACTAATAGCTGGCATCAGTCCTTCTGTCCAAGCCTCAAGAGCACTTTCGAGTCTTTGATGCACCTCCATAGCTTTCAGGAGTGCTTGACAATTCCTCCTGACATCTTTTACGTCCTCTTGAGTGGGTGTTCCTATCCCGAAGATCATCAGTGGAGTTTCCTGATACTCCAAAGGGGGGGACTGGGATCGATTGTGGAAGAATGGTGGGAGAGGGGACCGGGTATGGTGGAGGAGTACTGGCGTTAGTGGACGGGACGGTGAAGGGTTCGGGGTAGCTGGTATGGATGAAAGGGGAGGGTTGGGGGAACGATCATCGAATGGGAGTGGGGACGTGGTTGCATTCACTATGGCATCTGCCAGGACAAGTAGTCTCTGGGAGGGGGATATAGAAAGCCCCATAGCAGGAGGGGGTGCCAGGAATGTCGGTGGTGGTACTGGGAGTGGTGGTGTTGATGACTGAGAAGCTAGGCTAGGGGAGGTAGCTAGTGGAGCGGGTAATTCACCCAGGGTAATTATCAGAGGTGTCTTCACAGGTGATGATGTATCCATCGCCATGTTGCTGTCCAGTGGTCCAACTATGGCGGGTGGCATGTCCTGGGGTGACGATCGTCGAGAAAAGGGATATGTCGCCGTTCCAGTCAATGCGTTCACGGGTGTAGATGGTGCACTGTTCTTGTTGGTAGACATAGCTTTAATAGTGAGGGATGGTGAGGTTACTGGACATAAGGGAGATGAGGTTGAGTCGTCAAGTTGGAGGGTTCTTATACTCCTTGATTGATTTTGGAAGTCCACTAATAACTCTGGTGCATGGAGATCCTCGGAGTTAGTCCATGAGTCATGAGCTGGTGAATAACCCTTCCAGCACACAAGGTATTGCTTCTTCTTCCAACGGCCAAAAGACCTCTCTTTTAGAATCTTCTTGACTTCCCATTCAGGTTCGCCTTCTAGAATATCAGGAGGTGGTTCGATAAAATTGGGGCCGTGTTGATCGGTTTCTTTGTAAGGTGTGAGTAATGAGGCATGGAAGACGTCATGGATTTTCCAGGTGGAAGGGAGTTTGAGTTTGTAAGCAACTTTTGATACTTGGGAGACTACCTTAAAAGGTCCGTATCTCCTTGAGGAAAGCTTGGGTGTGGTGTTACTTGGAAGTCGTAGATTGGTTCCTTCTAGCCAGACCTTTGAGCCTACTGTAAATGGAGTGTATCGTGGCTTTTCTTTTATCCAGGATTCTTGTGCTTTACGTTGGGCCTCTTGGGCGGCTTTCCTGGCTTCTTCAATGGATGAGAGTCGTTGTTCAAGGGAGGGAATGGTGGTTTTCCTGGTTGGTTGATGTATTTGGGGTGTATATCCAATGAGTAAGTCATATGGTGTTTTCTTGGTAGTTGCGGATGGCCATGAGTTCTTGGTGTACTGAGCGAGTGGTAACCATGCATGCCAGTTATTCTGTTGTGTTCCGCAGAATACTCGGAGATATTGCTCCAAGGTTTGATTGGTTCTTTCACTTGCTCCATCGGTTTGAGGGTGATATGCTGTGCTAATGTTTTGATGGATGTTGAGAATATGGCATAGTTCTGTTGAGAATTTTGATACAAAACAGACGTCACGGTCTGATATGATTTTGCGGGGAATGCCATAGTGGGGAATGACATGATTGAGATAGAGTGTTACGTTCCTGGGCACTTGGCCCACTTTTTTCTTTCCTTTTCTTGTCCGATATGTACTTATATGATCACATGATCTTGACTCACATGACTGATTACCTGTATATCAAAGCCATCTCATCGGGAACTCCATTGTTCCCTCCTTTTGTATGTTCTCTATTGTTCTCTCCCTATGGTAGTCTGTGACTGCCATTGTTTGTGACCTCATTGTTCTGTGACGACCATTGTTCATGACTCTATTGTTCTTCTCATTTGTACGCTTAGTCAGGTAGCTGCCCTTTTGTATATAAGCTGGACTTATATCCTAGAGTTGGGCCTTAAGCCTGACTTAGTTTGCAAATCTATTGTGTTCTCTGTCCTTGTTGCTTGAACAAACATCTCTCTTTTATCTTTCTTTGAAGTAATCTTCAAGTCCTTGAAGTTACTTCCCTTTCCTCTTTATCTTCACCCAGACATTGGTCTTGGCGACCCTTTCACTTTTATCACCTTCCAAAGCACTTAGGTTATTAAGGGAATTACGACCCTTATAACTTTGTCACTGCTGCATATTTCACCTTTGCGCACGTCACGCCTTAAGGTTCAATAGGCCTTAACATAGAGTAAGGCCACTCCTTCTGAGTCAATGGTCTTGTGACAGGGGATGAAGATAGACGCTTTGGAGCAGTCGGTGTCCGTGATCATGAGAATGGTATCAAAACCACCTGACTGTGTGAGTTTAGTGATGAAGTCCATTGCGATGGTTTCAAAAGGTCGTGTGTTGTCTGCGGGAGTGATAGGAAACATGGGTGGATGGGTAGGATGGGTGTTGACTTTGGTCATTTGGCATGTAGCGCATCCCTTGATGTATTCAGTAACGAAGGTTTTCAAGTTGGGCCACCAGTAGTACGGGGTGATTAGTTGGAGTGTCTTGGTAATTCCAGCATGACTGGCAGTCACGTGGTCGTGGAAAAGGGAAATTACTCCCCTCCTAAGAGCGTTGTCTGCCACGACAACCAGGGCAGTCCTGTGATACCAATATGTGCCATTCAATAGGGAAAGGTTATGTGTTGGTGCCCATTTCTTGAGTAGCGGTTGTTCTTTGTATTGAGCCAATTTGATGCAGCTATCCAAGTTATCACCAATACTGTCCATGTCAAATACTTGAATTGAGGTATGGTTGTCACAAAAGTAGTGATCCGGCCATATGGTGACGTCGTCATTAATTGGATTGGGTCCCTTGTAGTTAGGTCTTCTGGATAATGCATCCGTGCGGTTGGTAGCGCCAGGTTTATATTCCAAGATGATGTTGTATTGCTCCCTTTCTGGTAGATATCCAGCAATGCAAGGGCCTATTTTTCTGGGTTCTCAGTAATAACGAAGGTTGGCGTGATCAGTGAAGACTACAGTGCGGGACAGCAAATGACAACAAATTTGCTAGCACTGGAACTAGATTTTTTTGGGGAAATCGGACATCGGGATCATAATCAGGGGGGCTAAATACATTGAAAAACACCCTTCTTGTATTTTTCCCATGCTTTTTGTGTTTGGACGTAACTTTTTTGGAAATTTTTTATATTATGCCCTACTAAATCAGTAATTCAGTGGTCACATCCATCACACAAATCATCACATGTTGTCACAGTGCAGATTCAAATTCAGGCAGGTGAGCAGAAATAGGATTTGTGTGATTGCTTTCTCCAACTTCCTGTAATATATAATATTGCTTGAGGGGTGTGTTTTGGGTTATAAAAATAACTTGGTTTGATATTGCTCACTATATTTCGAATGTTTTACCTGGTGGAAGCTAGTCATATATTATTAAGAGTGATAGTAATGTAAGGTTGAATGGTGTAGTGGTAATTGTGTTTTTGCTTACATGAGTGAGCACCATAGGTCTGTGGGTTCGATTCCCGTGTAGTGCAAAACATTGTCTTATTTTTCACACCCCTCACAAATTTTTCCAGCCCAATCGGAGACTGGGATCGGACTCAGGCAATTAAAATACGTCGATTGCCGGTGTTTCTGAAGTACAGGCATTAAATTTGAGTTTGGACGTAACTTTTTTTTGGCATCATTTTTTAAATGTGTTTTTTGGGCTTTTCTAACAAAAATACATCTTTAAAAAAAAATTGTTGTCTTTTGCTGTCCCGCACTGTAGGACAGGTATAGTTGTTCCTTTGAGGAGATGAGACCAGCAGCGTAATCCGCGCATAACCCCTAAGAATTCCCAATCATAGATAGGGTAATTTTGTTCAGTTTGGGTGAATTTCTGGGAATGAAATCCAACTGGTCGTCTTGGTCCTGGTTTTTGGGTGCCATCTGGTTTTGTTATAGGAGGATCTTGTTGATATAATATGGCACCTGTTCCAATTTGCGACGCATCTGTTTTGAGTTCGAATTGTCGTTCCGGGTCTGGTCAAATGAGTACCGGTGCATGGGTAATCATGTCAATAAGTTTGTTTTGAGCCTCTTTTTGTTGAGGTCCCCATTCGAAAGGTACATCTTTCCCTGTGAGTTTTGTGAGTGGTGCGGCGATGATACTGAAATTGGGGCAGAACATTCAATGGTATCCAGAGACTCCTAGGAAACCACGGACTTGTCGTTTGTCTTTGAGTTCTTGTGGGTAATCCCTAAGCCCTGCGACTTTAGCTGGGTCAACCGTAGCTCCATCTTTTGATATTCGGACACCCAGGAAATCTATTTGTGGCTGCATAAAAACAGATTTTGACAATTTGAGGTGTAGACCATGGCGTGCAAGAAGGTCAAATAGGAAGTGGATAATGTTAAGGTCCAAGGGCCTTAAAGACGCGACGTGCGTGAATTGGTTTGGCGACGACTGGGATTGCTCAGTGGGGTCTCCTCCTGAGGCAATGGATCACGTGAGTAGCGCGGTACCGGTTGGCTACGCAGTATAAGAGTAAAGTCCCCGATGATAAGGGCGACTCCTGAGGTAGATAATAGAGGTAAGAGGGAGAGCTTCAAGGCTTTGAAGCGACTAAGTTGATCAGGCAAGAGACTCTGAGAGTCCTGGGTGGAAGCTACAAGTCTTGGATTGAAAACCAAGTTAGGCTTAGGGCCTAACTGCTAAAAGTACGAGCGCTTATATACATTTGAGAAGTAACGGGTCACAGAGGTCACAAAGAAATATGGAAATATTACTAAGGTGAAATCATGACGTGGCGGTTCTAAATATAGTTCCATCATGAGCTGGCAACTGCGGAGTGGGGCATCATGAGCTGGCAATCCATAAAGGGTTAAATGGTGACACGTCATGATGCTGCGGACTGCGGAGTGATGGCATGTGATAGTTGACTGCGGATTAGTCATGTAGTCTATCAGGTGACTTGTCAGGTGATTTGGTGACGGTCCGAGCGGCGCGTGAGGGAACGAGTGGGGAATGAGTGACCGAGAGCGCGAAGTAAAATGGTGGAAAATAGCAGAAAATTGGGGTAAGGGCCCAGGATCGTAACA